>SL_3KL_010_SEDDRAFT_10002181_pt1 | contig 17908 bp, 11 predicted proteins | sample SodLakKL_010_SED_2_FD_10381 | JGI IMG/M metagenome (IMG submission 10381) | reverse complement strand
GTGTTCGAGGATGTGCCGGGCTTTCTACCGGGTACCGACCAGGAGTGGGGCGGGATCATCCGTCACGGTGCCAAATTGCTGTATGCCTTCTGCGAGGCCACCGTGCCCAAGGTGACCGTGATCACCCGCAAGGCCTACGGCGGTGCCTATGATGTGATGAACTCCAAGCACATCCGTGCCGATTACAACATTGCCTGGCCGACGGCTGAAATCGCGGTGATGGGGGTCAAAGGCGCCGTGGAGATCATCTTCCGGAAAGAGATTGCCGAGGCAAAAGATCCGAAGAAGAAAAAGTCGGATCTGGAGGCAAAGTACGAGGAGCATTTTGCCAGTCCGTGGCGGGCGGCCGAACGCGGGTATGTCGACGACGTGGCCTATCCTTCCGAAACCCGGCAGAAGCTGATCCGCGCACTGAGCGTTATCCAGAGAAAAGTGGATCATGTGCCGAGGAAAAAGCACGACAACATGCCGCTGTAACGGTGGGTCAGGCAGGTTGCGCCGGTATCGATCCCGCTGAAATGTTGGGCGGTCGTCCGGGCGCGGGAATTCCGCCTCGGGATCCGGGCCATTTGGATTCGTCCGGGGCGCGGGGCTATGTCAGACGATGTTCACTTCCGGTTCAAGCGTGACGCCAAACCGGTCCCGGACTTCCTGCCGGATGCTTTTCGCCAGACCGATCAGTTCCCTGCCCGTGGCCTTGCCATGGTTGACCAGGATGAGGGCATGGCGTTCGTGCACGCCCGCATCCCCCAGACGCTTTCCCTTGAAGCCGCACTGGTCGATCAGCCAGGCCGCCGGGACCTTGATCTGGCTTCCGGCAGGAAAGGAGGGGATTTCCGGATGTGACTCGCGCAATTTTTGGAATTGATCCTGTGAGACGACCGGATTCTTGAAGAAGCTGCCCGCGTTGCCGGTCACAGCGGGATCGGGCAGTTTGGAAGAGCGTATTTTCCTGACGGCCAGGCCGATATCCTGAATGCCCGGGTCGGTGATCCCGTCAGCGGCAAGGACCTCTTTCAGGTTGCCATATTCCAGATGCAGCCGGTGCTGTTTGCTCAGTCTCAGGGTGACGGCCGTGATGAGGCATTTCCCCCTGAGCTCCCGTTTGAAAATGCTGTCACGGTAACCGAACCGGCACATTTCCCGGTCGAAGATTTTTGTGTCACCGGTTGTCAGGTCAACGGCATCCAGCGACACAAAAACCGACTCCAGTTCCACCCCGTAGGCACCGATGTTCTGGATGGGGGCGGCACCGGTCTCGCCCGGGATCATCGAGAGGTTTTCGAGTCCGCCCCAATCCCGTTCCACCGAATGGCGAACCAGATCATCCCAAACTACGCCGGCCCCGACGCGCAGCACCACTTCACGGTCATTTTCGTTGATCACCGAAATTCCGGGTATGCGTGTTTTGATGATTAGACCGGGATAATCCTGCATGAAAAGGGTGTTGCTGCCGCCGCCCAGGATGTAGCGTGGCTGGTCATGGAATATGGCGGTGTCCATGAGCCGGACCATATCCGACTGCTCAAAAATATCCGCCCAGTACGCGGCTTTGGCATCTATCTGAAAAGAATTGTGCGATTTCAGGGAAACCCCTGTCCGGATCTGTTTATGGGACGGTTGGCTCACGTGTGAAAACCGGTAGATGGAGGGTTGGAAATGTTGGGAAATGTAAGGAATGCCATAACTAAATACCGCCGGAATCGTATTATATATAGATGCATGATAGCATTTTGCGGAAGATTTATCGCTGATTTTTTGTAATGACCGGAAGTTGGGGCGCCCGAGGGGACAGCGGGTGCGGCTACCTGCAGGGAGCTGATAAAGGTCATGCCGAGCAGGGCGGGTCCTCCGGTGAGCCGTTGCATTGGCTCGTGGGTACCGAAGTGATAGTCCGGCAGCGACCGGACATCCAACGTCTGCTCAACATGTAAAAGGAGTCTGGTCATGAAAAAGACGACGAGGAGTCCCGGCGCCGATCTCCGAAAGTATTACTTCATCAATCTGCAAACGGGATTCATCATTACACTTGTGCTCATGAACATCCTTTTCCGGGTCCATTTTAACGTGGGTTCGGAATTTGCGATCACCAAGGTGGAGCAGGAGGTCATCAGTATGGAAGAGATTGCGCGGACGGAGCAGGTCCATCGGCCTCCCCCGCCCCCGCGTCCACCCGCCCCGCGCGCCGTGCCAAATGAAGAGATGATTGAGGATGCCTACTTTGACCTGAGCACCGATTTTGATCTGGATATGGCCCTGGACATCACGTCACCGCCACCGGCAATGCCGGACGAAGAGCTTGAGGTTATTGATGAACTGGAAATCTTTACCATCGTGGAGGAAATGCCGGTGCTCCTGGGAGGGGTAAATGCGATTTACGAGTATCTCCGTTATCCGGAGATTGCCCGAAGGGCGGGCATTGAAGGACGGGTGATCGTTCAGTTCATCATTGACCAGGAGGGCAATGTGGTCGATCCGGTCGTGGTCCGGGGTATTGGTGGCGGCTGCGATGAGGAGGCTTTGGAGGCCGTGACCCACCTGAAATTTTCACCCGGGCGTCAGCGCGGTCGTCCGGTCAAGGTGCGCTACTCCCTGCCGATCATTTTTCGCCTGGCGAGTTGAGGTTTCCGAAGCCATTCCTGAGGATTTGTTTTGATACCGACAATCGTTGGGACTGGTCGGTACTCAATAAAAAAAAGGGCGGCGAAATCAATCGCCGCCCTTTTGCTTTGGGGGTAATAACCAGAATTTTACATCCTCTGGCAGGATCGGGGTAACCTAGAAGCGCTCAGGCTCCATTCCCCACTTGCTGGGGGAACGCCAGAGACTGGAGCGCAGAAGCTCACGCATGAAAAGGAACTCCTTCGGAAGCCGGTCGTACAGTTTGGAGAACAGCTCCTCGTGTCCGAGTACTTCTTCTTTCCATACTTCGCGGTCAATCGACATCAGGTCGTGGAACTCTTCTTCAGTGAAGTTTTCGAGTCCGCGCCAGTCGAGGTCCTTGTGGCGAGGCATCCATCCAAGCGGGCTCTCGAGAGCGAAGGCCTCACCGCGGACACGGCCGACGATCCACTTCAGCACGCGCATGTTGTCACCAAAGCCCGGCCAGATGAACTTGCCGTTTTCGTCCGTCCGGAACCAGTTTACACCGAAGATCCGTGGCGGGTTGGGCAGCTCACGGCCGATCTGCAACCAGTGGTTGAAGTAGTCGGCGGCATGGTATCCAAGGAAGGGCAGCATCGCGAACGGGTCGCGGCGAACCTTGCCGAGGGTACCGGCGGCAGCGGCGGTCATTTCAGACCCCATGGTGGCAGCCATGTAGACACCGAAGTTCCAGTTGACCGATTGGTATACCAGGGGTACCGCGGTACTGCGGCGACCACCGAAGATGAAGGCCTTGATCGGCACGCCGGCGGGATCTTCCCACTGCGGGTCGATTGAGGGGCATTGGGCAGCAGGGGCCGTGAAACGGGCGTTCGGATGTGCTGCAGGTTTGCCGGAATTGGGATCATATTTCTCTCCCCGCCAGGTGGTCAGGTTAGCAGGAGCTTCCTTGGTCATGCCTTCCCACCATACGTCACCATCCTCGGTGAGGGCACAGTTGGTGAAAATGGAGTTTTCACTGATGGAAGCCATGGCGTTGGGATTCGACTTGTCGTTGGTTCCCGGCGCCACACCGAACCAGCCGGCTTCAGGGTTGATCGCCCGAAGCTGTCCATCTTTGTCCTTTTTGATCCATGCAATATCGTCTCCGATGGTGCTGACTTTCCAGCCTTCCATCTCTTTCGGCGGAATGAGCATGGCGAAGTTGGTCTTGCCACATGCGCTCGGGAAAGCGGCCGCAACGTAGGTTTTCTCTTTTTTGGGGGATTCCACGCCGAGGATCAGCATGTGCTCGGCCAGCCAGCCCTCGTCGCGGGCCATGGTCGAGGCGATCCGCAGGGCGAAGCACTTCTTGCCAAGCAGTGCGTTTCCGCCATACCCGCTTCCGAAAGACATGATGGAGCGCTCCTCAGGGAAATGGGAGATATATTTTTCTTTGTTGCAGGGCCAGGTAACATCTTTTTGTCCCTTCTCCAGCGGTGCGCCGACGGAGTGCAGACACTTCACATAGTCACCATCCTTGCCCAGGATGTCCATAACTTTCTTGCCGATCCGGGCCATGATGCGCATGTTCACCACCACATAGGCAGAGTCGGTGATCTCAACGCCGATCTGCGAGATCGGAGAGCCGATCGGACCCATGCTGAATGGGATGACGTACATGGTGCGGCCTTTCATGCATCCGTCGTACATCTTGTTCAGAATGCCTTTCATTTCGTCGGGGTCCATCCAGTTGTTGGTCGGACCTGCATCTGATTTCCGCTTGCTGCAGATATAGGTACGGTCTTCCACGCGTGCAACGTCAGAGGGATCTGAGAAAGCAGCATAGCATCCCGGACGTTTTTTTTCATTCAGTTTGATGAAGGTTCCGCCGTCAACGAGCAACTGACACAGGCGGTCATTCTCCTCCTTGCTTCCGTCAACCCATTCTACTTTGTCGGGCTTGGTGAGGGCGGCTGTTTTTTCCACCCATTCAATAAGTTCTTTATGTTTAACCCACTCAGGTTGTTTCATAAGATTACTCCAGTAATTAGAGGTTTTCAATATCGGCTTGATTTGCCATTTGTAAAGTCTGTTTCTTTGGATACCCGTCCCGGAAAGCCAGTCGCACTTCCCGCACTGCAAGTCAGGCAATAGCCGCACTGCAAAAGTAACCGAACAGATTTATTTTCAGGAATTTCTATTGCTGGATCGTCAATGTGCGATTCAGCTATCTATTTCAAAAACAATGATACACATTGAATTTGAATATTAAATTAAGAAACTGTTTTCCATTTTTATTTTTGATGATCACACTTCCGGGTCCGTGGTCTTCGGTATGTGAGCAAATGAATCAAAGGGGCAGGTAGACCTTGAATTCGGCGCCACTGTCTTCGGTGTTGCGCACTTTGATCTTTCCCCCGTGTTTCTGGATGATCTGCTGGGAGATTGAGAGGCCCAGCCCGAGTCCAAAGCTTGTGGTCTTGTGCTTCGTGGTAAAATTCGGTTTGAAAATCTCCTTAATGACGGAATCCGGTATTCCCGGTCCGTTGTCCTTGATGGAGACCCAGACATAGCGCTCATCGTGACCGCATGAAATGACCAGTTCCCCGCGGTCCTGCATGGCGTCACATGCATTTATGATGATGTTCGTCCAAACCTGGTTCACCTCGCCGGTGATGATATCGATCGGCGGTATATCGGAGAAATTCAGTATGACGTCCACTTTCTTGAGCCGGTTTGACAGAAGCAGCAGCGTGTCGTTGAGCCCGTCGCGAAGGTCCGCTTTTTCGTATTTGCCCTTGTCCTGCCGGCTGTAGCTCTTAAGGCTGGACACGATCTCGCCGATTCGCTTGGTGCTGGATTGCAGGTTCCTGAGGAAATATCCGCTTTCGTAGAAGAGGATCATGCTCTCCAGCTCCGACCGGCGCAGGGCATGTGACTTGTTGCTTAATTGTTCCCGCACGAACTCAAGCGCTTCATCACTCATGGAGGTCACTTTTCTGAGCAGGCTGCGCGGCAGGTCGGGATAGGCCTTCTCCCACTCCTTCAGTTTTTCCCGCTGCTGGTCGGAATCACGAAGTACACGGCGCAGACCCAGGCGGAAAAACTTGTCATAGTGGCATTCCTGATCCGGATCCGCCTTGTTGATGATTTCCGGGAGGTATTCCAGCAGGTTGTCCGATGCGCGGAGCATGGCCGCCGCCGGATTGTTGATTTCATGGGCAATACCAGCCACCAACTGTCCGAGCGTCGCCATTTTTTCCTGGCTGATGAGCCGGTGCTGGGTTTCTTCCAGCTGCTTGAGCGCCTCGCGGAGATGGTTCCTCTCGCGTTCCAGTGTGTCGTTGATGCTTTCCAGCTCCACATGGACCGAAACAACATGGTGGTAACGGTCGATGAGGTTACCGATGATGAGCTGCTGTGCCAGCAGGGCCACCTCACCCCGGCTGCGCTGCAGCTCCAGAAAATCCTTCTCCTTCATCTTGATGGCCTTGCACGGACTTGCAGCCACGGCAGTGGTCAGCACCGGTTCCCCGGTAACAAAGGAGATGAGTCCCACGAGTGCGCCCGGCCGAAGCCAGTCCACCGTGATATTCCGGCCGTTGGGTGTTTTCTTTGAAAGCTGGACCGTTCCTTCCAGCAGGATGTACACCGCTTCGTTGAAATCCCCTTCACTGAAAAACTGGTCGTCCTTGTCAAGCTCCTTCACTTCCACATCAAACGCCTTGGATGCCTGGAGGTACTTGGCGATCTGATTGGTGATGCGGGTGGGGTCCTGCAGCCAGTTTTTTGCGAAGTTCAGAATCATGGTCGGTGTCCCCGAAAAAGAAAATGGGTTTTCATTCAACAGAGCCCGGAACGGATTCCGGTATTAGGTGTCGCTTCCTTTACTCGTCACTGATGCTTCTGCGGGTCCGGATGGACTCCGAGATCCTTTCGGCATCCAGTGTGCTCATGTAGGGCAGGATGTTATCCTCTTCATCGATCACAAAATCGGTCAGCAGGCTTACCGAAACCTCGAGAAGATCCTCGCGGGTCCAGGGCTTGGGAATGTAATGGTGCAGGCGGGCCTCGTTCAGGGCCTTGACCGTGTCATCCAGGCCGGCCTGTCCGGTAAGCAGCACTTTCCGGGATGCAAAGGTCCGTTCGTCCTTGTGAAGCTCGATGAGCAGTTCCACCCCATTGTCTCCCGGAAGGATGTGGTCACAGAGGATCAGCCCGACCTTCTTGCCGTCTTCCAGCAGCTTTTCGATCACCTCGCGGGCTTCTTCGGCCGAATTGGCCGTTTCCACCGGAAATTGCTCCTCCAGTTTTTCCAGGTCCCGGACTACCGCATCCAGAACTTCCTGTTCATCTTCAATACAGAGAATGTAGATATCAGATCTTTCCATATGGCTCGGTTATGGTAATGCAGTTGTAGTTAATTGGTGACAAGTGGCCAGTAAAAAACGGCGTAGGCAAGGACGAGCATGACTCCGACCGCGCCGATGATGACTCCCACCTTGGCCATGTCCTTGGTGCGGATGATGCCGGTGGACATGGCAATGGCGTTTGGCGGGGTGGATATCGGCAGTGCCATGGCCAGGCTGCAGGCAACCGCAATGACGATGCCGGTAATGAGCAGGTTGAAGCTGTCTCCCATGACACCGGACGTGTGCAGGCTGATGACCAGGGGCATCAGGAGGGTGGCCGTAACGGTATTGGACAGGAAATTCGACATGGCGACGGCCACCAGTCCGAATGCCAGGATCAGGGTGATGTATCCCATGGCACCCCAGTCAAAACCGGAGATCATCCAGACGGCCAGGCCGGTCTTGTCCATACCGATCCCAAGCGAGATGCCGCCCGCCATGAGCCAGAGCACGTCCCAGGGAAGGTTGCGGATATCGTTTTTTGTGAGGATGCGTCCGGTAACCAGGGCAGCTACGGGAAGGAACGCGACCATGCTGCTGGGAATGCCGTGCTGGTTCTCCGTGACCCAAAGCAGGACCGTGGCGCCAAAGATGACATACAAACCGATGGCCTTGGGCGACAGGTTTATCTTGCCCTTCATGTCAAGGTTGAACTTATCCACGCTCGGCGGAAAGAAGGCCAGGAGCAGCCACCAGGCGAAGACCAGCATGACGATCACCAGCGGAAATGCCACGATGATCCAGTCCGTGAAGGAGATGGACTTGCCGTATTCGGTAAGCGCGGCAATGACGATGGCGTTTGGCGGGGTGCCGATGGGCGTGGCGATGCCGCCGATGTTGGCCGCTACGGGGATGGACAGCGCCAGGCCGAACTTGAATCGGTCGCCGGGTTCGAGCTGGGCTATGATGGGCAGGATCACGGTGACCATCATGGCCGCCGTTGCCGTGTTGCTCATGAACGCGGACAGGGCCGCGGTGACGAGCATGAGTCCGAGGATGATGAACCGGGGGCTCGACCCGAAAGGCGATAGCAGGTACCGGGTCAGGTTCTTGTCCAGGTTGTACTTGACGGATGCCTCGGCCAGCATGAATCCGCCAAGGAAGAGGATGATGATCGGATTGGCGAGAGTCCCGATGTAGTCGGTGTAGCTGTTGGGTCTGTAGTTGACGAGACGGTGGCCGGTATCCGTCACGATTGCCCGGTCGGAGGAGAGTTCCTCGCTGCGCACGATGACATGCTGCCCATTGCGCTCGACCACATCCACCCGGACCGCCTCGGTTTTGCCCGGCTCCGTAATCACAAGCACGGTATTGTCATCCTTGAGCGCCCTGGTCGGGATCTGCCATGTGTGTTCCTGCAGTTGCACAGGTTCGGCGGAGGGAAGCTTGGCATCCATGAACATGGGTCCCTGGGCACTCAGCAGCACGATCTGCAGAAAGATGACCAGCATGGATGTGGCATAGATCGGAATGGGTTCGAACATCCAGAAAACCGCAGCCATGAGAAATATCCCGAGCCCGATCTGACCTGCAAAGGAAAGCGATCCGAGTGGGAGGAGAAAGGGCAGGATCAACCCGAAGATACCGAGAAACAGTCCTGTAAGTTGTACGGGTGTCAGCCCTGAATAGCCCGATTTCATATTGCTTAACTTGTTAAAAATACGTGTTTTTGGCGTTACTGCAATGGTACGCTTTCTATTTGAATGAAATATGAAGTGATTCTGCCGGAGGTGGTGAAGCCCGTGGCGGGTGTGTCCGTGTAGGGTCCCGGATGGGTACAGGGCCGGGCTGGCAGGAGCAGCCCTTACGTATTTTTTTAGAATTTTTCATGAATTGGTGGTACATTTACAGAGCAAAATTGCCAAGGTATTATCTTGGGGTAACAGTGAATATTTTCCAGCGGGACAGCATCCGGCCGGAACTCACTAAACTATTGTGAACAGCTGCAACGCTTGTTCGGGTGTCCGGTGCAGCAATGATAATTATTATACTGTTTGCACTTATCCTCAAGACACTATCTTTTGGGAAGTTACTAACTACAATTGGGTAATACTATGATGAAAAAAGTGAAATATGTATATGTGTTCGGTGGTGGCAAGGCAGATGGCGACCGCACAATGAAGGAGCTGCTGGGAGGCAAGGGGGCCAATCTGGCGGAAATGAGCCGGACCGGGCTGCCGGTACCTCCCGGAATGACGATCACTACCGAATCGTGTGACCACTATTACAAAAACAAGAAGCAGTGGCCGGAAGGTCTGGAAGAGCAGATCCGTGAAGGGGTCGCTTTTCAGGAAAAGCATATGGGCGCCAAGCTGGGCGATCCCAAGAACCCGCTTCTGCTGTCGGTTCGGTCGGGTGCAGCGGCCTCCATGCCCGGAATGATGGACACGGTCCTCAACCTGGGGCTGAATGACGATGTGGTGGAAGGCCTTGCCGAGAAAACCGGCAACGAACGTTTTGCTTTTGACAGCTACCGGCGTTTCATCGACATGTTCGGCGACGTGGTGATGGGTGTTTCGCATGACCTGTTCGAGCATGCCATGGACAAGCTGAAAAAAGAGAAAGGGGTCACCGCCGATACCGACCTCACGGCCGATGACCTGAGAGAGCTGGTGGACCGCTTCAAGGCCATTTATCGCAAGGAGACCGGTTTCATGTTCCCATCGGATCCCATGGAGCAGCTGCGTTTTTCCGTCAACGCAGTGTTTGGATCGTGGATGGCCGACCGTGCCAAGAAATACCGCCAGATCAACAAGATCACCGGATTGATCGGAACGGCAGTGAACGTTCAGGCGATGGTCTTCGGTAACATGGGGGACACGAGCGGCTCGGGTGTGCTCTTTACGCGCAACCCCAGCACCGGNGAGAACAAACTTTACGGCGAGTACCTGAGAAATGCCCAGGGTGAGGATGTCGTGGCCGGTATCCGCACTCCGGAACCCATCAAGAACCTGAAGAAAGAGATGCCGAAAGTCTATGCGGAGCTGGAAAAGCTTACCCGCAAACTGGAGAAGGACTATGCGGACATGCAGGATATCGAATTCACCATCCAGGAAGAAAAACTCTTCATCCTTCAGACCCGGAACGGCAAGCGCACCGGTGCCGCTGCACTGAAAATCGCCGTCGATTTTGTGGATGAAGGANTGGTAACGAAGGAGGTGGCCGTCAATCAGCTGGTCTCCACCGGTCAGCTCGATCAGCTGCTGCATCCGCAGTTTGATGAAAAACAGATCAAAGAGAAAAAGGTGGTCGGGACCGGGCTTCCCGCCTCACCCGGTGCCGCTGTTGGAAAGGTCTTTTTCACCCCGCAGGAAGCCGAAGAGGCGCACCTGGCCGGTGAAAAGGTGATCCTGGCACGGGTAGAGACGAGTCCGGATGACGTAGGCGGCATGCATGCGGCCGAGGGGATCCTGACATCCCGCGGAGGAATGACCAGCCATGCGGCCGTTGTGGCGCGCGGATGGGGCAAACCCTGTGTAGTCGGTTGCGGTGACATTGTCATCAACTACAAAACCAAATCCATGACCGATGGCAAGCAGACCATCAAACAGGGCGACTGGGTGTCCATCAACGGGACTACCGGTGAGGTTGTACTGGGACAGTTGCCGCTTGAACCGCCTAAAATGAGCAATGACTTCCTGAAGTTCATGGAATGGGTGGATACGTTCCGCACCATGAAAGTGCGTACCAACGCCGACCGCGGTGAAGATGCCACCAAGGCGAGGGAGTTCGGCGCCGAGGGTATCGGCCTGTGCCGTACCGAGCATATGTTCTTCGAGGGCGAACGCATCATCGCTGTGCGCCGCATGATCATGAGCAACAAGGAAGCCGACCGGCGTGCGGCCCTGGAAAAACTGCTGCCATACCAGAAACAGGATTTCATGGAGATCTATGAGGCGCTGGATGGACTTCCAGTGACCATCCGTCTGCTGGATCCGCCGCTTCATGAGTTCCTCCCGCATGATGAGGACGAGATGAAGACCCTGGCCAAGCAGCTCGGCATGAGTTTTGAAAAGGTGAAGAGCCGGGTAAACGTGCTTGCAGAAGCCAATCCGATGCTGGGACACCGCGGATGCCGGCTGGGTATCACCTTTCCGGAGATCACGGAAATGCAGACCCGTGCCATCATTGAAGCTGCCATCGAGGTGCAGGACAAAGGCACTAAGGTCTTCCCGGAGATCATGGTGCCGCTGATCGGTACCGCCGAGGAGTTTGAAGACCAGAAAGCGGTGATCAAGACCACGGCCGACAAGGTGCTGGCTGAGACCGGCAAGAAGGTGGACTATCTCATCGGTACCATGATCGAAGTGCCGAGGGCTGCCCTCACGGCGGACCAGATCGCCCCGCTGGCCGACTTCTTCTCATTCGGGACCAACGACCTGACCCAGATGACCTTTGGGTTCAGCCGGGATGATATCGGCAAATTCCTGCCCGACTATCTTGAGAAGAAAATCCTTCGCAATGATCCGTTCCAGACCCTGGATCAGGTCGGCGTTGGAAAACTGGTGACCGAAGCGGTCACCCTGGCACAAAAAGTGAAGCCCGATATCAAACTCGGTATCTGCGGCGAACACGGCGGAGACCCCGAGTCCATCGCTTTCTGTCACAAACAGGGACTGAACTATGTGTCCTGTTCGCCCTTCCGTGTACCAATTGCGCGCCTTGCGGCAGCACAATCGGCCATTCGGGAGAAAAACAGCTGATACCTGTAAATTGCTGATAGCCCTGCACAGCATGCGCGGGGCATCTGCCCTGCAGGCCATGCGCCTGCAATGATTAAAAAAGCACCCCTGGTAACAGAGGGTGCTTTTTTTTTGGGAAGCAACAGGTCTTTTCATAAATATAGCCTATAAAGTAAATCCGACGCATCATAAGAATCAATGTCCCTTTTATTTTTATAAAGTACTTTAAGTGTATCGTACAAATATAGATACATGTGTTATTATGATAAATAATTAATCCTGGAATCGCTTTTGTTATTAACTGTTTTAATACAAAGTGTGTATGGGTATTTATAGGGTTTGTTTTTTTTGAATTATAAATATAATTCTTATGTTCATTGGGATATGAACCTCATATTTACAACTGAACAACGTATTGTAGTTTGTCTTGTATCAAGCGGGTAATGCCCGCATATATATTGATATTTTTTCAGTTGTAATAAAAACCCGGATGGGTAAACAGGACAAAAAATAAATACAAACACAAAAAACACAGGAGTGTCTCTTATGAGAATCGCGATACCGTTTTTTTTAACGATTACGCTCATATTCCTAGCCACGTTATCTGCTCACGCTGTCAATCTCAAAAGCAGTGAGCAGCATACGGAAACAAATCTTTTTTCAAATAATTTTTCACCGAGTGCCTCACTCAGCAACCTGAATTCGACGGGGAATTCCACATCTGTTGGAAGCCATGAACCGTCCCTCCATGTTGGTGGTGCCGTGCGCTATAATCTGCTGCTTACCAATTATGAGAGCGGAACCAGTGCGACGGACGGACAGTTCACCTTTGATACCTGGAGAATCAATGTCGTCTATGACAATCCCGGCGGCATTGGCCTGAACTTCGAATACCGTTTTTATCCCACGTTCGGAACGCATTTCATAAAGCAGGGATGGCTCGATTATTCCCTGAGCGATCAAACGGAACTCCAGCTTGGAGTGACACAGGTACCGTTCGGCAACCTGCAGTATAATTCAAACAGCTGGTGGTTCAGCCTGGCCTACTATGTCGGACTGGAGGATGATCATGACATGGGCCTGAAGATGACCCATACCACGGACAACTTTCAGCTCGATCTCGCCTATTTCTACCAGCCAGAGCCCGAAGGACCTCCGGCACAATTTGGTGTGGGTGGATCGGGACGGTACTCCTATGACGTGATTCCCGACGGAAATGCCAGCCTGTCCGAGCGAAATCAGTTCAATATTCGCGGGGCTTACCTGATGGACAACGGTGAATTCGGTGCCTCGCTGCAATACGGACAGCTTTACAGCTCGGCCCTTGATCAGTTCGACAACCGGTTTGCCGCCGCTGTCCACGGCAGTTTCTCGTTCGGTAACTTCACCGTCATGCCCCAGTTCCTCTACTATTCCATGGATGCCGTGGATGACAACGGCCGGGATCTGAGCACGGTCCACATGGGTGCCTACGGCATTCCGTACGAAGTATCCACCGAGGCATGGATGGCCACGCTTGGCCTGTCCTATTCCATGGACGTGAACATTGGTCCTGTCACCAACCTCACCTTCTACAACGACTTCAGCTACATGCAGAACCAGGTCGGGGAAGGCAGTACCTGGCGGGCCACCGGTGACGAGCTGACCCTGGATGACAATTTTGAATCCACCGTTCAGAACATCACCGGTTTTCTGATCTCGGCCGGACCGGTGTTCACCTACGTGGATATCGCACAGGGGATCAACCAGCCCTGGCTGACGGACCACTTTGGGGTCGGTATTGGACCGGGACATGAAGACCTCGGCCTGGGCGATTCCGATTACAACATCCGCCTGAACATCAACATTGGATTTTATTTCTAAGATGAAAAGATATGCATGCCGGCCGATGTGCGACCAGACTGCGCTATAATAGCGGTCGCACCTAATAAAGATCGCACAACCCGGCATGATGTGCTATGGCAGCTGAAAAGCAGCTGTGGATATATTCAGAACGCAAATGGAGAAAAGGAATATGCAAACGCGAAACACCACCTCATTACTAAAAAGCGGCTGGACAGCCATTGCCTTTGCCGTAGTGGCTGTTCTTGGCCTGCAGGCCTGTGAAACCGAGACCGACGAAATCCGGATTGGCTATGTTCTTTGGGATTCGGAGATTGCATCCACCCATGTGGTTGCTGCCATCATTGAAGATGAGCTGGGCCATGATGTCAACCTGACGGCTGTCGATGCCGGACCGATGTGGACCGGCATGGCGCGCGGTGACTTCGACGCCATTGTTGCCGCCTGGTTGCCGGGCACGCACTCGGCCTACCTGGAACAGACCCAGGATGATATCTTAAACCTCGGACCCAATCTGGAAGGCGCCAAGATCGGCTGGGTCGTTCCGGCCTATGTCCCGGTCAACAGCATTGATGAGCTGAACGACTACGTGGATGAATTTGACGGTCAGATCACCGGCATCGATCCCGGCGCCGGACTCATGGCGGCCAGCGAAGAGGCCTTAGAAGCCTACGAACTGAATTATAACCTGCTCTCCGGTTCCGATGCTGCCATGACAGCGGCACTGGAGCGGGCCATTGACCGCGAAGAGTGGATCATTGTAACCGGCTGGACCCCGCACTGGAAATTTGCGGCCCATGATCTCAAATATCTGGAAGATCCGCTGATGGCCTTTGGTGAAGCAGAACATATCGCCACCATTGTGACTCCGGACCTGGAAGAACGCTACCCGGATGTGTTCCGCTTCCTTGACAATTTCTTCTGGACCCCGGAAGAGATGGGTGAAGTCATGATCTACATGGAGGATGGCATGGAGCCCTTCGATGCGGCCCGTCAGTGGATCTCAGAAAATCCGGACCGTGTCCGTGAATGGGTAAACTGACCTCACACTAAAATATTCAGTATGGTGCACCCTGAAACGGTGCGCCATTTTTTAACTCTGTGGGCGTGATAACACGGAATCAATAAGCAAGGTATGAGTGAAATCATTACAGTCCGAAATCTGTTCAAAATTTTCGGAGACAATCCGAAAAAAGCCCTCCAGGCCCTTAAAGAGGGCAAGTCAAAGGACGAAATACTGCGGGAACACAAACAGATCGTGGGAGTCCGGGATATCAACTTTTCAGTCCAGGAGGGAGAAATATTTGTGTTGATGGGGCTGTCAGGAAGCGGCAAGTCGACATTGCAGCGTCTTATCAACCGACTTCACGAGCCCACCAGCGGTGAAATCGTGATCAACGGCACCGATGTCGTCAAGCTCAACCAGAACGATCTGCGCGAGTTCCGGCGGAAAAATTTCTGCGGCATGGTTTTCCAGAACTTTGCAATACTGCCACACCGCAATGTGCTAGGCAACGTGGAGTTCGGGCTTGAGCTGCAGGGAGTTGAAAAGGAAGAGCGGCAGGAAAAAGCCAGAAAGATCATCAAACTGGTGGGGCTGGAAGGCAACGAAGACAACTACCCGTCACAACTTTCAGGTGGCATGCAGCAACGGGTCGGGCTGGCGCGCGGGTTGGCCGTGGATGCCGATATCCTGCTTATGGACGAGGCTTTCAGTGCCCTGGATCCCCTGATCCGGCGTCAGATGCAGGACGAATTGCTGGAGCTTCAGGCACGGATGAAGAAAACCATACTGTTCGTAACCCATGACCTTGACGAGGCTTTTCGCCTGGGTGATCGCATTGCCATCATGAAAGACGGGCTCATTGTCCAGGTGGGAACCGCTGAAGAGATCATTTCCAGGCCGGCCGACGAGTATGTCAGGACCTTTGTGGAGGACATGGACCGGTCCGCCGTGCTTACCGCAAGAACGATCATGCTGCCGGTCAAGGAACGGGCTTTCACCGGAGACGGACCCCGCACTATTCTCCGCAAGATCAGAAGATATGGCCTTTCGGGCATACTCGTGACAGACTCCAAGAGGCATCTGAAAGGGTATATCCTTGCGAAGGAACTTGCGGACTACATTGATAGGAACAAGCAGGTGGAGGATCTTAAAATGGATCAATCCCTGGTACGGGATGCGGCTTATGTCGACCGGGACATGCCCTTGAACGAAGTGATCAACGTATATCAGGAAGCGGACTACGGTCCCATTGCGGTGGTCGATTCCGACCAGCGACTCGAAGGAGTGATCGTGCGCGGAGCCATCATTGCGGCCCTTTCGGAAGGGTATGAAATCCAGCCGAACGATCAGCCGGATCCGCAAAAGGAAGAATAGACAGATAATTTTGCCAACCTGTATCCATTACTGCAAGTGAACCCATGTTTCCATTCCGAATTCCCATAAGAGACTGGATATCCGATGCTGTCGATTATCTGGTCAGTGAATATGCCGCCGTATTTGACGCTTTCAGTGCACTGGTCTACTTTCTTGTCGACAACCTGAAAGACGGGATGCTGGCCCTTCATCCCCTGGCGCTCATCATTGTAATTGCAGCCATAACCCTCAAAATGGCGGGCTGGCGGGTGGCGCTGTTTGCCGCGCTGGGACTGCTACTGTCCGAAAACATCGGTTTGTGGCAAGCATTTGTGGAGACGCTTGCACTGGTACTGACAGCCGAGCTGCTGGTCATGGTGGTCGGCTTGCCGCTTGGGGTCCTGGCTGCCCGAAAAGACGGCTTCCATTCTGTTGTCCGGCCTGTTCTTGATTTGATGCAGACCATGCCGGCATTTGTCTATCTCATTCCGGCCGTCATGTTTTTTGGATTGGGACTGGTGCCCGGGGTGGTTGCAACCTTTGTGTTCGCACTGCCGCCGCTGATCCGGCTGACCAATCTTGGAATCCGGCAGGTTCCCAAGGAACTTGTGGAGGCAGCCGATGCTTTTGGCGCCACGGGATCCCAGAAGCTGTTCAAAGTGCAGATCCCGGTGGCCATGCCGACCATCATGGCCGGTGTCAACCAATCGATCATGCTTGGCTTGTCCATGGTGGTCATTGCCGCCATGATTGGCGCCGGCGGACTTGGCGAGGATGTCCTGCGCGGCATCCAGCGACTGCAGGTCGGCCAGGGTTTTGAGGCCGGACTGGTAGTGGTGATCATGGCTATTATTCTGGACCGCATCACAGCCGGTTTCGGAGAAAAGACTTCGACGTCGTGACCCCCGTTGGTTCATCCGTTTGATGCTATTCCAGGAAATTGGTATGTTCCTGCGATTACAGCAGCAGAACATGGCAGCCGGAATGCGCGCTCGGATATAGGGGAAATACCAGAATTCACAGCATCCCGGTTTTCGTAATACCGGAAAGCCGTTGTTCTGTAACCAATTAAAGGAGGTTAGATGCCATTTTACAAGAAACTGGGGCTTGAAGTCAATCCCTATATCTTTTTCATTTCCATAGCCGCCATCGTCACTTTCCTGTTGTTCGGTGTTTTTGCCACTGAGGCCACCGGCAGGGTTTTTGCCGTGATCCAGGATTTCATTGTGGGCAAATTCGGATGGTTCTACATCCTCTCAGTTGCCGTTTTTCTCATCTTTGTGATCTTTCTGTTTTTCAGCCGGTTCGGCAAGATCAAGCTCGGCCCGGATGATTCCGAGCCTGACTACACTTATGCCTCCTGGTTCACCATGCTCTTCAGTGCCGGCATGGGAATCGGCCTGGTCTTTTTCAGCGTGGCCGAGCCCATGTTCCACTATATGGCACCGCCGACCATGGATGGGGAAACCATGGAAGCGGCCCGTGAAGCCATGCGGCTGACCTTCTTTCACTGGGGCGTGCATCCCTGGGCCATCTACATCGTCGTGGGCATGTCGCTGGCCTACTTCCATTTCCGCAAAGGCCTGCCGCTGTCCATCCGATCCGCTTTTTATCCCCTCCTTGGAAACAGGATTTACGGGTGGATGGGCAATACCATCGACATCCTGGCCATTTTCGGGACCAAGTTCGGTGTAGCCACGTCGCTGGGACTCGGGGTTATACAAATCAATGCCGGACTGCAGTATCTCTTCGGTATCGGCATCTCAACCAACATCCAGATACTCCTCATCGTGGGTATCACCGCCATTGCAACGGTTTCCGTGGTGCTTGGGCTGGACAAGGGGATCCGCGTGCTCAGTAATTTCAACATGAGCGTTGCCATAGGGCTCATCATATTCGTGTTCATCACAGGTCCGACCATCTACCTCCTCAACGCTACGGTCGAGAACACCGGCTACTACCTTCAAAACCTGATCCAGTCCACGTTCTGGCTGGGTACCTTCGATGAAGGGGCTTCCGATTGGCTC
>SL_3KL_010_SEDDRAFT_10002180_pt1 | contig 17913 bp, 10 predicted proteins | sample SodLakKL_010_SED_2_FD_10381 | JGI IMG/M metagenome (IMG submission 10381) | reverse complement strand
ATGCTGCCGCCCAGACCCCCCGTGGTGGTCAATGACCATTACAACCTGTATGGGCTGCCGGTGTCATATGCCCCGGAAGTAACAATTGATGAGACGCTTGTCCATCCAACAGGTGAACGTGTGCCGGTGATGGTCAAAACCTATCACACACCCGCCGGAGATTTAACCACAGAGGTGCGCCTCACCGGGGATTGGCGTTGGGGGGAACATGTGCCCTTTTTGGACGATTACCTGATCCCTCGCTCGAAAAAATTCATCCTCCAGGAACCTGGAGATTTAGAAGCTTTTTCATACCTGTTACAGCAGCCAACGGATTCAGAAATTGATGATTTTAAACGTGAATCCGAACCTGTGCTGGCTTATGCCAGAAATCACAATTTGCTGACCACCGGCGGATGGGGTGTGGGTGTGGACATGATAGGTTGGGTGTTTGGCCTGGACAACCTGGTCTATGCGCTTTATGACTGCCCTGATTTTGTCCGGGACATGTTTTCCATGATTGCTGATTGGAACCGACAGCGCATGACCATCCTCCTGGATACCGGGATTGACCTGTTTATCAAGCGTGCCTGGTATGAGAACACGGATTTCTTCAGCCCTGCAACCTGGGAGTCCCTGATTCTGCCTGAATTAAAACAAGATGTTGAACTGGCCCACCAGGCCGGGGCGAAATTTGGCTACATCATTACAGCCAGTGCCATGCCCCTGCTGGAGATGATTGCCAGTACCGGTGTGGATGTGATCATCGGGGTTGACCCCCAGGCCTATGACCTGCAAGCCACAAAGGAAAAACTTGGCGGGCGGGTATGCTTGTGGGGGGGTGTCAACGGTCACCTGACGATTGAGCATGGCACACCCGAGGTGGTCGAGGCTGAGGTGGTGACTGCGTTGGAGACACTAGGCCCGGATGGGTTGATCCTCTCACCGGTGGACAACGTCCGAGAGGTTACACCCCAGGCAATGCGTAATGTCGAGATGTTGATTGCAACATGGAAAAAAGAGACCGATCAGTCCTGATCAACCAGCTGTTCTGACCTTGTTAATTGCAACTGACATTGGCAAGTTAATCTTTAAGTTGGTTACAGTATAATTTTATTCATCATGCCAGCAACAAATCCAGGTTATTTGTCCCTTTTAAAAAGTAGTGCGTTAGAAAAGCGGGCTGCCGCCGCCCTTTCACACCTGGCATCCTGTGACGTCTGCCCGATGGAGTGCGGCGTGGATCGCACTCGAGATGAACTGGGGGTGTGTCAAACCGGGCGGCTGGCCCAGGTCAGCAGCTACGGCCCCCATCCTGGCGAGGAGCGCCCCCTCAGCGGCAAGCGCGGTTCGGGGACGATCTTTTTTGCCCGCTGTAATCTGCGCTGTGTCTTCTGTCAGAACGCCGATATCAGCCAGTCATCTGTTGGGCAAGCGGTCAGCGCAGGGGAATTGGCCGGCCTGATGTTGGAACTGCAGCAAATGGGCTGCCATAATGTCAACCTGGTCTCTCCCAGCCACATTGTCCCGCAAATCCTGGAAGCCCTCTTGATCGCTGCACAACAGGGCCTGACTCTGCCCATTATCTACAATTCCGGTGGGTATGACTCGCTGGAAATGCTGACGCTGCTGGATGGCGTGGTTGATATTTACATGCCCGACATGAAATACAGCGACCCAGACCGGGCAAACCAGTATTCTGGTGTGAGGGATTACCCCCAGGTCAACCAGGCCGCCGTGCTGGAAATGCACCGGCAAGTGGGTGACCTGCAGCTGGATGAGGATGGCATTGCCCAAAGTGGTTTACTGGTGCGCCACCTGGTGCTGCCCCATGGTTTGGCTGATAGTGAGCGCATCTTTCAGTTCCTGGCAGAAGAGGTCTCGAAAAACGTCTATCTAAATATCATGGCGCAGTATCGACCCGCCTATAAAGCTTATCAAATCCCCAAACTGAGCCGCCGTCTTAAGCCCAAAGAATACCGGGAAGCGGTCAGGCTGGCAAAACAATTCGGACTGAACCGACTGGACACCTGATTGACAGGAGTAAGTTTGTGATGAAAAACAACACTGACCCAACGCAACAACCGATTGGAATCTTTGATTCTGGTGTGGGTGGACTTTCGGTTCTACGTGCAATCTGCGACCTGCTGCCCGATGAGGCGGTTGTGTACGTGGCTGACCAGGCGCATATCCCCTACGGGCCGCGGCAGCAGTCTCAGATCAGGGATTTTTCTTTTGGTATCACGGATTTCCTGCTGGCACAGGGTGCTAGATTGATCGTTGTCGCCTGTAACACCGCCTCGGCAGCCGCCTTGCATGACCTGCGAGCTCGTTATCCTAATGTACCCTTTGTGGGCATGGAACCGGCACTCAAACCAGCGGCTTCGGTCACAAAAGCAGGACGGGTGGGTGTGTTGGCGACACCCACCACTTTTAGTGGTGATCTGTATCATACACTGGTGGATCGCTTTGGAAAGGGGATTACAATCTTCCAAAACACCTGCCCGGGTTTGGTTGAAGCGATTGAACACGGAGAAGTGGGTAGCCCCGGGACTCGCGCAATCCTGACGGAGGCACTGGTACCGATGTTGGATGGTGGCGTCGATACGATTGTGCTGGGCTGTACCCACTACCCGTTTGTGATCCCACTTATCCAGGAGATTACCGGACCAGAAGTAGTGACGATTGACCCGGCGCCAGCAATTGCCCGGCAAACACAGCGGTTGCTTGAAGAACGTGGCTGGCTTAACTGTGACAAGCAAAAAAATGAGCTTCAATTTTTTACCAGTGGTGATGAAAAAACCCTGGAGGTCCTGCTGCCAAGATTGTTGGGTAAATCAAGTTGCTGTCAAAATGCAATCAAGATTTCAGGCCTGACCTGGCAGGGACATCAACTGGTTGCGACCTGTGCCCGTCAAGGTACTAATCAAGTTTGATGGCCTTGATGATCATTGAATCTGCTGAATCAATAACCGGGAAATGTCCGTAAAGCATTGGTTCCTCAGATCGTTACGCCTGTCTGGGAAAAGCAAAATACCATTTCCTTATTGACCAACATAAACATTTTTTATTTTCTCAAACACCCTATCAATAACGCTTCATCACCCAAAAACTTGATAAGGTAGGTCTCATGACCAGCTTTATTGTGAAAGGTGCTGGGGCACCCTATCGATAATTTGGATAACAGGAATTGTGATCTAACTCAATACTCCGTCAAACCACCTTATTGGGATAATGGTATTTGCCTTTGTGGGTTGGCAGGATATCCGATTGAAATCGAATGCGCTTATCATGTTTAGAAACTGACAGAATACCTGCCAACCCACCTTACTTACCGGGAAAAGCACAAGAGGTGTGTATTACAGATCATCCTATGCCCGTCAGGGTATTTGCCTGAGGTTTAGCGAAAAAACAACGGGAAATTGTATTGGTACTGGGGTTGCTCTGGCTGGTCAAATTGAGAATACACCACCAGGGCAAAATCCTGGTTGGCGATCGCGTCATGGCTGGGGATGGCTTTACCGCTGATGTTGGCTGCGGTGACCGTCAGGGTGTAGGTGCCCTCTGGCAGCGGCCCCAGGAAAATCCCTTCGGTATTGTTGATTGAGTCCGGTGCGCCGCCCGGGATCGAAAGGCCATCTTCACCAAAGTTGTTACCATAATAGGTTTGCCCATCGATTTGGATGGATAAGTCGAGGTCATTGACCCAGGCCGGTGTCTCTCCCCCCAAACCATGGCCCGGGGCATCGGTCCAGACCAGCATCACCCTCAGGGATTCAAAGGGTGTGCTGGCAATGATCTCCATCTCCCAGGTCTGGCCGGTTTTGGTGAAAATCTCCTCCTGGTCAAAATAGGTCACTTTGCCGGGGAAATTTAGGATGGCGCTTGCATTCAACCTGCCCCAGCCCTGTTTTGAGTCAAAAGGATGTCCCAGAGGCAAACCGTCAGCATCCAGGTTGTCCGCTAAACTATGGGCAACCGGCAGCAAAGCGGCTTTGACCAGGGCCGGGCTGGGATCCACACCAAATTGATTTCGATACATCTCGAAGAACAACGCTGCCGTTCCGCTCACGTGTGGGGAGGCCATGCTGGCACCGCATCTGAGTGTGTGGCCTGAACCAGGTGTACTGGTCGAATCGACGTAGCATCCTGGTGCGACCAGGTGCGGCAGGTGTCGCCCATCCAGGGCTGGGCCGTGAGCTGTATTGACGGACAGGTTATCGATGTTCAGGTTCTGGCTGCCGTTGGAATTTTGCATCATCGTTGACCCCACACTGATGATATTCTTGGCTTCATCCGGCGTGCCCTGGCTGGAGGTGCCGCCATAACCGTTCATGATCGAAAGCACGTAGGTCATGGGCTGCTCGCCGGGGGTGTCCGGGTCGGCATCACGCACGCCAATGTCCACCCAGCGGGTGTCGGCGTCGTAGCCTAGGGGTGTCCCAGAGGGCCCCCAGCTGTTATTGGAAATGACAGCCTCATTGTTAAACGATTCGGTCATCAGGGTCAGCATGCCGCCTGATTCGGTGTAGGTGGGCGAGTATAACTGTTCAACCAGGTTAGCGCCGGGCGCCATTCCCAGGCCGCGTAAAAAGCCAAAACCGTCGATAATGCCTGAAGACCCATCCCCCACGATGATGCCGGCCACGTGCGTGCCGTGCCACCGGGCAACATCGTCGCCGCAGGTGGTGCCGCTGCAGGGGAGCATGCGATTTACCAGGTCAGGATGGGTTCGATTGACTCCATCATCGACAATTGCAAGGGCGATTCCCTCTCCCGAGAGGCCTAACGCGTTCAGCCAACTGAGATATCCGGTGAAGGCCCGGTTGCTGCTGTCAATATTGCCGGCAACCACCTGGCTGCTCATCTCACCCCGGTTACCGCCGTCGGTGGGCACCGGCTGCACCGTGTAAACCCCGGGTATGGCAGCCACTGCTGGGATGAGATTCCCTGGCAGGATGGCGGTGATCGTGTCAAAAGAGGGGTCCAGGTTGGTGCTGGTGCTAAGAATCTCACCGCCCAGCGAGACGATCACCTGGCGTGTTTCTTCCAAACCAGCCTGTCGAACCACCAGTATGCGCACCTGGACAGGGTCGATTGCCAGGCTGCGGAACTGGGGTTGAACAGCATACACTGGCAGGTAGTCGCCGCTCCAGCGGATGAAGCCCTGCCGGGATTGATCCGCGATGGCATCCCCATCCCCCCACACCATGTAGGTAAAGGGGTGGATGTACTGAACGATTTCCAACCCATTGGCCTGCAGGCTATCCAACCAGGCGGACTTGGTGGGCCCCTTGAATTGCACCAGGTGCAGCCCGGGCCTGCCGGAATCACGCGGGGTCATTATCTCAGGGGGAAAATTTGGAGGGGCATGCAGGGGATCAAATGTCTCCCCGCCCAGGGTCAGGTTGTAGGGACTGGGGGATGCCTGGTAGGGGATGCCGGCCGCATCCAGTCCTGCCAGGTCAGCCGGGGTCAGCACCATCCAGGTGAAGGATCCATAATCGATTACCACTTCACCTGATGAAAGGGTTCGCTGCAAATCACCAATAGTTTCGGCCGGGATATGCACCCCGACCAGCACTGGTTGTCCCGTCACAAGGGAAGATGGCGCAACCAAAGTGAGGATGATCAGGGCCGGGATGATGAATTGGAGCGTCCTGCGCATTGTGACTGCGGTGTGACCTTTAAGCACAATAAATCCTCATATAGATGGTGGTGTTTCGTGTCTAATCATACATGGAGAAACGATGGATGACAACCTTGGGCTAAAGGAGGGATGGTGCGATCAGCTTGACGCACTTGCATATTTCTTCAGTCCCTGGCGGAACAGCCAGGTCGCTAGCAGGAAGGTGCCGATGGTAAAGGCCAGGGTCAGAACCAGCATCCAGGGGGTGAGGGTACCGACCAATGCCTGGGCGGGGATGGTGGTCATCAATCCAACCGGGATGATCCAGGTGAGCATTAGGCGCAGCCAGCCCGGGTAAAGCCCGACCGGGTAGCGCGCCAGTTGGAACAGGTCATTGATTACCCAGGTGAATAAAAAACCGGGGTTCCAGAACACCAGGGCGGAGAAAGCCAGGAGCACGGCGTACAGCAGGGTCACAGCGGCCAGGAGCATCAGGGTGAAGCTGAGCACCATCGCCAGGGAGAGTTGGGTGTCCAGCAAGATCTGAGCGTAGATCAGTACACCCAGCGCCATGGTGAAGTCCACGAACGCGAAGATGCGCCAGTGACGAAAGCTGATCAGGAACTGCTGGTCCAGGGGGCGCAGCAGGGTGAAATCATACGTGCCCGTCCAAATCTCACCATCCATACCCGCTACGGATTCAAGGCTGGGGCCAATAAAAAGCGACCGCAAAGCCCCCAGCAGCAAGTACACGCCCAGGATGGCCAGTGCCCCAGGCATATCCCAGCCACGGATAACCTCGACCTGGTTGAAGATCACCACCAGGCTGAGCACACCGGTGACCAGGTTCAGGAGGGAATGCAGCAGGCGGATCCAAAAATTGACCCGGTAGGCCAGCTCTGCCTGGCTGGAGATTTTAAGAAATGCGCCAATTATTTTGAGATGATGCATCCCTCAGCCTCCAATCGCTTCATAACGCCGGACGCCGCGCGTCCATACCAGGCGGTAGAGGGCAACGGCTGTGATTGTCCAGCCCAGCTGGATGATAAACCCGACCAGTGTTTCCCCCCTGTCGAGCTGGCCAGTCAGCACTTCGACCGGGAACGCAGACATGTACCGGAAGGGCAGAACCAGCGCCAGGATTTGCATGCCCCGGGGTAATAAGGATATTGGTGCCAGGTGACCGCCCAGCAGGAAGATCATCGTATCCTGCAGTGCCAGCAGCGAATCAGCCCGGGTGGCCCAAAAGGCCAGTAGTGCCAGCCAGTAACCCCAGAAGAAACGCAGCCCCCAGGCCAGTGTGATGGCGGGGACAAACAGCAGTCCCTGCTGCCAGGACAGGTTGATTTGTGGGCGTATGATCAATGCCAGCAAACCGGTGATCGGCACGGAAAAGAGCATGAAGACCACTTTCCCGGCAATTTCCTGGGAGATGGCATGGTAGATGGGCGACATGGGCTGCAGCAGCCAGCGGCTGATCTGCCCCAAGCGGATGTGGTCTCCAACGGTCCAATTGGTGGTGGCATAGGTGAGCTGGTTGACCAGGATCAGGATCAGGTAGTAGCCGGCCAGTTTTTCCTGGGTCAGCCCGGCGATGGTGCCTTCCCCTGCTGCAGCTGACCAGATAAACAGGTACACCAGCAGCGGCAGCATCCAGCCGAAGGCCAACAAGAAGAAAAACCCCCGGTGCTGGATCCAGGACTGCCAGGTGTTTTTTATCAGTTCCCAACCACCGCGGTGATTCATAAGGTGCCCTCCTCATATACCTGGTCAATGACGGCTTCAATTGGCGGGTCTTCCACGGCCAGGTCTGCCACCGGCAGGTTTTCGAGCAGCCTGGACGTCACCAGGGCGACATCTTCACGGGGGATGCGCAGGACACGCTGCCCATTTTCTGCTGGGAGTTGTTCAACTGCTGAAAAGGGTGTCAGAAAATCCTCAAAGTTCTCCACTCGGGTACTGAACTGGAGTTTGATCAGCTTGAAGGGCGCTAACTTATTCGCCAGGTCCTGCAGTGCCCCGTCATAGATCAGGCTGCCGTGATGGATCAGCATCACCCGCGGGCAGAGTGCGGTCACATCTGCCATGTAGTGACTGGTCAGGATNACCGTCACGGTGTGTTTCTGGTTGTAGNTTTTGAGGAAATTTCGCAGGCGGCGCTGCATGGCCACATCCAGCCCCAGGGTGGGTTCGTCCAGGAAAAGGATGTCGGGCTGGTAGAGCAGCCCTGCCACCAGTTCACATTTCATGCGTTCGCCCAGGGAGAGGTTGCGCACGGGTTTCTTGAGCAGTGCATCCATATCGAGGGTGGCGATCAGCTCATCCAGGGTTTGCTGGTACTGATCTGGCGGCACCTGGTAGATTTGCGAGATTACCCGGAAGCTGTCCAATGGGGGGATATCCCAGTTCAGAGCGCTGCGGTTGCCCATCACCATGCTGATCCGCCGCAGGTAATCCGGCTGACGCTGCCAGGGGGTATAGCCCGCCACGCTGGCTTCACCGCTGGTGGGGTAGAGCAGCCCTGAAAGCATTTTGAGGGTGGTGGTCTTGCCAGCGCCGTTTGGCCCGATCAACCCGATCATCTCGCCGTGATCAATCGAAAAGTTGATGTCTGTAACAGCGGGCACGTCCGTAAACACGGGTTTAAACAGACTGCGGATTGATGCACCCAATCCTGGGGCGCGTTCCGGGACGCGATAGACCTTGGTCAGGCGCTGTACCTGGATGATGGGTTCTGGCATGGCTTTCCTTTCCGGGACGAGATAAAACTATCGTATAAGTTTATCTATTTGCAATGGATTTTTGAGAATTATACAACCAGGTTAAGTCAAAGCAAAGTAAAAGGGCTAAACATTTGGTTTAAAACCGCCAACCTCAGTTATTATCCTTTCACCTTTCACCTTTCACCTTTCACCTTTCGGCTTCCAACTTTCAGCTACGATTGGTCAATTTCTCTTCCAGGTCACTCCACTCTGCCAGCAGGTCCTCCACTTGTTTTTGGATGGCGACGTATTGCTCACCGAGTTGGAGGACTTCACCTGGGTCTTCGGAGGGCGTTTCCAGTTTTTGTGAGAGTTGTGCCTGTTCTTTCTCAAGTGCCAGGATGCTGTCTTCGATTTCAGAAAGCCGGGTTTGGGCTTTTCGCCGTTCATATTTTGAAAGCGCTTTGGTCGGTGCTTTGTCCTGGGTTGTCTCTTGGCTGTGTGCCAGGGATTTATGATCATCCCGGTTACCAGCAGGTTGACCTTCTTTGATCTTGAGTTGATGGGCTTTGTATTGCGTGTAGGAGCCCTTGAAAACGTGCAGAGTCTGTTCCCGCGGGTCAACTTCCCAAATCTGAGATGCCAGGGAGTCGATCAAATAGCGGTCATGAGAGACCAAAAGAATGGTTCCCGGGAAGTCTGACAGGACGGATTCCAGTACCTCCTGGGTGGGCAGGTCGAGGTGATTGGTGGGCTCATCCAGCAGCAGGAGGTTGGCGTCTGATAGGGACAGTTTGGCCAGCGCCAACCGGCCCCGCTCACCCCCGGAGAGGGTGCTTACCTTGCGAAAGACATCGTCACCCGTAAACAGGAACCTGGCCAGGTAGTGGCGAATCTCTGCCGGGAGCATGTTGTGCCCCAGGCTGCTAATTTCCCCCATGAGTGTCTTATTGGGGTCCAATTCTTCGTGTGCTTGGGCGAAGTAGCCGATCACCAGGCTGGCGCCCAACTGGGTTTTCCCGGAATAAGGTGGTATTTTTTCGAGGATGGTTTTAAGGAAGGTGGTTTTTCCAGCGCCATTTGGCCCGATGATGGCTGCACACTCCGTGCGCTGCAGGATCAAGTCCGGGCAGTCAAACAAGGGTCGTCCTTCGTCGTGGTAGCCCACCTGCAGGTCATGGGTGCGCAATACCAGGTCGCCCGAGCGCACCTGTGCTTGGAGGTGGATGTGCATGCGGCGGGGTTCTTTGGGTGGGGGTGCCAGCCGCGCATCTTCCAGCAGCCGTTCCAACCGTCGCAGCCGACCCTTGGCCTGGTTGGTGTTCTGTCCGGCGATATTGCGGCGGATAAATTCCTGTTCTTTTTCGATGAAGGCGGTCTGGGCTTCATATTCTGCCATGCGCCGGGTGTACCGTTCTTCACGTTGGGTCAGGTAGGCTGAGTAATTGCCGCGGTAGGTCTCCAGTGATGGTGTCATCTCCCAGATGGTTTTGGCGACCTGGTCCAAGAAATAGCGATCGTGTGAGACCACCACCAGGGCGCCTTCCCAATCTTTTAAGAAAGACTCGAGCCACTCTACTGCCTGGATATCCAGGTGGTTGGTCGGCTCATCCAGCATCATCACATCTGGATTTTCCAGAAGTAACTTTGCCAACAGGGCGCGGGTCCTCTGCCCACCAGAGAGTTGGGCGATCGGCCGGTGATAGTCCTTTTGATCAAAGCCTAATCCAGACAGGGTTTGCTTGATCTGTACTTCGTAGGTGTACCCCCCCAGCTGTTCAAAAGCCTGTTCAAGTCCACCGTAGCGTGTCAGGGCTGCTTCTTCCTGCTCGGGATCTGACATAGCCGCCATACAAGCTTCCAACTCCGCTTGCATCTCGAGGATGTTGTCAAAAACGGACAGGCAATGGGACCAGAGGGTGCCTTCACTGACCAGGGTGGCTTCCTGGGGCAGGTACCCGATAGACAAATCTTTGGCTTGTTGTACCGTGCCCCCATTGGGGCTGTCCAGGCCGATCAGGATGCGCAGCAGCGTGGTCTTTCCCACACCATTGGCACCGACGATGGCGATGCGGGCGCCATGAGGAATGGAAAGAGAAAGTCCCTCGAAGATATCGGTGGGGCCAAAGGATTTAGCCAGGTTGGTTGCGGTGATCAATGCCATGCCAAACAGTATACCACTCGCGTAGCACTCTTTGAGTCCGCGCAGCACTCTTCGAGTCCGCGTCACTCTGCTACAAGATGATACAAGATGGTGGTTTTATTCCGCTCGACCGTCGTAGACTCCTGGAGCAAAGTGGAACCCCTGACAAGGGGCTGCAACGTCGTAGACTTCCGCAGCGAAGCGAGACGGAGAAGCGAGACGGAGTGGTATGAAAACAACTTAAGATGAGCCCTGCGTGGTAGAATTTTCCCTATGAAATCCAATACAAAACGGTGGCTGATCTGGCTGGGTTTGGTCATATCGGCTGTTTTTTTATACATTGCCTTCCGGGAAATCAACTTTAGCGAGTTGTGGGTAACCCTGACCCAGGTGCGGTTCTGGTGGCTGGTTCCAGGTTTGGCGATCTATTTTGGCGCGGTCTGGCTGCGGTCATGGCGTTGGCGCTACCTGTTAAAACCGCTCAAACCCATTTCGTTAGGTACGATTTTTCCTATCATCGCAATTGGGTACATGGGCAATGATGTGTTCCCCCTGCGAATGGGAGAAGTGCTGCGAACCGTGGTGCTCAAGCGGCGGGAAGGGATTTCAATTTCTGCTTCGCTGGCCACGATTGTGGTCGAGCGTACGTTTGATGCGGTGGTTGTGGTTGGTTTTGTTTTCCTCAATTTGGGCCAGTTGATAGGACTTTCTTCCGGACCTTTTACCCAACTGCGGGGGGCAGCAACCTGGGTGGCGGTCATCTTCCTGGTTGCACTGGCGGTGTTTGTTTTGGTGGCAATGTTCCCCCAACCGGCGCACCGCCTCAGCCATGGCCTGATCCAGCGGCTTTTGCCCGAAAAACTGCGAGCGCCTGTGGGAGAAATCGCGGATCGGTTCCTGGATGGGTTAATGCGTTTGCGATCGCCCAAAGATGCGCTGGTGATCTTCCTGTCAACGGTAGGGGTTTGGCTGATGGAAACAGGCCTTTATTGGTGTGTGAACCAGGCGCTTGGATTAGGTTTGAACTTCAGCCAATTGATGCTCCTCAACGGCCTGGTCAACCTGGTGTTACTGATCCCGGCAGCACCGGGTGGATTGGGGACCTTTGATGCGGCAGGGCGGGCGATGTTGGAGACCTTTGGAGTCGCATCCGAACCCGCATTGGGATTCACTCTGGTATTGCGGGTGGCGTTGTGGCTGCCGATAACCTTATTAGGCGCGTTCTTCTTCGTCCGTGAGGGATTGAAGTGGACCCTGGATGTTCAGGAACTCGAGGCCCAGGCAGTCAATGCTGGTGAGGAATTAGGTGAATAGAGAATAGTGAATGGTGAATAGTGAATGGTGAATAGTGATCATTCTTACTCAAACCTAAAATTTATGCAGAAGATGCAAAATGTGTTTCAAGACGAGGACGGTTTTCGTTTCGATCACCGGTGAAAGGGTGTTCTATGACAACAACTAAGCAACAAGTCGCCATCATTGGCGGGGGCATTGGCGGATTGTCAGCCGCTTATGACCTGGTGCGAGCAGGTAAGACCGTCACACTTTATGAAGCAGCGGATCATNTCGGTGGGTTGGCAGCAGGTTTTAAAGAACCGCACTGGGCGTGGAGTGTTGAGCGTTATTATCATCACTGGTTCCAATCCGACAAGTACATGTTAGGGTTGATTGATGAATTGGGCTGGTCAGACCGGGTGCGATTTCCGCGCCCGATCACGGTTATGTTCCACCAGGGTAAGTTTTACCCGTTTGATTCGATTATGGCCGCTTTGCGCTACCCGGGCTTGGGCTGGGGTATCAACAAGATCCGCTTTGGGTTGGTCGGGCTTTATCTGCGGATGACGAACAACTGGCAGCCCCTGGAGAAAACCACTGTGGATGCCTGGATGCGCAAATGGGCGGGTGATCGGGTTTATGAATCAATGTGGAAACCGTTAATGATTGGCAAGTTTGGTGAGGAATATGCCAAAGTTGTCAACATGGCCTGGATGTGGGCGCGGCTGCACGCACGCACCACACGCCTGGGCACCTTTGAAGGTGGCTTCCAGGCGTTTTGTGATCAGTTTGCTGACCACCTTCGTGAAATGGGTGTGAGCATCCAGCTTGGCACGCGCGTGACGGCAATCCAGCCTGCTGAGAATGACCGGTTGACGATCAGCCTAGGCGATGGGGAATCACAGACCTATGACCAGGTTTTGGTGACGACATCACCAGGATTGCTGGCGCGCCTTGCCCCGGCCCTTTCAGGCGCTTACCTTGAAGGGTTGCTTTCACTGAAGAGTATGGGCGCCGTAGTGATGATCCTCTCGCTTAAACAGCGGCTTTCTGAGGAAGGTTACTATTGGTATAACCTGCCAAAGGCGGCTGGTTTCCCATTTCTGTCGCTGGTTGAGCACACAAATTTCCTGTCACCAGAATATTTTGGCGGCGATCATATCGTCTATGTTGGTGATTATTTGCATCAAGATCATGAATATTTTGATTTATCACCGGAGGAGTTGGAAGCACGTTTTATCCCGCAACTGGCACGCTTCAACCCGCACTTCTCGCCAGATTGGGTCAATAAGACCTGGCTTTCCCGCACCAAGTATGCCCAACCGGTTCCGTTGGTGAATCACTCACAGAATGTTCCCGAGATTCGCACACCCATTCCGGGGTTGTTCTTTGCAAGCATGAGCCAGGTTTACCCCTGGGATCGAGGCACCAACTTCGCGGTTGAGATTGGACGCCGGGCAGCCAAGATGATGCTCATTGATTAAAAAACCCTGATTCCAATTCGCGCGGTTCGTTTTCGAACAAATGAGCAATTTCAACAAGCCCATAATTTTTAGAACCCCTAATTATCGAATTGTCGCGCGTTCTTTGTGTTTAGACCCCTATATATAGGGGTATACGGTGGTAAGGAGCCCGTAATAAGGATGGCGTCATTGCAGATCTGTCATATTTAATTCTTCTCAAACAAATCATAATTTTTAAGGTTTGTGCGCCTTAAAGATTGTCATATTTTTAGTCAATTCCAACCATTTTTTCTTGAGGCATTGGCTTTTCTCAGTTAGAATTAGGGCATAAAATCATCTTGTAAAGCACTCTTTGAGCAGCGAAGCGCTCTTCGAGTGAGCGGGAGAGAAAAACTCCAATAGGCAAATTGATTTTTATTGGCAAATCTTTCCGTCGCTGATATTAAACCTCAGTGGCGTATTTTTATCAGAGTTTATTTGGCGAACCTTAGAGGTTTGCACGTCAATCAGCGTAGCGCTCTTTGAATGAGAGGAATTATTATTAGATGAATGCAGAGCATGCCTGGCAGGCAGTCCTTGGTCAATTACAGCTCGATATGTCAAAGGCGTCCTTTGATACTTGGGTCAGCAGCGCAGACTTTTTGGCTTACGATGAAGAAACCCACTGTTTTACAATCGGAGTCAAGAACGCTTATGCCCGAGATTGGCTTGACGATCGACTGAATGCGACCATTTCACGGCTTCTAACGGGCATGATCGGGGCACCTGTCACAACCGAGTTTTGTGTGGCGACTCGCTCGAGTCATCAAAAGGGGTCAGCCAGGGAATTGCACAGGGACAAAGTGTGGTCCGAAAATCACCCTACCCCTGAAGAACACACATTAAACCCCAAAGAACAAAAACCTGTGTTGGTAGTGCGTCAACAGGATGAAGACTCAACCATCAACACCCGCTATCGTTTTGATAATTTTGTTGTTGGTTCGGACAATCGGCTGGCCCATGCGGCTTGTATGGCCGTCTCTGAAAGCCCTGCCCGCGCATACAACCCGCTGTTCCTGTATGGGGGTGTCGGTTTGGGCAAAACGCACCTGCTGCACGCGATTGGCAATGCCTGCCAGCCTTCCGGTTTGCAGGTCCTGTATGTCTCTTCCGAAGAATTTACCAATGACCTGATCAACGCCATCCGCACCCATACCACGGCAGCCTTCAGAGAAAAATATCGCCAGATTGATGTGCTGCTGATTGATGATATCCAGTTTATTGCTGGCAAGGAATCGACCCAGGAGGAATTCTTCCACACCTTCAACACGCTGCATGGACAAAACAAACAACTGGTGATCTCTTCGGATCGCTCTCCAAAATCCCTCTCAACCCTGGAGGAGCGCCTGCGCTCGAGGTTTGAATGGGGCTTGACGGTCGATATTCAACCCCCTGATGTGGAAACTCGCCAGGCCATCCTGCGTTCTAAAGCCGAACGCGCCGGCCGGGATGTCCCAGTCGATATCCTCGAGATGATTGCTCGCAAGGTGCAGTCCAATATCCGCGAGTTGGAAGGTGCTCTCAACCGGGTGTTGGCTTATTCCGATCTGAGCGGGATTCCCTTGACGCTAGAATTGGCTCAGCAAGCCCTGACGGACTTCTTCCCACAGGGTCAGGATTTACAACCGGATGATGTCTTGTCGGTGGTTTCCAGGGTGTTTGGCATCTCGAATGAGCGCCTTTTGGGTCGTGAACGCACCCGGGAGGTTGCACTGCCGCGCCAGGTGGCGATGTATTTATTGCGAGAAGAGGGCGGTGTTTCGCTTCCGCAAATCGGGGCGTTTTTGGGCGGTCGGGATCATACCACGGTGATTTACGCCTGTGAAAAGGTGACCGATTTGATGGACACCGATGACCGCTTCCGACGACAGGTCTTGCAGATTCGGGAGCAGCTTTATGGGCATGCTGCCGTGATGGTCTGACACGGGTCAACGCCTACGGGGAACAGTATTTAACGTTGTTCTGAAATAATCAACCCTTTATTTTCCAAATTAGAGGTCTGACGATTTGATTTTTTCCATCGCGCCCCAACTTTTACCTACCTTGGCTTCGGTGCTGATAGGAATATCCAGCGTATAGGCATTTTCCATCACTTCCCGCACCAGCGCCGCCGTCTCAGAAAGCTGAGCATCCGGCACCTCGAAGATCAACTCATCATGCACCTGCAGCAGCATCCTGGTTTCTAGCCCGGCTTTCTCGATCTCGTCGGGAAGTTTCAGCATGGCAATTTTAATGATATCAGACGCAGTTCCCTGGATGGGGGCATTGATCGCCTCGCGTTCTTCTCGTTGACGGATATTGTGGGGTGCGCCCTGTTTCAGGTTGGGGAAGTACCGCCGCCGACCCAGGAGCGTTTCAACATACCCCTGCTGGGCGGCTTGCTCACGGATGCCATCCAGGTAGTGTTTGACCCCTGGGAACTCTTTGAAATAGGCTTCGATGAAGTTTTCTGCTTCTGCCAGGGTCAGGTCGGTCGCATTGGTCAACCCATAGGCGCTCATGCCGTAGATCAAACCGAAGTTGATCGCCTTGGCATGACGGCGCATCTCGGGGGTGACCTCGTCAAGATCAATTCCGTGAACAGCAGCTGCCGTGGTGGCATGGATGTCCTGCCCGGCTCGGAAGGCTGCCAGCATGGCTTCATCCTGGGCCATGTGGGCGACGATGCGCAATTCAATTTGGGAATAATCTACAGCCATCAACTGCCATCCGGGTTGGGCGACAAACCCCTTACGCACCCGTCGGCCGATTTCTGTTCGGATGGGGATATTTTGTAAGTTGGGGTCAGATGAGGCAATCCGACCGGTTACCGTCCCCGTCTGGTTGAAAGAGGTGTGCACCCGGCCGGTATCTGGGTTGATTTGATTCGGCAGGGAATCGACATAGGTTGAGCGCAGCTTCTCCAGTTCGCGATACTCAAGCACCCACTCAATTACCTGGTGTTGACCTGTCATGGCTTCCAGGACGCCCGCAGCGGTGGAATAAAAACCGGAGGCGGTTTTACGTGCCCGGTCCGGTGGTTCCAAACCAAGTTTCTCGAATAGTGCCTCAGACAATTGCTGGGTGGAGTTTAAATTGAACTCATAGCCCACTGCTTGATGGATTTTTTCTTCAATTTCCGCCAGTCGCTTCCCCAGTTCGCCAGAAAATTCTGTGAAGAAATCGGTATCCAGTTGGATACCGGCTTCCTCCATATCTGCCAGCACGGGAACCAGGGGCATTTCCATCGTCTCAAATAACGACTCAGACTTTTGATTTTGCAGTGCTTCTTGCAGCTGGGGGATCAATTGCAGGCAGATGGCAGCATCGGCAGCCGCGTATTTCGCTGTCTGTTCGATTGATACCTGGTCCATCGTTTTCTGACTGCGACCCTTGCCGATCAGCGCTTCGATGTGGGTCATCTCGTAGCCTAGGCGCACCCAGGCCAGGTTTTTTAATCCCAAATTTCGCGAGGCGGGATTGATCAGCCATTCAGCTATCATCGTGTCAAACGTCAATGGTGTAACGGTCAACCCAGCCCGTTTGAGCACCAGGAAGTCATATTTCAAGTTGTGACCCGCTTTGCCGATCTTGGGGTCTTTTAGCGGGGCTGAGAGCGCTTTAAACACCTCTTTTTTACTCAACTGCTGCCCTTCCGTATGACCCAAGGGAATGTAATAACCGTGGTCGGGGCTGACAGCCAGGGCAATGCCTACCAATTGCGCCTGCATCGTGTTGGTGCTGGTGGTTTCGGTGTCAAAAGCGATCAGGTCTGCTTTGTTCAATTCGTCCACCATCTCCTGCAAGGCTTGTGTGGAATCTATAATGATGGCTGTGATTTCTCCCTTGCTTTCTTGATAGGCGAGTCCAAAGTTAGCACCTTCCGCAGAAGTCTGAGACAACACCCCTGGATCTGCAGCGCCATCAAACAGGTCCATTTGTTGACCGTCACTCATGTGAGGATTTAATTTGCCCACCAGGGTGTTGAGTTGTTCATTCAGGGTGCGGAATTCAAGCTCACGAAACAGGTCTTCCACAGCTTTGGGGTTGAAGCGGTCAATGCGCGCTTGTTCCAAATCCACCTGCATATCCAGATCGGTCACGATCTGGGCCAGTTCGCGGCTCAAGAAAGCAGTCTCTTTAGACCCCTCCAGGGCGGTTTTTGGACGACCGCTGATCTCTTCGAGATGGTCATAGATGCCTTCCAAGGAGCCGTAAGCTGCCAGTAACTTTACCGCAGTCTTTTCACCAATGCCCTTCACACCGGGGATATTGTCGGAGGTGTCCCCGCATAAGGCTTTGAAATCAACCACTTTTTCAGGCCTGACTCCCAGCTTTCCCTCGACATCCTCGGGTAGAAAATCCCTGGCATCGGACATTTTACTGCCCGCCAGGTTGACCACGACCCGGTCGGTGACGAGCTGCAGCAGGTCCTTGTCCCCGGTGATGATTTTGACGCCCAGTCCTTTCTCTTCGGCTGCCCAGCGCGCCAGGCTGCCCAAAACATCATCAGCCTCATAGTTCTCTAATTCAACACGGGGAATATTGAAGGTGTCCACAATCTCACGCATGCGTTCCACCTGGGAACGGAGATCATCCGGCATCTTGGCGCGGGTGCCTTTGTAGTCTTCATAGAGTTCATGACGAAAGGATTTCCCCTTGTCAAAGACGACCACCAGGTAATCCGGGTTTTCTTGCTGCAGG
>SL_3KL_010_SEDDRAFT_10002179_pt1 | contig 17915 bp, 14 predicted proteins | sample SodLakKL_010_SED_2_FD_10381 | JGI IMG/M metagenome (IMG submission 10381) | reverse complement strand
CCCAGGCCCAGGCGCCGCAGGTAGTGGCTCATCTCGCGGTTGTCCTCGAGCGCGAACTTGTTCACCTCGAGCACGTTGTCGAGGAACCGGATGCAGGCCTGAACGTCGCCTCTGAAGGTCTCCATGTCGAAGCCGGAAATGCCGATATCCTGCTCCACCACGTACTGCGCAAGGTTGATCGCGCCCAGGTCACACGGTTCACCCGGAAACAAAGGGATCTCGCCGCATTGGTGAGCGACAACACCATTTGCAATGACGGAGTGCGAGATCGGCTCGGTCGTATCGAAGACAGGCTCTAGCCCCTCATACTCGACGCTCAAGACCTCGGTCTCAAAGGCCTCCCGGTAAGACGCTCTGCTCTTGGACGCGATGTACGCACGCACCCGGTCCTGTTTGGCGCTCGTAAGGAAGCCGATTGTTTCGGCGAAGACGTCGCGGTTGATCTTGTCGAGCGTCAGCTCGAACTGCTCAGCGTAGCCAAACATGCGCATGCCGCCATTGCCATCGGGCATGAGCTTCTCACCGCGGGTACGCCGCTGGTAAATGCGGCTCACGATGCCGAGATTCGAGAGAAGGAGTTGAACATCAGCAAGCAAGGTCCGTGAGGAACTCGCCAACCGAACAGTACAGCTCTTGCCTCCACAGGAGACGTTCACTGTGCCATCAGCGGTGAAAAGGCCTTGGAGGTAGCCGATCACCGCTTCGCGCGGAGCCGTGAACAAGGTCTTTGGAACACCCTTCTCGGCCGCCTTTGCCTGTTCAATCCCTAGCGCCGCCAGGTAACCTAAGGCTACACGCCCAAAGCGCCACTGAACACAGTTGGCATACTCCTGCACGGTACCGCCGAACCACCCCTTGAACGTCTTCATGAAAGGCTCGATATCTGCGAGGTCGGCCTTAGCGAACGTGATGCCGCCCTTCTCGGCACTAATGAAGCCGTCACCCGACAGCAACCCGAGAAACACACCGAACTCCCTGCTCCATTGCGTGGGAAGCGATGAGAACTGCGCACGGATGTCGTTACGACCAGTCCGCGATGCTGGACCGCCGCGGTTGTTGCTGCCGGCGGTTGCAACGAGTTCTGTTTGTGCAACTCGCACTTGTGCCGGGAACTCGTACTGATCACTCCATGAACCTTCGGCAGATTGGACCAGGAGCTTCGATCCAGGCACGAGGTCCTGAAGTTGGACCCAGCCGTCGGGCGTAAGGAACTTGTGATCTGGCGTAGCCCGCACCTCGTAGCCATGACGAGTCCTAAGCCGATAGACGGGAGCGGACTCTGAAGTCTTGAACACTTTGGTCGCTGCTCGCGGCATCACACCCGGCTGATCGAGATACGTCCTTCGATCCGTAACGACAAACAGGCTCTCCTGCGTCTCGAACAACTCGCCTATGGTGACGAGCCCCCGACTCGTCGAGATTCTGGTATCAGCCGCAAAGCAAGGATTCGTCGCCTTAATATCTCCCAACGACCCGCGCATCGGGTTGTGGGCGTTGATCCGGTCGATGTAGATGAGCCCGGGCTCGCCGGTCTGCCAGGCGTGCTCGGCGATCTCGTGCAGCACGCCCATCTGGCCCTCGTTCCGGGCCCGCTGCATGAAGGCGTCGCTCACCAATACCGAGATGTTGAAGGTACTTATGTCGCCTTCTTCGCGCTCGCGCTCGAGGTCCTTGGCGGTGATGAAGTCGCGGATATCGGCGTGGGTGATGGACATCGTCGCCATCCCTGCGCCACGGCGCGTGCCCCCCTGCCGTATCACACGTAGTGTCGGACTGAAAACATATCGCAGTGTCGCGACCGGTCCCGCGTAGTCCGCCCCGCCGAGCTGGGCCCAGCGGGCGAAGTTGTCGAACACCTCGACCGCGAACGAGGAGGGACCGCTGGACGTACCGCCGGAGCCGTTGACCGGGGTGCCCTCGGGGCGCAGCTCGCTGAGGTCGAGCAAGAGGTCCTCGCCTGCCAGGAGCGCGTTGACGACGTCGCCGGCGTGCTGCCAGATGCTCTCGACCGAGTCGCCCACCTGCTTGACGCTGACGCCGGCAGGGGCGGCGTGGTACTCGACGAAGCGACCGGCGCGGTAACCGCGCGTGACGTAGGTGCCATGGACGAGGTCCATGAAGGTCCCGTCCTTGACCTTGTCGTAATCCGCGTGGGTAGGCGCGATGGTGAGGTAGAGCTGGCCGACGGCGCCGGGGTAGGGGCGCTTGGGTGGGATGGGGTCGAGGCACAGGCCGTTGCCGCCGCCGACCTTGGTGACCACCGCCAGCTTCGTCGCGAGCCGCAGCACCCAGGCGGTGCTGCCTTCGGTGGCGGGGCGCCCGTCCTGCACGAAGCAGTTGAGCACGTTGCCGTGGTTGGTGGCGGCGCCGGCGAGGACCCGGCCGCCTGGGCAGAAGCGCTTGCTGATCATGAGGTCGAAGAACCGCTGCGCCTGCTCGCTGCGGAGGTCGGCCGGCTCGGGGCTGGCCACCCAACGGGCGACGCGCTGGAACATGCCGATGAGGTCCTCGTCGCCCGGCTGGAAGTACTGCCGCTTGGCGATGGCGACGGCGTGGTCGTCGAACGCGGCGAGGGCCTGGCTGTCGGTGATCGGCGCACGGTTGGCCACGGCGGTGGACCCCTTTCGGTCGGTCGAGCCCTGGGTGATCGGTGTCACCCAAGGCTCTCGAAGACGGTGTACTAGGTCTTGTACGCCCCAACTCCGAACGTACTAGATATCCGCGGTGGCGAGGCGTGATGTTCCTCTCACTTGGCCACGGACGACGCCCACGAATGTACCACGCGAACGCCGCCTGGGTACAAGATATTGGGTAACGAGCCTAGGTCAGCACTACAACTAGTGTTAGGAGGCCACGCGAACGCTGCGCAGCACGCACGCACGGCGCCTGTCGGCTTCTGCTCCGAGTGGGCACGGGCCGCGAGCGCCTCGGCGCTTCAGTGGCGGAAGTGTCGCTCGCCGGTGAAGACCATCGCCAGACCGTGCTCGTCCGCTGCAGCGATCACCTCGGCGTCACGCATCGAGCCGCCGGGCTGGATCACCGCCGCCACGCCGGCCGAGGCCGCCACGTCGAGACCGTCGCGGAAGGGAAAGAAGGCATCCGAGGCGCAGGCGCCACCATGCGCGCGGCCCGCTGCCTTGGCGGCCGCCAACTCGGCCGCGTCGACGCGGCTCTGCTGTCCCGCACCGATGCCCACGGCCACGCCGTCCGCCACTAACACGATCGCGTTCGACGACGTCGCGGCGCACACCTGCCAGGCCATGACCAGATCACGCCACTCCGCCTCGCTCGGCTGACGCTTCGTGACCACCGTCCAGGCCTCGCGCTCCAACCGAACCCGGTCGGCCTCCTGCACCAGGAACCCGCCGTCCACGCGCCGCAACCCCGGGGCGGCCGGCCCCGGCGGCGGTGCGGCGAGGACGCGCATGTTCTTGCGCCGCGTCGCGAACCGCTCCAACGCCACCGCGTCGAAGCCGTGCGCGATCAGCACGTCGGCCTTGGCGCGCCCGACGATCATCTCACCGAGCGCCGCGTCGACGTGCCCGTTGAGCGCCACCACCCCACCGAAGGCCGACTTCGGGTCGGCCTCGAAGGCCCGCTCGTACGCCTCTGCGAGCGTCCCGGCGCTCGCCACACCGCACGGGTTGGCGTGCTTGACGATCACCGCCGTGGGCGCATCGCCCATCCAATGCGCCAGCCGCCAAGCGGCGTCGGCATCGAACAGGTTGAGGTACGACAGCGCCATGCCGCCGTGCTGCTGCGCCATGTCCCAGACGCCGCTCACGCCGGCGTCGCGGTAGCGCGCCCCGGTTTGGTGGGGGTTCTCGCCGTAGCGCAACGTCTCGGCCCGCTCGAGGGTCAGATGCAGCGTGGCCGGCAACGGCTCGTCGCCATCCAGATAGCGCACGATGGTCGCGTCGTACGCAGCCGTGTGGGCGAAGGCCGCGCGCGCGAGCTCGCGCCGCCGTTCGGGTAGGACGTCGCCGGCGCGGAGGTCGGCCAGTACCGCGTCGTAGGCCGACGGGTCCACCACGACCAACACCGCGGCGTGGTTCTTCGCCGCCGCGCGCACCATCGCGGGTCCGCCGATGTCGACCTGCTCCATGGCCTCCTCGAGCGTCACGCCCGGGCGGGCCACGGTCTCACGGAACGGGTAGAGGTTCACGGCCAACAGGTCGAAGCGCTCGATGCCGTGCTCCGCGAGCTCGGCCTCGTGCTCGGCGTCGGGTCGCGCCAGCAGGCCGCCGTGGACGCGCGGGTGCAACGTCTTCACGCGACCCCCGAGGATCTCGGGGGCGCCGGTGACGGCGTCGACCTTCGTGACGGCAAGCCCCGCCTCACGCAGGACGGCGGCGGTGCCGCCGGTCGAGACGAGCTCGAAACCCAACTCGACCAGCCCCGTCGCGAACGACACCAGTCCAGACTTGTCGGACACGGACAACAGCGCGCGCGGCATGGTTGGTTCCCCTAGTCCTGCGGCTCGGCGTCGTCCGCCGCGCCGTCGTCCGCAGCGGCGTCCGGATCGGCCGCTGGCTCGTCGCCGTCGTGGTCCGGCCCGGGCTCGTCGCCGTCGTCCTCGACGGGTTCGCCCGTGTCGGGCTGCTCCTCGTCGAGCGCGCCCTCCACCTGGTCCAGCAACTCCTCGACCGGCACCTCGTCGCCCTCGAGCGGGTCGTCGACGAGCTCGAAGCCGAGCCCGTCATCGACGTCGGCGCTCACGTCCAGGTGGTTGACCACGGCGATGGTGTCGCGCAGGTCGGCCAGCCACGCCTGACGTGCCTCGGCGCGGCGCTCGCTGAGCAGCGCCGCCTCGACCTGCGAGCGCACCTCGTCGAGCGGTCGCACACGCTCGGGCGTGCGGTCGGCGACGAGCACGACCACCTCTTGCTCGAGGTCCGCCTCGGGCTCTTCGCCCAGGTCCTCGAGCTCCTCGGGAAGCGCCTCGGGTTGCGCCATCAGCACCAACACGTCGCTCACCTCAGCGCCGCTCGGGAGCGGATCGAACGCGTCGGTCGCGAACACGGCGGTGTCGAGGTCGCGCTCGAGCTGACCCGGCCGCACGGTGCCGAGCGAGGTTAGGCTGCCGCCGAAGGCCTCGACCGCCTCATCCATCGCGGCGCCGCCGAGCAGCGCCTCGCGGAACGCGGTCGCGTCGGCCACGTCGTCGAAATCGACGCGGCTGACGGCGGCGCTGGCGGCCACCGTGTAGAGCGAGATGTTCTCCTGGTAGTACGCCTCGATCTCGTCCTCGCTGACGCTCACGTCGCGCGCCACGTACGACAGCGCGCTCTGCGCCACGAAGCTCCGCGGACCCACGAACGGCACGTCGAGCTCCGCGGCACCCTGATAGGCCAGCGCCTGGTCGATCAGCTGATCGAGGATCGCGGGCTTGAAGAAGCCGGTGATGAGGAACGCCATGTCGGGCGAGAGCGACTGCTGGATCTGCGGGTTGGTGTACGTCGCGCGCACCAGCTCCGAGCGCTTGATGTCGATGTCGCCGACGCTGGCCACGACGGCCTCCTCGAAGCGCAGCTCGAGCGGGCTGGTCTCGGGGATCTCGACCCGCGCTTCGCGCTGCAGCCGCCGGATCTCGTCGTCGAGCACTTGCGCGCGCTTCGCGTCCAGCGCATCCTCGGCCACCTGGTCGGCGACCTCGTCGAAGGGGCGCGGCGCAGCCGGCAGGTACTCCTCGACCACGACCACGTGGTACTGCCCGCCAGACGCCACCACGTCGGTGATGCCCGGACCTCGGATGGCGAAAGCGGCCGTGGCGACGGCCGTCGGGAGCGCCGGCCGGCCCACGGCCCGCGGCTCCGTCTCACCCTCGCCAGCACCCAGGGCGCCGTCGCGATCAGCGCGCTCCAGCGAGCGCTCGCGGGCGATCTCGCCGGCGTCGGCGCCGGCCGTGAGCTCGGCCCGCACGGTGTCGGCCTCGTCGCGCGTGTCCAGCACGATCTGCCGCGCCAGGATGCGCTCCTCGCTCTGGTAGCGCTCGCGACTGGCTTGGTAGAAGGCCTCGACCTCGACGTCGCTGACGCTGAGGTCGTCGATCAAGGCCGACTGCCACTTCTCTTGGCGCAACTGCTGCGCCAGGTACTGCCGGAAGGTCTCGTCGTTGAAGCCCAGGCTGCCGATGAGCGCCAGGTACTGCGAGTCGTTGGCGCGACCCGCCACGCCCCGCTCGGCCCGGAACGCGTCGACGGCGCTGCGGACCTCGGCGGTGCTGACGCGGTGGCGGGTGGCCTCCTGCCGGATCAACTCCTGCCGGACCAGCTCGTCGATCAGGAGCAACTCGAGATCGGCGCCCACCTCACCCTCGGTGACGAGGTTGAAGAGCGGATTGGAGCGCGTGCGCACCACCGCGAACTCGCTGATGGGCTCACCGTTGACGAGGATCGCGGTGGCGCCGGCGCCGCTTCCGGCGCCGCCCAGCCCGAGGCCGGGAGTGAACGTGATGACCATGCCGAGCACGAGTGCGCCCGCCAGGATGTACAGGATGATAAGGTTGGTGCGACGGCTGAGTCTCATGTGGGTTGACGTCCTCCAGGGCCGGTGCTAGGTTGGCGGTTGCTCGGGCGCCCGTAGCTCAGTCGGATAGAGCGTTCGCCTCCGGAGCGAAAGGCCACAGGTTCGAATCCTGTCGGGCGCACCAGCCTTCTGCGGCGCGGGCTCAGGCTCGCGCCGCACCGCTCTCGGCGCAGCGTCGGGGAGTGTATCACGGGCCCCCGATGAGGGTGCTGAACCCTGATCCCATGTCCTCCTCATGCCGACGCTGCCCGGGCCGCGCCGCGACGGCGAAAGCGCCTGTCGGGCGTGAACGGCAAGCCTCCCAACACCCGTCGAGCCTCGACCAAGGGGAGGTCGAGCCCGCGCGCCAGGTCGGCCCGGTCCGAGCGTGCCTCCACGTCCGGAACCACCCCGTCGGCGTACACCAGGCCGTGCGCACCACGCATGTCGGCCACCGCCAGCAGCACCCGGCTGCCGTCCATGAGGGAGAAGCCCTGCACCGCCTCGACGTTCCCCGAGGTGGACACACCGACCACGGTGGCGCGCCCGTGGTCCTGCAGCGCCAAGGCCACGACCTCGCCGGCCGAGACCGTGCCCGCGTCCACCAGCACCACCAGCGGCTCGCGCCACGTCACCGGNCGGGTCGTCCGCGCGGCCCCCAGCACCTCCTCGCCCGGTCGCACCAGGAGCGACACGAGATCGTTGCCGACGCGCTCGGTGGTGCCTCTCCAGGCCAGCTCGCCGCGCGCGACCGCCTCGACCCAGGGCCCCGCGACGAAAGCGCCGAGCAGGAGTCCGGCCTCCACGAGGCGCCCGCCCGCGTTGCCGCGCAGATCCAGCACCAGCGCGACGGCACCGCGATCGCGCAGGTCGGCCAGGGCGCGATGCGCGGCGACGCCGACGCCCGGCGCGTTGAACGTCGGCACCGCCAGGTAGCCGGTGAACGGGTCGAGCATCGTCCCGTACGGCACGGCGGCGACATCTGCGAAGCGTACGGTGGCGCCCTCCACGTCGACTTCGAAGCGGCTACGGCGCCGCTCGACCAGCAACTGGACCGGACCGGCCGCCATCGCCTCGGCCAGCAGGCCGCTGGCGTCGACGAGTCCTCGACGCTCGGCGAGCGGCGTCCCATCCACCGCGACGATCACGTCACCGCGACGCAGGCCGGCGGCGTCGGCGGGCGTCCCCGGGAACACCCGCTCCACGACCAAGCCGCGCCGGGCCACGAAGGTGAACTGCACGCCCAGGCGCGGCGGACCCACCTCGTTGCCCGGAGCAACCTCGTCCACGTCGTGCTCACCGGGCAACCCGAGCCACGACGAGTGGTCGTCGGCGAGGGCTCGGACCATGCGTCCCATCACCGCGTCGAAGCCGGCACGGTCCGGTGCCGCCACCGCCTGGGCCCGATACGTCTCGGCCCAGGCCTCCCAATCGAGGTGCTCCGGATCCCAGTACTCTCGCCGCGCCAGCGCGACCAGCTCGTCGAAAGCGCGGCCGAACGCCACCGCGTCGGCACCCTCCCGCGCTGGCTGCGCCAGCGCCGTGGCGCACGGCTGGACCATCGCCACGACGAAGACGCCGAGCGCCATCCAGCGCCTCACCACCGCGGTAGCGCTCCCGGGGGCGGCGTCCACGGCTGGTCCACCAGGATGCCCTCGCCGCCGAGGGCGACGAGCGGCTCGCCATCGACGAGCAACCGCACCGCCTCGACGGCGCCAGGTCGGGCAGCCGTGTAGTGGACCTGGTACAGGCGCCCCAGCATCGACGCCGTTCCGCCACCTGCGGTGAAGTCGGCGCTCAGGTCGACGGTCAGCACGCCGTCTTCGAGCTGAACGTCATGCACACGCGTGGCGGGCGGCACCTCGCTGCCGAGGCCCCGCCGGACCTCCTCTCCACTCGGTCCGTCCGCGATCGCCTCGAGCGCCGCCCACACCGTCGCCTCGCTCGGCTGCACGGCGACCTCGCGGCGAGCCTCCTGCGCCCGCAGGCGCCGGTGCACGGGCTCGAGGGTGAAGCTGGTGGCATCGCTGCGTACGAGGTAGAGCGTCACGTCCGGCAGTCGCTGGAGCGTCCGGACGCTCAACGTGGCGACGAGCGCCAGCAGGAGCAGCAACGCCAACGCCGCCACCCGCAGCACCACGGTCCTCATGCGAGTGCGACCGCGCGCCCGTGCGCCGCGCCCTCGGTGTCGTCGTCCACTGGCTCCACCGGCTCGGGCGCAGGCTCGGGCTCGGGCCCGGGCTCGGGCTCGGGCTCGGGTTCCGGCGCAGGCGTCGGGAGCGGCGTGTCGTCGTCGCCACGAGCCAGCGCAGCCGCCTCGGCAGCGAAGAAGGCCAGGTCGTCGTCGCTCGGGTTCAGCAGCGAGGCTCGCCCGTACGCGACCGCTGCGTCCTCGTAACGTCGCTCGCCGAAGGCCACCCTCCCAACCCACGACCAGGCTGTCGCCGAGGTGGGATCGATCGCCACGACCTCGCGGAACAGCGCCTCGGCGGTCACGAAGTCGGCGCGCTCGTAGGCGGCGACCGCCTGCGCGAACACCTCGCCGGCTTCGGGACGCACACCCTGCTGCTGGCGCGCCAAGGTCTTGAAGTAGCGCGCCCGAGCGTCGCCGGGATCCAGCTCCAGCACCCGCTCCCAGCCCTCGACCGCGGCCTCGTAACGCCCCAGCTCCTGGCGCACCCGCGCCACCCACACCCACGCGGTGGTGTAGCCGGCGTTGGCCGCCACCGCTGCCTCGAGCGCGTCCAGCGCTGCCTCCAGATCACCCGACTCGTAGGCCGCCATGCCGTCGAAGAAGGCGCGGCCTGCCTGCACCCCGTACCGGATCTGGTCTTCGGCAAGGCGCAGGAAGTAGGTCGCGCCGGGGTCGTCCGGGCGTTCGTCCAGCACGAGCGACCAGTACCCGACCGCCACCTCGGGGCGACCGAGTTCCAGCGCGCTGCGACCGGCCCACCAGGCGGCATCGACGTACGCCGGGTTGGCCTCCAACGCCGCCGCGAAACCATCGAACGCGTCCTCCAGACGGCCCACCTCGTACGCGGCGATCCCGTCGCGGAAGGCCGCCGCTGCGGCTGGGCCGACCCGCACCTCGCGTTGCGCTTCGCGCAGGCCGTAGATCGCCGCCTCGTCGTCGGGCAGCAGCTCCAGCAGGCGCTCCCAGTACGCCAGCGCCGCCTCGGGATCGCCCTGCTCGAGCGTCAGCCGCCCGAGCCAGCGCACCGGTTCGGGCGCGTCGGGTTCCAACTCCAACCAACGTGCGTACACGCGCTCTGCGCCCGCCGCGTCACCGGCCTGGTACCGCGCGAAGGCCATGTCGGCCGCCGCCTGCCGGTACAGCTCGAGCGACGTGATCTCGGGCACCAGGCGCTCGTCCTCCGCGCCGAGCGGATGACCGAAGCGGAGCAACTCGTCGAAAGCCGCGAGCGCCCGCGACGACCAGCCGGAGAGCGCGTACGCACGCGCCATGAACCGCCGGGTGACGGCGTGATCGAGCAGCTCCACGGCCTCGCGACCGGCCTCGAGCACCAGCCGCCAGTCGGCGTGATCGGGGTGCGGCGCGGCCGGCGAGGCCATGCCCCGTTCGGCCGCCTCGACGCCCCGCGCGAGCACGGCCTCGACCTCGGCCGGCAGCGGCGCCTCGTCGGGCAGCGGCTGGGCCAGCCCGAAGGAGACCATCAGCAGGAGGCCCACGACCACCACGAGGAGCGACGACCTCACGGCGCGCACCCCGCTGGCCCTCACGGGCGGTCCCATCATGCCTGCACGCTACCAGGGCCCGTCATGTGGTGGCGCCGGCCGCGACACGCTCGCTCGAGCACCGCCTCGAGGCGCGCATCGTCGCCCCGCGGTTGCGATGCAGCGCGCACCAGCGGTAGCCTGAGCGCTCGAGCCCGGCGCGGTCTCGATCGTTCGCGCGGGCTCGGCGGTGCATCCATGTTCCAGGGTCTCGGTGATCGACTCCAATCCGTGTTCGACGGCCTGCGGGGCCGCGGGCGGCTCTCCGAAGCCGACGTCAAGGCGGCGTTGCGCGAGGTGCGCGTGGCGCTGCTCGAGGCCGACGTCAACCTCCAGGTCGCCAAAGCCTTCACGGCCCGCGTCCAGGAGCGGGCCGTCGGCTCCGACACGCTGCTCTCGCTCAACCCCGACCAGCGCGTCATCGCCATCGTGCACGAGGAGCTCCGGCACACGCTCGGCGGCAACGCCGTGCAACCGACGCTGCGCAACGACGGCAACGTCTGGCTGCTGATGGGACTCCAGGGCGCCGGCAAGACGACCACGGCCGGCAAGCTCGCCTACAAGTACAAGGCGCAGGGCCGCCGCCCGCTGCTGGTTGCGGCCGATACCCAGCGCCCCGCCGCCCGCGAGCAGCTCAAGGTGCTGGGCCGGCAGATCGGCGTACCGGTACTGGAAGTGGCTGACGGGGAGCCGGTCGAGGTCACCAAGCAGCGCCTCGACGGCGCCTTGAAGGAGGATTTCCGCGACCTCGTGATCGTCGACACCGCCGGTCGCTTGCAGGTGGACGAAGCGCTCATGGACCAGCTGGCGGCGCTGGCGAGCGCCGTGCGACCGACCGAGCGCATGCTGGTGGTGGACGCCATGACCGGCCAGCAGTCGCTGCCGGTGGCGCGCACCTTCGACGAGCGCGTGGGCGTGACCGGCCTCATCATGGCGAAGCTCGACGGGGACGCGCGCGGCGGCGCGGCCTTGTCGGCCAAGCACGTGACCGGCAAGCCGATCTACTTCGCCGGCATGAGCGAGAAGATCGACGGCCTCGAGGCTTTCCACCCGGACCGGCTCGCCGGCCGGATCCTCGGCATGGGCGACGTGCTCACCCTGATCGAGAAGGCCAAGGCGCTCGANGGCGATGACNTCGAGNCCGCCAAGGGNCCCCGCAAGCTGACCGACTTCTCGCTCCAGGACATGCTGACGCAGATGCANCGCATCAAGCAGATGGGCAGCGTGACCGACGTCCTCAAGATGATCCCGGGCGCGAGCAAGATGCTGCCGGCAGGCGCCGACATCGACGAACGCGAGCTGGCTCGCGTCGAGGCGATCATCTCCAGCATGACCGAACGCGAGCGCCGCGAGCCGCGCCTGCTCAACGCCAGCCGCCGCAAGCGCATCGCGCGCGGCAGCGGCACCACCGTGCAAGACGTCAACCGGCTCATGCGCACCTACGAGGACATGAAGCAGATGATGAAGCGCATGGGCAAACGCCAGCCCGGCCGCGGTGGCGGCTTGGGCGCCTTTGGCCGTCGCTGACGGCCTGGGCGCCTTTGGTCGGCCGGCGCTGACGGCCGCTGCTGACGGCCGCCGTCCGCCGCTCGGCTCCGGTCGCGCGGCACGACCTCCGGCGCCGGATGCGCGGTGGTTGGACATTGACGCCGCCTTGCGTGTACGATGGTCAGTCGACTGCGCCGGACGGGCTCGTCCCAACGCGCCCGCGTCACCAGCGCCCTTCGGAGGAACGAAGACCTTATGGTGAAGATCCGTCTCATGCGCCTGGGCGCCAAGAAGAACCCCCACTACCGCGTCGTGGTGGTGGACGCCCGCACGAAACGAGCCGGCGACTACATCGAGTCGCTGGGTGCGTACGATCCGCGCGACACCACGCCCGAACCGCTCAAGATCGACGTGGAACGCGCGAACTACTGGCTCGGTAAGGGCGCGCAGCCCACCGACACCGCCCTGCGTCTGCTGCAGAAGGTCGGCGCCGACGTCCCCGAGGTCCAGGCCAAGCGCCGCGCGGCCTTCACCCACCGTCCAGCGCCGAGCGCCTGAGCTCGGTCGACCACCAACGAGGCTCAGCATGCCTGTCGAGCTCGTCACCTACGTGGTGCAGAACCTGGTCGCCGAGCCCGGCGCGCTCGAGGTGACGGCTGAGCAGGACGATCGCGGCGTGCGCATCGAGATCCGCTGCGCGCCGGACGACGCCGGCCGCGTCATCGGTCGCGGTGGCCGCGTCATCAACAGCCTCCGGACCCTGGCCCGTGCCGCGGCCGACGGCCGCCAGCGGGTCGAGGTCAATCTGATCGAGTGACCGATCCCGCGCCGGCAGCGCCGCGCCTGGGTCGCCTCGGTCGCACCTACCAACTCGACGGCGCCCTGCGTTGTTACCCCGACGGCGAGCCCGAGGCCGAGATCGTGCGTCAGGCCGAAGCCCTCGTCGTCGAGGGGCACGGCCTGCTTCGGCTGCGTTTCGTGCGCTCGCACGGGGCCGCCTTCGTGGTCGCCTTCCAAGGCATCCGCACGCCGGAGCGGGCGCAGGCTTTGGTGAACGCGCTGGTCTACGCCGACCAGGACGACGCTGCTGCCCTCGCGCGTCGCCACGCCGCTGAGCCGCTGCGCGCCGGGCTGCCGGTGCTGCTCGACGCGGCGCCGTTCGGCGTGGTCGAGGCCATCGTGCCGGGTCCGCAACCGCTGCTGCGGGTGCGCACCGCGGCCGGCAGCTACCTGCTGCCCAGCCAGGCGCCCTACGTGGTGGTGCATGCCGACCGGTTGGAGCTGATCGACCCGCCGCCGGGACTGCTTGACGATCCAGAGCCGGGTTGAGTCGACATGGGCGTGCGAATCACCTTCGAGACGCTGTTCCCTGGCCTGATCGAACCCTGGACGCAGGAGGCGTTGGTCGGCCGAGCGGTGGCGGCGAACCTGGTCGAGCTGCGGGTGAACGACCTGCGGCGCTTCGCCGGCAACCGTAGCCGTCGGGTCGACGACGCGCCCTACGGCGGCGGTCCCGGCATGGTGATCCGGGTCGACGTGGCGGCGCAGGCCATCGACGCTGCCCGCCTCGCGCAGCCGCCGGCCGACGAGGTGGTGCTGCTGTCGCCGGCCGGCGAGCCGCTCACCCAGGACCTGGTGGAGCGCTTCGCCGGCTACCGCCACCTGGCACTGCTGTGCGGTCGCTACGAGGGCTTCGACGCTCGGGTGGAACAGTTGGTCGACCGCGAGGTATCGGTCGGGGACGTCGTCCTCATGGGCGGCGAGTTGGCGGCGCTGTGCCTGGCGGAGGCCACGCTGCGGCTCGTGCCCGGCGTGCTCGGCGACGCTGACAGCCACCGCTGCGACTCGTTCAGCAGCGGCCTGCTCGACTACCCCGAGTACACTCGTCCGCCGCTCTACCGAGGCTTGCGCGTGCCGGCGGTGCTGCGTTCGGGCGACCACGGTCGCGTGGACGCCTGGCGCCGCGAGCACGCGCTGCTACGCACCCAGCGGCGTCGACCCGATCTGCTGCCGCGCGCACCGCTGAGCGAGGCCGAACGGCGCCGCTTCGCGCCGCCGGTCGGCGCATCGGAGGCGCAGGACGACGATCAGGAGGCGCAGGACGACGATCAGGATTAGCGCAGCCGCGCCAGCACCAGATCGGTGATGTCGAGCCCGTCCGCGGCGTAGACCACCAGGCCGCCCTCGGCGGCTGCGGCGATGTCCATCACCACGCTGTACTCGCGCTCGATCGCCACCTCGCGGATGGCCTCGTTCACGGCCTCGATGGCGGGCTCGGCGGCAGCAGCGATGTCGGCCTGGTAGCGGCTCTGCACCGCTTCGAGGGTGGTGAGCAGCACGTTGAAGCGTTCTTGCTCGTCGGGCGAGAGCTGCTCACCCGCGCGGGCGCGCGCCTGGAGCGCATCGAGCTGGTCGCGAAGATCACCGATCTCGTCGGTGGCCTGCGCCCGCAACGCGTTGGCGGCCTGGCCGCCCGGATGGGCGGCGATCAGCGCCTGCGCGTCGACGAAGACCAGACGGGTGGCCTGGTCCTGGGCGCCGATGGTGGTCGTGGCCACCAGCGTGAGCGCGGCGGCGGCGAGCAGGGCGAGGGTGAGTCTCTTCATAGCGTCGGCAGTCTAGCACCGCCATCATGAGAACGAAGGAAGCCCTCCCCCACGTGAAACCTGCACACCTCCCACCTTCTCGCGTCGACGCCCCGGCCACGGCGCCGTCACCTGAGGGCCTCGCGCCGACGGCTGACGGCCTCGCGCCGACGGGCCTCTCCCGCCGATGAGTGACGCTGCCGTCCACACCTCCTGGGTCGTGCTGTGGGGCGTCCTCGGTGCCCTGATCGGGTCCTTCGCCAACGTCGTGGTGCACCGCTGGCCGCGGGGCGAATCGGTCGTGTGGCCGCGCTCGCGCTGCCCGCGCTGCCAGCACGTGCTGGGCCCACTGGAACTGGTGCCGATCGTGTCGTGGTTGGTGTTGCGCGGACGCTGCAGCGCCTGCGGCGGTGCCATCTCGGCCCGCTACCCGCTGGTCGAGGCGGCGATGGCGCTCGGTTTCGCCGTCATCGCCTGGTCCTTGCCGGTCACCGAGACGGGCGCTTCGGCGCTGCCGCTGCTGACGCTGTACGCCATGCTGCTCATGGCGGCGCTGATCGATCTCGACACCTACCTGCTGCCCGACGGATTGACGATTCCGGCGGCCTTCGTGGGCGTCGCGGGCGCCTTCCTGTACGACCCGCGGACGAGCCTGCCGAGCCCCGCCGAGGCGCTGCTCGGCGCGGCCGTCGGAGCCGGCGTGCTGGTGCTGGTGAACCGTCTCGGCGGACTCGTGCTGCGACGCTTAAAGGACACGAAGGAGCGGCTCTGGCCCATCTCGCTCGACACCGTCAACGCCGCCGCGTTCGTTGGCGTCCTGGGCGGCTGGTGGGCCGCGCTGGTCGCCGGCGGCGCCCAAGCGCTCGCTTCCGGCGCCGCAAGGCGCCCGCTCCGGCTGCCCGAGCCGCTGCTGTACGCGCTGTGGCTGATCGCGCTGGTGCTGGTCGGCAGCGGCGTGGGCGAGGCCTGGGGCGTCAGCCTGGTGGACGGCGTGGCCGGGAGCGTCGTGGGCGCGGGCGCCTTCGCCTTCCTGGGCGCGCTCTGGTGGTGGCTGGCGGATTGGCGCCGCAGCGACCGGCGCTCGCCGGTGGAAGAGAGCGGGCCACCGCACGACGATGACGGTGAGCCCGTGGCGATGGGCTTCGGCGACGTCAAGCTGGCCGCGCCGCTCGGCGCGATGCTCGGCTGGGACGGGTTCCTGGTGGGTCTGCTCTTCGCCGTGGTGCTCGGCGCCGTCGTCGGCGTCGCGCAGCGGCTGGCGGGCGGCTCGCGCTTCGTACCGTTCGGGCCGTTCATGGTCGTCGGCGCGTTGGCGGCGTTGCTGGTCGCCGAGCCGCTGCTGGCCTGGTACCTGGGGTTGCTCGGCGTCTGATACGATTCGAGCCTCATGGACGTTCCCCTCGCTGACAGCCTGCGCGGCCGCGACCTCCTGTCGCTCGCCGATCTCACCACCGACGAGTTCCACGCCCTGCTCGACACCTCGTTGACGCTCAAGCAGGGCTGGCGCGAGGGCGTGCGGCCACGGCTGCTCGAGCACACGACCATCGCCATGATCTTCGAGAAGCAGTCGCTGCGCACCCGCTCGACCTTCGACATCGCCATGTACCAGCTGGGCGGGCATTCCGTCCTGTTGTCGCAGAACTACATCGGGTGGGGCGTGCGCGAGACCATCCGTGACGTGGCCCACAACCTCGAGCGCTGGGTGGACGGCATCATGGCGCGCACCTACGGTCACGCCACCTTGACCGAGCTGGCCGAGCACGCCGACGTGCCGGTCATCAACGGGTTGTCCGACCTGCTCCACCCGTGCCAGCTGCTGGCGGACTACCTCACGCTGAAGGAGACCTTCGGCCGGCTCGATGGCCTCACCGTCGCCTTCGTCGGGGACGGCAACAACGTCTGCAACTCGCACGTGAACGCGGCCATGCACGCCGGCGCGCGCCTGCGCATCGCCTGCCCGGAGGGTTTCGATCCCGATGCCGAGGTGCTCGCGGCCGCCCGCGCCCGCGGCGCCGAGGTGGAGGTGCTGCGCGACCCGCGCGAGGCGGCGCAGGGCGCCGACGTGCTCTACACCGACGTGTGGATCAGCATGGGGCACGAGGAGGAGGCCGAGCGCCGCCGCCGCACCTTCGCCGGTTACACGGTGACGCCCGAGTGGTTCGCCGACCTCTCGCCGCAGGGCATCTTCATGCACGACCTGCCCGCGCATTACGGCGAGGAGTGCAGCGAGGACGCCGTCTACCACGAGCGCTCGGTCGTGTTCGACCAGGCCGAGAACCGGCTCCACGCCCAGAAGGGCGTGCTCGTGCAATTGCTTGCACCGCAATTGCTTGCACCGCAGTTGCTCGCATCGCGCGGTACCACCTGAGATGACCATCGCGGTGGCGGTGCTCGGCGCCAGTGGCTACGGCGGGGCGGGCCTGATCGAGCGCCTGCGCGCACATCCGCACACGCGCGTGCGCGCGGTCGCGTCACGCCAGTTCCTGGGACGACCGGTCGACGACGCCTGGCCGCACCTCGCCGGCCTGGTCCCGCTGCGCTTCGTCGATACCGATGACGCCATCGCTGGCGCCGACGTCGTCATGTGCGCCACCCCGCACGGCGCCACCGCGCCGTTGGTGCGGGCTGCGCGCGACGCCGGCGCGCGGGTCGTCGACCTCTCCGCCGACTTCCGCTTGGACGCCGACACCTACGCCGCCTGGTACGGGCCGCACCCGCATCCGGAGCTGCTGCCCGACGCCGTGTACGGGCTGCCCGAGCTGCACCGGAGCGAGTTGCCCGGCGCCACCATCGTGGCGAGCCCCGGCTGCAACGCCACCGCCGCCATCCTGGCGCTCGCGCCGCTCGCCGCCGACGGCCTCTTGGGTGACGTCGCGAACGTCACCATCGTGACCGGCGCGTCGGGCGCGGGCCGTGGTCTCGACCTCGGGTTGCACCACCCGGAGCTGAACGAGAACGCGAGAGCGTACAAGGTCGCCGGCACGCACCGCCACACCGGCGAGATCGAGCTGATCCTGGGTCGGGTGGCCGCGCAGGGGAAGGACGCGCGCGGCAGTGGGCCACGGACGCCTGTGCGGATCGCCTTCAACCCAGTGCTGGTACCCATGAACCGGGGCATCCTGGCCGTGGCCGTCGTGCGCCCATCCGGCACCGTCGACACCGCTGGGTTGCTGGCGCGGTACCGCGACTTCTACGCCGGCGACGCGCTCGTGCACGTGCAGGAGGCGCTGCCGCAGACGAAGGCCGTGGCCGGCTCCGACCGCGCCGTGCTCAGCGTTCGCTGGGACGAGCGCACGGGCAGCGCGGTGGCGCTGTGCGCGATCGACAACCTCGGCAAGGGCGCCGCCGGCCAGGCGGTGCAGGGCATGAACGTCGCGTTCGGCTTCCCGGAGACGGCCGGGTTGCGCTTCGAAGGGGTGTGGCCATGACGCTGCCGCGAGGTTTCCGAACGGCCGGCACGTGCGCCGGTATCAAGGCGTCGGGGAAGCCCGACCTGGGTCTCGTGTTCAGCAGCGAGCCGCTCACATGGGCCATGACCGCCACGGAGAACCTCGTGAAGGCGCCCTGCGTCACCCGCAACCGCGCCAGGCACGCGGGCGA
>SL_3KL_010_SEDDRAFT_10002178_pt1 | contig 17918 bp, 17 predicted proteins | sample SodLakKL_010_SED_2_FD_10381 | JGI IMG/M metagenome (IMG submission 10381) | reverse complement strand
CCCGGAACTGTTTTCCATCTATTTCCAGGTCTTCACCCAGTGCATAGATATCAATACTGTGAGGATGTATCATATCAGCCAGGTGCCAGGTTTTTCCTGTGTCATTCATATCACCAAAAACATATGCCCTGATATTACCGCTTCGCGCTTCCTGCATCGACTCACGGTAGAAACTGCGTTTATATTCATGAAGCTCTTCTCTTAATTCCAGGGATCCCCTCAGCGTTGAAAAGCTTGTGGTTACCTGGTTCAGAATCGTTTCCGGAAATGTCTTTACCCCATGAATACTCTCTTGTGCATGTCCCCGTGAACTGGCTTGTTCAAAAAGAATACCGACCGATCCCTGAATATCGGGATAAGTAGAGCCCTTTCCATAATAGAAGTCATCAAAACGTTCTCTTGTGTAATAGAGCTGTTGTAATTCATCCAGCGCATCAGCGTGATATTCAGCAAGCGCCATTGTAAGATCCTGGTTAATCTGGGGTGTTAATGGGTGAGTTCGTTCCGGTACACCCGGCTGAAAGAAATAGGTCGCATTGGTCCCCATTTCATGAAAATCCGTCAATACATTTGGATGCCATTCCTGAAATTTGTGAATTCTGCCCCTGCTTGAAGGATGCTGAACCGGCAGCCAGTCGCGATTCAGATCAAACCAATAGTGATTTGTTCTGCCACCCGGCCATACCTCATTATACTCGCGGGTATTCGGGTCTGTTACTGTAGTATGGCTTTTATGCATATTCACCCATGTGGCAAATCGATTTAATCCATCCGGATTCAATGATGGATCAAGCAATATGACTGAGTTTTCGAGCAGGTTCATCACTTCACCGCTTTCTGCTGCAGCCAGGTGATAAGCAAGTATCATCGATGCGTTTGAACCGCTTGGTTCATTTCCATGTACACTATAGCCCATATAAACGACAACCGGCATTTCAGCTACATCCAGATTACCCGATTGTGAAGGGTCAGCCAGTGCTCTCTGGATAATTCTGATTTGATCAATATTTTGCTGATTATCCGGAGATGTTATTGTAAGCAGAATAACAGGCCTGTCTTCATATGTTTTTGCATGTTCATCAATCGTTATGCGATCAGATGCTTCTGCAATTACCCTCATGTAATGAATCAACTTGTCATGAGTGATGTGCCATTCACCAACTTCATGTCCGATGATTGATTCCGGTGTTGGAATTTCGGGGTTATAACTTTCACCTTCCGGTAAATAATAGTCGAGTGTTACCTGGCTGTGAGCAAGAGAAACAGTGAGTATCAGCAGCGTGCAGGTTAGCAGTAACCGATTCAGCATAAAATAAAATTTCATTTGATTTCAATTGAAGAATAATTGAAATCATTCAATTGAAAAAATATATACTGTTGTAAGATAACGTTTATGATTCCAAAATGAGTGGATTAGTGTTGATTTTCAAGACTCCTTCAAAGAAGGATTCTGCACTATTTCCGGCCCAAAGGATCGGGGAATTAAACCACCTCAAGATTAAAACCGGAACAGAGCCGCAATCGTTGAAGCATGAGGCATTTCACTTTTTGGAAGTACGAAAACTTTTCCTCCCTGTTCAAAAGCCTTTAAAGCTGTCCAGTTTAACAATTCATTGCTACTTCCATTTTTTCCACTGGTAAAATGAACTGTATGTTCATCTTCATCATACTTTCCCCAACTTATCTCGTCTTTTGCGATGAAGAGTGTATCCGTCTTCCCCATTACTGTTGATTCTACAATCCTGGAAAGATTATTGGAAACCCTCTCACTATTTTCATCCTTGAACTGTTCGATAGCGTTATACATATCCTTTAAAAAGTATTCACGGATAATTTCCCACCCTGCTTCAAGCAGTTCATTGTCTTTCATCTCACCTGTGTATCCGAATATTGATGAATCGAGCAACCTACTATATTTATTAATTGATCTGTAGATCGACAGTATTTCTTCTGTACCGGCAATTATCAACGGATCACTGCTTTGTTTAAGCTGACGGGTAATACTTTCTTCAACTCCCCTGAAATATTTTTCCACGATTACTTTTTTGTCCTCGTCACTGCCGCCATGGCCAAAGAACATAGCATCCTGGTTATCAGCTCCTGTATGAAACTGGATCTGAATTTCAGGTTTTTCTTCGATGAATTCCTCTATACTGGTAAATATATCATCAGGTGTAACATCAACAACATTTCTCCTGTTACATTTCAGTAACCTTACTTTTTTCTGGCTTACTCCCAAAATGTGATACGTACCATCGAGGCTGATCATTGGCAGCAGAGGAGTAATTAAAAAGTGATCATTCACATAGATTTGCTCTTTAAGGCTATATGGTAGTTCAAATATTTCAAAATTATTTCTGTTTATATATACCGCAAGCCCTTCATCTCCATGATTCCAAAAATTTAAATCATCAAGTAATTGTTTTGGTTTCTTAAGTAAAGACTCTACCTCAGAGTCTTTCAATCCCATCTCTTTTAATTCTTTTTCTGTCTGGTTTAACTGATTTTTAAATCTGATCGGGTCTTGTTGAACTTCCTCCCCTTTTCTATGTGTTGGTAATGTAATTGTAATATTTAAATCTTCAGACTGCTTTATAAGTTGATCAATCCTTTTCCTGCTAATCATACGTGAAATTTACCCGATTTGAGAGTTTGTATTTATGTAACTACTGTTTTCTATTATAAATTTAAATGTAGTAAGAAAGGTTCCATTACAGAATCCTCGTAAAGTAAAATACTCAATTGTTTCATCCTGCTAAACTGATGAGCTGAAATACTTATCAAATAAATTAAGGTTCTCCCTGTTTTAAAAAAAAGATTATGAATATCCTGTTCTCATGAGACAACTGATACTAACCCTTTTTGTCTTTTTCACACTGACAAGCAGTTTATATGCCCAGATCTATTCAAATCAATACCGGCCGCATAATCAAAACTGGCAGGAATTGAATACTGAGCACTTTCGGATTATTTATCCTGCTGCATCAAAAGCATACGCTCTTCGGTCAGCCAGAATACTTGAACAACAATATGAATCCATTCAGAACCTTACAGGAGGTAATCTCACCAATTTCTCAGTTGTTCTCAATGCTGAAAATGACCGGTCAAACGGTTTTGTAACACCCTTAAACTTTCGAAGTGAAGTTGAAATTCCACCGATCAAAGGAAAAGCTATGAATCCTGCTTCAGGTGACTGGTTAGAACTTGTTTTACCTCATGAACTGGTTCATGCACTACATATGAGCGTCAATCCGAACAGTTTCACTTCACTTATCGGCTTATTATCACCAGATTTCCGAAGAGCAATACATACTGCCGCCCCTCTTGGATTATTTGAAGGAATTGCAGTTGAGTATGAAAGCCACGGTATCTTTGATGAAGCCGGAAGGGGAAATTACCCTTATTTTTCAAATCGTTTCAATTCAAACTTCATGTCCGGACATCGCTGGTCAATGGGGCAACTGGTTCATATTTCTTCCAGGACGCTGCCTTACGACAGGCATTATGTCGGTTCTTATGAATTCACTCACTGGCTTCAAAATCGCTATGGTGATAATACATTCAGGGATGCAATTGAATATCACTATAAGTATCCCATGCTCGGTTTTGGATTTGCACTGAGAAAAACTACCGGATCCTGGCCACGATCACTTTACCGGAATTTTACTGACGATCTAAACAAAAGGGAGGAGAATCGCCTGTCTGATATTGATTTTCCTCCTCATAAATTTAACTCACTTTCATTTAATCAACTCAATGGAATACAAATAAGGCGTCCCCAGTGGATTGATGACAATCAATTACTTTTTCATGGTTCATATTACAATAGCCCAACCGGATTTTACACTTATAACCTGTCATCAAACCGGTTAGATCTGCTTTTGGAACACCGTAGTGTAGAAGATTTTAGGTTTTCGTATAAACGTGATCTGAACCAACTGTTTTTTGCTGATTACCGGCCGAGCAGAAGATTTGACAATACATTCACTGCCAATATCTATCAATACAATCTTTCTTCAAATGAATTAAAACAAATCAATCCCGGAAACCGGCTTTTTGCGCCTGACCCGGGTGAATCTCTTCTTGCTCTGCAAACGTATGGATCATCAAATCGGATCGTATCCATCAACCGGGAAGATGATTCAATGACAATAATTGCAGAACCTGATCCATTATCGACATTCATTGAAATTCAACAGCATCCTCAAAATGATGAACTGGTTGCTGTTATAAAGCGCAGGGGAAGTCAGCAGGGATTATGGATTACTGATCTATCAGGATTATCAACCCTCAAAAATTCTAATCCAGTTGTTCTTTTCGCTGATGGATCTGTGATCGATCTCGATTGGCATCCGTCCGACAACAGGCTTCTTTTTACAAGTGATCACACGGGAGTCATGAATGTTTTTGAATATGATTTTGATCAACAGCTTGTCCGGCAAATTACCGGTTCGGTTTACAATGCATTTGAAGCTTCCTGGTCGCCTGATGGTGTACGAATTGCATACATATATCAACAAAACAGTGAATTTTTACCTGGCATTCTTGAGAAAGAATCGTTTCTTAATCGTTTGGTTTCCGAAGAGATATGGAAACCCGGTGAAAGCCTGTTAAATGAAATGGATCGTCCGATGTTAAATTCGGATAATTTCCCGGATGAAACCACCTGGGAAACATCCCGATACCGTGCAGCCCCTTCATGGCTGAAACCGAGAACTGTTGTTCCTTATTTCAATGAAATCAGTGATGGAACGTATGAAATAGGCGCTCAATTGCATTCTACAGACCCTCTTGGCCAGCATACGTATGCAATGAGAGCTACAGGAGTTCAAAACCGGTTTTGGTATGATCTTGACTATCAATATTCAGGGTATCATCCCGGATCAGGAATAAATGTTTTCAATCAGCCTGATTACTTCTTCATCAGAGATACCGATGATTCACTTGAAACTCCACAGCGATTTTTACTTCAGGAAAGGGGAATAGGATTTTACATTCCATTCAGTTATACATTCAGAAATAACAGCAGGTTAACTTCACTTCATTTTACTCCCCGTTACAGTATTTCTCAGGCAAGATTTTATGGTCTTTCAAATACTTCGGATGCTTTGACTAACTTCGGTTCATTTCAGGCTTTATCCATCAGTGCGGTTTTCAATTATCGGATCAGGCAATTTGCCCGGGATTTTCAGCCTAATGCCGGTTGGGTTTTATTTGGTCAGGCGGGACGGGATATTAACAATTATGATTTTAGCTTTGAATACAATGGATTCGATTACGAAAACTCATTTCGGAATCGTATGGGTTTACGATTAGGACTTTATACTTTCCTTTCCCCATTTTCAAATTTGAATCAGGGTTTACGGCTTGGATTTCAGGTAGTTACCCAGAGTACCCTGCCCAAATATAACACTCAGAATATTATCTCTGATGCATTTCGTGGTTCAGTATTCCCATTAGCTAACAATATTGGCTATTTTAATACAAGATATACTATTCCGCTTACCTATCCGGATGACGGAGGATTTTTAATTCCTGTATATCTAAGTAATCTGTACCTTGTATTGTTTAGCCATACTGTTGGTGATTTTAACAGAGAGTCGATTTCGAACATTATTAATACATCAAGAACAGCACTTGGTGCAGGAATAAGAACCAATATCAGGTTGTCAAATTTGAACATCAACCTTGGAATCGGTGTTGGATATGAACCTTCAAGGAACCAATGGAGTTTATTAGTTGGACAGTTTTAATTTATAACTCATTAACCATGAAAAATTCAATCAGAGAAGTATCTCTTTACCTTTTACCGCTTCTTATTTTATTCGCAATATCCTGTGAGAGTTCAGAAGTACCGGATACGAACGATGTGGTTGAACATCGAAAAAGTCCGATCGTCATATCTTCAATTACTCATGAAGATACCTATGTCAAAATCGTGTACGGTCAACCATATAAAAGGGGCAGAGATATTTTTGGTGGGTTGGAACCATTTGGTGAAGTCTGGAGAACCGGTGCAAACGAAGCGACGGAAATCACACTAACCAATGATTTTTATCTGGATGGAAACAGGGTGGAAGCAGGAACCTATTCTCTTTTTAGTATTCCGGAACCAGATGAATGGACAATTATACTCAATCATCAACTTGGCCAGTGGGGGGCATTCAACTATGACCGGAATTACGATTATCTGAGATTTCAACGTCCTGTAATTGAAACGGAAGAAGTGGTCGAAGCATTGATCATCACTTTTGGGGAATCAGATGATTACGATTCACTTTTAATTTTATCATGGGATGACACAAGGGTTGAAATTCCGGTTGAGTTTATCTGATCAAACCAGTTCAAGCAATTCATCAGGGACTTCAATTTCCATTCTTAACAGTGTAGAAGCGTGGGTTTTTCCCTGGGCATCAAGTTTAAGTGATACGGTACCTCCGCCATCAAGGCTATCGTTTAAAATAAAATTAAGTGCTCCGATATTCGGCAATTCATATCTCTCAACACTCCCATTGCAGATATATTTCATGTGCTCTTTAACAACATCTGATGTGAGCTTCTCTCTTAGAAATGGATAGATATCCGGGTGCCGGGCAATAATTCCAACATTACTTGCACTTCCTTTATCACCACTTCTCCCGTGAGCAATTTTAATGAGTTTTACGATTGCCATACTATTAAACTCTGTGATTAACCTTTCTTTCTGCTTAAAAGAATAGTTCGTTATTATTTATAAAATTTCACCTATTATAACCGGTTTTTCTCCAAATTCTTTCAGTTCATTGGTAATATGTTCTGCTTCTTCTGCACTCACTACAACTACCATCCCAATTCCCAGGTTAAATGTTCGTCTCATATCATCTTCTGGTACATTTCCTATCTCCTGTATCAGATTAAAAACAGGAGGCCGGTCCCAGGAATCCCATTGAACTAACAAAGAACATTCATCTGGTATGATTCTGTACGTGTTACTCTCAAGCCCTCCGCCAGTGATGTGCGAAAAACCGTGGACACCTTTTTTTTCTTTTAAAAAGCGAATGACAGGCAGATAGGATTTATGAACAGCCAGCAGAGAATCTGATACTGTTTCTCCAAGCTCATCTACAAAATCATTCACTCCGTATTTGCTGAATATCACTTTCCTGGCGAGGGAGTAACCGTTTGTATGCAATCCGGAACTTGGTAATCCAATCAGTTTATCACCTTTACTGATATTTTCACCTGTGATAAGTTTATCTCTGTCAACGATCCCAACGATCGTACCGGCAAGATCAAACTCACCTTCTTTATAGATATCAGGCATCTCAGCAGTTTCACCACCAATCAGAGCCACACCATTCTCTTTACACGCTTTAGCAAAACCGCTTATTACATGAAAACCGATCTCTTTTTCCAGTTTGCCTGTTGAGAAATAGTCCAGGAAAAATAAAGGCGTTGCACCACATACTGCAATATCATTCACACAATGGTTGACCAAATCCTGGCCCACAGTATCATATTTTCCTGATTTAAATGCTACAATCAGTTTTGTACCTACCCCATCAACACTGCTCACAAAAACCGGTTCTTTATAGCTTGATAAGTCGGGAGAAAACAAACCTCCGAAACCGCCTATATTGGAAAGTACCTGGTTGTTATGTGTCTCTTTTACCATGTTTTTAATCGAATCAACCAGTTCCTCACCAGCTTTTATATCAACTCCGGAATCTTTATAAGTAAATGATTTCTTTTCCACTTGATTACCTCTGTTTAGGGGAATTCAGTTTTGTTAAATATAGAAAGAATACAGATCTGATTTAAAACTGAATAAGATGAGTTTTCCACAGGGATAGACGAATAATATTTAATTTTAATTCTTGTAGTTTAGTAATAGGTCATTGTGGATATGTTGATAACAAATTTAAGAACATATAGCTGATAACAGATGAATAAATGTTAATTATAATGTGGATAACGAACTGAATAAAAACAAAACTTTACTCAGGTGTAATAGAATTGATCAACATATTTATATGTAACATACATAATTGCTTTAGCAGGTTGTTGACACCAATAGGATAAACCAGTTGGATGTGTATAACAGTTTTTGATTGTGAATAGATGTGGAGTACTTTTTGATTTTGTAGTGAAATTCTCTTATCAACAACAATCCTTGAAGTTGTCAACAAAGTTATTAACCCATGAAAGTTGTTGTACAAAGAGTAAGTCGTGCGAAAGTAACCGTGGATCGTGAAGTTACAGGCAGTATAGGGAATGGATTGTTATTGCTTGTTGGTATTCATGAAAATGATGATAAATCGATCATGAGATGGGTTTCCGATAAAATTCTGAAGTTGCGGATATTTCAGGATGAAGCAGGGAAGATGAATCGTTCAGTGAGTGATATTGGAGGATCTCTTTTGGTTGTATCACAGTTTACGATATATGGTTCTGTGAAAAAGGGGACCCGTCCAAGCTTTATAGAAGCTGCAAAACCGGATGTAGCAGAACCACTGTATGATGAAATGATTCAATATCTGAAGAAGCGTTCCGGATTGCAGGTAGAATCCGGTTCGTTTGGCGCGATGATGGATGTAGAACTTGTAAATGACGGCCCGGTTACAATCATAGTTGAAAAATCATGAGTGTGATTTTCATCTTTATTGATGGAGTAGGAATTGGGCCTGAAGGTGAGCATAATCCAATGGTAAACAGCAGATGGAAATCACTTGAACAGCTAACTGACGGTCAGGGATTGTATAATAAATCAGAACCGGTAACGTCTGATTTTCTTTTCTTTCATCCGGTTGATGCAAATCTGGATATGGATGGACTGCCGCAAAGCGGAACCGGACAAGCATCTCTTTTTTCAGGTAAAAATGCATCCAAAATAGCCGGCAGGCACTATGGCCCTTATCCTCATACAGCTACCAGGCATCTGCTTGAGTCAAAAAGCCTTTTTCATCAAGTGATTGAAAAGGGATTCAAGCCGCATTTTATTAATGCATATCCGGATATTTTTTTTGAAAAAATGAATCGACGGAATCGCTGGACTTGCACTACATTGATGGCTTCTTCTGCCGGTCAAAAATTAAACGGACTTGAAGAGGTCAAGAAAGGGGTGTCAATCACTGCTGAAATCATTCAGGATGCATGGAGAAACCAGCTAAATCTTGATGTTAAAAAGATTTATCCGGAAGATGCAGCAGAGAGATTAGTCAGCCAAATGGAATACTATGACCTTTTATTGTTTGAATATTATTTAACTGATAAAGCAGGCCACAGTATGAGCAGGGAAATGAGTGAATCCATATTGACAATTTTTGACCGATTCATTTCTCATATTTTAAGTATAAAAAAAAGAGAAGATCATCTCGTTATATGTAGTGATCATGGGAATCTCGAAGATTTATCAATTAAGACACATACCCGGAACCCGGTTCCGCTGATTATTGAGGGTGAGAATTTATCAGGAATAAAAAAGGCACAATCCATCATGGATGTGCCTGGTTTGATCAAAGATTTGTTGAAGTAAAAAGAGAACGTTTATCTCATTTTAATTGTCGAGTACTGACTGTATTCTTGAGAAGATCTCATCAATGGATCCGGTTCCGTCAACTTCATAAACGGTTCCGTTTTCTTCATAATACTCTTTTACCGGCCTTGTCTCTTTGTAGTAGACAGCAAGTCGTTTTTTAACACCTTCTTCCGTATCGTCCGTCCGTCCATCTTCCCGGCTAAGTATACGTTTTACAAGCTCTTCTTCAGGCACTTTAAGAAAAATAAATGCATCGAGAGCGTCATTTTGGTTTGCCAGAATTTCATCAAATGCTTCTGCCTGAGCAACTGTTCTTGGAAAACCATCAAGGATATACCCTTTGGCATATTGGTCTTTCATGATCTCTTCAGCGACAAGATCAACTACTGTTTGATCCGGTACAAGATCACCGGAGTCTAGGATTGATTTAACTTTCTTGCCAAGTTCTGTCTCATTGCCGATGGCCTCTCTGAATATCTGACCGGTAGATAGATGAGGAATATTATAATTCTTCTGAATCAAAGAAGCTTGCGTACCTTTACCTGCTCCCGGCGGACCGAAAAGTATAATTTTCATGTAAAAGGTTGGTTTTTTGTTTGATGCTGCTTTTAATAAACTGTTGTATTCTGAAATTATATTTCAGGATTTGTTATTGGCAGGAGTTCCTTCCTGTCTCCTTTCCTTCTCCTGAATACGTGCAGCTTTACCGCGAAGTTTTCTCAGGTAGAATAGTTTTGACCGACGCACTTTACCTTTTTTGTTAACATCGATCTGAGCGATAAATGGGGAGTATAGCGGGAATATTCGTTCGACTCCAACATTTCCGGACATCTTACGCACGGTTACCGTTTTGTTTGCACCGCTTCCCCTTTCATTGATAACTACACCCTTGTATTGCTGAATACGTTCTTTGTCACCTTCACGTACGCGGTAGTGAACATTTATGGTATCACCAGCAGTAAAATGAGGTATATCATCACGTACAACTGTTTGTTCGATCAGTTTTAATTTGTCCATTGTTTTCTGTTATTAGGCTTTTGATTCTTTTTGAAATTTTTTAAATAAGTCTGGCCTGAACTGTTTAGTTCTTTGAATCGCTTTTTCTTTTCTCCAGGCTTCAACTTTTTTATGATTACCGGAGGTCAATACTTCCGGAACTTTCATTCCCTTATAAATTGCCGGCCGGGTGTATACAGGTGCTGACAGCAATGATTCCTGGAATGAATCCGTCAGCGCACTTTCCGAATCACCAAGGGCACCGGGTAAAATTCTAACAATAGAGTCTGTAATTACAAGTGCCGGAATTTCTCCTCCTGAAAGTACATAATCACCGATAGAATACTCTTTGGTAATCAATGTTTCCCTTACCCTGTGATCAACACCTTTATAGTGTCCACACAGAATCATCAGGTTCTTACACACCGATAGCTGATTCGCATCTGATTGTTCATATTTTTTACCATCCGGTGCAGTGAAAATGATGTCATCATAGGTACGTTCATTTTTCAATTTTTCAATACAGGAGAATATAGGTTGAATTGAAAGTACCATTCCTGCACCTCCGCCATAGGGATAATCATCGATTTTACGATGCTTATCTTCTGAATAATTCCTCAGGTCATGAATATGTATATCAACAATTCCCTTTTCCCTTGCCCTGCCAACAATACTGTTAGAAAGAGGACTTTCAAGAAGGCTTGGTACACCTGATATGATATCAATTCGAAGCATAGGTTCACTCACTGATCAGCTGATCCAGGTTGTGGCAAATCACTTGTTTCTGTTTCCTGTCAATCGACTTTACGTATTCATCCACCCAGGGGATAAGCATGATATCTGTCTCCCGGTTCTCATGAATAGCAGCTTCAATAATCGGATGAGCCGGATTGGCCATCACGCCTGAAACAGTTCCTGTTAATCCTGACTCATCGATAATCATAAATCCGGTTATATCGGGATCTTCTGGATCGATATCCGTTTTTGATTTTTTGATATCGGCAAATACAGGCCTGTCCTGAAACTGTTCAGCTTCTGTTCGGTCAGCGATTCTGTCAAACTTTACAAAGAACAAACGCTTATTGCGTTTTTTTTCTACACGAAAATCAGTTACTCGTGCAGGTATCAGATCTCCTCTTCTGTTCTGAAGAAAAAGAACACTGTTTTTTTCAATAACTAACTCGCAGTCTTCATCGGGCTGAAGCCTGACTGTTCCGTCAAGGCCGTGAACCTTACCGATTCGTGCTATTTCTGTTAACCGGCCTTCTGTACTACTCATGGTAAACAATGAAACCGGTTTAAAAGATTATTCAGCTTGTTTGCTTTCCCATGCACGTTGCACGGTTACGCGGTCTTCATCATCCGTTACAAAACCTTTGAGATCTTCAAGAGGAGTATTTTTGATATGGTCAATTGCTTCATTAGCATTCATATCTGTTGAAACTTTTACCGGGGCCTCTTCTTTCTTTTCAGAAACAGGCTCTGGTGCTTTATCAGCTTCTGGCTCTTCAGCTTTCGTTTCTTCAGCCGGTGATTCGCCGGCTTTTACTTCTTCCTCTTTTTCAGCTACATCAGCTTTTTCCTCTGCTTTCGGCTCTTCTTCTTCAGTTGCCGCTTCAGCAGTTTCTTCCTCCACAACGGGTTCTTCTGCCGCTTCAGCTTTCTTCTCCTCAGCAGGTGCTTCGGCAGGCTCTTCCGTTTTAGCTTCTGTTTCCGGAGTTTCCTCTGCTGCAGTTTCAGCTTCCGCTTCAGCGGCTTCGGCTTCAGCCTGTGCTTTTGCCTGTTCAGCTTCTGCCTTTTCAATTTTTGCCTGGCGGGCAGCTTCAGCAGCTTTCTCTTCAAGCTGTTTTTTATACTCTCTTTCTTCAGCTTCAAGCTGGGCCTTTTGCCTTTGTTTTCGGCTCACCTGTTTTTCTTCATCAGATGTTTCTTTGTTCTCTTTCCACTGCTGAAGGGCTTCTTCAATTTCTTCTTCAGACTTACCCCATCGCAAGAGGTGCATTTTGTAAAGAATACCCTCTTTTTTGAGAATTGTTCGGACAGTGTCGCTGGGCTGTGCTCCTATTCGAAGCCAGTGAATCACCCGTTCTTCATCGAGAATAAGCTGCTTGTTTTCACTCACGTTATCAAAACGGCCGAGCCTTTCGATAACACGACCGTCGCGTGGAGAACGCTGGTCGGCCACTACTAAGTGATAATAAGGCCTCTTCTTCCGGCCTCTTCGTTGTAAACGTAATCTAATCAATGATTTACTCCTGTATAATTTTAGTTATATTCAACTTGGTCTTTAACGGCCAAAAGGTAAATTTTTAAAACCCTGCATAGCCTGGCTGATTTTGCCGGATTTTTGCATGGTTTTCATCATTTTCTTCATCTGCTCAAACTGCTTGATCAGCTGATTGATCTCCCGAACCGTTGTTCCGGATCCTTTTGCAATTCTGCGCCTTCTGCTTCCATTCAGCAGGCTTGGATCTCTTCTTTCTTCCGGTGTCATCGAATTGATGATGGCTTCAATCGGTTTGAAAGTGTCTTCATCGAGATCTGCATCCTCGATTGCTTTTCCGGCACCGGGGATCATCCCAACCAGGTCGGTCAGGCTGCCCATTTTCTTAATCTTCTGAATCTGATCATAAAAATCTTCGAGATCGAATTTTTCAGATCTGATTTTCTTTTTCAGATTCTCAGCTTGTTTTTCATCAAACTGGGATTGTGCTTTTTCAACAAGTGAAACAACATCACCCATACCCAAAATCCGCTGGGCCATGCGGTCTGGATAAAACGGTGACAAAGCATCCAGTTTTTCACCGGTACTTGCAAACTTAATAGGTTTATCGACTACCGTTTTGATTGATAATGCAGCCCCGCCGCGGGTATCACCATCAAGCTTTGTCAGAACCACACCGTCAAAATCAATCTCATCATTAAATGCCTTTGCTGTATTAACGGCGTCCTGACCGGTCATAGAATCAACGACAAACAATATTTCATGAGGTGATACGGCTTTTTTAATTTCAGCAACCTCATCCATCATTTTTTCATCAACATGCATCCGGCCGGCAGTATCGATGATAACAGTATCGAGAGCGAGGCTTTTTGCCATGGATACGGCCTCTTTTGCGACCCGAACAGCATCTTTCTGTTCAATGGAATAAACAGGTACATCTATCTGTGATGCGAGTGTTTTCAACTGGTCTATCGCAGCCGGGCGATAAACATCAGCAGCAGCAAGCAGAGGATTTCTGTTATTTTCTGTTTTCAAATATCGTGCAAGCTTTGCAGCAAATGTTGTTTTCCCGGAACCCTGAAGGCCAGCAATCAGGATAACAGTCGGGGGTGTTTGTGAAACTGCAATATCAGAGCGTTCACCACCGAGCACATCACTGAGCTCATCATAAACTAACTTTGTAAACTGTTGGCCGGGGTTAACACTGGTCAACACATCTTCACCCATTGCCCGGTCTTTTAGTTTATTTGTAAAAGATTTGGCAACTTCAAAGTTCACATCAGCATCCAGCAGTGCGCGGCGTATTTCTCTCACAGTCTCAGCAACGTTTACATCACTGATCTTTGATTGCCCTTTCAGTGTCTGAACGGCAGATTCAAGTTTTGATGAGAGATCTTCAAACATAATTAAATAATGGTCTGTTATTTTTCACAAGTCGCAAAGTCTCGAAAAATACGGACATTAGCTTGTCTTATCAACATTCAATGTGGATAAATATTTCCGGATTACGGATTATTGCCGAATTCCCGGGAATAATTTTCTAATTTATCATGACATATGCATATTCAGATTGTGATTTTGACGGGGCTACTCTTTGTTAACATCCGTAAAACCCTATAGAAGTGTACTTGCAGAAAAGTGCTGAGAAATAGACGGGTGAAGTTGTTAAAACTGACAGAGAAGGATCGAATATAGAAATAACAATCTAAACTCTGTTCTTCATTCATGATTCATATTTATTATCTTCGGTTGAATTGATAAAACTGACAACCTTAAAGGAAGGCTATGGCTGAATCGACAGGATATGGATTACTCAATGGGAAAAAGGGAATTATTTTCGGTGCACTGGATGATCGAAGTATAGCATGGCGTATCGCTCTTGCCTGTAAACGAGAAGGGGCTGAATTTGCACTCTCAAATGCACCGATTGCCCTGAGGCTTGGCCAGCTCGATGCACTTGCAGAAAAGACAGGGGCCAAAATTTTTCCATGCGATGTCTCTGACAACGACGATGTGGAAAAAATGATGGATGAAGTTAAAAAAGAGTATGGCAGCATCGATTTTATTCTGCATGCCATTGGAATGTCTCCCAATATTCGAAAGAAAATAGAATATACCGACCTCAATTATCATTTCTTATCTCAGACTCTCGATATTTCAGCAATATCACTGCATAAAATCATCCACTATGCTGATAATGCCGGGATCTTAAATGATGGAGGCAGTATTGTTGCACTTACATATATCGGCGCACAACGGGTTTTTTCAAAATATTCTGATATGAATGATGCAAAAGCGTTACTTGAAAGCATCGCCCGGAATTACGGTAGCAGGCTGGCAGAAAGAGGTATTCGTGTTAACACTGTCTCACAGGCCCCGACTAGAACTTCAGCTGGTTCAGGCATAAAAGGGTTTGATGCGATGTACACATTTGCGGATAAAATTGCACCGTTAGGAAATCCGGATGCGGATGAATGTGCTGACTATTGTGTAACTCTATTCTCGGATCTGACAAGGAAAGTGACGATGCAAAACCTTTATCACGATGGTGGTTTTGTAACAGCGGGGATATCTGAAGATATGATAAATGCGCTGGCAAAAATATATGGTGAAGAGGAAGGTGAATAGAGTTTTTATCTAACATTACATTTTTATGGCAGGCTGTAAAATTTTAGGAATTGATCCCGGGTCACGCCATACTGGTTATGCTGTGCTTTTTGAGGACGGCCGCAAATTTAAAGTCCTGGAATGTGATGTAATCAAAACAACTCACCTCAAGGGCCAGTCTGAACGGCTGCGATATATTTATTGTGAAATAGAAGCAGTTGTAAAACGGCATCAGCCGGATTTTTGTGCTATAGAAACACCGGTTTATGGTGTGGATCCGCTTGCAATGCTAAAGCTCGGCCGGGCACAAGCAGCAGCACTCCTCGCTATCTCGAACCAGGAAATAGAGGCAACTGAATATTATCCGAAAGCCATTAAGAAAGCTGTAACCGGGAATGGAAATGCCAGCAAGAAGCAGGTGGCCTATATGCTTGAAAAACTGATTTCAATTCCCGATCAAATTCTTTCCTCTGATGCCTCAGATGCACTGGCTGTTGCCTGGTGCCATTTTTCATATATAGGCCAGCCGGGAGGCGCACGAACAACTAAAAAATATCACCAGAATAACAGAAAATCGAGCTGGAAGGCATTTGTAGATGATAATCCCGACAGGATAAAAGGATGATTGCATTTTTAGAAGGTAAACTTGAGGCCAGGTATAATGATTTTGTCGTATTAAATGTAAACGGAGTGGGTTACAGGGTTGAAGTTTCAACGACGACATATGAACAGCTACCGGATTTGAATAGTGAAGTGCGGTTACGAATTCATCATCATATAACCGACAATGATCAGCGGCTGTTTGGATTCTTTACGGAGCGTGAACAGAAACTGTTTGAAAATTTAATTACCGTAAAAGGGGTTGGCCCGAAACTTGGGTTAACGATAATGTCTGGGTTGAAGGCGCCGTTGTTGATTGAAGCAATTATACAACAGGATCAGGCTGGATTATCAAGAATCCCGGGAATCGGAAAAAAAACGGCTCAGCGAATCATACTTGAATTAAAGGATAAAATACTCGAATCAGTTGGTAGCAGAGAGCCTGCAGATGGACAACAATCCACCTCTTATCGTGAAGAGGCAATATCAGCATTACAGGCACTTGGTTTTAAAAAGAGAGATGCTGAAAAAGCAGTCATGGGAATTCTTGATGAAGGAGGTGAAGAGAGTATTTCAGGGATCGTAAAGAAGGCTTTGGCACAACTGAATAAATAATAATTTGTTAACACACCAAACGTTTTAATTGCTGATCGCTGTTTGTAAATTATAGTTCTATAAGCCGTTAATTAAAAACATGGTAATTTGTCTGAACAGGCCATTCTTGTCGTAGATGATGAACAGGACCTTCTTGACCTGATTGAATATAATTTGAAGAAAGAAGGATTCAGGGTTTTAAGGGCCGAAAATGGAAAAGAGGGAATGAGGATTGCAAAAGAAAAGAGTCCTGATCTTGTACTGCTGGATATCATGATGCCTAAGATGGACGGCCTTGAAGTGTGTGAACTGATGAGGAAAGATAGTGTAACGAGCCATATTCCGATTATTTTTCTTACTGCCCGCGGAGATGAGAATACTGAAATTGAAGGATTGAATCGGGGTGCTGATGATTACATAACCAAACCGATTAGTACGAAGAAACTGATCTCAAGAATTAAAGCGGTTCTGCGCAGATTTGAGGAATCTGCTGAAACTGAAGAAGTGCATCGCCTGGAAGTTCACGATCTGGTCATTGATAAAGACCGATATCTTGTTACACGAAATGGAGAAGATTTTCAGCTCCCCAGAAAAGAATTCGAACTTCTCTATTACATGGCCAGCAGAAAAGGCCTGGTACTCGACCGGCAAAAATTACTGAACAAAGTATGGGGAGATAATATATATGTTGTTGACAGGACTGTAGATGTTCATGTCAGGAAAATTCGAGAAAAGCTTGGTGATCACTATATCGAGACAGTTAAAGGTGTTGGTTATCGTTTCAAGGAATGAGCAGTAATAAAAAACTCACTGATAGAATATTTTTTCGATTGGCTTTCAGGCTGGCACTCTATTCGAGCATGTCAGTAATTGTCATACTGTTATTATTTTTGACCTTTGTTGTTTCCTGGGGTATTCAGGATTCCCTCCTGGCATCTATTGCAGTCGGTTTGCTCATATTTGTCGTTACCTATTTCTATTCCTGGAAGTTTCAATATCAGCGGCTCGAAACGATTTATAAAATTTCAAAAAATATCACCAGGAAGAAATTTGAAGAGTATGAAAATATCAATACAAGCAACAAGGATGAGCTTGACCATGTGATTGCTCAATCAATCAGGGCCAGTAAAACAGTTGAAAGAGAGATTCAAAGGCTGAATAGGATTGAAAATTACAGGAAAGAATTTATCGGAGATATTTCACATGAGTTAAAAACGCCGATTTTTGCAATTCAGGGATTTGTGGAGACCCTGCTTAACGGAGCACTTGAAGACAAAGAGGTAAACCGGGTATTTCTGAATAAAGCGATGAGAAATATCAACAGGCTGACGTTTTTAACGAAAGACCTGATGGAGATTTCCAGGCTTGAGACAGGGGAGT
>SL_3KL_010_SEDDRAFT_10002177_pt1 | contig 17918 bp, 11 predicted proteins | sample SodLakKL_010_SED_2_FD_10381 | JGI IMG/M metagenome (IMG submission 10381) | reverse complement strand
CCCTGTCTGGCCGATTTTTCATGTCAGCCTACGTTGCCTGTAGGCGTCAGCGCAATTCAGTGGCTGTGAGAAACGGCAGCCATGAAAGGCTACCGTACTGCATACGAGACGAAGGCGGCGGGACTCTATCGTGGTGTCAGGATGCCGACCGCGGTGCGGACCCAGTGGAAACCGATGCGCTCCTGTTCCAGGCGGATGCGGGTTCCCACGATGTCGTCGCGGAGGGCGGTAAAGAGGTGCTGCTCCGGCGCGGTGAGATTAGAGAGTTCGCCGAGGAAGCGGCGGTCTTCCGGTTCGTGGCCCCAGAGGGGACGGTGGGCGTCCAGGGTGGCGCGGTCCATGAGCAGGGAGCGACTGCGGGGGAAGGCGCTCCGCAGGCGGTTGAGGATGGCGAAGCCGTGGGTGTCGATATCGCCCCAATAGTGGATCTCCGTTTGTTGTAGCCAGGGGATATCCGCAAGCCGGTCCAGACCGTAACCCAGGCCGAAAATGACCAGGCTGGCGCGGTTGTCCGGGAAAGCCAGGCCGTTGATTTCGTTTTCGGTGATAAAGACGCGCCGCACGGGCAGTTGCAGCCGGGCGAACTGCTCGGGGGGCACGGACAGGTCGGTGAGGCCCTCGATAGCCAGCGCTGGGTCGAGCAGCCGGAATCGGATCAGTGGCGGTTTGGGACGCAGTCCATAGCGGCGCTCGAATGCCCGGACGCCGGTGGCTGTGGGGTCAATGGCCTCTTCCGGCAGGACGTGGTCCAGCAGTTCGCCAAGCAGGCCGCGGTGGTTTTCGATGAACTTGGTGTCCACGCCGGGGATGTCGAGCTGGCGCAGGTAGATGCCGGGGCGGGGATGCTCCCGGAACCAGGCCACGACGTCCAGAAGCCCTGGCCAGTGCCCGGCGTGCCGGAGCATGGTGAGGGGGCGGCGTTCCAGCCACGGGTGCAGCTCGGGGAAGCGCGTCAGGGTTTCGGTGGCGATCTGGCTGAAGCGCTCGGCCTCGCGTGACTTCCCCAGCAGGCGCAGGGCGTCCGCTTCGGTGGGCACGGTGATGCCGCCGGGCAGGTCATTGGCGCCATGCACCCGGTGATTGATGCGCTGCCACTCAATATTATAACCGTATCCACGCTGTTTCCGGGCTCCGGCCTGGAGCGTGCGCACCCAGTCCTGCACGTCGCTGAAGCGCTGCGCGAGATCCCGGGAGGTGGGGCGGCGCAGACGCATCCCCCGGGGAAACAGGGGCTCGCCGGTGACACGGGCTTTGAGCAGGGCGCCGTTGTCCCACAGACGCTGGAGCTGGTCTCGAAGGTCTGCTGGCGTAGTCCAGGTCATTGCAGCACGGCAATGCGGCCGCGGGCGGCCTTTTCTGCCTGGTATTCCTCGATGCTGAGATTACGCACCATGGAGTGGCGGCCGTCCTGGTTATGCACAAACCCCACGCTGGCCACGAAGGGTTCGATGATGTGGATCTTCTGCAGCGGAGTGACGATCAGCAGCTGCAGGTTGAGCCGCCTGAACAGTTCCAGGCCATAGCGGGCGGATTCGTCCGAGCCGCGGCCGAACGCCTCGTCGATGACCACGAAGCGGAATGAGCGCGAGCGGGTTTCGCCCCATTCCAGGCCGAACTGGTAGGCCAGGCTCGCGGCCAGTACGGTATAGGCGAGTTTCTCCTTCTGCCCGCCGGATTTGCCCCCGGAGTCGGAGTAGTGTTCGTACTCGGTGTCGTCCTCCCGCCAGCGCTCCGAAGCGGAAAAAACGAACCAGTTGCGCACGTCGGTGACCTTGCGGGTCCAGCGCCGGTCCAGCTCGGTAGTGCCTTCCCTGCCCCGGAACCGTTCGATGATGTGCTTGACCTGGAGGAACTTCTGCTCGGAGTACTGGGCGTCGTCGGAGCCGGTGAGCACGCCTTCGGTACAGGCGCGGAGCTCCTGCTGGAAATCGCGGATCTCGGGGTCCGGCGTGGTCTCGGCCATCAGGGTGATGTAGCGGCCGGGGTTGTAGTCGATGGCGTGCAGGGAGCGGTTGATGATCTCGATGCGTTCCTTGATGGCCTGCCGTTCCCGGTGGAGCTGCCCCTGGAAGCTCGCCACTTCCCGGATGGTGTTCTCGTTGAGCAGCTCCTTGAACCGGGCCTCGAAGCGGGGCAGGTCGTCGGCCTGGAGCTGCTCCAGCATGGTGCGGTAGTCCTCGGCGGATTCCACGCTGACGTCCACTTCCCGGGTCTCCAGGGGCCAGGCGTGCTGATAGGCTTCCATGGCCTTGATGATGCGGTCCCGCAGAGCGTTGAGCTGCTTGTGCTCGTTGTCGATGCGCTTCTGCAGCCACTCGCGCATGTCCTGCTGCCGGTTGTCGCAGGACTCGACGGTAAGGGTGTGTTCGCCCAAGGCCTCGTCACGCATGTCTGCCAGGCGCGGAAAGTACCGCTCCCGGGCGTCTTCCGGGGTTGCGTCCAGCAGGGTCTGACAGTCGTCCCGCTGGGCCTGTGCCTGTTCACGCTTGTTCTTTGTGCTGCCCCGGTCATCGCGGGCTTCGCCCAGTACGTCGTCCAGCTGCCGCATGGCGGTTTCCAGCTCCCCGAGCTGCGCTTCCAGTGCACGCAGCACGTCGGAGGCCGCCTCCAGCTCCTTGTATTCAGCTTCCAGGCGCTGGATCTCGGCGGCCAGGGGGCGCCAGTCCAGGTTGCGGTAGTCGGTGAAGATTTCCAGTTGGCTCAGGGCATTCAGGCGCTGGTGCACGGCTTTCTGCTGCCGCTGCCAGCTGTTGATGCGTTCGGCCACGGCCTGCATGCGCCGGGTCAGGTCGACGGCCTGATGCTCCAGTGCGGCGATCTTGGCTTCGTTGCTCCAGCCCAGCACGTAGCGGGAGCGATCGTCGATGCGGTGGCGGTCATCCTTTTCGTGGCGTTCACCGCCGGCTTTGATCTGGCCGGCGCGGGTGATGGCACGCTTTTCCCGGCGGAAGCTGGCCATGTCGGTGCAGCAAGCGTAGTCAAAGCGCCGCGCCAGCTCGGATTCCAGCCAGCCGTAGACGCCGCAGTCCGGACGGATGGCCAGCTTGCGCACCAGGGATTCGGGATGCAGGCCACTGAGATCCGCGGCCGGGCGCTCGCGGACGCGGTAGTAGACCAGCCGCCCGCGCAGGTGGGTGCGGTCCACCCACTCGGCAACGCGGGCGTAGTGGGCGTCCGGCACCAGCAGCGACAGGCCGAAGCCGTGCAGCAGGCGCTCGGCGGCGCCTTCCCAGTCCCGCTCTTCGTCGCGCACCTGGATCAGTTCGCCGGCGAAGGGCACGTCGTCTTCGGCCAAGCTCAGCGCTTCGCAGAGCTGCTCGCGCACCGCCAGCATGGCGGCGGGGATGTTGGAGCGACGGCTGCGCAGAGAGGTGAGCTCGGTATCCAGGATGTCATGCTCGCCCTTGAGGCCACGCAGTTCCACGCCGGCCTCGGTGATCTGGTTCTGTAGTTCGGCCTGGCGGCTTTCGGCGGCGTCGCGCTCGGTGCCCAGGGCGCGGCGGTTTGACTGGAAGCATTCGGCGTCCGTGGCGTCGGGCAGATCCAAGGCCTGGGCAAGTCTCCGGTACTGGTCGGCCTGGCCCTGACGGACCTGTTTCTGGTGCTGGCGGTCGGCGATTTCGGCCTTGACCCGTTCGAGTCGATCACCACCGTTGTCGGCGATGGCGCGTTTGAGATCGTCGCGCCGGGCGCGTTGCTCGCCCTGCTGATCCTGCAGGGTCTCGATGCGATGGTTAAGACGGATCAGGTCCTGGTCCAGATTGTCCAGCCGGCGGTCCAGCAGCTCGGCCTTGAGGCTCGCAAACCAGGGCCGCAGGGCTTCCCGGCAGGCGCGCAGTTCTTCGGCCCGCCCGGTGCGCTCGCTGTACTGATCGGCGTCGGCCACCAGAGGTTGCAGGGCCTGGATCTGGGCCTTGGCCTTTAGCACGGCTTCGTGGGCGCGGTTGAGGTCGTCGAAGTGATTGATAAGCGCGTCGATGCGGGCCTCCACGGAGAAGGCCTCCAGCATATGGCTGCGCACGAAGTCCGTCAGGTTGCCCACGGATTTCATGGAGACGGTCTGGTTGAACAGCTCCATGGCCTGTTCGGTGTCGATGCCGAAGCGGCGGCGGAAGGCACCGCCGTACGGCGGGAAGGCGTCGAACAGCTCCACGTGGGGCGTGGCGCGCAGGCGCTTGCGCAGGTTGGCCAGGTCCGTGCCGAAGCCGGCGAAGTGTTCGGCAATGGTGAGTGGCTTGTCCGCCACCACGTAGAAGCGCGCAGGCTGGCCCTGGGTGTCCTTCATCCAGAACACCTGGGCCAGGGTCACGTCCTGATCATAGCCGGCATTATGGAAGTGGCCGAGGATGACGGCGTAGCTGTTGTGGTCCCGCAACGCGACGGCGCGCGAGGCCAGGCCGGTATCGCCGCGCTCGGACTTGTAGTAGCCCATCACGTAGGAGCGCAGGCTGCGTTCCTTTGCTTCCGCGCCGGCCGCCTTGTTGTAGGTGATGCGCTGGGCGGGTACCAGCAAGGTGGTGATGGCGTCCACCAGTGTGGACTTACCGGAGCCGATGTCGCCGGTTAGCAGGCTGTTGTCACCTGCCGGGTCCAGGGCCCAGACGCGCTCGTGGAACGTACCCCAGTTGTACACCTCGAAGCGCTCCAACCGGAAGCCCGCCTGTTGGTTGGAGGCGGCAAAATCCAACCCTTGCATCTCCACGGGCTACTCCTCCTCGCCGGCAGCGTGCCGGCGATATTCGGCGAGGCGCTGGTCGAACTCCGCCAGCCACTGGGCATCCACGAAGGACTTGAGAATGCGGCGCACCTCGAACTGACCGTCCTGGCCATGCAACCGGCGGAGATAGCCCAGTTCCACCACCCGTTTGATGTCGGTGTCGATGCGGTCCGTCAGTTTCGCCTCATTGGCGGTTTCCGGCAGGAATACCCGCAGCAGGTCCACGATCTGTTCCCTGGACAGGATCAGCCGCGGATCACCGCCGGTGGCATCATGCTCCGCCAGCTTTTTGCGCAGCAGCGCCAGCAGCAGGCTGACGGGGTAGCTGAGCTGCCGTCGGGGTACCAGGCGGGGCAGTTCCGGCTCGTCCTCCGTCGCCGAGCGGTGGCGCAGGTAGGCGTAGCCTTCGGCCTCGTCCAGTATCAGTTCCAGGCCCAGTACGCCCACATGATCACGCACCCGGGCCTGGAGGTCGAGCAGGCTCTGCCAGACCTGGGGGTTCTGGTCCTGGTACATCACGCCCTTGAACAAGGTAATGAGGATCAGGGAGAGTTGCTTGTCGGCTGCCGGTTCCGTCATCGGCCAGATAATACGTGATCTCACTTGTAATGAGGATGAAGCAGCTGAGGAATTTACCCTACCAGTGACAGGAAGCCCTGGTTTGCTAGCGGGTAAAGATCACCGTTGGAACATTGGCGCGGCGTTGGCGGCCATCGATGTCGGTCCAGGCGACGGTCTCGACGTGGTCGTCATCGATGGCCGCCCGGCTATCGTCCGCCGCCAGGCTCAGGTAGGCCACCAGTTCGGCCAGGCCATGCTCCAGGGGGTGTTCCACAAGCAGGTCGGCAAGGCTGATCTGTTCCCGCGTCTGGAGTGACTGGCGGATACGGGACTGCAGCGCAACCTTGTCGACGTAGATCTGTTCGAACAGGGCCTCGGCGTCCACGTCGCCTCCACCCTCTGTCAATGTCTGCTGCTGGATGTGAGGCTTGACCGGCGGGCTGAACAGGGGGCGTTCCATGGCCAGCTCCACGCGCGGGGCGGGTTCGTCCACGGCCATGCCGAGGCTGTCCGGGGCCTGGTCCCGCACTGCCAGGGCGTGCTGCTCTACGTCCCGGATCAGGCTCATGATGCGCCGATTCTCGAGCCAGGCCTGGTCGTCCAGGTAACGGCGAAGCTGCTCGGACAGCCGGGCCACCGTACGTTGGGTCTGTTCACCGGCCTCCAGCCAATCGTAGTGGACACGCAGCAGGCGCCGATCCGGCTCCAGGTTTCGCACCGGTTCAAGGCTGAATATGCGCTCCAGTAACTCGGTCAGTTCCTCCTGCCGGGCAGGGGACATGAGAAAATCCCAGAAGGCGTGGAAGCTGCGGCCTTGGTCGGACTCGGCGATGGCGTCCTTTTCGCCGAAGATGTCTTCCAGCACGGCACCCTTGCTCCCCTCCCAGGTGGCAACCTGCTCCCGCACCTGGCGGTCGAGGTGGCGAAAGTTCTGCTCCACCTGCCGGAAGTCCGCCAGCAGGGTGTGGGCGGTTTCCGCCATCTGCAGAAAGCGCTCACGCAGCCGGGTGTCGTCCATGAACGCCATGCGGCCGGCGCGGATCTCGCGAATTTCGGCGTCGATGGCAGCCTTGCGCTTCTCTAGCTCCGCCACCCGCACGTCAGGGTCCGTCTCCGTACCCTGAACGATCTGCCGCAACAGGTCGAACACGGTCATGAGCCTGGATTCCGCACCCACGAACTGCTGCTGTTGCAGGGAGGTCAACCACCGCACCGCCTTTTCGGTGGCAGGAGTGAGGTCGTAATATGGTTCGTCGCTGTCTACCGGGTAATAGCGGCGCAACCAGCCTCGGTCGTCACCCGCCCAGTCCAGCAGGTATTCCCTCGCCGGCTTGGGAAACGCGTCCGGCTCAGTCTGCTCTCGCAGTTCGAAGAGGAAGTCGTCGAGGCGCGAGGCCAGCTCCGTCTCGCGGAGGCTGCGAACATTGGGAACGATAAAACACCACTGCAAGAACCCCACCACCAGTGGGGCATGGTCCGCGGCCAGCAACCGCCAGCCGGGGTGCATGCGACGCAGTGTCCTGAGGCGGGCATAGTCCATGGCTCCATTCTGCCGTAGACGGGCGCGGACACCAACGCGCTACGCCAGGAGCCTTCGGACATCCGCTACAGCGCCCAGAGATCCATGAATTCGTTCACGGGCATCTTCTCCAGCGTCTTCTGCTTGGCGCAGGCATCCTTGATGGCCTCGGCCCGGCGCGGGGCGAGGCGGGTGGCGATGGCGTTCTCGAACTTCCGCACCAGCACCGGGATGCCTTCCTTGCGGCGGCGGCGATGGCCGATGGGATATTCCACCGCTACGCGCTCGGTCTTGCTGCCGTCCTTGAAGAAGACCTGGATGGCGTTGCCGATGGAGCGCTTGTCGGGGTCCAGGTAGTCCTTCGAGAACTGCTTGTTCTCGGTGACTTCCATCTTCTTGCGCAGCTTGTCGATGCGCGGGTCGGCGGCGACTGCGTCCTCGTAGTCCTCCGCGGTCAGGCGGCCAAAGATCAGCGGCACGGCGACCATGTACTGGATGCAGTGATCGCGGTCGGCGGGGTTGTCCAGGGGGCCGGTCTTGTCGATGATGCGAACGCCCGCCTCCTGGGTCTCGATCACCACCCTGTCGATCTCGTCCAGCCGGTCCGTGACCTCCGGGTGCAGGGTCATGGCGGCCTCGACCGCTGTCTGCGCATGGAATTCGGCCGGGAAGGAGATCTTGAACAGGATGTTCTCCATCACGTAGCTGCCGTAGCCCTGGCTGAACTTGAGCTTGTTGCCCTTGAAGAGCACATCGTTGAAGCCCCAGCCCCTGGCGGAGAGCGCCGAAGGATAGCCCATCTCGCCGGTCATGGTGATCAGCGCCAGGCGCACGCCGCGCGCCGAGGCGTCGCCAGCCGCCCAGCTCTTGCGCGAGCCCGTATTGGGCGCATGACGATAGGTGCGGAGGCTCGAGCCGTCGATCCAGGCATGGGAAACGGCGTTGGTCACATCCTCGCTGTCACCGCCCAGCATGTGGGTGGCAACCGCCGTGGTGGCGATGCGGCAGAGCATGACGTGATCCAGCCCCACTCTGTTGAAGCTGTTCTCCAGCGCAATCACGCCCTGGATCTCGTGGGCCTTGATGGCGGCGGTGAGCACGTCGCGCATGGTCAGTGGCGCCTTGCCCTCGCTGATGTTGCGGCGGCTGATGTAGTCGGCGAGGGCGAGGATGCCGCCCAGGTTGTCCGAGGGATGCCCCCACTCCGCGGCCAGCCAGGTATCGTTGAAATCCAGCCAGCGGATCATGGCGCCGATGTTGAACGCGCCCTGCACGGGATCGAGCTGGTAGGAGGTGCCCGGCACCTTCACGCCGTTGGCCATCCCCGCGCCCGGCACCACGGGGCCAAGCAGCTTGGTGCAGGCCGGATACTGCAGCGCCAGCATGGCGCAGGCGAGGCTGTCCATGAGCATGTAGCGGGCGGTTTCAAAAGCCTCCTTGCTCTTGATGTCCTGATCCGCGACGTATTCGGCGATGTTCACCAGTTCCTTGTCGGGCTTCGGACGTTTGGCCGATGTGCTCGCCATATCCTCGCTCCTCTAGCGCGGCTACCGTTACCGGAGAAGTGTAGACACGGGAAGCGTGCGGCGCCCGGCGCCATCGAGTGCTGCAGGCCGCTTACCGGCTCACCCCCGGGTTTCGGCGGATCGGACTGCCGTCCCCCACGGCGCTGCTCTAAAAAGCCTTCGGAAACCAGGCCGAAGTATCTGTCCTCAAGGAAACTATCCAGGAGCGCTTCCGGGTATCGCGGCCCCGCCGCATGCGGGGAACGAAGCCGCTTTCACCGGTCAGAAACAGTCGCCCGGCACCCGCACCCAGCCTTCCATGAGGATCCGGGCGCTGCGGCTCATGGTGGCCTGCTTCACAGTCCAGACCCCGCCTTCCAGGGCGGCTTCGGCGCCCACCCGCAGGCTGCCCGAGGGATGGCCGAAGTGGACGGACCGTCGCTCGCCGCCGCCGGCGGCCTCATTCACCAGGGTGCCGGGGATGGCGGCGGCGGTGGCGATGGCCACCGCGGCAGTGCCCATCATGGCGTGATGCAGCTTACCCATGGACACGGCCCGCACCAGCATGTCGATGTCGCCCGCCTGGATGGCCTTGCCGCTCGACGCCGTGTAATCCGCCGGCGGCGCGACAAAGGCGACTTTAGGGGTGTGCTGACGGACGGCCGCGGCCTCCGGGCTGGAAGCCAGCCCCATGCGCAGCGAGCCTTGCTGGCGGATGACCTCCAGGCGCTCCAGGGCCTCGGGGTCGTTGTTGATCGCGGCCTGGAGCTCGGTACCCGTATAGCCGATGTCGGCGGCACGCACGAACACCGTGGGAATGCCGGCATTGATCAGGGTTGCCGACAGGGCACCGATGCCCGGCACGTCCAGCGCGTCCACCGGGCTGCCGGTAGGAAACAGCGCTCCCTCGCCGTCCGCCGGGTCCATGAAGACCACCGGGACTTCCGCGGCCGGGAAGGTGACGCCGTCCAGCTCGAAGTCGCCGGTTTCCTGCACCGCCCCCTGGCGCATGGGCACCCGGTTGATGAGCGTCTTGCCGATATTGGCCTGCCAGATGCGGACCTCGGCGATGCCATTTTCGGGAATGCGGGACGGATCTACCAGGCCATTGGCGATGGCGAAGGGACCAACAGCGGCGGAAAGGTTGCCGCAGTTGCCGCTCCAGTCCACCACCGGCCGGTCGATGGCCACCTGGCCGAACAGGTAGTCAACATCGTGATCAGGGCGCGAACTTCCGGACAGGATCACCGTCTTGCTGGTGCTGGATGTGGCGCCGCCCATGCCGTCGGTGTGCTTGCCGTAGGGGTCGGGGCTGCCGATCACCCGCAGCAGCAGGGCGTCGCGGGCCGGACCCGGCCGCTGGGCTGCCTCGGGCAGGTCCTGCAGGCGGAAGAACACCCCCTTGCTGGTGCCGCCGCGCATGTAGACGGCGGGAATGCGGATCTGCGGCGCGTGGCCCATCAGGCCCTCCGCTTGTCCGTTGCCGCCTCGGCAGCCAGGAAATCCTTGGCGAAGCGCTGCAGCACACCGCCGGCCTCGTAAATGCTCACATCCTCGGCGGTGTCCAGCCGGCAGAGTACCGGCACGGTTTCGCTGCCGCCTTGGCGGCGGCGGATGCGCAGGCGCAGCCGCGCCCCGGGGGCGGGATCGCCCTCGACATCGAAAATCTCGGTGCCGTCGATTCCCAGGCTCTTGCGGGTGGTGCCGTCCTCGAACTGCAGCGGAAGCACGCCCATGCCCACCAGGTTGGTGCGGTGGATGCGCTCGAAGCCCTCGGCCACGATGGCCTCGACACCGGCCAGCCGCACACCCTTGGCCGCCCAGTCCCGGGAGGAACCCTGACCGTAATCGGCACCGGCGATGATGATCAGCGGCTGGCCGCGCTCCATGTAGGTCTCGATGGCCTCCCACATGCGCATGACCGTGCCGTCCGGCTCCAGCCGTGTGAGCGAGCCCTGGCGGATGGCGGCGCGCTCGTCGCGCACCATCTCGTTCAGTAACTTGGGGTTGGCCAGCGTCGCGCGCTGGGCGGTGAGGTGGTCACCACGGTGGGTGGCGTAGGAGTTGAAGTCCTCCTCCGGCAGGCCCATGGACGCCAGATACTCCCCGGCGGCGCTGTCCCGCAGAATGGCGTTGGACGGCGAGAGGTGATCGGTGGTGATGTTGTCACCCAGCACTGCCAGCGGCCGCATGCCGGTGAGCGTGCGCGGCGCGGCCAGCGCGCCTTCCCAGTAGGGCGGCCGGCGGATATAGGTGCTCCGGGGCCGCCAGTCGTACAGCGGCGATACGGGCTCGGCGTTCTCGGCCCGCGGCCGGAACATGGGAGTGTAGACCCGGCGGAAGTGATCCGGCTTCACGTGTTCGGCCGCCACCGCGTCGATCTCGGCATCCGTGGGCCAGAGCTCCTTCAGGGTGATGGGGCGGCCGTTGGCATCGGTGCCCAGGGCATCCTTCTCGATGTCGAAACGCACCGTGCCGGCAATGGCATAGGCCACCACCAGTGCCGGAGAGGCCAGGAAGGCCTGCTTCGCGTACGGGTGGATGCGGCCGTCGAAATTGCGGTTGCCGGAGAGCACCGCCGTGGCGTAGAGGTCGCGGTCGATGATCTCCTGCTGGATCGCCGGGTCAAGGGCGCCGCTCATGCCGTTGCAGGTGGTGCAGGCGAAGCCGACGATGCCGAATCCCAGCCGTTCCAGTTCCGGGAGCAGGCCCGACTCTTCCAGGTAGAGCTGCACCGCCCGGGAGCCGGGCGCGAGCGAGGTCTTTACCCAGGGCTTGCGGGCGAGCCCCAGGGCATTGGCCTTCTTCGCCAGCAGAGCGGCGGCGATCACGTTGCGCGGATTGCTGGTGTTGGTGCAGCTGGTAATGGCCGCGATGATCACCGCGCCGTCCGGCATGCGGCCGTCGCCCGGCTGCTCCACGGTGCCGGCGATGCCGGCCTTGGCCAGATCCGTGGTGGCCACCCGCTTGTGGGGGCTGGATGGGCCGGCCATGTTGCGCACCACCGTGGACAGGTCGAAGCGCAGCGTCCGCTCGTATTCCGCTGTGTTCAGGTCATCCGCCCACAGACCCACGGTCTTCGCGTAGGTCTCCACCAGCTTCACCTGCTCCGGATCGCGCCCCGTGAGGCTCAGGTAGTCGAGGGTCTGCTGATCGATGTGGAACATGGCGGCGGTGGCGCCGAACTCCGGGGTCATGTTGGAGATGGTGGCGCGGTCGCCCACGGACAGCGCCGCCGCCCCCTCACCGAAGAATTCCAGGTAGGCGGATACCACCCGCTCGCGGCGGAGGAACTCGGTGAGCGCGAGCACGATGTCCGTGCAGGTGATGCCCGGCCCGGGCCTGCCGGTGAGCTCCACGCCCACCATGTCCGGCAGGCGCATGTAGGACGGCCGTCCCAGCATCACGCTCTCCGCCTCCAGGCCGCCGACGCCGATGGCCAGCACACCCAGCGCGTCCACGTGCGGAGTGTGACTGTCGGTGCCCACCAGGGTGTCGGGGAAGGCCACCCCGTCCCGCGATTCCACCACCGTTGACATCCGCTCCAGGTTGATCTGGTGCATGATGCCGTTGCCAGGCGGTATCACGTCCACGTTGCGGAAGGCCTGCCTGGTCCAGTTGATGAAGTGGAAGCGGTCGGCGTTGCGCCGCTCCTCGATGGCCCTGTTTTTCTCGAAGGCGTCCTTTTCGAAGCCCGCATGCTCCACCGCCAGCGAGTGGTCAACGATGAGCTGGGTGGGTACCACCGGATTCACCCGGGCCGGATCGCCGCCCTGTTCGGCGATGGCGTCCCGCAGTCCGGCCAGGTCGACGAACGCGGTCTGGCCCAGGATGTCGTGACAGACCACGCGTGCCGGAAACCACGGGAAGTCCCGGTCCCGGCGTCGCTCCACGATCTGCCGCAGGCAGTCCTCCAGTTCCGCCGGCGGACAGCGCCGCACCAGGTTCTCGGCCAGAACGCGGGCGGTGAACGGCAGGCTCGCGTAGGCGCCGGGCCGCATGGCATCGACCGCGGCGCGCGCGTCGAAGTAGTCGAGCCCACCGCAGGACAGCGACTTGCGGAAGTCGCGATTGACGGATTCGGACATGGCCATGCTCCCGGGTTCGGACGGCGGCGGTGCCGGTCAGCCCCGCTCCTCGATGGGCACCACCTTGCGCAACTCCGGCCCGGTGTAATCGGCACTGGGGCGGATGATGCGGTTGTTGGCGCGCTGCTCCATCACGTGCGCCGCCCAGCCCGTCAGCCGCGACATCACGAAGATGGGCGTAAACAGCTTGGTGGGGATGCCCATGAAGTGATAGGCGGAGGCGTGGTAGAAGTCTGCATTGGGGAAGAGCTTCTTCTCCCGCCACATCACCTCGTCCACCCGCTCCGAAACAGGGAAAAGCGTGGTATCCCCGACGTCGTCGGCAAGCTTCCTCGACCAGGCCTTGATCACGGCATTGCGCGGGTCGGACTCGGTGTAAATGGCATGGCCGAAGCCCATGACCTTTTCCTTGCGCTCGAGCATGGCCAGCAGTTCGCGCTCCGCCTGGTCCGGATCGCTCCACTGCTCGAGCATGGCCATGGCGGCCTCGTTGGCACCGCCATGGAGCGGTCCGCGCAGCGAGCCGATGGCGCCGGTGATACAGGAATGCATGTCCGAGAGTGTGGAGGCGCAGACGCGTGCGGTGAACGTGGAGGCATTGAACTCGTGCTCCGCGTATAGGATAAGCGACACGTTCATCACGTCTGCATGCAGCTGCGACGCGGGCTTTCCATGCAGCAGATTGAGAAAATGACCGCCGATCGAGGCATCGTCGGTCACCGGTTCGATCCGGACGCGATCATGGGAATAGCGATACCAGTAGGTGATGATTGATGGAAACACCGCCAGCAGCCGGTCAGCCAAGTCTAGCTGCTGGGCGAAATCCGTTTCCGTTTCCAGGTTGCCGAGCATGGAGCAGCCGGTGCGCATGACATCCATGGGGTGGGCGTCTGCGGGAATCTGCTCCAGCACGGCCTTCAGGGCTCGGGGCAGGTCACGCAGCCCCTGCAGATGGCTCACGTAGGCGTCGAGTTCGCTGCGGGTGGGCAGCTCACCGTGAAGCAGCAGGTAGGCCACTTCCTCGAACGTTACGTGTTCCGCAAGATCACGAACATCATAACCTCGGTAGGTAAGGCCCGTGCCTTCCTTGCCCACGGTACACAATGCTGTCTCGCCGGCACTCTGTCCGCGCAGCCCCGCGGCCGCAGTGGATTTCTTGTCGCTCATCTCGATCTCACTCCAGTCATCAAGGCCTTCCGCGCCTCAGGGGGCGGAGACGGTTATACCCGCAATGCCCAACCCGGGTTTACTGATCCCTGCTGAAGAGGGCGTCCAGCTTGTCTTCGTACTCGTGATAGCCCAGCACTTCATAGAGCTCGGTCCGAGTCTGCATGCTGTCCACCACCGCCTGCTGCGTGCCATCTTCACGAATGGCCGCATAAACGCGCTCCGCCGCCCGGCTCATGGCCCGGAACGCGGACAACGGATAAAGCACCATCGCGGCACCCGCCTGCCCCAGTTCGGTCACCGTGAACAGGGGGGTCTTTCCGAATTCCGTGATATTGGCCAGCACAGGCACCTCGATGGCTGCCGTGAATGTTCGGAAATCATCCAGGGTGTGCAGCGCCTCGGCAAAGATCATGTCGGCGCCAGCTTCGACATAAAGGCCGGCGCGATCGAGGGCACCCTGCATGCCCTCTGAGGCGAAGGCGTCCGTGCGCGCCATGAACACGAAGTCGGGGTCGCGGCGCGCGTCGACCGCAGCCTTCACGCGGTCGGCCATCTCGGCGGCGGAAACCAGGGCCTTTCCCGGCCGGTGTCCGCAACGCTTTGCCTGGACCTGGTCCTCGAGGTGAATGGCTGCCACTCCGGCACGCTCCATCTCGCGAACGGTCCGGGCGATGTTGAAGGCGCCGCCCCAACCGGTGTCAACATCCACCAGCAAGGGAAGATCGGTTGTCGCGGTTATGCGGGAGGCATCCACCAGCACATCCGATAATTGGGTAATACCCAGATCCGGCAGACCATAGGAAGCATTGGCGACGCCGGCACCGGAGAGATAGATAGCGCTGAAGCCGGCACGCTCCGCCATCAGCGCCGTGTAGGCGTTTATGGTGCCGGCGATCTGCAAGGGCTTTTCGTGCGTCAGGGCCTGACGGAATCGCAGGCCGGCACTTTCAATACCCATGGCGAAACCTCCGCAGCTCAGGCGAGACGGACCAGGGTACGTCCCCGGGCCTTCCGCGCCAGCAAGGACTCCGCGCTCTCGAGCACGTCGTCAAGGCCAACCTCGCCGCTTATGATTGCGTCACAATCGTCGGGCTGGAGTAGCTCCGATATCCGCTGCCAGACCGCCAGGCGGAGATCACGCGAGCATTCCACGGAATTGATCCCGAGCAGGCTCACGCCCCGAAGGATGAACGGCATCACGGTGGTGTTGAGTTCGATGCCGGCGGCAAGCCCTATGGCACCGATGTTGCCCCAGGGCTTGACCGTGCGAGTCAGCCAGGTGAGCGCGTCTCCGCCGAGACTGTCTACGGCGCCACCCCATATGGCCTTCTCCAACGGCCGCTTGCCGTAGTCCACCTGGGAGGCGTCGAGAATATCCGCCGCGCCCAGTGACTGCAGGTAGTCAGCGGCATCGGTCTTGCCGGTGAAGGCGGTCACGCTGTATCCGGCGCGGCTGAACAGCCGGGTGGCAAAACTGCCGACGCCGCCGCTGGCGCCGGTGATCAGGATCGGCCCATGGCCCGGCTCCTGTCCATTCTGTTCCATGCGCACCAGCGCCATGCCGGCAGTGAATCCTGCGGTACCCACCGCCATGGCGCGACGCAGATCAAGCCCATCCGGCATGGGCACGACCCAGTCACCGGGAACCCGAACCATGCCCGCGAAACCGCCGTCATGGACTTCGCCCAGGCCACAGCCAGTGACAAGCACCTCGTGGCCGGGGAGGAACCGGGGGTCCTCGGACGTTTCCACGGTCCCCGAAACGTCAATACCCGCATTCAGCGGCAGCGTCCGCATGATCTTGCCCTTGCCGGTGACTGCGAGGGCATCCTTGTAGTTGATTCCGGACCAGGCCGCGCGGATCACCACACTGCCTTCGGAGAGATCCTCGACACGCATATCCTCGATACGCGCTTCTACGCCTTTGTCTGCCTGGTGAACACGAAGAGCCTTGAAGGAACTCATGGTCAACCCCCATCAGGTGCGTGTGCGGCGGTCAGTCTAACCTACTCGGTTACGCGTTCCCAAACCTCTTTTACATCAATCTGTTACATGCTCAACAAGGGGCATGAAGCATTGCGGTTTCTTGGGCACGAAGAACGTCATGCATTGACGAATTCAATAATCACCGCCGACTGCAAGCGGCGGCAGATCCCCAACATGGGCGGCAATCCAGCCTCAGTCTAGTTGGCCTTGTGAATCGCGCGCTTCGACACCGCAAGCGCTGCTTCGTGAACCGCCTCCGAGAGCGTGGGATGCGCGTGGATGATTCTGGCCAGGTCTTCGCTGCTGCCATGGAACTCCATGGCCACCACCGCCTCTGCGATGAGTTCGGAAGCCTGCGGTCCTACGATATGCACGCCGAGAATACGGTCGGTTTCGGCATGGGCGATGATGCGCACCATCCCGGCCGGCTCTTCCATGGCGCGCGCCCGGCCTGTCGCGGCAAAATTGAAGGCGCCGGTCTTGAACGGGATGCCCGCAGCCTTGAGCGACTGTTCGGTACGCCCGACCCAGGCGATTTCCGGGTGCGTGTAGATCACCCAGGGAATGGTTTCGTAATTGACGTGGCCGCCCTTCCCCGCAATCAGTTCGGCGACCATCACTCCCTCTTCGGAGCCCTTGTGGGCCAGCATCGGGCCGCGTACCACGTCACCGACCGCGTAAACACCCGGCAGGTTGGTGCGGCACTGCTCGTCGACGTTGACGAACCCCCGCTCGTCCAGCAGCAGGCCGGCGTCCTCCGCCGCCAGATTACCGGTGGCGGGTCTCCGCCCGACGCAGACGATCAGCTTGTCGACCTGCAGCGACTGCTTGCCGTCCTTGTCCTCGTAGTGAACGGCGACATTCTTTCCGGACTTCATGCCGGTCACCCGGGCGCCAAACCGGATGTCCAGCCCCTGTTTCTCGAACTCCTTGAGCGCCGCCCGCGCAACCCGCTGATCCACCGGCGGCAGAAACTCGTCCTGGGCCTCGAGCATTACCACCCTGGAGCCCAGACGGCTCCACACACTACCCATCTCCAGCCCGATCACGCCCGCACCGATGACGCCAAGGCGCTTGGGAACATCAGTGAACTCCAGCGCCCCGGTGGAATCGACAATGCGCTCCCCGTCCAGCGGCGCGGCGTCGAGTTCGATGGGCAGGGAGCCGGGCGCAAGGATGATGTGCTCCGCCTGGTAGGTCTCGCTTTTCTTGCCGTTGAGTGGCGTCACTTCCACCTGTCTGCCATCCAGCAGACGCCCATTGGCATTGAACCAGGTGATCTTGTTGGCCTTGAAAAGCTGTTCGATGCCCCCGGTGAGATCCTTCACCACCTTGTCCTTGCGGGCGATCATCTTCTTCACGTCCAGCTTCACGTTCGTGGCGGAGATACCGTGCGCCGACACGCCGTTGCGGACCTTGTGGTACTGCTCCGATGAATCCAGCAGCGCCTTGGAAGGGATGCAGCCCACATTCAGGCAGGTGCCGCCAAGGGCGGGCTTGCCGTCCTTGTAGACGAAGTTGTCCACGACCGCGGCGTTCAGGCCGAGCTGTGCACAACGGATCGCAGCCACGTATCCTGCCGGCCCGCCCCCGATAACGATAACGTCGAATGCCTTTGCCATGCCTGACCCCCCCAAAGCCCGTGTGATTTCAGGAGCGCCGGCAAGCCGCTGCATACCGGCGCGGTCCGATTTCAGACCTCCAGCAGCAGGCGTGCCGGGTCCTCGATCATGTCCTTGATGGTAACCAGGAACCTCACGGCCTCCCTGCCATCGACGATACGATGATCATAGGACAGGGCGAGGTACATCATGGGCCGCACAACCACCTGGCCGTCTTCGACCATCGGCCGCTCCTGGATCTTGTGCATTCCCAGAATGGCGCTTTGCGGAGGGTTGAGTATGGGCGTGGACAACAGGGAACCGAAGATGCCGCCGTTGGTGATGGAGAAGGTCCCACCGGTGAGATCGTCCATGCTCAGCTTGCCGTCCCGGGCACGGACACCAAAATCGGCGATGGTATTCTCGATATCTGCGAAGCTCATGTATTCGGCATTGCGCAGCACCGGGACCACGAGACCGCGGGGAGAACTCACCGCAATGCCGATATCCTGATACCCGTGGTACATGATGTCGGTGCCGTCGACGGATGCATTCACTTCCGGAAAGCGTTTCAGAGCCTCCACCGAAGCCTTGACGAAGAAGCCCATGAAGCCCAGTCGGGCTTCATGGGTTTTCTGGAACTGCTCCTTGTAGCGGGCGCGCAGTTCCATGACCGGCTGCATGTTCGCTTCGTTGAAGGTGGTCAGCATGGCGGCTGTCTGCTGCGCCTCCACCAGCCGCTCTGCAATCCGTTGACGCAGGCGGGTCATG
>SL_3KL_010_SEDDRAFT_10002176_pt1 | contig 17919 bp, 17 predicted proteins | sample SodLakKL_010_SED_2_FD_10381 | JGI IMG/M metagenome (IMG submission 10381) | reverse complement strand
GCCGGTGTAATGAATCGAGACAGGCCAATGCTTCTTTAGAGGGTAACTGTCCATGTTAAGGGATCGTTTGGGGCAAATGTCGCGGAAAAAACCACTGAGGAGTGGATTTTCAGATTTGAGGTTATAGATCTCAGAACCGGTTTTGTGATGAGTTACGGGTCTCAATCGATCAGCCTGATGATATTCGATTGAGCGATGTAATGATTTTCGATTTTTTGTTCTTGAATGTAAAAGCAAGTTATCGCAGAATCTTTCCTTTTTGTTTTCACCTACACAGGATATATTCCCTGCTAAAAAAGTTCTTGAAAATCCGATCGATTATATGATTAACGAACCTTCTTTTGCCAACGACGGCAAAAGAGTGATTGTCGCCGGACTGGACATGGACTATCTCGGTAAACCATTTGAACCAATGCCCCGGCTTTTAGCAATCGCTGAATATATTACCAAACTCCATGCCGTCTGTGCTGAAAGCGGAATGATGGCCAACTTCTCCCAGCGTATCGTTGAAAATGATAAAAAAGTTCTCGTGGGAGAAAAAGAATCTTATGAACCCCGTGCCCGTCACTGCTTCCGACCTCCTGTTGACATCAAGCGGGGTAAACCTCTCCCTCCTATTCAGAAACTGAATCCACAATCCCATACCAAACAAGACGACTAAATGGAAATTATCAGAGGTATCATCGGAATGGCTGCGATTGTGGGTATTGCCCTGGCATTCAGTAACAATCGAAAGGCCGTCAACTGGAAGCTTGTGGGCACCGGACTTGGTATACAGTTTATTCTCGCCATTTTTATTTTGAAAGGTGCCGTTATGGCCGGGTATTGGTCGCCCCTCGGCTGGCCAAAAGCGTTTTTTAGCTGGTTATCGAGTTTTTTCGTAGTTGTTCTCGATTTTACCACAGCCGGTGCTGAATTTATCTTCGGTGATTTGGCCAGAAGTCCCGGCATGGAAGACAGTATGGGGCACTTTTTTGCATTTCAGGTGCTGCCCACAATCGTTTTCTTCGCATCCCTGACAGCTATTTTTTACCACTACGGTATTCTTCAGAAGGTGGTAAGTGTTATGTCGAAAGGGATGCAGAAAATTATGGGGACCTCCGGAGCAGAGTCTCTTTCTGTTGTGGCTAATATTTTTGTGGGACAAACGGAATCGCCGCTGGTCATCAAACCCTACATAGAAAAAATGACCCAATCAGAGATCCTCACCATTATGACCGGAGGAATGGCTACGATTGCGGGAGGTGTGATGGCAGCTTATGTGCAAATGCTTGGCAACTCTTACGCTATTGCAAATGAAGTACCGCTGGATGTGGGCAGACTTATGTTTGCCGAACAGCTTCTGGGAGCAAGTCTGATGGCGGCACCTGCAGCCCTGGTTATTGCCAAAATTATTTTCCCGGAAACCTCTGAGCCGGTAACCAAAGGTGATGTAAAAATGAGTGTGGTGAAAACCGATGCCAACGGAATAGATGCGGCAGCAACCGGAGCCGGTGTCGGCCTGAAACTCGCTGCCAATGTAGGAGCCATGCTGCTTGCGTTCATTGCGCTGCTGGCAATGGGAAATTATTTTTTATATAAAATCGGTGAAATCACCGGTTTGAACGCTGCATTCCCGGAATTTGAACTGACCATAGAATCTCTTTTGGGCTGGCTCATAGCACCGGTTGCATTTATTATAGGTGTGCCCTGGCAAGATGCCGTCAATATGGGGTCACTTCTGGGCACGAAAGTGGTTTTGAATGAGTTTGTAGCGTACATGCAAATGGCCGACATGGTTCAGGAAGGAATTCTTACATCCAAAACCATCACAATGGCTACATTTGCTCTTTGCGGTTTTGCCAATTTCGCCTCCATCGCCATACAGATCGGCGGTATTGGAGGGCTGGCACCCAGCCGCAAATCGGAACTGGCCAGCTTCGGGTTACTTGCCGTTCTTGCGGGATCACTTGCAAATTTAATGACAGCAACCATTGCCGGAATGCTCTACTAATCTTAATTAAAACATCTTGTTGAGATTCATAAAATATCATTTTAAAATAATTTTCTTCATACTGTCGGTGATTCTTTGGACAGATACTCATTATGGCCAGAGCTCCGATACTCTGAACCACGATTCCGTAGTTGCTACGATTGACGAAAATAACCTGACTCTTGGCGAACTGCTTTCTATCTACAGGAACAACCATGAAGCAGACGAAACTGATCTCGATGAGCTTCGCAAATTTTTGCCCAATTTCGTGGAATACCGTCTGAAACTTCAGTATGCAAAGGAAAAAGGGCTATTTGAAGATCCGGAAATACTCCGTGAGTTTGAGGAATTTGGCCGCGAAAGTGCCTATCGGTACTGGCTCGAAAACGAAATTAAAGAATCAATCATTGAGACCTATTCCGAACGATATCAAATTGAAGTAAAAGCATTTCATATACTCAGAGAACTGCCTGAAACTGCTTCTCCGGAAGATACACTCCTCATATACAACCAGTTACTTGAAGCCCGTGAAAAACTGCTCGAAGGTACTCCCACAGAACAGGTCAATGAAACCTATTCATCGGAGCGAAATGGTCAGCTTTTAGGAGGGAATCTGCCGTGGATCACAGCGGGCCGGACGGTAGAGCCGTTTGAAGATGTTCTGTTTGCACTGGATACCGGTGAAGTTTCTCTCCCGGTACGCACAGAATTTGGTTATCACATTATATATCTGCAAGAAAAAAGGCCTCGTACCGCAGACAGACGCCTTAGCCATATTTTTTTCCAGAAACGAGAAGGTTATGATCCCGGAGAAGTCGCACATCAGGTTTACGACTCCCTCTCAGCTGGTGCCGACTGGAATGAGATGGTCCAGAACCACACCAATGATCACTCAACCCGTAATCGAGGCGGACAGATCGGCTGGGTGGGTTATGCGATGCAGTACCCCGAAGATTTTGTAGATGCAGCCATGAAGCTACCCCGTGACGAACCTTTTTCCGAACCAATTAAAATGAGTTACGGATATCATATTGTTCGTGTGGATTCCGTTCGCACATTTCCTACTGAGGAAACGTACAGGGAGCAGATCATCGCGGAATTAGAGCAGCTTCAGCGTCTCACTCCCGGCCGGGATTACGTTCACACTCAGTTGAAAGAAAAACATGGCTTCCAGCTCCATCGTGATCACCTCGATAAATTGTACAAAATCCTTGAAAACTCTGGTGTTGATTCTGCCGAGCGATTTAATTCGCTGGATGAACTGACTGGCCTCCCCCTCATTACTTTTAATAATCGATCACATTCGATCGGCTCCTTTTTCGACTATTTGCTTGAACAAGGTATTATTTCATCATTCTTAATCGATCAGGAAACTGTTCTGGATGATTTTACCGATAAGATTATCAAAACTGAAATCATTGAGGTTACAAAAGAGCTGTTTCCTCAATTTGAGCAGGAAGTGCAGAATTATTTAGATGGTCTTGTGGTTTTCAGGGTCAATGAGCAGAATATTTGGAGTCATGAAACTGCAGACAGGGATGAACTATACAATTACTTCCAGCAGAATCGCGATGAGTACCAGTTGGGCCAGTACTACCATTACTACCGTATCCGCACGGTGCCTGATTCCACGGCTGCTGAACTTCAAGAGCTAATCCGAACCGGAGAGATTCAACCCGGCCAGATTGAAGGATATTTCGAAAATGTTACCATAACAGCCGACTCCACATCAAATCTGAATTCCAGCCAGTTTGAACTGCTCTCTGAATTAAACGAAGGGGAGTTTTCTGACGTTATAAAGCACGGTTCTGTCCACTCCGCATATTTTTTGAAACATATTTCTGAACCACGATTCATGACATTTGAAGAGGCATTCAACGGAGTTTTCAGTGATTATCTTCCTTTGCGTGAAAAAAAGTTTATAAACTATTTAAAAGAAAAATATCCCGTAAAAACCTATCCGGAAAACATTACTTTTATAGAATGAGCAGACTATTTCACTTATTTATCATTTTTCCCGCCTTACTTTTACACTCTTGCACAGGCCCGGACCNAAGTTATGGCCATGAAGTAATTGCTATGGCAGCAGGTAAACAGCTCACAATGGATCAGGCAATGAATGAAATACCTTCTTTTGTATTAAACCAGGATACAGTCAGTGCAGTTTACTCTTTTGCAAACCAATGGGTTGAAAAACAGATTGCAGTTGATCACGCCCGGCAAATCGGGATAGACCAAACCTCCGAATTTCAGGAAAAGATGAATCGTTATCAGGAGCAGCTCTTGCAAAGCATGCTTAAAGATTATGTTCTTAAGGAGCATGCCGATGAAATTGAAGTAACCCGACAGGAAGCACAGGAATACTATCAAACTTACAGAGACCAATTTACTTTTGATGAAAATTATATTCGTTTTCGGTTCTTAACCACACAAACACGAACAGAAGCAGAAAATGCAAATCGTGATCTTGCCGGTGGGCGCGACTGGGAAGACATTGTGGAAGAGTACAGTGTCGATCCTGCATTTCAGCTTAGACAATCAACACAGTTTTACCCTATTTCTATGGCCCTGGCTGATATTCCACCCCTTCATGACCAGATAAAAAACATGGGGCCCAGCGAGCGATCATCGATATATTTTTTCCGCGGCCAGTATCATTTCGCTCAACTGATTGACATAAAAACCGAAGGAGAGAATCCCGGCCTTGAATGGCTGATCCCTCAAATCACCGAGTGGTTAAAACTTGAAAAGGCCCGAAGAATTACAAATGCTTATTTACGAAATCTTTATCTTCAGGCAGAATCAAATAATGAAATTCAATTATCGAACGTTAGTGAGATCGAAGATTTTCTTACTGATCAATAAAAACAAACCTAATACGGCTTGATGAAATTCTTTTCCAAACTATTTTTATCCACTTTAATATTTCTATCCTACACTTCGGTACTGATGGCTCAAAGCAGCAGTAGCAGCACCGGGCAGGTTTCCGACAGAATTGTAGCCATTGTTAACGACCGGATTGTACTGAAATCTGATGTTGACAATGAGGTAGCCAACTTTCTCCGTCAGGCTGAAATTGAAGGATCTGATCTCACTTTTTCAGAAGACCTTTGGTATAGTGCCCTGCAGAGCATGGTGGATAACTACGTACTCCTCGAAAAAGCCGAGATTGACTCCATAGTTGTGAGCGATGATATGGTAAGCCGCCAGATGGATGAACGAATTAACCAGTTAATCCGCCAGGCCGGTAGCGAGCAGGCTTTGGAAGAGGCGTTCGGACAGAGTCTCATACAAATCAGGGCTGACTTCAGGGAACAGTTCCGCGAACAGCTGGTTGCACAAATGGTACAGCAACAAAAAATGTCGAAAATTTCTATAACAAGGCCTGAAGTCGAAGAATTTTTTAATCAGATACCAGAGGATTCCCGACCGGTGATACCGGAGCAGGTTACTGTTTCTCAAATTGTGGTGATTCCCGATCCGCTTGAAGACGCCAGGGAAGAAGCATTCTCAAAAGCACAGGCCCTGCGGGATTCCATTGTAACTTACGGAAAAGATTTTGAAGAGATGGCTCGCCTCTACAGTGACGATGCGACCTCACAGCGGGGCGGATTGATTCCCATGATGCCGCTGGATGACCTTGTCTCTAACTACTCAGCTGCTGCATCAGCACTTGAACCGGGTGGCATCAGTGAAGTGGTCCGCACAGAGTTTGGTTATCACGTGATTCGCCTGAACCGGCGATCGGGAGACAGTATTGAAACCAATCACATACTTATCCGCATCGATCAGGGACAGATTGATGAGCAGGCCGCTATTGATAAACTGGAAGCCATTCGCGATAGTGTGATGAACCACGGAAAAAGTTTTGCAGATATGGCACGACGCCACTCCGACGATGAAGAAACAAGAATGACCGGCGGCCGGATTGTAAACCCTCAAACCGGTGAACGAATGATGCAAATGAGCAATCTCGAACCCGCTCTTTACAGAATTGTTCTCTTACTGGATGAAGAAGGACAAATTTCCGAACCCCGTTCATACACCCCGAGAGGTCGAAGCAGCGATCGTCGCGCTTTCCGAATTGTACGCCTCGACAGGCACATTCCCGAACATCGTGCTAACCTGAAAGATGATTACGATCGGATACGTGAGATAGCACTCAACCAAAAACGACAGGAAAGAATGGCCAAATGGATTGATGAAATCCGGGATGAAGTTTATATCGAATTCAAAATTTCTATGCCCGACGACATTGAGTACGAAATGCCGATTGAAGAAGAATTACCTGCATCACTTTAAGAAATTCCATGAATCAGCCTATTCCTGAAGCACCCGAAAAAGCAGCAGAATTTTTCAGCACCTCCTTTCAAAATATTAAAGATGAAATCGGTAAAACCGTTGTTGGACAGAAAGATGTGATTGATCAACTGTTGATTTCACTTTTTTCCCGGGGGCATTGTGTTTTGGTGGGAGTACCGGGGCTGGCCAAAACCCTGCTGATCCAGACACTCGCTAAAACGCTGAATCTATCATTCAGCCGTATTCAATTCACCCCCGACCTGATGCCGGGTGATATCACCGGAACCGAGGTCATCGAAGATGACAAAGAGACCGGCCGCAAACATTTTAAATTTATTCGCGGGCCGCTATTTGCCAATATTGTTCTTGCTGATGAAATCAACCGGACACCTCCCAAAACCCAGGCAGCTCTTCTTGAAGGTATGCAGGAATACAATGTAACGGCATCCGGACAGACCTTTCATCTCGAAAAACCGTTTTTTGTACTGGCTACCCAAAACCCTATCGAACAGGAAGGGACCTATCCCCTGCCCGAAGCCCAGCTCGACCGGTTTATGTTTAACCTCTGGCTCGATTATCCAACACTGGAAGAGGAAAAAACGATCGTTAATCAAACCACTTCTCCAAGAAAAGTGGAGATCAGGTCGATACTTGAAAAAGAGCAGATTTTGGAGATTCAGGAAATGGTCCGGGAAGTTCCGCTGCCGGAAAATGTACTTCACAAAACTGTAAAACTGGTAAATCAAACCCGTCCCAAAACCGACATAGCTCCCGATTATGTGAACAAGTATTTAAGCTGGGGAGCCGGGCCAAGGGCATCCCAATACCTCGCACTTGGAGCCAAAACAAGAGCTCTTTCACAGGGGCGTTTCAACGTGGATATGGACGACATCAAAGCACTGGCCGTCCCGGTTCTTCGTCACAGAATTGTTACCAATTATGCCGCCGAAGCCGAAGGATTGACTACCGTTGATATCATCAACAGACTTTTGAAGAATCTCTAAAAACCGGGGCAATGATCAGCGCATTTATACAGGGTATCAATCCGGTAGTGCCGATCATTGTGATTGTACTGCTTGCTGCAATCAGCTTTTTTGTGGCCTGGTGGACATATTACCATCTCGATTCAATTCCTCCAATCAGGAAAAATGGGCTAATTCTTCTTCGCGGCAGCACACTACTGATCCTTCTCTTGCTGTTATTAAACCCGTTTCTCTCCATCCAGCAAATTATTTCCGAACGCCCGGCAGTGGCCGTATATCTGGACAACAGCCAGAGTATTTCAGTAGAGCGGGGAGATTATGAAGGGTTAAACACATATCGGGAGATCCTCAGCCGGTTCGAATCAGAACATACAGAAGATCTGGACTACGACTATTTTCTGTTTGATGAAACGGTGACCGCATCCGATGAACTGGATGCAACGGGTGTCAGAACCAACATAAACGAGGTGATGGAGTACATTCGTGAAAATGAAAACCGGTATCGTGCATCTCTATTTTTCTCTGACGGTATAGTAACTCAGGGAAGAAACCCCATTTTTAGTGCTCAGAACCTCTCCACACCCATCATAACCGTTCCGATTGGGGATACAACCGAAGTTCGTGATATTGCCGTAGCCAATGTAGATTACATTCAGCAAATTTATACCTATACAAGGCAAACAATCCGGGCTGAAATTCAGCAACAGGGTTTTGAAGGAGAGGATGCCGCCGTACAGTTTATCCGAGACGGGGAAGTTATTGAAACTGAAACCCTGGAGTTTACAACATCCCCTACCAGCCAAACAGTTGAATTCTCCCAGGAATTTGAAGAGCCGGGCTTTTACGATTTTGAAATCAATGTACCTCCCAAACCGGATGAGTTCACCGAACAGAACAATCGTGCAGCTTTTACCATCGAAGTGCTGGATGATAAAACCCGGATTCTCTCCTTCGCATTTGAAGTGCACCCCGACGTAAGCACCATCCGCCGTCTGATTGCCACTGATCAACAGAACGAACTGATCAGCTCAACCTACCTGGGAAATAACCGATTTGCCGGCGGCGACCCGCGTCAATTGGATGAAGACCCAGATCTTATCGTTTTACACGGGCTTCCTCCTGTTCAATCTGATCTTTTTGACTGGATTTACGAACAGCAAACCCCCATCCTTTTTGTAGCAACCCCCGGCTCATTTCTGAATCTAACTGACAATGACGTCACTGACCTGACCAGTTACCACATTCAGTCCCCCGGTGAAGTGATTGACATTCAGCTCGATAATTTTTCGAGTGGTATTTCTCATCCGCTCCTTGAAGTGAGTATGGTTAATTTTCAGCGTCTCCCTTCACTTCAAACATACCGGGGCGATTATCGCATCTCCGCAATTGCACAGCAACTGACCAGTGCCCTTTTCCAAAGAAATGAAACCGATATTCCCGTTCTGATTGCTGAAGATGCCACTGCACGCAGAATCGCTTCGGTCAATGCATTCGGATGGTACCGGTTTGAACAGAACAGCCAGGAAGAGGTTCGAAATTTCTTTACTGAATTTTTTACCAATCTGGTTTCATGGTCGGCAACTCCACCCGACCGCCAAATGCTTACCCTTGAACCTGCCAAGCCATCCTTCACAGAAAACGAATCGGTGGAGGTGCGCGCCAATCTTTTTAACGAGCGAGGCGACCCCGAACCGGAAGGTTTTATCGAACTGGAAATTTTTTCAGGTGATGATGAGGAATCGCTCAATGTGTTCCGAATGAATCATCAGCACAATGAAGTTTATACGGCAGAGCTTGGTAACTACCCTCAGGGCATGTATCGGGTACGGGCCGAGGCGACTAAAAATGACAGGAATATCGGAACAGCCGAAGCCCGTGTGAATGTGAGTCAGTCATCCATTGAATTTCTGAACACCAAACGCGATGATGATATGCTTCAAAGCCTCGCTGAAATCACTGATGGTATTTTTCTTGATGACTTTGACTTTAACCGCTTTAACGAGTTTATGGCAGAGCTGCTGCTTGAACAGCCTGATGAAGAGATCCGGGAAGACTTTTTCTATCTCTACCGATCGGTTTTTTGGTTCATCGTGGTAATTGTACTTCTCTCTGCCGAATGGCTTATCCGCCGTTCTGTGTCCCTTCCCTGATTGTCCGGTGCAAATACACTGTTCAGCACAAATCAACCTGCATCTAACATCAAAATGCGATTTAGGTTGTAACGGTTTAAACCTATTTTTTTCAAAAGGATAACTAAAATCACTAAGGCTCTCCGTTTTCGGAACATAGCCAGTGTACCAAGCTTCAAAAAGGTAACCTTCATTAAACAAAATCCATTTTAATTATGAAAAAAACAGTAACAGTAATATCAGGACTTCTATTCTTCTTTTTGACATTATCAGCATGTACCGAACGCGGCCCGACCGGTCCCGAAGGGCCAGAGGGACCTCCCGGACCTGAAATTCTTCCAATTGCGTTCGATTTTGAAGCCACTGTAAATCAGGCGAACGACTTTGAATTTATCCAGGCAATTCCCGGAGAAATAGAGGTATTCAATTCAGACCTCGTGCTGGTTTTTGTTCTTGAGGATTACATCGAAGAAGATGACCTGGATGTATGGCGAAAACTTCCCATAACGGAATTCAATTCCAGGGGCACCGTACTTTTTGATTACGACTTCACCCTTATTGATATACGGTTATTTTTATATGCAAATTATGCACTTGGGCAAAATGATGGTTACGAAGATGTTCTTATGCGCGGTGTGCACGTTCCGGCTAACTACATGGCCAAAACAGCTCACTCACAGTCTGTTCACGATGTAGAAACCTTTGATGAACTTGAGCTGTTTCTGGGCCAGGAAATCAAACATCTTGGTAACTAATTTCATGCCAACGATCCATTGATGGTAAAACCCGCAATGTTTTTTCTTCAAAAAGGCTACATAATTCCATTCTTATTGCCATTGGTGACAAGGAAACATTGCGGGTTTCTTGCGAAATTTAGATTTTTAATTTCACAAAGTGATAAAAATTATTCTCTTAAGAATATTTCTCAGGGGAAAAGATAAAAACCTGAGAATTTAAATAGAAGCTTATCTCACTGTGGTCGTTTCATTAATCCAGGCATAGCATTCACTGAGTTCCCCATCTATCTCAAAGCTGGTACCCTCTTCCCAGTCACTAAAAAATTTGTCTTCAGAGCTTGGCATGGCCTCTTCATAAGAATCCGCCCGGCTTTGTGCGGTTGATGCAAGCGATGGGTCGGCAGCCGCAGCCCTGTCAAGATAATCGAGCACAAGCCAGTATACCGTTCGGTCTTCCCTGTCGAGAGTATCGCCGCCTGTACATTCAGAAACAGCTGCGGCATAAATGGAAGCCATTCTCATAAATGCCTCTCCCCAATCGCTGTCCAGATTAAGAGCGTCGCGAGTGTAATCTCTGGCTGCCTGAAGATTATTTAACTGTTGATGAGTTTCAGCAATTTCAAGGGTAAGCTCACGAATGTCCTGCTCCTCTTCTGCTTTCTCAAGAGCTTCTTTCAGATATTCAATACCTTCTTCATAATTTCCATCTGAAAGATAGATTTCTGCAATACTTCTTGTGTTTGAGAAGTTTGGATTCAGTTCATAAAGTTCATGTGCAGTTTCTGTTGCCCTGTCAGACTGACCTGTTTCGTTATACAGATTCACAAGGTTTTCGAGCATTTCTTCCCGCTCGGCTTCGTCAGCTTCTGCAATTCTGGATTCGATAAAATCAATCCGTTCTTCCGGACTTTCGAAAAGCGATTCACGAACCTGATCTATCGTATCCAGCAAATCAAATGCTGCAAACTGTTCTATTTCGTCGATCATTGCAAGAGCTTTATCTCTCTCTCCACCCGTTGCATATTGTGTAAGCAGAACACGTGCATAGAATCCATCATCTAATTCGGCAAATCGTTCTTTATCTATCTCATAAACTTTTTCATAATAACGAACAGCATCGCTCATATCGGCATCCAGATGATCTTCGTTTTCATGATAAAAGCGCCCTTGCCTCAGGTACCAGTCAAAAAGATTGATTTCGTCTTCAGAAAAAACCTCATAAGCTCTGTCAAATACAGCTTCAGCCTTTACCATATATTCTGAAATAGCCCCCGGATCGCTTTCCTGTTCTGCCGCGCCTGTATAGATGTTAATCATACGAACAAATTGAGTCTCGAGATTAAATCCATCGTGCCCGGAAATTTCCCTTGGAGCCGCTTCCAGCATCCATTGCCCATAATCCATAGCCAGTTCGAAATCATCAGACCGGTAGGCATCTACAAAAACCGAATAAGCTTCCAGCTCACCCATGCCAAAAGGAGGCTCTTCGCTTTCACTTTGGGCAAACGCGAGTACCGAAAAACCCATTAAAAATACTGCTGCTAAAACTATTCTTTTCATCATTATATACTGTTTGATCCTCTGTTTTTATTATGCTTGCAGTTATTAATATATTTTATCGTATATATTTAAAACCAAAAACACCTTAAAATGTTGCATAACATTCAGGACTCCAAGTTATTTAATAGGTTTGTCAATATTTTTACAATGGTTAAATATAATAATCTTTTATTCATAACTGGTTATGTTCAGTCGTTTTTGTCGAGACAAGCTACTTGGAAATATTATGTATAATCAACACATTAAGTTTTATATGTATTGCAAAACTGAGCGGCAGAATAAATGAAATCGCAGGATTTATTCACATTTTAACGGTTGATATTTTCGCTTATAACTTCTCTTCTGCTGCTTAATATTTTCTTACAACTTTGAGCAACGATTCTCATCAGGATTTGGTAATATCCAACCGAAAAACAACCAACCTCATTATTTATTTTATGAAAAAACTGCTGATACTTCCTTTTTGTTTTTTACTAACAGCTATCTCATTTGCTCAGGACAGCAATAATGACACCTGGGATGTAAACCAGCACCGGGCGGATTACACCGAAATCAGTTTTGAAACCACTGAAGGCACCTGGATGAACCTCGACATCAGTCCCGACGGTGAAGAGATTATATTCGATCTGCTCGGAAACATCTACATCATGCCGATTGAAGGTGGTGAAGCAGAACCGTTGCGTGAAGGCCTTGCCTATGAAATTCAGCCCCGCTTCAGTCCAGACGGATCAAAAATTTCATTCACAAGCGATGCCGGCGGCGGTGATAATATTTGGATCATGAACCGCGACGGCTCCGATGCACGACAGATCACGGATGAAGATTTCAGACTGCTAAATAACGCATTCTGGACACCGGACGGCAACTACCTGGTAGCAAGAAAACACTTCACGTCAGCCCGGTCGCTCGGAGCCGGCGAAATCTGGATGTATCACATTACGGGTGGTTCCGGTATTCAGCTTACCGAACGGCCTAACGATCAGCAGGACAAAGGACAGCCGTTTGTTTCGCCCGAGGGCCGCTATGTTTATTACAGCCAGGATGTCTATCCCGGGGGCATGTTCCAATATAATAAAGATCCCAACAGCCAGATTTACGTAATTAACCGGTACGACCGAGAAGAAGGAGAAGTAGAACGAATTACCGGAGGGCCGGGCGGTGCCATCTCACCCACAATTTCACCGAATGGAGAACAAATGGCGTTCGTCAAACGCGTACGAGAAAAATCAGTGCTCTATATTCGCGATCTCTATACCGGAATCGAACGTCCTGTTTTTGACAATCTGAGCAAAGATCAGCAGGAAGCCTGGGCAATTTTCGGTCCCTATACCAATTTTAACTGGACACCGGACGGAGAGCATCTCATTTTTTGGGCACAAGGAGGTATCCACAAATTAAATGTGGAGACGCTGGATATAGAGGAAATACCGTTCAGCGTAACAGTGAATCATCAGATCGCTGATGCGGTTCACTTTGAGTTTGATCCTGCCCCGGCAACTTTCACAGCCAAAGCGATTCGAAACGCCATAACTTCACCTGATGGGAACACCCTGATCTTCAACGCAGCCGGTTATCTCTGGAAAAAAAGTCTCCCGAACGGAACCCCGGAGCGGCTCACAAGTGATGCAAACCTTGAGTTTGAACCTGCTTTTTCTCCCGATGGAAGCAGACTGGCCTATGTAACCTGGAGTGATGATGATCTTGGAACGATTAAAACACTGAATATAAATCAACGNAATGCCACNCCCCNATCGNTCACCACACAGAAAGGAATCTATCGTGAACCCGCCTTTTCCCCTGATGGAGAAACCATTGTTTTCCGAAGGGAATCCGGCAATAACCACCAGGGTCACGCCCATACACAGAATCCCGGTATTTACACCATTCCATCCGGAGGGGGTGAAAAAACATTGATCAGAGACGGAGGCAGCAGGCCCATATTTAATTCGGACGGCAGCCGCATTTATTTTTTGCAGGGAACCCATTTTCGGAGTGTGGACCTAAACGGACAGGATGAGAAGCACCATTTCCGTTCACAGTACGCACTTGAATTCACTCCCAGCCCCGACAATCAGTGGGTAGCGTTTCATGAGCTTTACAAAGTGTACGTAGCCCCGATGCCGCAGGTGGGCTCCGATATCGACCTGCATGCCAGCACGCGGGCCATCCCGGTAACCCACGTTGCCAAAGATGCTGGATACAGCCTTCACTGGTCTGAAGACGGACAGAAACTGCACTGGACACTGGGTGAAGAGTATTTCACAGTGGAACTGAGCGAAGCTTTTGATTTTCTGAACGGAGAGATTAGTGAAGAGCTCCCGCTGGGAGACAGTCAGGGAATAAACATCGGGCTGGAACTGGAGACCGACAAACCATCTGGCAAAATAGCGTTCACCAATGCACACATTATTACGATGAATGGCGATGAAGTGATCGAAAACGGTACGATTCTCATCCGCGAAAACCGGATTGAAGCCGTGGGAGCACCAACAGACGTCTCCATCCCCGACAACGCTTATGTAAAAGATGTGGAAGGCAAAACGATTATGCCCGGCCTGGTGGATGCTCACGCGCATATCGGAAATTTTCGCCACGGCCTCAGCCCCAATCAGCAGTGGGAATACTTTGCAAATCTGGCTTATGGAGTGACCACGGCTCATGACCCATCCTCAAATACCGAGATGATCTTCTCACAATCGGAAATGATTCGTGCAGGCAACATGATCGGGCCGAGAATCTTTTCTACCGGCCGTATTCTGTATGGTGCAGAAAATGTCCAGAAAACCGTCATCAACAATCTTGATGATGCCCGTTCTGCCATACGCAGAACCAAAGCATTTGGCGCCACCTCGGTGAAAAGTTATAATCAGCCCCGGCGGGATCAGCGCCAGCAGGTGCTCGAAGCGGCCCGTGAACTGGGCGTAAACGTGGTTCCCGAAGGCGGTTCAACGTTTACACACAATATGAGTATGATTCTGGATGGCCACACCGGCATTGAACATAATGTGCCTATCTATCCGCTCTATGAAGATGTACTCACACTTTGGGAACATTCCGAAACCGGTTACACCCCCACTCTGGTAGTAAATTACGGGAGCATCAGCGGTGAATATTACTGGTATCAGCACACCAATGTCTGGGAAAAAGATCGACTGCTTACGTTTACTCCCCGCGGAATTGTAGATTCCCGTTCACGCCACAGAACCATGATTCCTGAAGAAGAGTATGAGATTGGACACATCGCAAGTGCCGCTGCCGCAAAAGAGCTGCACGACCGGGGTGTAACCGTAAACATTGGTGCGCACGGGCAGCTTCAGGGACTGGCCGCCCACTGGGAAACCTGGATGTTTGGCCAGGGTGGAATGAACAATCACGATGCCCTCCGCACGGCCACTATCAATCCGGCAGAATATATCGGTTTGGGTGAGCACATCGGCTCCCTTGAAGAAGGTAAACTGGCAGATTTAATCGTGATTGATGGCAACCCGCTGGAAAATCTTTACGACACCGAAAATGTCGTCTATACAATGTTGAACGGCCGCCTTTTCGATGCCTCCACGATGAATGAGATCGGCAATCATCCGCGAGAACGCCTCCCCTTCTGGTGGGAACGGATGGGATACGATGAGCAGTTCGATTGGCACGCAATCATCGGCTCCGATAGCAGCAGCCAATGAACAGTTACTACTTTCAAAGTCATTGCTTATACTTGAGTCTTTTAGGCACACGTATTAACTTATGAAATACTTTGACTGGAGCGAAGAAAAAAATCGAATTCTGAAAGAAAGAAGGAATATCTCCTTTGAGGAGATCGTTTTTTCTATTGATAATGGCCGATTGTTAGATGTTCTTGAACATCACAATAAATCCAAATATCCGGATCAAAGTTTATTGATTGTTAACGTTAATAACTATGCATATGTGGTGCCTTTTTTTGAAGATGATGAAAAGTATTTTCTGAAAACCATTTATCCCAGCCGGAAAGCAACACAAAAATATCTTAATAAAGAGGAATAAACATGGATTATTTAGATAAAGAAGAAAAAGAGATTATCGAATCGTTTGATAATGATGAATGGGTTTCCTCCGGCAAAGAAAAACGTAAAGAGATGGAAGAGGCGGCCAAACAGAGCACATTAAAAAACAAACGAATCAACATACGCCTCACCGAAAAAGATTATCACGATATACAGGTGAAGGCAATGGAAGAGGGAATTCCCTATCAAACATTGATATCCAGCATCATTCATAAATACAATAAAGGAAAGCTGAAAAGTTCTTAGGCAGCTAATGTCGTGTCAACAATCAAATGACGGGAAAACCCGCAATGTTTTTTCTTCAAAAAGGCTGCATAATTCCATTCTTGCTGCCATTGGTGACAAGGAAACATTGCGGGTTTCTTGCGAAACTTCATTCTTGACACAACACTAACAAGAAATGGTCATTTCCCCCCTTCCTCCGGCACCAGCTCCATTACCCGTTTGCCTTCGTAGTCCAGCTCGCGGATTACGCGGTAGCTGCGGGCTATTCGGTATCCAGGTCATAACGAGTTCTCGACTTCATTCCGCTTTCGCTCCATTGCGAACTGACGAATTGAATAAAAAAAACATCCCATCGAGCGCAGTCCCGATGCAGTTCAATCGGGACGAAGTCGAGATGATTACCCAATCCACGGATTAATCACTTCGATACCACAATCCCGGAAATCATCCGAATTCCTGGTAACAAGACGGGCACCACGGGTACGGGTTATCGCTGCAATCTGAGCATCAAATTGGCTGACGGGGATTCCGGATGCACGCCTTGATGATGCAATTTCAGCGTATTCTACTGCCGCTTCAATATCGAATGGTAATATGCGGCCCTTGAATCTCTCGGAAAACAGGGTTTGGACGGCTGTCTTCAGCTTGTTTTTCCGTTTCCCGTCTGGCAATAGTTCCACTCCGTACAGGATCTCTGCCTGAGTGACCGTTGTCGTGAAAACGGATAATATCGGCTGCAGACTCATCCAGGACTTTACATTTTGATCTGGTTCTCTCTTAAGCAGTTCCGACAATACATTTGTGTCGATAATAATCATGTTTCAAGTCCAAAGTCCTCAGGTTCACGGATCGGTTCACGAGGCACTTCGGGCAGATCAACCCCCCCAAGCGGTTCAAAAAGTTCTTGAATGGCACCCACGAGATTGTCTGGCTGGGCTTGCTCTGTGGCAAGTGTTTCCGTTAAAATGCTGCGAACTTCTTCTTCCATAGACCTTCCATGCCGGGCAGCCCGAACCCGTAGACGGGCTTTTACTTTATCATCCAGATTGCGGATTGTTATACTTGCCATACTTGCTTTTGATATGATTTCAATGATTACAAAATAATCAATGGTTGCACTATTTTCCACTTAACTTCAGTCGTTAATGCAGTTCGATCCTGCCGAAGTCATCCCATCTAATGTCATTTTAAAACTAAACTTTCGGTTAAAAGCTGTCGAAATTTGAAAGATTCGATACCAAAATAAAATCACCACGATTGATGTATAGCTGGGACGGATTGGATTGGTTTTGGTTTGAGTGTTCCCGACTTCGTTACCACTTGAGGCTGTCTAAAAAGACAAAATCATCTAAAATAAGCTTACATTATTTAGGCAAAACCCTCCAAGAGTTCAAAACTCTTGGAGGGTTTACAAAATGCCAGAAAAACGCCTTAAATGTTAAGGTTAAATAAACTTGGAGAAGTCTTTTTGGACAGCCTCACAAGCCAGAAGCTCCGCTTCTAACCTATCTCTTACCAAGAATATGATCTGAATTCTGCTTGTGATGCAGGCAAGCGTAAACTTTTATCAAATTATTCATTTCTACCTTGTAAAACACAGAATGAGGAAATGTTGGTATCAAACCCGCTCGCAAAAATCTGTACTTTTGAGGGTACACTTTTTGGTTTTCAGCTATTCGCAGTATACACTCATGCACTTTTTCTACAAACAATTTGCCCAAATTTTCCTCTTTTCCATCATACCTGTCTCTTGAATTTTTTATGTCTTCGGCAGCCTTTTTTAGTTATACAATCTCAGCCATTATATTTTTTCAAAAGATCATTTTTTACTTGCTGCCAGGGGATCATTTCTTCCGGATGGGCTTTTGCATATTCAATACGCTCATCGAGCAGTTTTTTTTGATCATCGGTAAGTTCAATATCATCAATGTCCATTGCCTCACGATGATGGAGCAGAAACCCGCCGATTTGTAC
>SL_3KL_010_SEDDRAFT_10002175_pt1 | contig 17926 bp, 15 predicted proteins | sample SodLakKL_010_SED_2_FD_10381 | JGI IMG/M metagenome (IMG submission 10381) | reverse complement strand
GGCGGTTCCCCGTCTCCGGCGAGGCCCTTCTTTCGGAACTGCCCGGTTACTGCGGCCGCTGGCTGCATGGCACCGACGTGGAGCGGGTTTCGGTGCGGCGCATGTTCGAACGGGACAAGCGGGAGTTGCGAGCTCTTGGAATCCCTCTCAAAGTGGAGAGCGAGCAGGGGAGCGAAGAGGCGTTCTATTCCCTGAAGGACCGGGATTTCTATCTTCCTGTGCTGCGGCTCCTGGAAAACGCCGGCTCCCAGGGGCCCGGTTCCAACCAGGGGGTGGCCCTCGCGCCCCGGGACCTTCAGATGGCGGTGAGGGGGTTGCAGCACGTCATGGAGGTCCCCTCGTTTCCCCTTCGCCGTGAGGCGCGCTCGGCCCTGCGCAAGCTCACCTTCGATCTGGCCACCGGCCTTTCGGACGCAGATGGGCGCATCGTCCATCTGCCTCCCTTCGACCCTCTCGAGGTTCAGGGTATCCTGGAATCAGCCACCGAGGCGATTCTGGACCGCCGGCCACTGTTGTTCGACTACTACGCCATCGGGGCCGACCGACGGGAGCGGCGCTCGGTGCACCCCCGGGGTCTTCTCTACCAGGGATCTCGATGGTATCTGGTCGCGTGGGATCCGTCCCGAGGCGGCGAGCGCCTCTTCCGCGTGGATCGTATGTCCCACGTGAAGTTGGAGGGGACGACTGGCGGTGCCCCGGCCTTCGAGATTCCGGCGGACTATCGAATGGACCACCTCCACCGGAGGGACCCGTGGGAGCTGGGGGGCGAGGCGGGAGAGGACGCGGAGATCGAGTTTCTTCCACCGCTCTCCCTCCTGGCCGAGCGAAACGGATGGGGACAGGCCGTGGCCTCCCGGGGGTTGGATGGGGCGGCGGTGTCCGGCACGGTGAGGCGCTTCCGGGTTCGAAGTCGGGGGCCTTTCCTTCGCTGGCTCATGACCCATGGGGGGAAGGTTCGCATTCTCGCCCCCACGCACCTGGCCGAGGAGGCGGAGATCATGCGCCGGCGGATTCTGGAGATGCACCGATGAGCCGGGAAGGGGCCGGGGCTCTGGATCGACTGGACCGTCTCCTGTACCTGATTCCGGCCGCCACACGTCCGGAGGGGGCCCGGATCTCGGATCTGTGCCGGATTCTCGAGGTGGAGCCCAGGGTCCTCCAGCGGGATATCCAGGTCCTGGCAGAGCGGGAGATGTACCTGACGGCGGGAGCACCCGGTTCGCTGCAGGTGGATTGGGAACCGGCCCGGGACCGCATCCAGATCTGGAGTCCTGGACCGTTCCGGCGGCCTCCGCGCCTGTCCCGGAGGGAGGCCATGGCCGTTCTGTTGGGGCTCCGGAGTCGCGCCTTGGCGCTGGGCGGACCTGAGGAGCCCGGTTTCCGGCAACTGGCCGAGCGGATCCACTCCACCCTCGCCACCTCCGACGAAGGGTCCGAAGGCCCCGAGGCTCTCCCCGTGCTCGACCTGTCCATGGTGGATCCGGACGTGGAGATCCGGGATCAGGCGCTGGACGCCATGGCCCAGGGGCAGGTACTCCGCTTCAACTACCTGAAGCCATCGGCGACCGAGCCCGAGTCACGGCGGGTGGAGCCGTACGCCACCGTTCATGCCGAAGGTCACTGGTATCTCCTCGGGCGAGATCCCGACGCCGAGGGGATGCGGGCGTTTCGGATCGACCGGATCCTGGAGGCGATTCGAACGGATGAGCGCTTCGAATTCCCTGACGGCTTTGATGCTCAGGACTACGCTAGCGACGCCCGCCTCTTCTTCCGGACTCCGGATGAGGATGAGCCAGAAGCCGTCTCGGTCACCTATTCCCCCCGCATCGCCCGCTGGATCCGGGAGCGCTTCCGGGGCGAGGAGCTGCCTGATGGGAGCTTTCGGGTCACGCACGCCGTGGTGAACCGTGAATGGTTGGTTCGCCATGTGCTCGGGTATGGAGGCGAGGCCCGGGCGGAGGGCCCGGCAGCGGAATGGATCCGGGCGGCGCTCTCGCCGTGAGCTTGCCAGGACGGCGAAAGCAGCGTCCATTGGGGGGCTGATACGAATAGCCCCGTTTTCCCACGATCCCGGAGTTCGTGATGAAGCTGCGTCGTCGCGTGACCTTCCTGGCCTCCCCGCTTCTCGTTCTGGGCTTCGCCCTGTCCGGGTGTGAGCCATCGGCCGAAGTGGGGGAGACGTCTGTGGCTCGAGCCGGCGGGTCGGAGGCCCCTCTTCGCATCGCCATAGCCCGTTTCTCCCATGAGACCTGTACCTTCTGTCCGGGAGAGGATCCCGGCATCGAGGACTGGACCCGTATGGGCCCTCCCCTCACCGGGGACGAGCTGGTGGAGAGCGGCGGATACGTAGGCGGGTTCGTGCACCAGTCCCGGGAGTTCGGCGACGTGGAGCTGGTTGGACTCACCTCGCCCCGCGGCGTGTTCGGGGGCACCTCCCGGACATGGAACCAGGAAGAGGTCTTCGATCACTTCGTAGGGATCATGCTGGAGGAGTTGGAATCGGCCCTGCCGGTGGACGGCGTCTTCCTCTCAGTCCACGGCGCCATGGCGGTCCGGAACATTCCCCGTCCTGAGGCCGAGATGGCGCGACGTTTCAGGGAGGTGGTGGGCCCCGACGTTCCCATCGTGGCCACCTTCGACCTCCACGGAAACGAGGACGGTGAGTTCCTTCGTTGGGCCGACGGGTCGTTCGTGACCAAGCGCTTTCCCCACTACGACGCCTGGCTTCAGGGTGAACGGGCGGCCCGCTACATCCGGTCGGTGATCCGGGGTACGTACCGGCCCACCACCGCCGTGCGGCGTCCTCCCATCCTTACGGCCACCGTCCTCCAGTGGACAGGCCAGTCCCCCCTCATGGACGTGATGGAGCGGGCCCGTCGCTGGGAAGATCGGGAGCCCGGAGCGGTCGTGAACGTCTTTCTGGGCTTCCCCTGGTCCGACGTACCCAATGTGGGAACCTCCATCCACGTCATGACCGATGACGACCAGGCTCTCGCCGACGCCATCGCCGATGACATGGCGGAATTCATCTGGCGGGTCCGGTCCGACTGGGCCACCGGGGAATTCCCGCAGCCGGCTGAAGCCGTGGCCATGGCCCAGGAGGCCATCCGGACCGGAGCGGTGCCGGTGGTACTGGCGGACTACTGGGATCGTCCCGGTGACGCCACCTGGACGCTCCGGGAACTGGTGGAGCGGAACGTCCCACGGGTTCTCTACTCGGCCCTCACCGATGAACCGGCGCTGGATTGGATCTGGGAGCAGGACCTTCAGCCCGGGGACCCCTTCGACCGGGAGGTGGGCGGATATACCGGCGAGCAGGCCGGGGATCCGGTCCGCATCCAGGGCGAGCTCATCTGGCGCGGTGAGCGGTTCGGGTACGACCGGGTCGCGGCCATTGCCCATGGTGACGGGAGCGTCCTGATCCTGGCGCCGGCATACCAGCAGAACACCGCTCCGGGACAGATGCGCTTCGGACCCATCGAGCCCGACGACTTCGACGTCTTCGTACTCAAGACCCGGGTGCACTTCCGACGCGGCTTCGATGAGACGGGCTATGCGCCCACCATCATCATTGTGGACGCTCCCGGTGACTGGTTCGGCACGACCCGCCTGGAGGCCCTGGACTACAGGAATGCCCGGGCGGCCGATTTCTATCCCTTCGGAACTCCCCGGGACTGGCGGGACGAGGCGCCGGACCGGTGGACCGGGTCCTGAGTGGGCTTCCGACAATTCCTCAAAGCACGAGAGGTGGCGCAGGATGATTGAAAGACAACGAAATGGCATGATGGCGGGGATCCTGGCGGTGGCGGTGCTTGCGGCCGCGTGCGACCCGGTCGCGGACCCGGACGAGGGGACCGTGTCCGACGGGGTCGCCGAAGGGCAGCACGCGGACGTCCATGGTGCCTTCCTGGCCAATCTCTCGGTTCACTGTGGGGAATCGTTTCCCGGAGTGGTGAACGCCGCCCCCGAAGGTGATCCCTACTTCTCTCCGGGCCTGGAGTTGGTCCTCACGTTCCGCGAGTGCGGAGAGGAAGAGGTACGGGTTCCGGTCTACGCTGGGGACAATGCCTCCCGGACGTGGATCTTCACCCGCACCGGCGGGGGGGTGGACCTGCGGCACGACCATCGGTATCCCGACGGCACGCCTGAGCCGAACACCTTCTACGGCTCCTTCGTGTCCGAGCCTCCCATCGGGTCGGAGGCTCCTTCGGCCAACGCCCACAACTTCCAGCGGGTCCGGGATGACGGGATGGTGACGGGATGGCGCGTCGAGATCATTCCCGGCGAGCGATACACCTACGGGACGCAGCGGGACGGCGAGTGGCGGCATCGCTTCGACTTCGACCTGAGTACCCCGGTCGAGAACCCGTTGGAGCCGTGGGGGCATCCTCCCGTGGGTGAGGTGGCCTCCCTGGCTCCGGCTCAGGAAGAGTTCTGGGCCAATCTTGCCTCCCACTGCGGTCAGGCCTTCGAGGGCCGGTTGATCGAAAGGCCCGACCCGGATCCCAACTTCGAGGGGGATGAGGTGATGACGGTCCACTTCCGGGGCTGTGGGGAGAGCCGCCTGGCCCTGCCCTTCCATGTGGACGACAACCGGTCCCGGACCTGGCTTCTGACCCGGACCACGGCGGGCATCGATCTGCGCCATGATCACCGTCACGCCGATGGGTCTCCCGAGCCCAGCACCTGGTACGGGGCCCATACGCCCGGAGAGGGGACGGCCACCCGTCAGGAGTTCATCCGCGCCAACGGTGGAGAAGTACCGTCGGGGTGGGCCATCGAGATCATTCCCGGTGAGCGCTACACCTACGGCACGATCCGGGATGGAGAGTGGAACTACCGCATCGACTTCGACCTCACCACACCGGTGTCCGAGCCCCCTGCCCCCTGGGGCCACGAGGGCTCCACAGCGGCACGGTGACCTGATCGGGGCGGGCCGGAGGATCCGGCCCGCCCCGAAGTCATGAGACCGACTCGGGGCGGATCAGGCTCAGCGATTCCAGCTCCGGACAGCAGGTCGGCATTGCAGCCACTCCCGCGGCTCTCCGGTGCGGGGGTCAGGTGGGAGGAGGGCCCGGTCCCGGGGCACTCTCTCCGGATCCTCCGATGCCAGGTAGGCCAGCATGGCCGCCAGCGTTGCGTTGTTCTCCAGGTCGTCGAAGACGATTTTGTCGAAGGTGTCCCGGTTCGTGTGCCACATGTACTGCCGGTAGATGGGGTAATGGGACTGGAGGCGCCACCCCGGAGCCCCATGGCACATGAACGAAACGTGGTCACTCCCGCCCACCTCCTGCGGGCCGGGTACGTCCAGCTCGATGTGCTCGGAGATCTCGGTGGGGAGGGCGGCCACCCACCGGGCCAGGTTGCCGGCGGCGCCCAGGAGTCCTTGGGTCTGGATGTACTCGATGCGCCAGCTCCCGTTGTCCTGGTTGAAGACGACCTGGACGTTCTCCACGATGTCCGGATGATCCTCGGTGAACGCCCGGGAGCCGATGAGCCCCTGCTCCTCTCCTCCCCAGTGTCCGGCCAGGATTGTGCGTCGGGGGTTGGGGTGGGTTTCGGCCAGGATCCGCATGGCTTCCAGCATCATGATGGTCCCGGTTCCGTTGTCGGTGGCCCCGGGAGCGCTGTGCCACGAGTCCAGGTGGGCCGAGAGGATCACGTACTCATCGGGGAGCTCCGACCCACGGATCTCGGCGATGATGTTGTAGGTGGGGACCGTTCCCAGTTCCTCAACCTCGGCATTGATCCGTAGCCGGGGGCCCTGATCGTGCTCGGCCAGCCGATGGAGGAGGCCGTAGTCCTCGCACGAGACGTCGATGGAGACGGCCTCGTCGGTGGAGGCGGCGAACACTTTGTTCGTCCCCCACCCCTCGGACCATCGCGAGGTGATGATCCCTACGGCTCCGGCCTGCTCCAGCCGTCGGTGGGGCTGGTCGCCCAGGAGGGAGAGGCGCTGGGTCCAGGATTGCTGGCGTCGGCTCCGTTCCGCACGAAGGTCCGTGTACGTCTCCGGTCGGGCCAGGCGCTCCGTGGCCTGGGGCTCCATGCAGGTGGGCTCGGCGTGAGAGGCCAGGACCATCTTCCCGGCCACCGTTCCAAGCCAGGGCTCCACCTCGGCTGCCGATCGGAATTCCGGGACCTTCACCACATCCCCTTCCACCGGCCCGTCGGTTCCGGGACTCCACGCCAGGATATTGGCCTCCAGGGTCTGGCGACGGGGGCTCAGGAGGTCGACGTGGAGGAGACCGTGGTTCCACCCCCGCCACGTTCCGTAGTCCTCCCGGCGCACGTCGATCCCCAGCTCCCGATACTGGTCCATGAGCCACTGGGCGGCCTGTTCCAGCCCGGTGGAGCCTGAGAGCCGGGGGCCGATGGAATCGATGAGGACCTGAGCCATGGGATAGGTCCGGGATCGCTCCATCCCCTCGGTCCACATGGCCCGGAGGACCGGGTCATCGGCCCGGAAGGTCTGGGCGTCGGCCTGGCCGGGGATCCCCGGAATCAGGACGAGGAGGGGGATGACCAGGAGGAGGAGTCTAGACGGGGGGAGGGCTCTGGGCATGGGTCTTCGGGTGGGAGGAAGGAAGAAAACGGGCGCCCAGGGACTCAGCCGTCGAACACCTTCCGCTGCGCCTCGGCCTCTTCCTGGATCTTGCCGCACATCATGTCGCAGAGGGCGTTGACGCGCTCGTCGGAGAGACGATAGTGGACGTAGAGTCCCTCCTTGCGCCGGTCCACGAATCCGTTCTGGTGCAGAAGCTGCAGATGCTTGGAGACGTTGGCCGGATGGAGGCCCGTCTGTTCGGCCAGGTCGCCCACGGTGCTCTCGCCCCGCCGCAGGGTGTCCAGGATGCAGAGGCGGGCCGGCTCCGCGAGGGCCTTGAACCGGTCGGCCACCATCTCCAGGAGCTGGGGCGGCATGGGGTTGTCGCTGATGGCCATGATGCGTTCTCGCCCGGACGAGTGAGTCTCAACCCTACGGGTCCGGGGACGCCCCCCGGGGCCGACAGGTCGTCCGGAGCCCCGCCGCCACTGCAAAGATGACAGAGGTGGGGACCCGAGTCCAATGGGCGGGAGCGCGGAAGAGATGTCGAACCCGCTCCGTCCTCGAGCCAACGCCTGGCCCGCATCCACTTTTTCCCATCTCTGGTGTTATCTTACACGGCTACGCATCGGACGCCGCTGAGCGCCCATGCCCTCGACCCCCCGTATCGCATACGCCCGCACTGCCCCATGGATATCCGAAACATCGCCATCATCGCCCACGTGGACCACGGTAAGACGACCCTGGTGGACAAAATGCTTCGTCAAGCCGGCGTCTTCCGGGACAACCAGGAGGTCCAGGAGCGGATCATGGACTCCAATCCCCTGGAGCGGGAGCGGGGCATCACCATCCTGTCCAAGAACACGGCGGTCCGCTGGCGCGATGTGAAGATCAACATCGTGGACACCCCCGGTCACGCCGACTTCGGGGGCGAGGTGGAGCGTATTCTCCGCATGGTGGACGGTGTTCTGCTGCTGGTGGATGCGGTGGAGGGCCCCATGCCCCAGACCCGCTTCGTGACGCGGAAGGCGCTGGAACTGGGTCACATGCCGGTGGTGGTCATCAACAAGGTGGACCGGGACGCCAGTCGCCCCAAGGAGGTGTACGACGAGGTGCTGGAGCTCTTCATGGAGCTGGAGGCGTCGGACACCCAGCTCGATGCGCCCTTCCTCTACGCCTCGGGGCTGGACGGGTGGGCCGCCAACGAGCCCGGAGTGCGCGGGGATTCCCTGGCCCCTCTCTTCGAGGCCATCCTGGAGCACGTGCCGGCGCCCACGGCGGATCCGGAGGGTCGCTTCCAGATGTTGGTGTCCACCCTGGATCACTCCGCCTATGTGGGGCGGATCGCCATCGGCCGGGTCGAGCGGGGGCGCATCCGGAAGGGGGATCCGTTGACCCTCCTTCCCTTCGGTGAGCCGGGGCCCGTAGCTGAGGGAGAGGCCCGTCGGTCGCGGGTGACCAAGCTCTTCTCCTTCCAGGGGCTGGAGCGGGTCGAGGTGGAGGAGGCCTTGGCCGGCGATATCGTGGCCCTGGCGGGGATCGAGGAGGTGGACATCGGGCAGACCCTCACGGATCCGGAACAGCGGGATCGGCTCCGGGGGATCCAGGTGGAAGAGCCCACCCTTTCGGTGGACTTCACCGTCAACAACTCCCCCTTCGCCGGGCAGGTGGGGAAGTTCGTCACCACCCGCCAGGTCCGCGAGCGTCTCATGAAGGAACTGGAGCGGAATGTGGCGCTCCGGGTCGAGGAGACGGACCAGACCGATACCTTTGCCGTCTCGGGGCGCGGGGAACTCCATCTCTCCATCCTCATGGAGACCATGCGCCGGGAAGGATTCGAATTCCAGGTTTCCCGCCCCCGGGTCATCGAGAAGACCGGTCCGGACGGCACGCGCCTGGAACCGTACGAGGAAGTGCTCATCGACGTGCCCGACGACATGGTGGGGACCGTCATGGAGCGGCTCGGGCCCCGGCGTGGCGAGATGCGGGATATGCGGGCCACAGGGACCGGAACAACCCGCCTCGTCTTCCGGATTCCGGCGCGAGGTCTTTTCGGTTACCGCTCCGAGTTCCTGACCGACACCCGTGGCGAAGGGATCCTGAACCACCACTTCCTGGAGTACGCCCCCCACGCCGGGCCCATCCAGGGCCGCAGGAAGGGCGTCATGGTGGCGGATCGGGAGACGGAGGCCCTGGCCTACGCTCTCTTCAACCTTCAGGACCGGGGAACCATGTTCGTGGCTCCGGGCACCCGGGTCTACACCGGGATGATCGTAGGGGAGCACGTGCGCCCCGGTGACCTGGATGTGAACGTGGGGAAGGGGAAGAAGCTCACGAATATGAGGGCCGCCGGATCCGACGACAACATCCGGCTGGAGCCCCCCCGGGCCCTCACCCTGGAGTTGGCGCTGGAGTTCATCGACGACGACGAACTCATCGAGGTGACCCCGGATGCCATCCGACTCCGGAAGAAGGAGCTGGATGCGAATCGCCGCAAGAAGGCCCAGAAGGCGCTGACCGCCTCGGGCTGACCGGCCGCCGCCCCTCCGGTCACGGAGGCCGACAAGCAAGTATGTAAGAAGACCAAGCCGACAACCGAGTGAGTGAAAAAACCAGGAGTCGATCCGAGATGATGTCCCCCGAACGCTATGGCGCCGCCCTCACCTTCCCCGAGTACCTGGAGAAGGTGGAGGCCAATCGAGATCTCTGGCATGGCCTCTGGAAGCGCGCCGTTCTCCCTGTTGACCTGGTGGAGCGGGCGTCGGAGGTTGAAGGCAGGTGGTATCTGGCGGCCCTCACCGAGGACTGGTGCGGGGATGCGGTGAATTCGCTGGTGTGGGTGGCCCGCCTGGCCGAGGTGTTGCCCAACGTGGAGTTGCGCATCTTCTCGCGGGACAGCAATCCGGATCTCATGGACGCCCACCTCACCGGGGGCGTGGCCCGCTCCATCCCGGTGGTCATGGCCTACGGCAGCGACTTCCGGGAAACCGGATGGTGGGGTCCTCGCCCCACCGAGCTCCAGCGCTGGGTGAAGGAGGAGGGCCTGAAGCTCGACGTGGACGCCCGCTACGCCCTGGTCCGGCGCTGGTACGCCCGGGATCGGGGTCGGAGCACGGTGGAAGAGATCCTCGGTCTCCTGAGCGTACCGGTTGGTGCCGGGCCGGGCTGACCCTCCAGCCCGGATTCCCGATCGCACCGAAAGGCCTTCCGGAACGGGGGCAGCTGCGGAGCTTCGGAGCGCTGCCAGGGACACATCGGCCCTCAGGGGATCCGGCCGGCCTCTCTCAGGAGTCGCACCACCTCGTCCACCGGAATCGCCTCCGCCACGGTCCCCCCGTCGCCCTGTATCGTCTCAGCCGTAAGGACCGAGTTCAGGACCGCTTCCTCCGTGGCCTCCACCACGGCCTGGAAGAGGGGCGATGTGGCTGAATTCGGAAGGTCCGCAACGGTGGGGAGGTCCTGTCCGGTGCCCCGCCGTACCTCCGGTGACGTGGAGAAAGCCACGATGTAGTCTCCCGAGCCGTTTCCTGCGAACGACCCGGTTCGCGCCAGCCCCATCATGGCCCGGCCGCCAGCCGCTCCAGATTCCGGTCCGACAGGGGCGCGTCGGTGGCGATGACGATCATGATGGAGCCGTCTCCCTCATCGGCTTCCACCTGGCCCTGGAAGGAATACCGTCCCAGGGCCTCCCCGACCCGGACCCCATCCACAGTCAGGATTCCTCCGAAGTTGGACTGGACCAACACGCCGACCCGGTAGCCCCCCAGCGACGAGGGCAGGATTCGGGACGACGTACCGATTCCCCCCTTCCACCCGAAGGCCCGGGTCCCTGTACCGGCCCCGACGGATCCTTCCTCCACCGCTCCGCCGGTGGCTCCCTCCAGCGCCGCCACCACGTGTTCGGCGCGGATGGGACGAGCACGGATGTCGTTCAGCCCCCCGTCGTTGGTCTCGCCGACAAGGGGATTGATGGAGCGTACCCCCTCCATGCCCGGTTGGCTCAGGAGCCACTCCACCATGGCGTCGGCGGCTCGCCATACGCAGAGGGTGCAGGTGAGGAGGATGGGCGTCTCCAGTTCGCCCAGCTCCCGTACCTGCGTCACCCCCACCAGCTTCCCGAATCCATTTCCCACGTGGATGGCAGCTGGAACCCTGTCCCGGAAGAGATTGCCCTGGTGCGGGAGGATGGCAGTGACGCCGGTGCGGATCGAATCCCCCTCCACGATCGTGGTCTGGCCCACCCGAACTCCCTCCACGTCGGTTATGGCGTTGGCCTCGCCTGTGGGGAAGATCCCAATCCGCAGGCCCAGGTCCCGAGCGCGGGCACGATCGGGGAGCTGCTGAGCCTTCCCGCCCGATTCCGACCCCCGGGCCTCCGTCACGGATGCCGTCTCGAGGGTCTGCCCCTGGAGGTGCCCATGGAACGCGGGCGAGGCTGAGGGGGCCAGGAGAAGGACGAGAACAGCCAGAGCCGAAGGTCCTGGACAGGCGCGGAACGACGAGGATGAACGACGCATGGACCCGATGGGGTTGGATGGGGACTCGGGATCCACCGGGGCGGCATGGGCGGTCGTGACCCCATCAGCCCCGGGGGAGCGTGTCGATGAGCATGAACCCCAGGAGCAGGGGCTGGTAGCCCAGCGATCCCAGGAAGACCTTCCGGAGCGCCACACGCTCCATGGAGTGGGCAGCCTGGATCGTCCAGATCAGCAGTACCGTTCCCAGGACCAGGGCTCCGGCGAAATAGATCCACCCCGTGAGGTTGATGAGGGTGGGGACGAGACTGACGGGAAGGAGCGCCACCGTGTAGAGGACCATCTGCCGGGCGATGATGCGACCGTCGCGGTCTGCCGGTGGTGTGAGATAGAACCCTGCCCGGGCGTAATCCTCCCGGAGGAGCCAGGCCAGCGCCAGGACGTGGGGGAGTTGCCAGAGAAAGGCGATGGCAAAGAGCACAAGCCCCCCCAGCGTTACCGTGCCGGTGGCGGCGCTCCAACCGATGAGGGCCGGCATGGCCCCTGGAATGGCCCCCACCAGGGTGGCCGAGTAGGACCGCGATTTGAGCGGTGTGTAGGCCAGGTTGTAGGCGGCGGCGGAGAAGAGCGTCAGCGCGGCCGGGAGCCACCCCAGGGTGACGAAGAGGTATCCGGTGCCCACCGCGGTGAGAGCGCTCCCGAAGATGAGCGCCTCCGCCGGCGTCACCCGGCCCGAGGGGATGGGGCGTCGCCGGGTCCGGAACATGAGGCGATCCACATCCCGCTCCAGGTACTGATTGAGCGCCAGCGCTCCGCCCGTGGCCAGCACGGTTCCAAGGAGGGTGTGGAGAACGGGGATGAGTGCGGCCTGCCCGGCAGCGCCCACGAAGTAGGACACACCGGCCGTCATCATGACGAAACCGGCGATTCCAGGCTTGGTCAACTCGTAGAAGGCCCGGGCTCGCCCGCCGTCATGTACGGGTTTGGTTACCCGGACATCTGCGGACTCGGCCGTAGCGTCGGGTGGCGCGTCGCTGGAGGAGGCTTCGGCCGATGCCATCAGGGGCGGGGTTCGGAGGGGGGCGGCGGGGCGCCTCGACGGCGAACAGGAACTGGCTTATACGCCCCGAGGCCAGGAAAGTTGGTCCCAGGCGGAAGGGGGCGCAAGCGTCGCCGAAACGCCGGTGGCGCCGGGCCTGCCTCCCGGACACTCAGCGGGCAGAAGCGGGCGGGTCCGACTCCCGCCTATGTGTCCAATGGGCGTGACACGAATCTGCTTGCGTGAACCGGAATCGGTCTTACTTTCCGTCAGCTTTCCGTTCCTGCGTTGCATCCTCTTCCCCGTATCCGGGATTTGGTCCATCGGATCGGACCTGCTCCCGGGTCGGTCTTCCTCGAACCTGGTCCACGTCCATGGCGTCTTCGTCCGAGTCCAGCGGTTCTTCCCCGTCCGTCCTGGGGTTGGGATTGGTGCTGGCGTTCTTCTTCATCACCGGCTCCGCCATGAGCCTTCTGATCTGGGGCACCCTCAGCGACTTCATGGCAGGGCGTCCGGTGGAGGGTGGTCTCTTTCTGCTGGCCCTTGCTGTCCTCGGTGTCTTCGTCGGTTTTGCCTGGCTCATGGCACGTTACCTCCAGAGCCGGGTTCCCTGGGAATGAGGTCTTCCGCACCCTCCCATCGTTCCATCCGCACGGTTTGAATCCATGAGTCCAGAGACGACATCCGGCGCTCCGGCGCAGGGGGAGCACGACGAGACGCTCCCCCCCCCCACCGGGACCCTCTTCCTCCTGATGCTCTACATCATGGCCATGGCCGGGATGTGGCTCTCCATCTACTTCGAGTTCATCGGGAGGTGACGGGATGAACGCCAAGAAGCTGGAAATGGTCTTCCTGTCCCTCTGTGCTTCCATGCTTTTGGTCTTCCTTCTGGCCCTCTTCTACTCGGCCTACGGGATGGGAATGCACCTGCCGGGTGCGGAGGGTACCCTGGACCCGCGGGAGGTTCGGCAGACCGCCCCCTTCGACGAGCCCGGTCTCCGGGAGATCGGGGAAGGTCGGTATGAGGCCGTCTTCCTGGGTATGGCGTGGGCCTTCCAACCCCGGGAGATCACGGTTCCGGCCGGTTCGGAGGTGACGTTCATCGCCACGGCCACCGATGTGATCCACGGATTCCACGTGGAGGGGACGCGGGTCAACTTCATGCTCATCCCCGGTCAGATTGCCCGGCAGACCTACACCTTCCGTGAGCCCGGCGAACACCTGATCATCTGCCACGAATACTGCGGCGCCGGCCACCATCTCATGTACGCCAGGGTGATCGTCGAATGAATGCTCCCACAATGAACGCTCCGGTGGTGGATAGCCCGGACGGCTTCCACCTCTCCGATGGTCATCGCCGGGTCATCGCCTGGATGATCTACCTGGGCTTTGCAGCGCTGGCCATCGGGATCATCAACGGACTCGGTCAGGCGCTGAACTACGCCCGGGTCGATATCCTCCAGTACTTCCCGGGGATGCGGGACTACTACCAGGGGCTCACGGTACACGGCGTCGTGAACGCCATCGTCTTCACCTTCGCCTTCACCAACGGGTTCCTGGCGCTCACCACCTCGAGAGCGCTGGCCCGACCTCTCTCCCTCGCCGCTCTCTGGGTCGTGTTCGGCCTGATGGTGGTTGGGTTCGTTCTGGCGGGCTTCTCCATCGGGACGGGGCGTGCCACGGTCCTGTACACCTTCTACTCTCCGCTCCAGGCCCATTGGAGCTTCTATCTCGGGCTCGTCCTCCTGGTGGTTAGCACGTGGGTCACGGCGGGTATCCTCTTCGTGGCCCTGGCCGGTTGGCGGAAGCAGAATCCGGGGAAGCGGATTCCCCTCATGGCCTACATCTCGGTGGCCACGTACGGGATGTGGGTCCTGGCCTCTCTGGGGATCGCCATATCGGCGGTGGCGATTCTCCTGCCCTGGTCGCTGGGACTCACCCAGACGGTGGATCCCCTCCTGACCCGGACGCTGTTCTGGTTCAGCGGTCACCCCATCGTGTACTTCTGGCTTCTCCCGGCCTACGTCTCGTGGTACGTGATGGTGCCGAGGCACGCCGGAGGGAAGCTCTTCAGCGATCCGCTGACCCGGGTCGTCTTCATCATGTTCCTGCTCCTCTCCATCCCCACCGGTTTCCACCATCAGTACACGGATCCGGGAATCAGCGGAGGGATGAAGGCCATCCACGCCGGGCTCACCTTCGGAGTGTTCTTCCCCTCCCTGGTCACGGCCTTCTCCGTCATGTACGCGCTGGAGATCGGCGGTCGACGTCGAGGCGGCTCCGGGCTGGTGAACTGGTTCACCAAGCTCGACTGGAAGAACCCGGCCCTGGTGGCCCAACTCCTGGCCATGCTCAGCTTTACCCTGGGCGGCGCCACCGGCCTCATCAATGCCTCGTACAACCTCAACCAGGCCATCCACAATACGGCATGGGTGCCGGGTCACTTCCACATGACGGTGGGATCCGCGGTCACCATGTCGTTCTTCGGCATCGCCTACTGGCTGGTGCCCTATCTCACCCGGCGCGAGCTGGTGGGGAAGGGGATGGCGATCCTCTCGTCGTGGGTCTACTTCATCGGCGTTCTGGTCATGGCTCGGGGCCTCATCTCCGGGGGGCTCGACGGCATGCCGCGGCGCACCCTGATCATGGAGGCCCCCTACAGCAAGGAGGGATGGGAGCTGGCCGGTCTGCTCACCGGGCTGGGAGGCACCCTCATGTTCATCGGTGGCGCCCTCTTCTTCGCGGTGTTGGCGGGCACGGTCCTCTTCGGGAAGAAGACGGACGGGGAGGGTGATATCCCCTTCACCGTGACCCATGAGGCTCCGGCCGAGACGGGATGGGAGGTGAAACTGGACCGCTTCCGGTACTGGATCGTCGCCGCCCTGGTTCTGGTGCTCATCGCCTACGGGCCCTTCTTCGCTTCGTACCTCCCCGGGGCCTTCACCTCGCCTCCGTACCGGTTCTTCTGAGTCCGGGCAGGGACGTCGCCCACGGCGTCGGGAACCCGTACGGGGCTCCGTGTCGTATTAGGAGGACGGGGGGGTGGCGGTTTCCGCCCCCCCGTTTCCTTCAAGGGGTGAGGTGAAATGGCCGGGGAGCCCACAACGGGGCAACGGGACGACGGGACACGGGCAGGCCCCGGGGAGCGTCCCGGTCTGCGGGAGCGCCGGGCCCGGGAGCGGCGGATCTGGATCCGGGCAGGCGCTGCTTCGTTGGCCCTTCACCTGCTGGCCGTGCTGCTCTGGCCCTCCGGAGGGCTCCCCGACTCCCCCTTCTCCGCCGCCGGCGCCCGGGAGATGGATGAGGACCCGGCGCAGGGGGTCATGCGGGCAGTGTCCATGAGTGCGGCACCCACCGATCCCATCCAGCCCCCGCCGGTTCCCACCTTCGAACTGGATATCCCCGAGCCACCGGAGACGGAGCCGGATGCGAGCCCGGAGATCTCCCTGGATGAGCCGGAGGTTCCCGATCCGGCCGGCGGCTCCACGGTGGGATCGGACGACGAGGAGGTGCCCACGGGCATCCCGGGAGCCGAGGGAGCGGGGGACGCGGGCACAGGCGACGAAGGATTGACACGGTTGGTGCCTCCCACACCTCGCGGGATGATCATCCCGCCCACGAATCGTGGACTGAGGGGCACCCAGGTGGAGGTGTGGGTCTTTGTGGACGAGGCGGGACGAGTGGTCCCGGATTCCACACGCCTGGAACCGCCCACCTCCGACCGGCGGTTCAATGATCAACTGGTCCGGGAGGCGGCCCAGTGGCTCTTCCAACCGGCCCGAAGGGGCAGTGAAGCCGTAGCCAGCTGGTTCCCCTATACTATCAGCATGTAGGGGCGATCTGCCCGCCCTCGTCCTCATCGACGCCCTTGTCACCTGCATCGACCCTCTCCCCAACCTGATCCCATGATCTCGGTTTCAAATCTTGCCATGGGTTTCGGTGGCCGAACCCTCTTCGCCGGCGCCTCCTTCCAGTTGAACCCGGGAGAGCGGTATGGGCTCGTGGGCGCCAATGGCTCCGGCAAGACCACCCTGCTCAAGATCCTGGCGGGTGAGATGCCGCCCAGTGAGGGCTCGGTGGCCATTCCCGGCCGCCTCCGACTGGGGACGCTGAGGCAGGATCATTTCGCCTTTCGGGACGAGTCCATCCTGGATGTGGCACTCATGGGGAATCGGGAACTCTGGGACGCGTTGGTGGAACGGGAACGCATCCTGGCCCGGGCAGAGGAATCCTTCGACGCAGATGCCTATGCCCGGGTCGAGGAGGTGGTGCAGCTCCACGACGGGTACACCGCCGAGGCGCGAGCGGCTACCATTCTCGAAGGGTTGGGGATTCCCACGGAGGTACACCGGAATCCCATCTCCACCCTTTCCGGCGGCTTCAAGCTGCGGGTTCTCCTGGCGCAGGTGCTAGCGGGAAATCCCGACGTTCTCCTCCTGGACGAGCCCACGAACCACCTGGACCTCCTGACCATCCGCTGGTTGGAGGAGTTCCTGACCAACATCCGGGGGACTCTCGTGGTCATCTCCCACGACCACCGTTTCCTGGACAATGTGGCCACGCACATCCTGGATGTGGATTACGAGACGGTTCAGCTCTACCCGGGGGGCTACTCCGACTTCGTCACGGCCAAGACCGACGAGCGGGAGCGGCGAGAGAAGGAGATGGCCGGTCGGGAGAAGGAGATCGCCCATCACCGCCGTTTCGTGGACCGGTTCCGAGCCAAGGCCAGCAAGGCCCGGCAGGCCCAGAGCAAGCTCAAGCTCATCGAGAAGCGCGCCGGTGAGTTGGAGGACCTTCCGGAGAGCTCACGAAGCTATCCCACCTTCCGCTTCGAGTCACAACGTCCCAGCGGCAAGGATGTGCTCAAGGTACGGGGCGTCCGGAAGTCCTTCGATGACCGGGAGGTGTTACCGGGGGTGGACCTGGATGTGGCCCGAGGGGACCGTCTGGCGATCCTGGGGCCCAACGGGATCGGGAAGTCCACCCTGCTGAAGATCCTGGTGGGTGACCTGGCCCCGGATGGGGGAGAGGTGGAGTGGGGCTATGAGACCCATCCCGGCTACTTTTCGCAGAACATTAGAGAGCGCTTCGGGGATCCGGATCAGACCGCCGAGGACTGGATCTGGCGCTACTGTCCCGGCAAGGACCGCGGATTCGTACGGGGGCATCTGGCCCTCATGCTCTTCTCCGGTGACGACGCCCTGCGCAAGGTCGGCACACTCTCCGGGGGGGAGGCGGCCCGCCTGGTCTTCAGCCGTCTGGCGTTGGAGCGGCCCAACATCCTCATCCTGGACGAGCCCACCAACCATCTGGACATGGAGGCCATCGAAGCCCTGGTGGAGGGGGTGGATGAATTCGAGGGAACGCTCATTTTCGTGTCCCACGACCGCTGGTTCGTGGAGCAACTGGCGACCCGGATCCTGGAAATCACCCCGGATGGGATCACGGATTACCGGGGAAGCTATGAGGAGTACGTGGAGCGCCGGGGGCACGACCATCTGGATGCCGAGAAGGTGGTGCTGAAGCAGAAGAGGGAAGAGGCGGATCGGCGTCGGACATCATCGAACGGGACCGGATCCCGGAGCGCCCGTCGTCGGGGGAGGGACGAGGCGGCTCATCGGAGTCGCCTGAAGGATCGGTCCAGGGAGGTCACGAAACTGGTCGATGAGGCCGAGGCCCGGATGGGCGAGATCGACGAGATCTTCCTGGATCCGAGCTACTACCGGTCCGCACCCCCGGACGAGGTCCGGGCGCTGGAGGCCGAACGGGAGCGGTTGGTGGGCAAGGTGGACAAACTGATGCAGGAGTGGGAAGAGGTGGAACGGGCCCTGGAGGAGGTGAGATGATCAAGGCATGGCTGTT
>SL_3KL_010_SEDDRAFT_10002174_pt1 | contig 17930 bp, 12 predicted proteins | sample SodLakKL_010_SED_2_FD_10381 | JGI IMG/M metagenome (IMG submission 10381) | reverse complement strand
CCAGGACCGGGGGTGGCGAGCCGATACGCAGTCGGACGGGAAGGGTCAGCGGCGAGTTGGCAGCGGACGGGGCGTGGAGTCGAACCTCTCCGTCGTAGGTGCCCTCCGGGAGGCCCCTGGGGTCCACAGAGACGGTCAGGGTGGCCGGGGCTTCCGTCCTGTCCAGCGTCGTCGTGAGCCAGGAGGGCGGGTTCGGGCCCGACGTGTCGGATGCCTCGACGGAGAGGCCGGTGAGTGTGCCCCCCCCTGCGTTGGAGATCTGGACTTCCCGGGATTGGAGCTGGGTGATCCCCTCCAGAGCCTCGAAGAGAACGATTCCCAACGGGATCTCCGGGATCTCCAAGACCGGTGCCGCCACAATCGTGATGGATCGGGATCCAGTCACTCCTTCCACGGTGGCCCGGATCTCCGCGCTTCCAACGCTCCTGGCTTCCACCCGCCCTTCGGCGTCCACCGAGGCCACCTCCGGATTCCCGGAGGTCCAGGTCGGCACCCGTCCGCCCAGGAGCGCTCCGGAGGCATCCCGGACCACGGCCGAGAACTGGACCGTCTCGTCGATTCCCGCAGTGCTCTCCCCCATCACTTCCACCGAAGCAACCTCCACCGTCGTCACGGTGGTGACCTCGCTGCAAGCGGAGACCCCCAGGACCCCCAGGGCGAGGGTGGCCCACACGGCGGACAGGGGGGTAGATGAAGTGCGTTTCATCGCGATGTCCTTCCCGTGGTGCCGGCCGCGCTGCCGGCCGTGCTGCCAGGCGTGCTTTCACTCGAACTGCCAGCCGAATTCCGGGTCGATCCCCCGGCCGGACCGCTCACCTCGAACCGGATGGTGAGCCGGGCGCTTCCGGTCTCCAACCCGGGGGCCGTGACGAGGACGGTTGCCCCATAGGCGCCTGGAGAGACACCCCTCGGGCTGGCCCTCACCATCAGAGAAGTCGGCGCCGTGGTGGCGCTGAGCGTCGCATCCAGCCAACCGGTGGGCTCTCCATCCTCATGCTGGATCTCCACCCGAAGCCCGCTCAACACACCTCCACCGGCATTCGTCACCGCGACGTTCTGGGAGGCGGGCTCCGTGGATCCTGCCGTGGCCGTCAGGAAGATGCTCGAGGGAGAGAGGCGGATCTCCGGGAGCGGCTCCACTGCGGTGAGGGACACCGGTACCCTGAGGGGGCTGTTCCCCGCTCGCGGTGAGGTGATTTCCAGCGCGGCCGTGTACTCCCCTGGGTCGATTCCCTCCAGGCTCACGGAAACCCGGAGTCGTGCAGGTGCGGATGTGCCCTGCAGCTCCCAGGCCAGCCATTCGGAGAGTTCCGGCGGCTCGAAATCCACCCCCACCACCCCGATCCCGGACAGCGTTCCGTATCCCAGGTTCGTGACCTCCACGGTGTCCCTCAGCATGGAGTCCGATCGAGCAAAACCCTGGAACCGGAGCTCTCCTCGTGAAACCCCCAAGCGGGGGCCTTCCTGCACCATGATCTCGGCGCCGGCCTCGACACCCTCCACCCCCGCCCTCACCGTCGTCGACCCCGGACCCACGGCGGTCACCCTTCCAGTTCCCTGGACCCGTGCGATGGATGGATCATCGGTCGTCCATGTGATGGAGCGCCCCCCCAGATCCTCCCCTCCGGGGCCCCGGACCACCGCCAGGATCTCCGCCGAATCCCCCTGCACCATCAGGAGTTCGGATGGCTCCAACGTCACCGATGCCACTTCGATCGTCTCCACGGTGATCTCCGAGCACGCCGGGAGCATACAGACCACGACGAAGACCAGGAGGGGCATCACCGCCCCGGTCCGGTTCCGGTCCGATCCAGCTCTCAACTTCATGATCGTCTCCCTCAGAACAGGAGCCGGAGGCGCATGGCCCACGACGCGTCCCCCCGGGAGGGGACCGGGCCGGGTTCCATCTCGAGCCCCAGGAGCACCGATCTGTCGGAGCGGACCGGAAGTCGGAGTTCCACCCCCCCTGAACCCGTCCGGGAGACCACCAGGTCGCTCCGGGCAGTCGTCGCGGCATGGATCGCCCCGGCCACACCGATGGCGCCGGCGGCGATGAGCCCCGGTACGAGGTAGGGGCGCCGCCTCACCTCGCCCGCGATCTGGTCCGGGGGACAGGCGTCCCCTACGGGGGGAACGCGGCAGCGCACGTCCACCTCCTCGTAGAGGGCTCCAACGCCGGCGGCGCTGGCCGTCGCGGCCAGGATCAGGATTCCCCGTCCCGGACGCCCGGTGTAGACGTGGCCCATTCCCGGGAGGAGGAGTCCCGTGGCGAAGGCCACCGCGGGGCTGGGCCCCGAGACCGGTCCCCCCGGCGCCAGGGCCCTGAGCCGGGCTTCCACCCGCATCCGGTCGCTGGCTTCGGGTTCCAACTCCAGGTATCGCTCCAGGTCGGACGCCGCGGCCGCCCTCCGTTCCTCTCCGAGATAGGCGAGGGCACGGTTGTAGTGGGCGTCGGCCCATCCGGGGGATTCCACCAGGGCCCTGGAGAAGTGCTGGGCGGCATCTCCGAACGAATTCACCTGTAGCGCCTGAAGCCCTTCTCGATAGGCCGCAAGGGCCGACGAGGGGATGGCGGAGTCCTGGAGCACGAGGGCTTCCAGGCGACCCCTGACCTCGGGCGCGTCAGGGCCCTGGGGCTCCAGAGCCAGGTAGGTGCAGTATTCCAGCGTGGCTCGCGCCACCTCCCCGGTGGTCTCCAGGATTCGTCCGAGCCGGTACGCCACCTCCGGGGAGGTGGGATCCAGCAGAGAGGCTTCCTGGAGGAGCGACCGGGCCCGGTCATCCTCCCCCTGGATGGCCGCCTCACCCGCCTCTGACAATCGGGACTGAGCCTCCTCTGGATCTGCACCCCCGATGGGGATCCGGAGCCGCTCGGACACGCGATCGTCTTCGCACCGGTCCGTTGGGCCGGGCGGCATCTGCGTGCGAGGCGGCAGTTCCTGCGCCCCCAGCTCCCGCTGGACTGCGGGGAGAGACCCCAGGAGACCGCCCGCCATCAGGAAGAAAATGGCGAGGCTGGCTCTGGACGGGTTTGGCATGAACCTCCGATGGCTTGGGCCCGAGGCCCTCTACCCGGACAACTCCTCTTCTCGGTTGTCTCCTCTTCCCGGAGTTCTCCCTCGATGAGGCGCTGAGCGATGCCGGGCTGCGTGACGAGCTCGGGTGGCCGATCTTGAGATACCACTCGAACGGCTGGGAGGATCCCCACGGTGACCACGGCTGGGGGACCAGAACCCGTCGGATGACGGGTGGGATGAGAGGGGGCTCACCCTTCGGAGGCGGCTGAAGAAGTGGAGGGCGCCCCCCAACCCTCTGGGTGAAGCGGGAGAGGGGGAGGGCCGGCTCGGGGTCGGTCCGGCCTCAACCGGGGCCGCTGGCTGACCGCGTGAATCCCATGCCCTCCCGGATGCTCTTGAGCACCTGGTTGACCGGTCGGGTCCAGTGCCGGGGAATGTAGTGGCGGACCAGCAGGACGGAGCAGGGCGCCCGATCCGCCAGGCGATCCGGGATCGACCCGAAGAGCACCCTCCGGATCCGGGATTCCCGCGACGCTCCCACCACCACCAGGTCCCACTCCCTCTGGGGGAGGACTTCGTCGATGCCATCGGCGATGGACTCGGCCCGATTGACCTGGAGCGTCACCGGAAGGCTGCCCCCCACCACGGGCTCGATCTCCCTCGCCAGCGCCGCTTTGGCCCGATCCGGGTCCACATCGGGTCGGACCACCTGGAGGACATGCAGCTCAGCTCCCGAAGCCCGGGCCAGCCGAGTCCCCACCTCCAGCCCGGATCGGGAATGGGGCCCGCCCCCCCAGGGGAGGAGGATGGTCCGGAGTTCTCCCAGGTTCCTCTCCTTCAGGACCGCGAAGTCGGTCTCCACGTTGGCCATCACCCGCTGCACCGGCGTATCGTAGATCCGGCCCACACCGAAACCTCCGTGCCACCCCATGAGGAGGAGATCGGCCCCGGACGCGCCTGGAACCTCGGCCAGACTCTGGAAGACGTCTCGCACCAGCTCGGCCCGGACCTCCAGGGTGGTTTCCCGCATGGCGGCCTCATCCGACCCCCGGCTCGCCTCCCGTTCACGCTCCACCACCTCCACCAGCTCCCGGTAGACCGGGTGCTCGCCCAGGTGCAATCGATCCCGGGCCTCCGACAGGGGCGTCTGCATGGGGACCGGGATGAGGTGGAGTGCCTCCACGCTCCCTCCCTCCTCCTCACCTGCGGCCACCATGCGGGCGATCCGCAGAAGGGCGGCCTCCGACATCGGGTTGGCCACGGCCACCATGATCCGACGAGGTCCCCTGGGCTCCAGGGGGCGGACCACGGGGCCCGGCCCTCGCCCCTCGACTTCGGCGTACCGGAGGGCAGGCCCGAAGAAGGCGGAAAGCCCGAGCTGGCCCCATCGGCCCCTCAACTCCGGGAGCGCGTGCTGGATCTTCATTCTCACCCGTGCCCAGAGGAAGTACCACGCCAGGCTGAGGAGGACGAGGGCAACCACCACCGCCTGGGCCAGGAGCCCGGAGACGAGGATGATTCCCACGCAGCCCGCCGCTGCCAGGAGGGGGAGGAGGGGGAAGCCGGGGGCGCGGTAGGCGGGTCGGTACCAGGATGGCGCGGATGCCCGAAGGGCCACGGCTCCCAGGTTGAGGGCCGCATAGCTGTAGAGCTGGAGCACGCTCGCCAGCTTTGCCAGGTCCTCCAGACTGTCGAGTCCCAGCAGGAGCAGGGCGATGAAGGAGGTCGCCAGGATCGCCCGGTGGGGCGTGAGGAGCTTCCGGTGCACGGCGCTGAGCCAGGTGGGGATCAGACCGTCCCGGGCCATGGCCAGGTTGATCCGGGACGCCGCCATGATGCTGGCGTTTGCCGAGGAGACGGTGGCCAGGAGTCCCGCCAGGATGATGGCCCAGCCACCCGGGGTCCCCAGCATGAGCCGGGCGGCCGCGGTGAGGGGGTCCCGCACCTCCTGGATCGTGGCCTGGGGGAAGATCCCCCCGACCACGAAGAGGATGAGGATATAGAGTCCCGTGACCAGGATCACCGACCCGATGAGGGCCCTTGGGAGATTGCGGGCCGGATCCCTGATCTCTTCCGCCACCGCAGCGATCTTCACGAATCCCAGGAAGGAGACGAAAACCAGGCCGGTGGTGGCCAGGATCGGGCCGGTGCCCTGGGGGAAGAAGGGGGTCAGGTTCGCCGGATCCACATGGAAGAGGCCCAGAAGGGCGAAGCCGCCCAGGATGACCATCAGGATGAGGACCACCACCACCTGGGCGCGGCCCGACATCTTTGCCCCTGCCACGTTCAGGATCGTGAGGAGGATGCCCCCCACCAGGGCTCCCACCAGGGGAGGAACGGGGGCCAGCGCCGCCAGGTATTCTCCGAAGCCGAAGAGATAGAACGCGATGGCGCAGGTGAGACTCAGCCAGATCCCGATCCCCGAGATGGAGCCGAGGGCCGGGCCAAGGGAGCGGGAGACGAAGAAGTAGTCCCCTCCGGAGGTGGGCATCCCGGTGGCCAACTCCGCCGCGCTGGCGGCGGTGATGACGCAGACCACTCCAGCCAGGAGGTAGGAGAGGACGGCGGCGGGGCCGGCCTGGGACAGCGCTGGTCCCGCCAGGAGGAAGATGCCGGCACCGATCATGGTGCCGGCCCCGATGGTGAGGGCGTCCCAGAAACCGAGTTCCCGCCGGAGCGCTACCTTTTCCTGGTCCACGGAGCTCCTTTCCGAAGGATCCGGATTCGTGGTGTCCGCGGCCCCTCCCCTCCTTCAGCGGCCTTCTATCTAACCCGGTTCCCCGCGATCCAGACGCCATGGATCTCCCGGGTGTTCCGGATGTCCTCCCGGGGGTCGGCGTCCAGCACCAGGAGGTCGGCCCAGCGTCCCGGCTGGATGGTGCCCACCGCGTCCTCCAGGCCGATGCAGCGTGCGGCCTCCCCGGTGGAGGACACGAGGACGGCCTCCGGTGTCATTCCCGCCTCCACCATCATCTCCATCTCCAGGTGCTCGAAGTATCCCTGGAAGCGGCCGCTGGGCCCGGAGTCGGTCCCCATGGCAATCCCCACACCGGCCTCGTGGAGCCGGACCATGTTCTCCATGGCCAGGGGAAGGGCTTCCCGCCAGTAGCGTGCACCGGCGCCCTGGGCCTGGGCTTGCCGCTGGGGGGTGATGAACCCCTCCAGATTGTCCGGGGCCGAGCGTTCCAGGAAGAAGGGGTCATCGAAGAAATCGGGTCGGTCCTCGTAGACCCAGGTCGACAGCTCCCGGGTGAAGGTGGGGACGAGGCAGACGTCCTGTGCCTGCATCCGCTGGATGAGGTCGTCGTCTACCGGTGCGTCCCGGACGCTGTGGGCCAGGAGGGTGGCTCCCGCCTCCAGGACCCCCCGGGCATCCTCCAGCTCCTCGATGTGGATGGCCGTGGGCTTGGAGCGTCGCTGGGCGGCGGAGATGAGTGCAGGATACGTGTCCCGGTTCCGGGCTTCGTTCACATGCATCTTCACCCAGTCGGCCCCCATGGCGACGACCCGAGCCACCTCGTCCTCGGCGGCGTCCGGCGACTCTGGCGCGAGGCTGGGGCCCGATACGAAGAGTCGCGCCCGGCGGAGCTCGGGACTCCACCGCTCCTCCCGGGGGTCATCCGCCTCGTCCCCCAGACTCAGGACGGTGGTGATCCCGTAGTGGGCGTAGATCTCGAGCTGCTCCCCCACATCGGACCGGTCCCCGTCGGGGCCCACGTGGCCATGGGTGTTCACGAACCCCGGAAGGAGGAAGCGGCCCTCCAGATCCACGATCTCGGCCTCCGAGGGCGGGGTCACGGCGTCGGCGGTTCCCACCTCGGTGATGAGGCCGTCCCGGACCACCACCACCCCGTTCTCCAGCAGCGGAGCTCCCGTTCCGTCCAGGATCCGGGCGCCCACGAAGGCCCGGACGGAGGTAGGCTCTCCGGCTCCCGCGTCGGCAGACGCGCCCGAGGAGGCTGGTTCTCCTGCAGGGGCGGAGTTTCCACACGCGGCGGCTCCGAAGAGCAAGAGAAGGGGGGCCGCGAGGCGTCCGGGACGGAAGTGGAGGTAGGTGAGCATGTTCGTCGATCCTGGGCCTGCGAGGGAATCGAAAGCTGTGCCGGGTCCTTCCCAAGGTGGGGGTATGGACCGGCAGAGGCCAGATACAGATGGCGAAAGGGGTGCTGCGGACGCTCCTCGCCGGGAACTGCAGTTCCCGGCGGTGGTATCGCGTCCACGGGCCTCGTCCGCTGTATCGGGGCTCTTCCCCGCCACGATGGAGCCCTCATGTCCCGTTGGCGCACCCTGTCGGGCCTCGGATCGGCCCTTGGTGGAGCTTCACTCCTGGCCTTCTCGGTTCCGGAATGAGGAGCGGCGTTCAGGGGTTCGTGGCCGCGGCCGTCGCCGGGATCCTGCTGGTCCTTCCCGCCCCGTCGGTGGGCCAGTCCGCTCTGTCGGCGGACCCGTCCATCGAGCCCTTCGAAGTGGGTTCGCCGGCCTCGGTGGGGCTGTCCGCGGAGGGACTGGACGAGGCGACGAACCTCCTCCAGGCCCACATCGACGCCGGCGATATCGCCGGGGTGGTGGCGGCCGTGGTGCGGGACGGAACGCTGGTCTACCACCAGGCACTGGGCCACCGGGACCTGGAGTCGGGAGATCCGATGCCCCACGACGCCCTCTTCCGGATCTACTCCATGACCCGGCCCATCACGGCGGTGGGGATCCTCATGCTCCACGAGGACGGACTCCTGGATGTGAACGATCCCGTGCAACGGTACCTGCCGCAGTTCGCTGGCCAGGAGGTGCTCCGGGATGCCTTCTCCATGGACCCGTCCGAGACACGGCCCCGGGAGGGGGACATCACCCTGGCCCAGCTCCTGACCCACACCTCCGGGGTGGGAAGCCGGGGCTCGGCCCTGTACCGGACCCACGGGGTCCACAGCTGGGACCAGACCCTGGAAGAGGTGGTGGACAACGTGGCGGTGCTTCCCCTCTTCGAGGACCCCGGCACCCGGTATCGCTACGGGATGCATTCGGAGATCCTGGGACGGGTCATCGAAGAGGTCTCAGGCCTGTCCCTCCCGGAGTTCTTCCAGGAGCGGATCTTCGGACCACTGGGAATGACGGACACGATGTTCCGGGTGGACCCCCCGCGCCGGCACCGGCTCGCCACGGTGTATCGGCCGGACCCGGATGGGCGACTCCATCCGCACCAGATGGAGTCGGTTCCCGTCACCGAGGAGCGAGCCCTGACCAGCAGCGGCGTCGGGCTCGTGGCGTCCACCATGGACCTTCTTCGCTTCTCCCAGTTCATCCTGGACGGCGGGCGCATCATGGGCGGGGGTGGTGGAGGGGAACCTCTGGGAGAGGAACCCCTGCTCCGTCCGGAATCCCTTCGAATGATCATGGAGAACGCGGTGCCCGAGGGACTCCTCCCCCTGGGTGGGAGCGGGTACTGGGCCGGGTCGGGATGGTCGCTGGGGGGCTTCGCGGTGGTCCTTGATCCTTACGCCTACGGCCACGGGGTGAACCCCGATGAGATCTGGTGGGACGGGTCGGCAGGGACCCGGTTCTGGATCGACCCCCACGAGAACATGGTCACCATCATCCAGGCCCAGATTTCCCCGGCGGGTGGAAACGGCTTTCGGGAGGGCTTCAAGTCCCGGGTCCACGCCTCCATCCTGGAGCGTCGGTCGCCATGAGTCCTCCCACTCCGACCTGGCGCCAGGGAGTGGAGCCATCGCCCCCCCACCCGTGAGCGCCCCCCCATTCCCGCGTCTCCTCGCCGTCGATGCGGGTCTGCGGGCGGGGCTGGCGATCTATGGTTCCGAAGGTCGGCTCCAGCGTTATCGGTCCACCAATTTCGGTGCGCCGAAGCGACTGAGGAGCGCCGTCTACGGCCTGATGAACGACCTGCCTGGTCTCGAGCGGGTGGTGGTGGAGGGGGGTGGAGCTGTGGCGGACCCGTGGCTGCGCGAGGCCAAACGCCGGGGCCTTTCCGTCACCCAGGTGCACGCCGGAGTCTGGCGGGAAGCACTCCTCCTTCCCAGGGACCAGCGCACCGGCGCCGCCGCCAAGGAGCAAGCCGATGCATTGGCCCGACAGGTGATCATCTGGTCGGGGGCTCCCCGGCCCACCGCCCTTCGCCACGACGCCGCCGAAGCCATCCTCATCGGTCTCTGGGGAGTGTTGGATGCGGGGTGGCTCCACGAACCACCGCAGGGCATCGGGATCCGGTAGAGGGCCGTTGGAGAAGGAGTGGGGCCATCGTTGGGAGTGCCAGGGGCCTACATCCCTCCCGTGTCGTGGAGATAGGTTCCGGGGTGAGTCCCGACACCACTCGGTCCGTTTGAGCCATCGAAGGGAGGCAACCTGAACATCCTCATTGTGGAGTCCAACGCCAAGGCAAAAACCCTGGGCCGCTACCTGGGAAAGGACTGGAAGGTGGTGGCCACGGGCGGTCATGTTCAGACCCTTCCCCACGATCGATCCCTGCACGGCAAGGACGCGAAGAAGGCGTATTGGGCGAACCAGCCGGACGCGCTCCCGAACCCGCCCTGGGTCTGGACGGACCGGGGCGAGAAGGCGCTGGAGAGCATCCTGGAGCATGTGGATGGTGAAGCTTCCTTCTGGATCGCCACCGACCCGGACCGGGAGGGAGAGTTCATCGCGTGGTGCCTGGAACGCCTCCTCCGTCCCCATGCCCGTGAGATCCACCGGGTGAGCTTCCAGGAGGTCACCGCCGAGGCCGTCCAGGACGCGATCCGGAATCCGACCCGACTGGATGAAGGGATGGTGGAGAGCGCACTCCTTCGGAAATTCCTGGATCGCCTGGTGGGGTACCGCACCTCCAAGCTGGCTCGGGCCGTGATCCCGGGGGGCAGCGCCTCCATGGGGAGGGTCCAGACCCCCACCCTGGGGTTCGTGGTGGATCGGGAGCTGGAGCGGGAGGCCCACGTGCCCATCCCCTACTTCGAGGTTCGTGCCCGGGCGTCGGGGGTTGAACTCCAGGTGCGCTTCCATGAGACCGACGATCCGGAGGTCTGGAAGAACGAGGCGGGGCGCTCGATTCCCACCCGCACCTTCAAGGCATCCCTGGCCCAGGCGGGGGAAGGGGCCCTACGGAAGGCTGGAAAGGTGGAGGTGACCGAGGTCACTCGGGGGGCTCGCAGCTCCAACCCGCGGCCGCCATTCTCCACCGATGCGCTCCTCCAGGCGGCCGGCTCCCGCTTCGGGTGGTCGCCCAAGAAGACCTCGGCCCTGGCGTCCATGCTCTACGAGGCGGGGTACATCACCTACATCCGAACCGACTCCACCCGCATCGCCGCTTCCGCGGTCCAGGGGGCCCGGACCGCCATCGAAGAGGCCTTCGGCGAGGATCACCTGGGGAAGGGGGACGTGGGAACGGCGGTGAAGAAGGGGGGCGGCCCCATCCAGGACGCCCACGAAGCCATCCGGCCCACCCGGTTCCAAGAAGGATGTGGCCCTGGATGACGCAGACGCCCGGAAGCTGTACCGCCTGGTGCGGGCCCATACCCTGGCCAGCCAGATGGCGCCTTCCCGCTACCTCACCGCCCGCATCCACGCCGCCGTGGAGGGGTTTTCCCGGCCCCTGGTGGGCACGGTTTCCTGGCGGGTCTTCCCGGGATGGGAGGCGGTGTATGGGGAATTCCGCAGCGAGCCCGACACGGAGCCTCCGGAGGCCTCGTTGGAGGCGGGCGCCGTCTGGCCCCTGGATCCCGAGGGCGAGGACGCTCCCAATCCCGAACTCATCGAGGACGAAACCCAGCCGCCGCCGCGATTTCGCCGCCATACCCTCATCAAGGCGATGAAGGACGGGGGGATCGGACGCCCCTCCACCTATGCCCGGACCGTGGAGAAGCTGGAGGAGCGGGGCTACGTAGAGATGGAGGAGGGCGCGCTGGCCCCCACCGAGCGGGGACGGGCCATCTGGCTCCAGGCGGCGCCCCTCTACGTGCGGGACGACTCCGGCGCGGAGCTCTTCAGCGCCGATTTCACCGCCCGGATGGAGGAGCGTCTGGACGAGGTGGCCAGTTCCTCGGAGGCACCGGCCGCCAGGACCTGGGAGGAGTGGCGGGACGAGATCCGTGATCTCCACGAGATCGCACGAGCCCGGAAGGCCACCGGAAAGGCGACGCCTCGAACCCGGGAGCGTCTGGAGCGGCTCCTGGAGAACGCGCCCCCCGGATCCGAGGCTCCCCTCGATCCTGATTCCCTGACGGAGGAGGAGGCCAGGGGATGGATGGAGCGGCTGCGGGAAGCCGGTGTGTCTCCGGCCCCCTCCTCCCGACAGGCCGCCTTCCTCGAGCGGCTGGTGGAGGAGCTGGGCCTCAGTTCACAGGAGGCCGCAGAACTCATCGGGTTGGAGGACCTGACCCGGATCCAGACCTCGGCTCAGGCCAGTGCGCTCATCGAGGAGCTTTCCGCCCTTCGGGAGGAGCGCCTCCCTCCCAGCCGAAAGCAGATCGGACTCATCGACCGCCTCCGCAGCGAGGCGGGACTGACGGAGGAGGAGGCGGCGGCGCTGGTCGGGGAGTCTGCGCTCTCGGACCTCACCGGCGGCCGGGAGGGAAGTGCCAGCGCCCTCATCGACCAGCTCCTGGAGAGGACCAAGAAGGCGGCTTCGGGGACCACCTCGTGACGGCGGTGATCCTGGTCTGACTCGCCACACGAGGTTGCCTCCGGGCCCTTGCTGTGGGGCGCCTCCGGAACGGTCCTTGCATATGAATGGGTCGTCTCGTGAAGCATCGAAAGAGGGGACTGCGCCCCATCTGCACGCCAACCGAACAGGAGGCAACATGAAGCTCGTGCCACCGATCTTCCTCGCGCTCATTCTCGCTGCCCTGATCGTCACTCCGGGCTGGGCCCAGGGGGTCGAGGGATCGAATGCCGAGGCCATCGCACAGGAAGTCCAGACCTCTGATGCCAGCGCCTTCGACGCGGCCGTCACCTCCCACCAGAGCGAGTTGGACCGGACCCGGGAAGAGTTGAGTGAACTCCTGGCCCACGATGCGGTTCGTGAGTTCGCGTCTGAACGCGGGATGGACATGGAGCGGGTGGAGGAAGTGGCCTCCACCCTTTCGGATCAGGAAGTGCAGGGTATGGCAGGCCACGTTTCTGAAGCGGTGGCGGCCGTCCAGAACCGGACCACCCTCACGATCAGTGCCACCACGCTGATCATCGTTCTATTGATCCTGATCCTGGTCACCTGACGACTGGACAAGGCCCGAGGGACCGCCTGCGCGCGCGACAGGGCGGTGGCCAGAGCGACAGTTGGGCTTGCCGCGTTGCTGCTCCTCGCGTGGGGCGGGGGCGTGGAGCGGGCTTCGGCCCGGGGTGTCCAAGGCCTGGATGCACGGATCCAGGATGCCCCTTCCTGCTTGGAAGATCAGGAAGATCAGGCGGGCTGTGACGACCCGGTGGACTGCCTGGACCAGGTGGAGAAGGCGGTTCGCGCCGCCTCAAAGGGAAACCTGTCCGAGGCGGGTCGCATCCTGGGTGAGGCGCTGGCCCGCTGTCCCCGGCACTCCAGGGTCCTTCGCGAACTCGCGGGGCTCCGGTTCCGGCAGGGACGTCTCCAGGAGGCCGAATCCCTTGCCCTCCAGTTCCTGGACCTGGAACCGGAGTCGGAGTGGGGTTGGATCCTCCTGGCCACGACCCGATACCTCTCCGATGACTCCCGGGGCGCGCTGCGGGCATGGAATGAGGCGGGGCGTCCCGTGACCGGCGAAGTCCGCGTAGAGGGTGGAGGGGCATCCGCGGATGGGTCTCCCTACCGGGCCTTCCTCAGCTCGGCAGGGGTGGTGGAGGGTCAGTTGCTGACCCCTCAGGCCCTGGCCCTGGCCGGACGCCGCCTCCAGGCCATCCCGGCAGTCTCCGGGTTGCGCCTCGATTATCGACCGGTGGCCGACGGGGGTGCGGATGTGGAGGTGGCGGTGGCCCTTCACTCCGGGTCACCCCTAATGGGCGCCCTTCCGGGGGGTGCGCTGTCGTACCACCTCCTCCGGGCCCTTGTGGGGGAGCTCCGGGTTTCCACCGCGAACCCTCTGGGTCGACTGGACCGATGGGAGGTGACTGGCGTTCGCGAGGGCCGGCTCCGCCAGGTGACCGCTACGCTGGCGCTTCCGGCCCCCAGGGGTTCTGGGGCCTGGTCCTGGGCGGTTGGGCACCGGGTGGGCCGGTTTTCCACCCCGGGGACGGAGGTCCCCACCCGGTTGGAGTGGTCAGGGCTTCGTTGGACCCATACCCATTGGATCACCCATGCCCTTCGCGCCTCAGGGGGAGGGGGGGTCGAAAAATGGGCCGGGAGCTCACCCCTGGCGGCAGGGCAGGTCTCTCTCCTGCTGGAGCCTCCGGAGTCCCGGGTGGCCGTCGATCTGTCACTGGAGGGATGGCGGGGAAGGGGAGGGCGAGGGCCCGGCGGAAGCCTGGATGGGGTGGACGCCGCCGGTGGGGGTTCGCCCCGGGGGTTCACCCGGGGCTCTGTCCTGGGCAGCTACCATGGGTTCGCCTCCGCTGGGAGTCTGTTGAGGACCGAGTTCGACCTTCGCCTTGGTGCGGATGCCGTTTCCGCCGCGACACCCCTGGACCTCTACCCTCGGTTCGGCGCCGGTGCGGCATCCACCCACCTGCTCCGCGCCGGTTCAGCGATGGATGGGGAGGGGGTGGTACGCCTCCCCCGTTCAGGGACGGCCTGGGTCCATGGAGGGGTCGAAGCCCGACGGTGGGTGGGGACCCTGGGGCCCAGCCAGATCGCCATCGCCCTGTTCGGCGATGCCGTCCGGGGCGTATCGGGATCAGTGGAGCCCACGAAGACGGAGGTCCATGTGGGTACCGGGCTCCGCCTCCGGGTTCCGGGAGGGAGCGGATGGCTCCGACTGGACTGGGCCATCGACTCGACCTCCGGGGCCGCTCGGGGGTCGATGGGCTTCATGGACCGTTCTGGTGGTTCCACCTTCCGTACCCGTTGAACCTCTGGTCCGGGTCACCCCGGATCTCCGTCCACGTCCATGAGGGACCTTGGGGTAGGGTCCAGAAGCGAGTCGGTCAGACTCTCCCCGCGACCTCTCGGAAGCCGATCATCCGTCCAGCGTCTTCGTCCCAGAGGGTGAGGCGGAAGAGGCGGGCCACGTCCCGCAGGCTGATCCGGGTGGCCTGCTGGAGTTCGGGGTTGGCCTCCAAACACTCCTGGAGGCGGTAGTTGGGGATCCGACTGCTGAGGTGGTGGATGTGGTGGATCCCGATGCTGGCCGTGAACCACTGGAGGGGGCGGGGGAGAACCAGGTGGGAGCTCCCGTGGACGGCGGCGGAGAAGTAGTCCCACTCAGGCTCCCGGTGCCAGTAGGTCTCCTCGAACTGATGCTGGACGTAGAAGAGAAGGATTCCTGCGGCTCCCGACATCAGGGTCACCGGGACCTGGATCAGGAGGAAGGGGATGATTCCAATGGTCAGGGTGGCCACAGCCAGAACCCCCACCAGGCACGCATTCGTCCACCAGATGCTGGCCCACGCCTGCTTCCAGTCCCTCGGGACATCACTCGGATATCGATGCTTCAGCACGAAGTGGAAGATGGGTCCGGCCAGCAGAAGGGTCAGGGGATGCCGGTAGATCCGGTACTCGCGCCGCTTCCCTGGGGATAGGTCCAGGTACTCGTTCACCGTCATGGTGTCCACGTCGCCGAACCCCCGAAGGTCCAGATCCCCGCTGTGGGCATGATGGTGGGCGTGGGTCCGCCGCCAGTACTGGTAGGGGGTAAGGGTGAGGACCCCGATGCAGAAGCCCACCGTGTCCCGGACCCTTCGTGACCTGAAATATGAGCCGTGGCCACAATCGTGTTGGATGATGAACAGGCGCACCAGGAAGGCGGCCGTGGGCACGGTCAGGACCAGACTCAGCAGGTAGCTGACCTCGAGGGCGAAATAGGCAGCCGCCCAGAAGAGAAGAAATCCAGCGGCGGTGACCGTGAGCTGGAGAATGCTCCGACGGTGGTCCGGGCCAAGGTACGGCCCGGTCATCTGGAGCCAGTCCCGCGAGGGTACCGCAGACGGGGCGGCGACCGACGCTTCGACGACTGACGGGGCAGTGGTCGACGGGGCGGTGGTCGAAGAGGTGGTGGTCGAAGGGGCAGCGGTCGAAGGGGCAGCGGTGGTTGCCGACGAGGAAGGCGGGGTCAGGGAGGGCTCCAGTGTGTATGGCCAGTATGAGGGATCGCTGATGAAAGGTCGCATGCCGACGTCGCCTCCGCCATGTCGTCCATGATTCTCTCTTTCCCCTTTTCCACGGGATCCGCCATGGGGTGACGCCCTTTGGCCCTGGGCCTTACCTTCTCGACATCTCCTCATGTGGGGACCGCTTTGCCGCCTCTCCAACGGGCCACCGGGGGATGGCGGATTCCTTACCCACGAGACATGGGAATTCCGTCCATGACCGATCCTTCCACCGTCCAGTCCACCCCAGGTGCCCTCCGGTTCCGGAAGGCCTTTCTCCTCTCCCTGGCGGTGGGGATTTCGGTTCTCTTCCTCCTGGTCATCCAGCGATTTGTCCTGGCGGTCTTTCTGGCGGCGGTCTTCGCTGGACTGGTCCATCCCCTTTACCAGTGGATCCTGGGGCGGATGGGAGGTCGGAAGAACCTGGCGGCCGTTACCACCCTCATCCTTCTTCTCGTGGGTGTCGGGGTTCCGCTGGCCGGCTTTCTGGCCCTGGTTGCCGCAGAGGCGGTACACGTGAGTCAGGGCGCCGAAGCCTGGTTCAGGGATCAGGCGGGGCGCATCGATCAGATTCGGGGATTTCTGGAGCGGATTCCCCTGGCCGACCGGATCCTTCCCGAGGCCGACCAGGTGGCGGCCCAGTTCCGGGAGATCGCGGGGCGGACCGGTCCCGCTCTCATGGGGGCCGTGGCCGCCGCCACCCGGGGGACCCTGAGTTTCATCCTCCAGGCCTTCATCCTCCTCTATGCGCTCTTCTATTTCCTGGTGGACGGACCGGCCATCCTCCATCGGATTCTCTACTACATTCCCCTGGCCCCGGAGGAGAAGGCGCAACTCCTGGAGCGATTCGTCTCTGTTTCCCGGGCGACCCTCCGGGGCTCCCTCCTCATTGGCGTCATCCAGGGTGGCATCGCCGGTCTGGCCTTCTGGGTCGCGGGGGTACCGGGGCCGGCATTCTGGGGCACGGTCATGGTGGTCCTCTCCATCATCCCGGCCGTGGGGGCGGCTCTCATCTGGGTCCCTGCCGTCATCTATCTCTTCATGGTGGGAGAGGTGGTGGCTGGGGTGGGCCTGCTGATCTGGTGCGCCGTGGTAGTCAGCACGGTGGACAACTTCCTCCGTCCGCGCCTCATCGGTCGCGATGCCCGCATGTCCGACCTCCTCATCCTTCTCAGCACCCTGGGCGGAATCATCCTGTTCGGTGCCGTGGGCTTCATCGTGGGGCCCATCGTGGCCGCCCTCTTCGTGACGGTCTGGCACCTTTACGGAGAGGCGTTCCAGGAATGGCTTCCCCACGTTCCCAGGGGAGTGCTCCCGGAACCGACCCCAACTCCCGAAGCGGAGGTCCCAAATGCACGCCCTCCTGGTTGAAGGGCCCAAGGCCCTTGCCACCCTCGCCTCTGTCCCCGATCCCGACCCGCCGCCCCATGGCGCCGTGGTAGAGGTACGGGCCACAGGAGTGTGCCGGAGTGACTGGCACGCCTGGATGGGCCACGACCCCACGGTTCGATTTCCACATGTGCCCGGACACGAGTTCGCTGGAGTGGTCCGGGCCGTGGGTGAGGAGGTGACCCGATTCAGCGGCGGGGAACGGGTGACGGCGCCCTTCTGCTGTGGGTGTGGGGCCTGTGGGGAATGCCGCGCTGGACAGCAGAATCTCTGCGACCATGAATACCAGCCGGGATTTGACCCCCCCCCCCTGGGCGGACGTGAACCTGGTGTCCCTTCCCGACGGGATGGAGTTCAGCCATGCCGCGAGCCTGGGGTGCCGTTTCGTCACCGCCTTCCGGGGAATGGCTGACCAGGCCCGGGTTACGGCCGGAGAGACGGTGGTGATCTACGGTTGCGGAGGGGTGGGGCTCTCAGCGGTGATGGTGGCTGCAGCTCTGGGGGCCCGGGTCATCGCCGTGGACATCGGTGAGGATAAGCTGGCCCTGGCGGCGGAGCTGGGAGCCGAGCATGGGGTGAATGCCGCCGAAGAGGATCCTGTGGAGGCCGTGCGGACCCTGAGCAAGGGCGGGGCCCATGTGTCGGTGGATGCCCTGGGGAGCGCCGGGACCTTCCGCCAGGGCATCCGATCCCTTCGCCGCCGGGGGCGCCACGTACAGTTGGGGCTTCTCCTTGAGGAGGATGCCGAGCCCCGGGCTCCCATGCACGAGGTGATCCGCCACGAGCTCACCGTTCTGGGGAGCCACGGAATGCAGGCGTGGCGCTATCCCGCCATGCTGGATTTCATCCGGGCTCGAGACCTTCCCATCCACCGGCTGGTGGGGGAACGGCGCCCCCTGGCCGACGGAGGCAGGGTTCTGGCGTCGATGGGGGGCTTTGCCCCGCTCGGGGTGACGCTCCTGGAGCCGTGAGGCGGACTCCAGGACCCTCACAACACCCTCATGGGCCGGAAGGCGGGCGTCCCAGGCCCAGGGCCTCGGACAGTTCCGTCATCTTCTCCTGGATCCGTCGGGCGTTCTGGGGCCCCATGCGGATGAGGAGCTTCTCCGCACCCCGACGGGCTTCCAGCTCCGGGTCACGGTATTCGTAGATGCCTTCCACCGGAACCACCTCCGGGGAAGCGGTCGGCACTTCCACGCTCTGGACATTCCGAATGGCCATCTCCAGCGTCTCATCAAAGGTCCGGTCCGGAATCCCGAGTTCCTGGAAGGCCTCATCGATGAGAGGATGGAGTTGCCGATAGAGCTGGACCGT
>SL_3KL_010_SEDDRAFT_10002173_pt1 | contig 17930 bp, 15 predicted proteins | sample SodLakKL_010_SED_2_FD_10381 | JGI IMG/M metagenome (IMG submission 10381) | reverse complement strand
GCGGGACGTTCCTGACCGCCGGCACAAGCCGTGATCAGTGCGGCCAGCATCAGCACGCCGGCCTGTCGCCAGCGTCTGGTGAGTTGACTCGAAATCATGATGGTATTTCCCCCCGTGGGATAAGCCTGGAAAGTGGCTTAGTGTATTAGATCACCAAATTTCGTCAAGGGAGAAACGGAAACCCTGTCCGGATCGCGCGCCAACAGGGATATAATCCGGCCCTGAACCCGGACCAGGAGCAGGAGAATTCCCGTGGAAGCCGCCAATTTCCGCATTGAGGGCGGGGGCCGATCCACCGCACCCGCCCCGGTAATCGCCGAGGCCCGTTTGCCGGCCAGTTGCGGTGAGCTGCTCCAGGGCCTGCTGGACGGGCGGCGGGTGCTGCTGTCCTGCCCCATTGACCGCCATGTGCGTGTCCGGGTGGCCCTGAGTCCGGCTGGGAGCGGACGCATTGCCGGCCTGGCCGGGGCACCGAAGGCTGAACGCGCGCTCCGCGCCCTGCTGGCGGACTACACAGATGTCCGTCTTGATGCCCGGGCATGGATTCTGGATCCCCTCCCGCGCGGCAAGGGCCTGGCCAGCAGCACCGCCGATGTGGGCGGGGTGATTGCCGCCGGACTGAAAGCACTGGGGCAGCCGGTTCATCCTGCCACCGTCGCCCGCCGGGCCGCCCGGATCGAACCCAGCGATAGCACCCCCCTACCCGGCCTCAGCCTGTTCGACTATCACCGGGGCGAAGAGATCATGCCCCTTGGCCCACCGCCGCCCATGCGCATTCTGATGCTCGACTGGGGTGGCCGGGTCGACAGCGTACGTTTCAATCGCTGGGCAAACCGCCAGGCGCTGGAAAGGAACAGTGCACGCTTTCGCGAGGCGGTGGACTGGGTCTGTTCGGGAATAGACGAGGCCGATCTCTTGGCCATTGGTCGCGGCGCCAGCCTCAGTGCCGAATTGCACCAAGGTTTGCTGCCCCGTCCCTGGTTGGCACCCAGCCTGGACCTGTGCCGTCGCCTGGGCGGCTACGGCGTGAATATCGCCCACAGTGGCACCCTCACCGGCATCCTCCTTCCGGATGAACCGGATCGAATGGATCACGCCATCGAGCGTGCACGCCGCGAGCTCAGCGGGCTTCGCGCAGTCAGTGCCTGCCGTTTGATCGCCGGCGGCGTTCAGCTTGCCGAGCGGGCCAGGGAAGTCAGTCCCAGCGTCGCCTGAATCCAGTCCGTGTCCAGGTGTTCCTCCACCGCATCGGCGAGGCGGTCCAGCTCCTTCAGGCGATGGGCGTGATAGTCCACCGCGTCCCCGACACCCTTGAGACCCGCCCAGGCCAGCAGCCCCTGACAGGCATCCGGTGCATCGAACAGGCCGTGCAGATAGCAACCCGCTACCTGACTATCCGTGCTGACGGCACCGTCGTCGCGGCTGCCATCAAGGTGAAGCAGCGGCCGGCTCAGTGCCGGCCCCTCGCTGATCCCGTTATGGATCTCATAGCCGCTCAAGGTTTCCCCGCCCGGCAGTAGTTGCCCCTCGCATTGATGTAGTTGCTTGCCGGGCACCAGGCGGGTTCGCATATCCAGCCAGCCCAGGCCCGGGGTTTCACCAGGAGCACCTTCCACGCCCTCCGGGTCGGCCACGCTGTGGCCCAGCATCTGGAAACCACCGCAAATCCCCAGCACCCGTCCGCCGTAGCGTAGGTGACGCTCGAGCACTGGCACCCAGCCCGACTGACGCAGCCATTCCAGATCACTGCGGGTGTGCTTGCTGCCGGGCAGAATGATCAGGTCGGCTGCTGTGCACTCGTCCGGCTCACGCAGGAATGACAACTTCACTCGCGGGTGTAGTCGCAGGGGATCAAAGTCATTGTGATTACTGATTCTCGGCAGAGCCGGAACCACGACCCGAAGGGCATCATCATCGCCCGTTTGGCCGCTCAGACCAATGCTGTCCTCGGCATCCAGAACCAGTTTGCGCAGATAGGGCAGCGTGCCGACGACCGGCTGGCCGGTTCTCGCTTCCAGCCAGTCGAGACCATCCTGCAACAAGACCATGTCGCCCCGGAAACGATTGATGACAAAACCGCGAATCCGGGCCCGCTCACTCTCGGACAGCAGTTCGAGCGTGCCCACGAGCTGGGCAAAAACGCCGCCACGGTCGATGTCGCCCACCAGCAGCACGGGGCAGTCGACGGCTTCGGCAAAACCCATGTTGGCAATGTCGTTGGCGCGCAGATTGATCTCGGCCGGGCTGCCCGCCCCTTCCACGATAATCACATCATGGCGGGCGCTCAGGGTTTCCCAGGCGGACAGCACTGTCTTGCGGGCCTCGGCCTTGAAGGCATGGTAATCCAGCGCATTCATATTGCCGTGAACCCGGCCACGCAAAATGACCTGTGCGCCGACATCGGTCTGGGGCTTGAGCAATACCGGGTTCATATCGCTGTGGGGTGCCAGGCCGCAGGCCAGTGCCTGCAAGGCGGTGGAACGACCGATCTCGCCCCCGTCCGTGGTGACCGCGCTGTTGAGCGCCATGTTCTGCGGCTTGAACGGCGCCACCGAGACCCCCTGACGCGCCAGCCAGCGACACAGGGCCGCCACTACGGTGCTCTTGCCCGCATCGGAGGTCGTGCCCTGGACCATGAGCGCGCTCATGGCGCGCCAGCTTCAAGCTTCAAGCTGCAAGCTACAAGCAGCTCTTCGGCAAGTGAACGCATCCGGCAATAAGCTGATCGGTTCGGTGGCGTCCGAGGATAGTAGAACCAATCAGATTGCACGGCCTGCTTGCAGCTTGCAGCTTGTAGCTTGAAGCTCACAGTTCAATGCCTTTTTGCGCCTTGATGCCGGCGTCCTTGAAGGCATGCTTCACGACTTTCATTTCCGTCACGGTGTCTGCGATGTCGATCAGTTCCTGTTTGGCGTTACGGCCGGTGACTACGACATGTTGCATGGCTGGGCGATTCATCAGGTCGTCCAGCACCGTGTCCAGGTCCAGGTATTCGTTCCGCAGGGCAATGTTCAGTTCGTCCAAGAGGACCAGCTGAACACTGTCGTCCTGAAGCATGCGCCGCGCCTCCTTCCAGGCAGCTTCGGCCGCGGCCACATCCCGCTCCCGGTCCTGCGTGTCCCAGGTATAGCCTTCACCCATGACGTGATAATCCACACTGCCCTGCTCGCGGAAGAAGCGATCTTCACCGGTGACGAACTTGCCCTTGATGAACTGCACAACGCCGACTTTCATGCCATGGCCCAGGGCTCGGGCTACCATGCCGAAACCGGAACTGCTCTTACCCTTGCCGGGGCCGGTGAGGACCAGCAGCACACCCTGTTCCTTGTCCGCCCGTTCGATGCGCTCCTTCATGACCGCCTGCTTTCGGCGCATGCGCGCGGCGTGTTTCTCGGGGGTCTTGGCATTTTCTCGCATGATTTACGCTCCTGAAATGCCGGCACCGCCCCGCAGGAAGAGATCGGCTGCGGCCTCGGGGCAGGATGGGAAGTAGCTGTGGAAATAGCTGGCCGTGAGGGTGTCGCTGACATAGACGGCTTCACCGGCGCTGTCGAAACGCTGCCGACGGGTATGGGCATGGGCTTCAAACACCGGTTCGAGTCGGGAATGATGAAAGGTGTGACCGCGTAAATCCCCGTTCTCGGTACTCAGTGACTGGATGCCCAGGCCCATCAGGCGACCGGCCATGACGCTGCGACCCGGCAGCAGGCCGGCCATGGCATGGCTGTCCTCCTGCTGATCTACCAGTTCTTCCATGCAGGCCATCATGCCGCCGCACTCGGCCAGTATCGGGCGCTGTGCCTCATGGTGTCGGCGAAGTGAGGCCTTGAAGGTCCCGGCGCCAGCCAATGCCTTTGCATGCAATTCCGGGTAGCCGCCCGGCAGCCACAGGGCATCGGCCTCGGGTACGGCCTTATCAGCCAGCGGCGAGAAGAAGCACAACTCCGCCCCCATGGCACCGAGCAGGTCCAGATTGGCCCGATAAATGAACGCGAAAGCCTGGTCATGGGCGATGGCAATGCGTTTGCCGTCCAGCAGGCGTGGCGGAGCCGGTGGCCGTTCCGCCGTCAGCGTGACTTCGGCCGGCAGGCGGTCGAGACCCGCCTCCCGCAGCACTTCTGCCGCGGCATCCAGTTTTTCTTCCAGGTCCACGATCTCATCCGCCTGCACAATGCCCAGATGACGATCCGGAATGTTCATGGACTCGTGACGGGGAATGGCGCCCAGCAGGCGAATACCATCCGGCAAGCTTTCTGCCAGCATCTCGCCATGCCGGGCACTGCCGATGCGGTTGGCGATGACTTCATGCACCGGCACATCGTCACGATAAGTCGCAATACCCAGAGCCACCGCCCCGAAGGTCTGGGCCATGCCGGCGGCATCGATCACGGGCAGCGCCGGCAATCCCCCCAGCACGGCAAGATCGGCACTGGAGGGGTTGCCGTCGAACAGGCCCATGGAGCCTTCCACCAGAATCAGATCGGCATCGCGGGTCGCATCGGCCAAGCGCCAGCGACATTCATCCTCGCCGGTCATCCAGGGATGCAGTTGATAGACCGGGTTACCCGAGGCCTTTTCCAGCACCATGGGATCCAGATAATCCGGGCCGTGCTTGAAGACCCGCACCCGGCGTCCGGCATTGCGATGCAGGCGCGCCAGGGCGGCCGTCACCATGGACTTGCCGGATCCCGAGCCCGGCGCCGTAATCATCGCCGCCGGTGCCTTGCCCTGTATCTGCTCACTCATTTAACTCACCTGTAAAAGCGATCTCGCGCCAAGACGCAAAGACGCGAAGAAACCTAAAACCTTTAAAGATGGCCTCACGCAAAGGGCGCAAAGGTTCGCTAAGAAAACCAAACAACAAAAAATTCCTAAGCTAATAAAGTCATAACAACCGCAATAAATACATAACATTGCAGCCACAATCTCGCGCAAGCTCACAAGAAATGATGCCAGCTGGATCACATCCCCATTCGCTCTTGACCTTCTTAGCGATTCTTAGCGTCCTTCGCGTGAGGCCGCCTTTGCTTTTTCTTTCCTCATTAACTTTGCGATTCCTGGCGCCCTTTGCGTGAGGCCATCTTTACGCCTTTAGAATTTCGCCTTCCTCAGCGTCTTTGCGTCTTGGCGCGAGACCGCCTTTGAATTTCCTCTAATCGGCCGGGACGAAGACCGGGCGGCCGTTGATCTGCCCCACTTGCAGTGCCTGGCCGTAGAGGCGTTCCAGTGCCTCGGGGACAAGCATCTCCGAAGCGGGGCCCCAGCAGGCGCGGCCGTCGGGTTCCAGCAACAGCAGTCGGTCGCACCAGCGGGCCGCCAGATTGATGTCATGCAGGCACATGAATACGCCGCAGCCGGCGCTGGCCTGCTCGCGCAGTAGGCGCATGATAGCGACCTGGTGATGCAGGTCCAGGTGATTGGTGGGCTCGTCCGCCAGCCAGAAGTCCGGGGACTGGGTCAGTGCCGTGGCGATGGCTAGGCGCTGGCGTTCACCCCCGGACAGAGTACTGACCAGGCGATTCTCCATACCGGACAGTTCCAGTTTCGCCAGGGCCTCGCAGGCAATGGCCACATCCTCGGCGGTATCCAGGTCCCAGGGGGAAAGATGGGGATGACGGCCGATCAGGGCGGTTTCCAGCACGGTTGCCGGGAAACTGTCCTGCTGGTCCTGAAAGACAACAGCCAGGGAACGGGCCACCCGGCGACGGCCGAGCGCAGTGAGGGGCTCACCATCCAGTTCAACGCGACCGTACCGGGGAGAACGCAGCCCCGCCAGCGTATGAAGCAACGTGGTCTTGCCGGCGCCGTTGGGTCCAAGCACGCCCCATACCTGCCCCGGCTCGATACTGAACCCGACGGGGCTGCCATCCGCTCGTTCGGGGATACCGATGACCAGGTCCTTGCAGCTCAGGGCCAACATCAGCGGCTCCGGTACAGCAGGAATAGGAAGGTCGGCACGCCCAGCATGGCGGTGATGACACCGACCGGGAGTTGCTCGGGGGCCAGCAGGGTGCGTGCCAGGGTATCGGCCAGGACCAGCAGGATACCGCCACCCAGAGCGGAGGCGGGCAAAATCAGGCGCTGGTCGTTGCCCAGCACCAGACGCAGCATATGCGGCACGATCAGGCCCACGAAACCGATGCTGCCGGCGGTGGTGACCGCCACCGCGGTCAGCAGGCTGGCCACGGCATAGATGGACCAGGTCAGCGGCCGCACGGCCACACCCAGGGCAGCCGCCTGCAAGGGGCCACGGGCGAGTACATTGAGGCTACGTCCCAGGGGCACGATGAGCAGACAGGCCAGCCCCAGCACGGTCATGGCGGTCCAGGGCGAACGGGCATAGGCCAGATCCCCCATCAGCCAGTACAGCATGCCGGGAATCCTTTCCGTGGGGCTGATGGCGAGCATGAAGGTAATCACCGCTCCCCAGCCGGCAGCCACGACGACCCCGGTCAGGAGCAAGCGGGTCGGTGTCCAGCTGCCTGTGCCATGGGCAAGGCCGAACACCAGCACCACCGAAACCATGGCCCCGGCAAAGGCGGAACCGGAAACAACCGTCATACCAAGACCAAAAACCATGGCCAGCAAGGCGCCCACTGCTGCGCCGCCGGACAGGCCCAGGACATAGGGATCGGCCAGAGGATTGCGCAGCAGCACCTGCATTAGCGCCCCGGCCACACCCAGCAAGCCGCCGGTGGCGAATGCCGCCAGTGCGCGAGGCAGGCGCAGATCAACGACCAGTGTGTGGTGGAGGCTCTCCCCCTTCCCCATGAGTACGGCCCACAGCTCGGCCAGGGAGATTGGCACACTGCCGATCCCCACGGCCAGGGCCAGGGAAACCAGCGCCATGGCGGCCAGCAGCAGCAATGGCGGCAGCATTCTGTGCAGATCACCCCGGTACATGGCGATAGCAACTCCCGGCGCCCTTCGGTGTGGATCAGCGACGCTCACGCGCCTCCTCCAGCTGATCACACAGGGTCCGCATACCTTCCAGCAACCTCGGTGTGGGCCGCTGAATGGTGGATGGCGGAATAAAGAAGAGATTGTCACGTTTTACGGCCGTCATGTCGCGGTATTCCCGCCACGGGTCCAGCCAGGCCGGGTTCGACTCGCCCATGCCACCGGCCACGATGACTTCCGGATCGGCCGCAAGCACGGATTCCCTGTCCACTCGCGGCGTCAGGCGTGGCAAGTCCCCGAAGATGTTTTCACCGCCGCAGACGGCGGCAGCCTCGCTGATCAGATGCTCGCCGTTCACCGTCATCATCGGGTCATCCCAGATCTGGTAGAGATAAGGCACCACGGGTGCATCCGCATGGCGCTCGTTTAGCTCCGCAATGCCGGCGCGAAAATCACGCGCGGCCTGATTGGCGGCTGATTCGGTCCCGGCCAGTTGCCCGTAACGTTCCAGGGTATGGGCAATGTCTTCAAAGTCCCGCTGCTCGCCCCAGTAAACCGTCAGCCCAAGTTCATCCAGTCGCTCCACCTGTTCAGTGGGGTTGCCACTGATCCAGGCCACCACCAGATCCGGCTCCTTGGCAAGCAGGTTTTCCATATCGATTCGCTTGTAGCTGCCGATACGAGGAATGGCTTCAGCCGCCTCCGGATAATCACTGAAGGAAGTTGTCCCCACGATCCTCTCCCCTGCCCCGGCCGCGAACAGCAACTCTGTGACACCCGGTGACAGGGAAATAATCCGTTCCGCCGGAGCCTCCAGACAGACAAGGCGCTGGAGATCATCTTCGACGCAGACGGAATCGGCCAGGCTGACGGAGGCCATGCCGAACAGCGAAAACAGCACAACGCCCCGGAGCCAGGATGGCACCGGGGCAAGGCGATCATCTTGATCAATCATTACCACGTCCATAACGAAGACTCAGAAAGACACTGCGGCCAGGTTGCTGATAATCGAAATCGTTGAAGCTGTCCCGCGCAGTGACATAGTCCTTGTCCAGGGCATTGTCCACCACCAGACGGGCCGACCAGTCGGCAGCGAACTGCCAACCGAGGCGCAGGTTGAGCAGGCCGAAGCCGGCCAGTCGCTCTTCTTCCTCGGCATCGTTATAACGATGTCCCTGAGCTACCAGCGTAGCCCCTACTGACCAGTCGCCCAGACTGCGATCCAGCTCCACTCTGGCGCTCTGACTGGTCCGGCGGCGCAGGCGATTGCCTGTCTCACGATCTTCCGGATCGGTATAGCTGGCGGCACCATAGATGGTCCATTCACCCATATCGGCCCCTGTACCGAACTCCAGGCCGCGAATGCGGGCCTCGGCCACATTGCGGGGTTCAAACAGGCCGCCCACGAAGACCGTTTCAATCAGATTGTCCACACTGGTCTGATAGGCCACAGCATCCCAGTACCAGCGCTCATGATGAGCAGAGATGCCAAGCTCCACCGTCATGGATTCTTCCGGCTCGAGATCCGGATTACCGAAACCCGGGAAATAGAGTTCATTGAAGGTAGGCGCCCGGAAGCCTTCGCCAAAGGTCAGACGCATGCGGTGGTTGTCGCTGAAACGATAGCTACCCGCCAGGCTGCCGGTGGTTACCTTGCCGTAGGCATCGTTGTCGTCATTGCGCAGGCCCATTTCCATGGCGAAGGGATAAAAATCCACATTGGCCTGTATGAAAGTTCCCAGGTTGCTGCGACGGGTTTCCGCATAGTCGGTGCTGCTCTCCACCTGATCTTCCAGGTAGTCCACACCGATCACATATTCCTGGCTGTCTGCGTGCACGGTGTTCTGCCAACGCATGGACTGGCGGCTGGTATCAAAGCGGGTGTCATCTCGAAGTTCGTCTTCAAAGGTATTGAAGGCCTCATCGCGGCTTTCACCCACACTGAGCTCACTGTCCCAGTGATCGGCCAGCGGAAGATCAAGACTGGCTCCGGCAGACTGGTGGACGAAATCCGTCTCGCCACCAATAAACTGGGTGCGACCTTCGGAACGCAGGCTGTTCACAGCCACACTACCGCCATTATCAAAACCCTGCTTGATACGACCCAGGAAGGAGGTGTTGTAGTAACCCTTCTCGTCGCCGCCGGGCTGCAGGGCAATGCCATCGGTATGAAAATGACTGACACCGATGTTGTAGGAGGTATCACCCTGGCGCCCGGAAATGCCGGAGCCATATTGGTGGGTACCGAAAGACCCGGCGGACAACTCGGCCCAGGGACTGGGTTCGCTCCGCCCCTCAGCCGTGAATACCTCGATCACCCCACCGATGGCATCAGCACCGTAAACACTGCTTCTCGGTCCCCGTACGATTTCCACCCGGTCGATCATGGCTGGCGGCAGGAACTGCCAGCTGGGGCCGCCGGTGGTTGCCGAGCCCATGCGAACGCCATCCATCAGCAGAATGCTCTGGTTGTTGCTGGTGCCCCGCAGAAAGACGCTGGTGGCCTTCCCGAAAGGACCATTGCTGACCACATCCACTCCGGGCCGGCCCCTCAGCAACTCACCGACTTCCCGCGGTCGCTGGCGCTCGATGGATGCCCGATCCACCAGCGTCACCGAAGACAGGCTGTCATCCAGCCGGCGATCAGTACGAGTGGCTGTGACCACCACGGGGTTGAGCGGGAGACTGTCTGCCGAGGCGGCACCGGCGATCAGCAGCGGGGTTGCACCGTCATCGCGGGCAGCCGTGGCTTCATCGGCCTGGGCGGCCAGAGGCAGAAAGGCGAGCGCGGGCACCACGGCCAGCGCGTGAAATCGTGATTTTGCTTGCATTGTTTTCCCTCAATACCGTGCCCACCGCACGGGTCTGATGCGAATGAAATGCACGCTGGAGGGAGTACGGGCGGGAAGATGGGCTGTGTGGCGGCATCCGACCGGCCCGGCGCTGCCCTCCGCAGCGTGCGGCCTGGGATCCGGGCGGCGAAAAAACCGCAGTGGGCGGACTTGCCGAGGCAAGGGCCACTCGAATCCCACACACGCAGGCCGGTCTACGGGCTCATGAGCGGGTGGCGAAGCACCCCGGAAAACCGCCTTCCCATGCATACAACACAGTGGCCTATGGCTTTCCGGCGCCGGAACAGAGTCCGGCCACTCAATCACCGTTGCGGGGGCAGCGTCGGAATGGGTCTGCAGAAAGGTGCAGACCGGCACCGACTTCCCGTTTAATCCCTTTCCCGGAATGGGTCGAGGACACCTGGTGCGAGGTGGCGAAAGTTATCAGTATCACCGGCGACGGTCAAATGAAATCGGGTTCTGTGGCGGCGGACGGAGCCTGGTAGGCAGTCAGGGGTGCTGCTCGGCCACATCCGGTGGCGAATAAGCCAGAGGAAACGCGGGAAGCTCCTGCAATTCCGCAGCGGGTACGGGGCGACTGAACAGGAAGCCCTGAGCCTCATCGCAACCAAGGGCAATTAGAATCGCAAGTTGAGCTTCTGTTTCCACCCCTTCTGCCACCACGCGCAGCCCCAGGTTTCGACCAAGGTCAATAATTGATCTGACTATGGCCTCTGCGTTCTCGCTTTCCTGCGTCAGATCTTCAATGAAGGCCCGATCAATTTTCAGGATATCAATGGGAAGTTGACGCAGGTAATTCAGCGAAGAATAGCCGCTGCCAAAGTCATCGATGGCAATGCGAACATCCGGCAGTGTGGTCTTGAGCTGCCGGAGAACACTAATAGCGGTGTGGATATCCTCCATCAGGATGGACTCCGTAATCTCCAGCTCCAGTGCGATTCCGGCTTCGGCATAGTGCTGCTGCACGATACCCAGCAGCTTTTCTACATGGTGATGGTCATAAAGGTCACGCGCTGAAAGGTTAATGGCAATGCGAACCGATGGGTCACCACTTCCCCAGTGCCCCACCTCAAGATGGCAACGCTCGAGTACCCAATGATCGATTCGGCAGATCAGATCAGAGCGTTCCGCCAGCGGCAGAAAATCAGCCGGGTTCATCAAGCCCTGCTCCGGGTGCTGCCAGCGAACCAGCGCCTCCAGGCCGCAGGTCTGGCCACTGCGCAGATCGACCCGTGGCTGAAAATGGAGGAGCAGCTGCCCCGACTCCAATGCCTCGCCCAGCTCGTAACGCATATTGAGCGTGCTGCGCGCCCGCTCTGTCATGCTGTGATCAAAGAAGGCAAAACGGTTCTTGCCGGTGCTTTTGGCGGAGTACATGGCCAGGTCGGCATTTGGCAACAACATCTCATGATCCTGACCATCGTCCGGGTAGAGGGACACGCCAATGCTGGGGTGTGTGACAATACTCTCGCCGTGAATCATCACCGGCTCACTCACCGCTTCTAATGCCCGCTCCGCGAGGCTGGCGGCATCATCCGCATCGGCAATTTGAGTCAGAATTACAAATTCGTCGCCGCCCAACCTGGCTACGGTGTCGCCTTCACGCAGGATGCCGCGAAGACGCTGTGCCACTATGCAAAGCAATTCATCCCCAGCACTATGACTCAGGGTGTCATTGATCAGCTTGAAATCGTCCAGATCCAGCAGCATAACTGCCAGTCTCCGCTTTTCGCGGTCACTTTGATGCGCTGCCTGAGTGATCCGGTCCTTGAGAAGCTGTCGATTGGGGAGTTGGGTCAGGGGATCGTGATAGGCCAGGTGCTCAAGCTGCTGACCCATGCTTGCCGCATCCATGGCGCTGACCAGGAGTTGCCCCAGCAGCCGCAGGTTATCCCGCAAATCTTCACTCCAGTAACGTTTCTCCCAGATCGCATCCAGGCCAAACAGGCCTTTCGGTTTGCCAGCCCGCACCAGGGGAACAATAACCAGGGAACGGATACGCTGACGTTGATACTCCACTCGTTCGTGAGCCACTTCATCTGGTAATACGGCCACATCAGGTATATGCGCTACTTCATTTCGCAAAATCCTTTCAATCAGCCAGGGGAAATCGTCGAAGCTGACGTTCTGAAGGTTGTCGATCTCCGGCGCCACGCCCTCAGCATGCCATTCATGAGTATTACTGAAACGCCGATTCTCAATGTCAATGGAGAACACGTAGGTCCGGCCAGAATCGAAGAAACGGCCAATGTCAGCCAGTAATCCATTGATGACTTCGTCAATGCGGCTCGGCTGAAGGTTGACAAGCCGGGTGGAGATATCCAGCAACAGGCGATCGAAGGCAATCCGATCCTGGATGCTTTGCTCCAGCTTCAGTCGTTCACTAATGTCACGAACGGCCGCCACAAATAACTGCTGACCGTCATGCTTGATAGGCGTGAGATTGATCTCAACCGGAAAGTCACTGCCATCTGCTCGGCGGTGGTGCCCGATAAAAACACGATTCGGCAGATCGCTGTCGACGACATCTCTGATAATGCCCAGGATATCTTTCAACGGCCGGAATGGATTCAGATCTTCAAGCGACATCCGGCATAGACGATCATGATCATAACCAGTCTGGCGGCAGGCAGCGGGGTTGGCTTCGACAATACGGCCTGACGCATCATGAACGTAAACAGCATCCGGCACGCTGTCGATCAGGGATTGAAAAAAGCCCTTGCTCATATCGCGCCCTGACCACAAGTGCGATCAGAGTCTTTTTCAAGCAGCCACATGGGCGTCTCCCCATCAATACCCTGGCACGCAATCACCCGATATCATCAGTATATGGGTGTCGCATCTGGACTTGCCGGGTCCGTGGCGGCTTTCTCTCCTGACAATGGTTTACGTACTTACTCCATCATAGCCCCGAAAGAAGGAATTGCAGACGCAATAGAGCATCTTTTTCGCCGGGCAGCCCAAATCGTAACGCCCTGGGTTCCTTAAAACAACGCACCAATACGCCATGGGATGCCAATGACTCCTGAATAGTCGTTGCCTCTTCGGTGAGGGTGAACTGAAAAAGGTCGGTACCACCTGTAAGCGGCAAACCGGCCGATTCCAGAGTCGATCGCAAGGCGGTCGATGCATCGGCCAGCCGCTGCTTCTGTCTTCTTTGCCAGGCTGTGTCGGCCAATGCCTGCTGCATGATCCAGCGCGTTGGCCCGGCGACGGCCCAGGGACCGAGCAAAGCGACCAAGCGATCGATGAGCCCGGGTTCCGCCATCACCAGACCACCCCGAATGCCGGCCAGACCGAAGAACTTGCCGATAGAGCGCAGCACGATCAAGCCCTCTTCCCCGGTGTCGGGCACCAGGGACGCCGCCTCGCTGGCTTCAATAAATGCCTCGTCCACCACCAGGCAGCCACCCCGGGCCGCCAGTCGCTGCCGCCAGGCCAGCAGTGTCTCGCGGGGCAAGACCTGTCCGGTGGGGTTGTTGGGATGAATCCAGACCAGGACATCCAGCTCGTCCAGCACTTCGTCCACTGAATCCGACGTGACCGGCACCAGTTCATGGCCGGCCTGCGCCCAGCAATGCGCATGTTCGGCATAACCCGGGCGCACGATGCCCACACGACCCGGGTCCCGCAGACGGGGCAGACACTGAATGGCGGCCTGGGAACCGGCCACCGGCAGGCAGGCGGCGTTTTCCGGCACCCCGGCCCAGCGCCGGGCGACGGATTCCAGTTCATCGTCCGCCTCCGGCAGGCGACGCCACACCGAATCCGGGATCACGGGTACCGGCCAACTCCAGGGGCTGATGCCGGTGGAGAGGTCCAGCCACTCCGAAAGGGGGATGCTGTATTTGCGGGCCGCCTCTCTCAGGCGACCACCGTGCTCCAGTACCATGCCGCGGCTCCTGAAAGAATGATTGCCAGCCATAGAAACACACTTCGCCGCAGCAAAGTCATGGCGCGATCGGGTGAGTGTGCATCGGCGGTGGCGCCTTCACCCAGCACCGGTCGATCCTGCCAACCGCCGTGGTAAGGCGCCGGGCCACCCAGTGTCAGTGCCAGTGCCCCGGCCCCGGCTGCCATGACGGGGCCGGCATTGGGGCTTGACCAAAGCCGCCCCTGGCGCCGCCAGCATCGCAGCCCCCTGCCCGTCTGCCCCACCAGGGCATAGGACAGGGCGGTCAGGCGCGCGGGTATCCAGCCCAGGAGATCGTCCAGGTGAGCGGCGGCCCAACCGAAGCGGGCAAAGCGCTCGTTCCGATAACCCCACATGGCATCCAGGGTGTTTACCAGGCGGTGAACGAGGACACCGGGCAAGCCGGCCAGCAAATACCAGAACAGGGAGGCGAACACCGCGTCGGCCCCGTTCTCCAGCACGGATTCGGTGGCGGCCGCCGCCACGCCGTTCTCATCCAGCTGCTCGGTATCCCGGCTGACCATGCGAGCCACCTGCAGCCGGGCCTCGGGGAGATCACCCCGGCTAAGCGGTTCGGTCACGGCCCGGGCATGAGTCCCGAGACTTGCCAGGCCCAGTGCGAGATAGAGCAGCAGCACATCGACAGCAACGAGGATAGCAAGTGGCAGATACAGCATCGCCAGCAAGGCGACAATCAGTACGGGTATCAGCAGGACAAGCAAAGCGACAACGCCGCGCAGGCGGCTCCCCTGCCCCGGGCTGTTCCATCGTCCTTCCAGCGCATCCGCCAGCCTGCCGAAGCCCACCAGGGGGTGGCCGCGGCGGGGTTCGCCAAGCAAACCATCCAGGCCCAGCGCCAGCAGACAGACGACCGCTCGCAGCATCATGCCCTGCCCGCCTCGGGCTGCTGCTTGAGCACCAGTGGCAGTCCCGCCACGCTCATCATCACGGTGTCACTGCAAGCGGCCAGGTCCTGATTGAGCCAGCCCAGTTCATCGCAGTAACGCCGCGTCAGTGCATCCATGGCGATGGTACCCAGCCCCACTTCATTGCTGACCACGACAACCTGCCCGGGGAAACCGGACAAGGTGTCGAGAAAGGCGGCTCGCTCTCGTGCAAAGACTTCATCCCCGGCATGCAGGAGATTGCTGAGCCACAGGCTCATGCAATCGATCAGCAGTAGGCTGTTGGGCGCAGCATGCGCACCGAGCACAGCGGCCAGTTCGACGGGTGCTTCCACCAGCCCCCAGTCCCGTGGCCGACGCGCCTGGTGCTGACGGATTCGCCTGGCCATTTCTTCGTCCCCCGCCTCACCGGTGGCCACATACACCACACTGGCTGACTGCCCTGCCTGGGCCTGACGTACCTGCTCCTCGGCCAGGCGGCTCTTGCCCGAGCGGATACCTCCAAGAATCAGCGTACTGGTCATGACGGTCTCGCCTTTCTGATCACGGTAGTCATCCTACCCTCACGGGCCTGCTTCAGTCGGTGTCAGGGGAATGAGCTCGGCGTAAGGCACCGACCGGCTGAAGGCGGCCGACAACGGCTCACCATTGGCCTGCGCCAGCAAGGCCCGGATCGGGCCACCGTGGCTCAGGAACAGGCAGGGCCTGGAGGTGGCATGTTCTCTCACGGCCGCCAGTACCCGCGTAGCCAGAGCCTGAAAACTTTCCCCTCCGGGTGGTGCACGCGCAACAAAATCCTCCGCCCAGGCCCGGCTTTGCAGCCCATCAAAGTCGTCCCAGAGTCGTCCCTCCCAGTCCCCGAAATTGAGTTCCATCAGGCGAGGATCCGTGGCCACCGGCAAGGCCAGATGGCGACCCAGCCACCGGGCCGGTTGCAGGCAGCGGCTCAGGGGGCTGCTGATGATTTGCTCAATGCCGCTCAGCGTGGGCAGGACAGCTTCCAGCGCCGCCTCCCAGCCCGCTTCCAGCGGAATATCTGTCTGACCGTAGCACTGTCCCACCGCGACCTTGGGGCGGGGATGACGCATCAGCAACACGGGATAGTCTTCCGTCATAGGGCCAGCAGGGAGAGCAGAATACCGATCTCGCTGATCTGCTGCAGGGCGCCCAGGGTATCGCCGGTGTACCCGCCGAAGCGGCGGCGGAAGGCCCAGACCAGAAGGACTGTGACAAGCGCAACAACGCCCAGGGTGATCAGCAGGGTCCGGGCGTCGACAAAGACCAGCGCCGGCAACAGCCCGGCGGGCAGTGCCATCAGCCAACCCCTGGCCGGCAGGCCCTGAGCCACCGAGCGGGCCCGACTGGCCGCCTGGCTCACATACGGCTGGGTGGCTATCACCACCGCCACGGAGAGACGGCTAAGGGGATGGGCGACGGCCAGGGCTACAATCGCCGTCGACAGGCTGTCGAAATGGCTCAGGGCCAGAAACTTGATCGCCAGTACCAGTCCGAGCCCCAAGGCCCCGAAGGTACCCAGGCGGGAATCCTTCATCACCGCCAGGGCCTTGTCCCGGTCGCCCACGGGTCCGAAACCGTCAGCGGTATCGGCCAGGCCGTCTTCGTGAAAGGCACCGGTGAAAAGAATGGTTGCGGCCATGGACAAAAGTACAGCCAACTGGAAGGGCAATACCTGCCCGGCCAGCCAGAGCACGGATATTGCGACCACCGCCACCAGCCAGCCGACAAAGGGGAACCAGCCGGCGGCCCTTTCCAGCGCGGCCTCGCTGTATTCCACCAAGCCAGCCACGGGTAGCCGAGTGAAATAGCTGACAGCCAAGAGCAAGTCGTTACCGGCTCGGCTCATCCCGAAGCCTGGCCGCTGCTGTTTTCGAAACGGGCCAGCACCGTCTCGATAGTGTCCATACCGCTATGGCAGGCCACCGCCGAGCGAATCAACGGCACCGCCAGTGCGGCCCCCGTACCCTCACCCAGGGCCATACCCAGGTCCAGCAGCGGCCGGGCCGCAAGATGATCCAGCAGCCAGCGATGGCCGGGTTCGGCGGATTCATGGCAGAACAGGCAATAGGGCCGAGCCGCCGGCGCCATCTCGCAGGCCAGTGCCACGGCAGACGTGCCAATAAAGCCATCCACCAGGACTGCCTGGCGATTCGCCGCTGCTCCAAGCACCGCGCCGGCCATCATGGCGATCTCGAAACCACCAAAACAGGCCAGCGCCGCAAGCGGTGTCTCCGGCCGTCCGTGGCGTGCCACCACCTGGGCCAGCAAGGCCTGCTTTCGGGCCAGGCCCTCGTCATCCAGGCCCGCACCCCGGCCGATGCAACTCTCCAGTGGTGCTTTGGTGATGGCATGGGTGATCAGACTGGCGGCGGCCGTATTTCCAATCCCCATTTCCCCGAGCCCGACCAGGTCGGCCTGGCCGCCCTCTTCCCGCAGCAAGCGAAAGCCCGTGGCCATGGCGGCCAGGGCAGCTTCTTCCGTCATGGCGGGGCCCTGCAGACTGCTGGCTGTGCCCGGGCCCATGGAGCAGTCCCGGTAACCACCGCCGCCCGGCGGATGGGCCACACCGGCGTCCACGGCTACAAAGGCAATGTCATTGGCCCGGCAAATCCGGTTGATGGCCGCGCCGCCGGCGACAAAGGTCGCCAGCATGGCCCCGGTCACGGTCTGCGGCCAGGCCGTTACGCCCTCCCGGGCCAGGCCATGGTCGCCGGCAAACAGCCACAGGGCCGCCGCATCCGCCACCGGCATGGACCGATCCTGAATCGCGGCGAGAGCGGCCACGGTGGATTCCAGCGCCCCAAGGGAGTCGGGTGGTTTGGCAAGGGCATCGAAGCGGACCATGGCGTCCTCGCGGGCGGCATCGGACACCGGCGGGATAGCCCTGATCATGTCGGCAAGGGATGGTGTGCTCAAACTGATCTCCGCGATGAAGGCATCGGCGACCCATCATACAACAGGCGGCGGATGATCCCGATCCATGAAAAAAGCCAGCCTCGCTTGGGCGTGGCTGGCGAAAAACAGATGAAAAATACGCGGGCGTGCCGGACTACGGCCGGGTGAGTGTGCCCCACAAGGCTGGACGTGACCGCTTGCGGTCACGATCCACCTGGAACCAGTCGCCTTCAGCGGCCACATGCAGACAGGTGTTGGCTGGCCAGAACAGTGGCGCTGTGAACCAGGCATCCAGTTGCTGGCCGGTTAAAGCGATACCGGTGCTGCCACGGACGCGCTCTACCTCGCCCAATACTCTGGACAGCGTCCACATGCCGTGGACGATCGGGCACTGGAAACCGAACAGGCGGGCGGACATGCCACTCAGGTGAATGGGATTCCAGTCAC
>SL_3KL_010_SEDDRAFT_10002172_pt1 | contig 17935 bp, 14 predicted proteins | sample SodLakKL_010_SED_2_FD_10381 | JGI IMG/M metagenome (IMG submission 10381) | reverse complement strand
CGCCGGACTCCCGCAGCCATTTGGGTGGGGGTTTTGCATCCGTTGCCCTGCATGCGCTTCGCTACGCTCAGCACATCCTACGAAACCCTTGAAATCAGGTGGGCAAGTTCAGGCCCAGGATGCCTGAATGAGGTTCTCCATGGCTCCGGGGTTCATGAGGGCATGGTAAGAGGGGAAGAGGGAGCGGAGCCAATGACACAAGCCTTCTCACTTCTTCCCTCTCTCCCTCTACCCTGCAGTTCAGTGCTTCCAGTAAGCCGGCGTCAGCAGTACCAGTATCGTGAAGATCTCCAGCCTCCCGAGCAGCATGGCGAAGCTCATCAGCCACTTGGTCGAATCATTGAGGCTGCCCCAGTTGGCGCCGGCCTCGCCTAGAGCCGGGCCAAGGTTGTTCATCGCCGAAAACACCACCGACACGGCGGTGACCAGGTCTTCCTCGATGCCGGCCACGATCAGGGTCAGCACGACCACGCAGACGATGTAGAGCGAGACGAAGCCCCAGACCGCATTGGCGACTTCCTGGTTGAGGGTGCGGCCGCCGAGCTTGAGTGGCACCACCGCGCGCGGGTGGACCAGGCGTTGCAGTTCACGAACGCCCTGCTTGGTGAGCAGGTAGACGCGCACGATCTTGAATCCACCGGTGGTGGCCCCGGCACAGCCGCCCAGGGCGCTGACGAGCAGCAAGAGCAATGGCAGCATGCCCGGCCACAGGTACACGGAATCAGTGGCGAAGCCGGTCGTGGTGGTGTAGGAGACGGCGTGAAAAACCGCGTAGCGCAGCGACTCCCAGAAACTGCCGAAAACCTGCTGCTGCCATAACAGCACAGTGGCGATGGCCGACACCGCCAGGAGCAGGAGGGCAAAGAGTTTCAGTTCGGGGTCTCGAAGGTAAACCTGCGCGGTGGCCCGCCGCAAGGCCAAAAAGTGCAGCGCAAAGTTGAGGCTGGCGACAAAGATGAAGAACACCACCAGCCAGTCGATCAGCGCGCTGTCGAAATGGCCGATCGAGTCATCGTAGGTGGAAAAGCCGGCGGTGGCGATGGTCGAGAAGCTGTGGGTGACGGCATCGAACAGGCTCATGCCGGCAGCCCAGTAGGCGGCTGCACAGATTCCGGTCAAGCCGATGTAGATCAACCACAGCGCCTTGGCGGTTTCGGCAATGCGCGGCGTCAAGCGACTTTCCTTGACCGGGCCGGTCACCTCGGCCTTGTAGACCTGCATGCCGCCGATNCGCAGCATGGGCAGGATGGCCACGGCCAGCACGATGATGCCCAGCCCACCCATCCACTGCAACTGTTGCCGGTACCAGCGGATCGAGATCGGCATGTTGTCGATGCCGGCAAATACGGTCGCGCCGGTGGTGGTAATGCCCGAAGTGGACTCGAACACGGCATCGGCAAGCCCGGCATCCAGCGCCAGGATGAACGGCAGCGAGCCGGCCAGGCAGACCGCGCCCCAGCAGGCCACCACCACCAGGAAGCCATCTCGTACTCGCAGATCACGTTTGGCATGACGAACCGGCCAGTACAGCAGCGCGGCGATAGCAAACACCAGGGTCAGGCTGGTGGTAAAAGCGAAGGCCGCACCATCATCATTGGCCAGGGCAAAGACCAGCGGTGGCAGGAATCCCAGGCCCAGGAAACCGAGCAGGACGGCAACAATGCGCTGGACCGGTGCGTAGGCGTGCATTACACGAACATCGCGTCGACGGCGAACAGCTTTTCGACGCGGCGGATCTGACGATGATCGGCCACGAACAGGATGACGTGATCGTCGGGCTCGATCATGACATCGTGATGGGCGATGATCACGTCTTCGCCGCGGATGATGCCGCCGATCGAGGTATCCGGCGGCAGGTCGATTTCCTCAATGCGCTTGCCCACCACCTTCGACTGCCCCGGACGGCCGTGGGCGACCGCCTCGATGGCCTCGGCCGCCCCGCGTCGGAGCGAGTGCACGCGTACCATGTGTCCGCGTCGAATGTGGGTGAGCAGCGCACCAACGGTGACTTGCTGGGGGCTGACGGCGACGTCGATGCGGTCCGACTCGACCAGGTCGACGTAGGCCGGTCGGTTGATCAGGGTGATGACCTTGTCGGCGCCCATACGCTTGGCCAGCATGGAGGAGAGGATGTTGGCCTCGTCGTCGTTGGTCAGGCCGCAGTAGACGTCGATCTCGTCGATGCCCTCCTCGTGCAAGAGGTCCTCATCGGCGCAGTCGCCGACCAGCACGATGGTGGTATCGAGATCCTCGGCAATGAACTCGGCCCGCGCGGGGTCACGCTCGATCAGCTTGACGTGGTAGCTGCGCTCCAGCCGCCGGGCCAGGGCGGCGCCGATATTGCCGCCGCCGGCCAGCATGATGCGATTGGCCGGCCCGCCCATGCGTCGCAATTCGCGCATGACCACCGGAATGTCGTCGCGGGCGGCAAGGAAATAGACGATGTCGTCGACCTCGATGACCGTATCGCCCTTGGGAATGATGGGCTCGTCACCGCGAAAGATGGCGGCGACACGTGCATCGACGCTGTCGGGCAACTTCTCTCGCAGTTCCCTGAGTTCATGCCCCACCAGCGGCCCGTCGTAAAAGGCCCGGGTTCCGACCATCTGGGCACGGCCGTCGGCGAAATCGAGCACCTGCAGGGCGCCCGGGTACTCGATCAGGCGCTGGATATGATCGGTGACCAGCCCTTCGGGACTGATCAATACATCGATCGGCGCATGCTCACGATTGAACAGCTCGGGGTAGGCCAGGTAATCGGCGGCGCGCACCCGGGCGACCTTGGTCGGGGTATTGAACAGCGAGTAGGCCACCTGGCAGGCAACCATGTTGGTCTCGTCGGAGTTGGTCAGCGCAATCAGTAACTCGGCATCCTCGATGCCCGCCCTGATCAGCGTCTGCGGATGCGCGGCGTGTCCAAGCACGGTGCGTATGTCGAGTTTTTCCTGCAGCTCGCGCAGCTTGCCCGCATCGGTATCGACCACGGTGATGTCGAAATCTTCCTGGCTGAGGCTGCGCGCCATGCCCATACCCACCTGGCCGGCACCGAGAATAATGATCTGCATGGCTGGTATGCCCTCCCCTTGAAGGTTCAGACCTGCTTGGGGTCAATGCCCAGTTGCTTGAGTTTGCGATACAAGTGAGTGCGTTCCATTTCCACGACCTCGGCAAGGCGGCCGACGCTGCCCTCGACCGATTGCAGCTTGAAGGTCAGATACTGGCGCTCGAATTCTTCGCGCGCGTCGCGCAATGGCAGGTTGAACAGTGCCGGCACTTTCTGATCACCAACCGTTTCACCGGTATCGGACTGAGCCAGGGCTTCCTCGACCTCGGCCACGTTCACTTCCTCGGACCCACCGAGGATGAGCAAACGCTGAACGAGATTCTTCAACTCGCGCAGGTTGCCCGGCCAGTGATACTGCCGCAGCCGGTTCTGGGCGGCGACTGGAAAGTGGCGATAGGGCGTGCCATCGCGGCTGGGGAAATACTCGGCGTAGAAGCGAACCAGGTCGGGGACGTCTTCCTGTCTTTCCCTCAACGGCGGAATCTGCAGGGGCAATACATTGAGCTGGTAGAACAATGCCTCGTCGAAGCGTCCCTCGCGCACCTGTTTCTCCAGCGGCTGGCTGGTGCCGGCAATCAGGCGAACATCCAGTGCCGGACTGTCGGGTCGATCAGGATCGAGCCGACCGCTATCGAGCACCTTGAGCAACGTGGCCTGCCCGGCACGGTCGAGACGCGAGACGTCGTCGATGAACAGTACACCGTCCTGGGCCTCGGCCAACAGGCCGCCCTCGCCGACGAGCAACCCTTCCCACGACTCGCCATCGATGCGAGTGGCGGCACTGACAAACGGCCCTTCGGCGCGTTTCGAATGGGCATGAATCCAGCGTGCCGCCTCCTGCTTGCCCACCCCCGGCTCACCGGTGACCAGCACCGGCGCATCATGGGCGGCCACGCGTTCCAGGCGCTGACGCAAATGCTGTACCGCCTGCGACCGGCCCAAAGGCTCCAGCACCGCAGGGCGCTGACGTTTCAGGTCGGCATTTTCGCGCTTGAGACGTCCGGCTTCGAGGGCATTCTCGATGGTGACCATCAAGCGCGCCATGGAGACCGGTTTCTCGATGAAGTCGAATGCCCCCAGTCGAGTGGCTTCGACAGCCGTTTCCACCGATCCGTGCCCCGAAATCATCACCACCGGGCAATCGAGTGTGCCGGAGTCGCGCCATTCCCTGAGCAGGCTGACACCATCGGTATCGGGCATCCACACGTCAAGCAGAATCAGGTCGGGCGGATGCTGCGAACGCGCCTCACGTGCGCTGGCGGCATTTTCGGCGCCGACCACGTCATGGCCCTCGTCGGCCAGGATGTCGCCGATGAGTTCGCGGATATCGGGTTCGTCGTCGACGATGAGAATGCGGGCTGCGGACATGGGCGCTATTGTTTCACGGCTGCCGGTGGAGTTGCCACAGCATAGCGTACCCCGCCACTATCGAATGAATCATCCGCACGGCAACCAGATGCGGACTTCCGCCCCGCCGCCCGGCGGATTCGATACCTCGATCTCGCCGCCATGCTCGTCGATGGTTCGACGAACGATGGCCAGCCCCAGGCCGGACCCGCGCGGCTTGGTGGTCACGTAGGGCTCGAAAATGCGCTCCAGAACTTCCGGCGCAAAGCCGGGGCCGTCGTCGCGCAGACTGATGACGATGCCATCATGCTCTTCACGACTCTGCCGGAAAACCCGCACCCGAATACTGGGCCGGTCGTCCGGGTGTGCCTCCTGCGCATTGCGCACCAGGTTGAGTAACACCTGGCGCAGGCGACCGGCATCGGCCTGAATTTCATCGACCTGGTCATCGACCTCGACCTCGAAATTCACCGGCATGTTGCCGCTGGCATACAGGTCGACCACCTCACCGACCAGTTTGCCGGGATGAATCGATTCGGCTTTGAGCCCGGTCGGTCGTGCGTAGTCACCGAAACTGTCCACCAGGCGCTTGAGCGCATCGACCTGGGCGCGAATCGTACCGGTGGCCTTGGTCAGCAACTGGCGCTGTTCGTCGGGCAGGACGGGCTCGAGCTTGTAGGCCAGCCGCTCCGCGGCCAACTGGATGGGTGTGAGTGGATTCTTGACCTCGTGGGCCAGCCGTCGGGCGACCTCGCCCCAGGCCGCCTCGCGCTGGGCCTGGTCGAGCACGGTGACGTCATCGAATACAACGACATGTCCACCCGCCTCGGCCGGCAGATCGGAGCCGCGACAAACCAGCACCAGCGGTCGCGCGGGTGTGCCGAGCTTGATCTCCCGTCGCCAGTCGGCTCCCGGCACGGCGTGACGATCGGCGATTGCAGTAAACAGCGGCTCCAGATCCGGACGGGCACGGGCAAGCGCCTCGACGGGCCGGCCACGCACGTCGACCGCATTCAGGCCAAGAATACTGACAGCCGAATCGTTGAAGGCACTGATGCAACCATCCGCGTCGATGGCCATCACACCGGCCGACAAGCGTCCCAGCACGATTTCCAGATAGCGTCGTTGCGCTTCCAGCTCGGTTCGACTGGCGGCCAGTTCGCGTTTCATGGTGTTGAACGAACCCACCAGAAACCCGAGCTCGTCGCGGGTGGTCACCGCCAGGTCGCCCGGGAACCGGCCGGCGGCAATTTCCTCGGTGGCCTCGGCCAGCTCGCGAATCGGCAGGGTCAGGCGACGGGCGGCGTTGAAGCCCAGCAGCATGGCCAGCAACACGGTCAACAGCAGGACCAGCGACAGGATCAGGACCAGGCTCTGCTGCAGGCGATTGCGCAGGTAGGTCACGTTCTGGTAGCGGAAATAGGCCTGTTCGATATTGCCGGCCAGATGACTGAAGTCACCGGGCAAGGGATAGAGGGCCTGCAACACCAACGGCTCGCCGCCAAGCACGGGGGCACTGAGGCGGCGCAACACGCGAATCTGTATGCCGTCCTCGGTCGGTTCGGCAGCCGCGTACTCCTGGTTCTGCAACGCCTGCACCAGGGCAAAGTCGGTGGGTCGGTCGGCGACCAGTTGCCCCGGATCGATGCTGACCATGACCTGTGACCGGCCGCCACCGTCGAGTACCGACAGTTCGGTCGGGCCAGCCGAACTGATCTGGCGCAGGAGCTGGCGGAACAATCGATCGTCGTCTGACAGGTCGATCCGCTCGGCCAGCCGCGTGATCTGACCCCGCACCTCGCGGGTGCGGATGTCCATGAACATCTGGCCCAGTTCGATCGAATCGGCCAGTGCCTGCTCGGCTTCGACGTCCATCCAACCGTCGATGGTGTCGGTCATGAACTGAATGGCAAACAGGTAGAGCACGACAACCGGGGGCAAAGTGAGGGCCACGAAGACCGCAACCAGCCGCGCGGTCAGCCGGGCACCAACCTCACCGGCGCGCAGACGCTGGATGAGCTTGACCAGTCGACCGACAATCACCGCCAGCAGGATCAACACCGAGATGCCGGTCAGAACGATGATCCACATGGCCAGGCGCCCGAGCTGGGTGGCCTCCTGCTCGACCGAGGAAACCAGATACAGCGAGCTGAGCAGGATGATCAGAACGGCAGTCAGCGGAATGGCCCGCAGCAGCCGCCGCCAGCCAGTCTTACGGGGCATCGCTATCGACTCCGGCTGTCGACCATTCCTGCCAGGAGCTGCGCAAACGCCATTGCGGGTCGAACCAGGAAGGCAGTCGCATCGGCGAGGGCAATCGCGAGCGGTCCAGTTCGGCTCGGGCCTGAACCCGCCAGGGCCCGCGCTCGAGTTCGTCTCCCTCGAGCTTGACAGACCAGGGCTGGGGCTCCTGCAGCGCATTGAGAAGCATGCTCAGGCGCGGATAACTGCTGTGACTGTCGTCGCGCAGGTAGACGAGCTGGTAGTGACGGCTCAACGGCAGGTAGCTGATCTCGAGCCGATGCTTGCGGATGCGATCGAAGCCGGGCACGAAAACCGGCCCGCCGGTCGCACGCGTTTGCACCGCTACGGTGAGGGTGACGCCGCGCTCGAGCGCCTCGAGCATTGCCGGACTGGGCTCGAAGCGGATGCCGGCGACCAGATCGTATCCCTCGGCATCGCGCTCCATGCGCGGCTCGACCAGGTCGATCTGCCACTCGCGATCGGTCTCGCTACTGCAGGCGGCGAGCAGCAAGAGAAAAAAAGCCGTCGCAATCCTCGTCACCAGGCAACAACTGGCGCCCGGGACCGGTCGAACGGCCAGGCAGCTCGGTGTGTTCGATGACGCGGGCATCGGCATGGCGCTCCAGAAATGATTGAACCTGTCCGGCATTTTCCACCACCAGCACCGAGCAGGTGGCGTAGACAAGGATACCGCCGGGCTTGAGCAGCGGCCACAGGGCATCGAGCATCGCACGCTGGGCCGCAACCAGCGCCTCCACATCGGACGGCCTGCGCAGCCAGCGGACGTCGGGGTGGCGGCGAATCACGCCAGTGGCCGAACACGGGGCATCGACCAGGACACGGTCAAAGAGACGCCCGTCCCACCAGGTGCCGGGCTCGGCGGCATTGCCGACCTTCAGTTTCGCGTTGCAGCCGAGCCGTTCGAGATTCTCGCCGACGCGCTTGAGCCGCTCGCCGTCGATATCCAGCGCGGTCAGCTCGACTTCGGCCCGTTCCAGAATGTGCGCACTCTTGCCCCCGGGCGCGGCACAGGCATCCAGCACGCGCTGCCCGTCCGCCAGCTCCAGCTCATCGACGACCAGCTGGGCCGCACCGTCCTGAACCGACAGCGCACCTTCGGCAATGCCGGGCAACTTGCTGACCCGGACGCGCTCGTCGAGCATCACGGCATCCGCAAAGCCGTCGGGCAGGTGAGCCCGGAACCCGGCCCGGGTCAAGACATCCAAAGCCTGCTCGCGTGACCAGCGGCGTCGGTTCACGCGCAGCCACAAAGGCGGCACCCGGTTGCCGGCGGCCAGGATGGACCCGGCCTCAGCCGGCCAGTCGGTCTCGATTCGATCGATCAGCCAGCGCGGGTATCCCCGTGACCGTGCCGGATCTTCGGCCACCATCGCTTCCAGCGCATCGCGCCGACGCAGGAAATTGCGCAGCACTGCGTTGACCAGGCCGCGCAGGCGACCGCCACGGACCCCGGCCGCGGCGGCCACCGCGGCATGCACCACGGCGTGCTCGGGTTCGCGCCCGTCGCGCAGTTCGTGCACGGCCACGGCCAGAAGGAAAAAGACGATCCGGTCGCCCGCTTTCATCGGACGTTCGAGCAGCTCGCGCACGAGGAAGTCCAGTGCCGGCCAGTCGCGCATCACGCCATTGGCCAGTCGCCGCACCAGCGACCGGTCACGGCCGTCTTCGACCTCGCCGAGCACAGAGGCAAACGCCTCATCCAGCGCCTGGCCGCGATCGAGCACCGCCCGACAGGCCTGTGCTGCCAGCCACCGCGGCTTTGCCCCGGAAACCGCCTCACGCCTCACGCCTGACGCCTCACCGATGAGTCACCGCCAATCCGGATGCGCGTTGAGCCAGTCCCGGGCCGTGACCCGCTTGCGCCCGGCCGCCTGCAGCTCCAGGATCTCGAGAATGCCTTCGCCGCAGGCCACGGCGATGACGTCACGCTCGGAATGATCGCGCACCAGCGTGCCCGGCACGCCGCCGCTGCCGGTAACAGCATGCGCCCGGTGAATTCGAAATTCGACACCCTCGAGTTCGGCAAAGGCAACCGGCCAGGGGTGGTAGCCGCGCACCATGCGGGCCAGTTGCCGGGCCGGGAGACGCCAGTCCAGTCGCGCATCGGATTTTCGAATCAGGGGCGCATGCGTGGCCAGATCATCATCTTGTGTTTCCGGTTCGGGCAGAGCCCCGGCCTCGAGTCGCTGCAGTGCCTCGATCAGCAACTCGGCCGCCAGCGGCGCCAGCCGGTCGTGCAACTCGCCGGCGGTCTCTTCGGCACCGATGGCGGTGGCAGCCGTCATGATCACCGGCCCCGTGTCCAGCCCCTCGTCCATCTGCATCAGCGAGATGCCGGTCTCGGTGTCACCGGCCAGGATGGCCTGGTTGATCGGACTGGCACCGCGCCAGCGCGGCAGCAGCGACGCGTGAAGATTCCAGCAGCCATGCCTGGGCGCCGCAAGCCACGCAGTGGGCAACAGCAAACCGTAGGCAGCCGTCACCAGCAGATCGGGTTGCAGGTCGATCAGGGGCGCCCGCGATTCAGGTGACTTGAGGGAATTCGGCTGAAAAACGTCGATGCCAGCNTCGACGGCAACCTGCTTGACCGGGCCGAACTTCAGCTTCCGACCACGGCCNGCCGGTCGATCGGGCTGGGTAAAGACCGCCACCGGACGCCACCGCGACTGCCCGACCATCGCCTGCAGGGCCGGCACGGCAAAGTCCGGCGTGCCGGCAAAGACAATCCGCACGGTCAGGCTGTCGCCTTCTCGCGCTGCTGCTTGCGCAGCTTTTTCTCGACCATGCGCCGCTTCAGCGGCGAGAGGTAGTCGACGAACACCTTGCCGTCGAGATGATCGATCTCGTGCTGAATGCACACCGCCAGCAGGCCGTCGGCTTGCAGTTCGAAGGATTCACCGTCGGTGTCCAGGGCACGCACGCGGATGCGTTCGGCACGCTTGACCTCGGCATAGACGCCCGGCACCGACAGGCAGCCTTCCTCGCAGGTCTGGCTGCCGTCGCGCTCGAGGATTTCGGGATTGATGAAGACTTTGGGATCGTTGCGCTCTTCGCTCAGGTCAAGCACCAGCAGCCGTACCCCTTCGTTGACCTGGGTGGCCGCCAGCCCGATGCCGCGGGCATCGTACATGGTTTCGAGCATGTCGGCGGCCAGTTGACGCTCGCGTTCGGAGACCTCATCGACCGGTTTCGCCACCCGGCGCAGACGAGGATCAGGGAATTCCAGGATGCTGAGTTTTGACATGAGTTGAGAAAAATCGCTTAAACGTGCGTTTTGCAATGATAATGTTTATGATAGTCTGCGAAAAATCAAGCCCTAGGGCATTGCTTGGAGGGAGTCGCTCCGTGAAACGCATATTGGTATTGACCGCAGTCCTGTTGCTGGCGTTCAGTGTACAGGCAGACGACATTGAGTTGCGTGAGGATCATCCGCGCGAATACGTGGTTCAGGAGGGGGACACGCTTTGGGATATCGCCACCCGCTTTCTGGAGCGCCCGTGGCAGTGGCCGGCCATCTGGCATGCCAATCCCCAGATCGATGACCCGCACCTGATCTTCCCCGGCGATGTCATCTCCCTGGTCTTCGTCGGCGGCGAGCCGCGCCTGATGGTCGACGACTCCGTGCGGCGAATGTCCCCGGAAATACGGCGCGAACAACTCGACGGGCCGATCACGACCATTCCCTACGATGCCATCGAGCCGTTCCTGCGCCATCCCAGAATCATTCCGGCCGAGCAGTTCGACAGCCTGCCCTACGTGATTGCCAACGAAGGACAGCGCGTCATGTCCGGCCCCGGAGACCGAACCTACGTACGCGGTCTCGACAACGATGTCGGCGTTGGCGACGAAGTGGTCGTGGCCCGCGTGACCTTCCAGTTCGAGGATCGCCGCGCACCAAGCGACGAGGACATCAAACTTCGCCGCAATCGCATGCGCCATGGCCCAGGGCAGGTACCCTCGCACGAGCGCCCGGCCGGCCGGGTGTGGCAGTCGACCTTCGGTCGCATGGAGCGCTTCGACTACCCGATCATCGGCTACGAGATGTGGGAAGCGGCCCGCGCCCGCGTCATCCAGACCGGCGATCCGGCCATTCTCGAACTGACTTTCGGCCGCCGCGAGGTCATGGAAGGTGACCGCGTTCTGCCGGTCGACGAACACATCTTCGACACCACTTTTCACCCGCGTGCCATGGACGAAGTCCCCGAACGTGCCCGCGTACTCGCCATCAGCGAGGCCGGCTACGGTGTCGGACATCTCCAGATCCTCGCGATCAACCTCGGAACGGCCGATGGCGTGGAACCGGGACACATGTTCTCCGCATTCCGTCCGGGCGAGACCATCCGCGACAACCTGCGCTACCCGCTGCTCAGCCGCGAGGCGCGGCTCAACTCGGACCAGCGCTACGTCACCCTGCCCGAGGAGTACGCCGGCCATGTGATGGTGTTCAGACCCTTCGAGAACATCAGCTACGCCATCGTGCTCGACGGCACGGATGCCATTCGCGTCGACGACGTGCTTGATCACCCCGACCGCGAATTGTAAGAGGCGCTTTGGAGGTGCCGGCCCCGCCGTGTGCTGAAGCCTGGCTGGGCCTGGTTCTGGCCCGGGGCCTGGGGCCCAAACGCATGGCCGCCCTGGAGGCGGCCCTGGGCTCGCCAGCGGCCTGGATCGATGCCAGTGACCGGCAGTTGGCCGACGCCGGCCTCGATGACACTCTGATCCGTGCGCTACGCCAACCCGACCCGGCACTCATGCAGCGCTGCCTCGACTGGCTGGCCCACGAGCACCACCACCTCGTCACCCTCGACGACCCACTGTTTCCGCCGCTGCTCAAGCGCATTCCCGACCCACCGGCAGCATTGTTTGCCATCGGCAATCCCGGCTGCCTGGTCCACCCGCAACTGGCCATCGTCGGCAGCCGCAATGCCACACCCGGGGGACTCGATCACGCACGGTCGTTCGCCGCCACACTGTCGCGCGCGGGGTTCGTCATCACCAGCGGTCTCGCCGCCGGGGTCGACGGCACCGCTCACCAGGGCTGTCTCGATGCCGGCGGCCGGACCATCGCGGTGGCCGGCACCGGCCTGGACCAGGTTTACCCGGCCCGCCACCGCAAGCTGGCCCACGCCATTGTAGAGAACGGTCTGTTGTTGAGCCTTTTTCCGCCGGGCACCGGGCCGCTGGCCGGCAATTTCCCGGCTCGCAACCGCATCATCAGCGGCATGAGCCTGGGCACACTGGTCATCGAGGCCGGCCTTCGCTCCGGTTCGCTGATTACCGCCCGACTGGCCAACGAACAGGGCCGGGATATCTTTGCCGTGCCGGGTTCGGTGCACAACCCGCAAGCGCGCGGCTGTCACCGCCTGATCCGCGAAGGCGCAAAACTGGTCGAAACCGCCGAGGAAGTTGTCGAGGAACTGGCGCCACTCGCACGCCAACTGGCCGATGACATCGAACACCTGCTGGCGCCGAATGCTGCAAAAGAATCGGCCCCACCCCTTGATGAAACCGACCAATCGCCGCATATCGAACAAGACCCCGAATATCGGCGCCTGCTGGACGCCGTCGGCTTCGACCCCACACCCGTCGACGAGATCATCCAACGCTCGAGGTTGACACCCGCAGCGGTATCCTCCATGTTGCTGATGCTGGAACTCGATGGCCGGGTGAGTGCCCATGCCGGCGGCCGCTACAGTCGCAACGCTTGAAGGAAAGCAGTTGATGAAGGAAAACGTGCTCGATTTGCTGATGTACCTGTTCGAGAACTATATCTATGACGAGCCGGAAGAAGAGCCCGATCGCGACTCCCTGAGCGAGAGCCTGGAGGAAGCGGGCTTCTCGAGTGCCGAAATCGAGCGCGCGTTCGCCTGGCTCGACGGCCTCGCCGAGCAGCGCAAGCTGCCCGAACTCGGTGGTCACGAACAGAATCCCGTGCGATTGTTTTCCACCGACGAGTGTCGCCGCCTGGATGTGCACGCCCGCGGGTTCATCATGTACCTGGAAAACATCGGCGTCCTCGACCCGGCCCGGCGCGAGATGGTCATCGACCGGCTTTCCGCGCTGGAAACCGACGATATCGACATGGAAGACGTCAAGTGGGTGGTGCTGATGGTGCTGTTCAACCAGCCCGGCCAGGAAGCCAACTACGCGTGGATGGAAGAAATGATGTTCGACGAGGAAGGGGACTTCCGGCACTGAGCCCCTGCTCCATCGCGGCCCGGCGCTTGATCCGGCCGTGACATCCGTGTAACGCTGGTAGTCGTTTCACGGCGTCGGCACACCAACAAGTTCAAACAATGGCCAAGAATCTGCTTATCGTCGAGTCGCCGGCCAAGGCGACCACAATCAACAAGTACCTGGGGTCGGACTTCGAGGTCCTGGCCTCCTACGGGCACGTGCGCGACCTCGTGCCGAAGGAAGGTGCGGTCGATCCCGACAACGATTTCGCCATGCGCTACGACATCATCGAGCGCAACAAGAAACATGTCGACAAGATCGTGGCCGCCGCCCGCAAGGCCGACTCGATTTTCCTGGCGACCGACCTTGACCGCGAGGGTGAAGCGATCTCCTGGCATATTGCCGAGATCCTCAAGCAACGCGGCGTCAACTCCGACAAACCCGTCAAACGCGTGGTGTTCTCGGAAATCACCGAACGCGCCCTGAAAAAAGCCATGGAAGAACCGCGCGACCTGGCCGGATCACTGGTGGACGCGCAGCAGGCCAGGCGTGCGCTGGATTACCTGGTCGGCTTCAACCTCTCGCCGCTGTTGTGGAAGAAGGTGCGGCGCGGCCTGTCAGCCGGTCGCGTGCAGTCCCCGGCGCTGAGGATGATCGTCGAGCGCGAGGAAGAGATCGAGAAGTTCGATCCGCAGGAGTACTGGACCATCGAGGCCGACCTGGGCAAGACGGACGAGGAGCAGTTCAGCGCCAACCTTGTCCGGCTCGACGGCGGCAAGCTCGAGCAGTTCGACATCACCAACAGTGAGCGGGCCGAACAGGTCCGTACGCAGGTCGAACAGGCCGCCGCCGGTCGCTTTCCCGTCTCGCGGGTCAAGAAGAGTCAGCGCCGGCGTCGGGCCCAGCCGCCATTCATCACCTCGACGCTGCAGCAGGAGGCCGCCCGGCGACTGCGCTTCACCACCCAGCGCACCATGCGTCTCGCCCAGCAGCTCTATGAAGGCGTGGATACCGGTGGCGGCAACCAGGGCCTGATTACCTACATGCGTACCGATTCGGTCGCACTGGCCGGCGACGCGATCAACGAGATACGCTCGGTCATCGGCAAGGAATTCGGTGAAGGCCTGGTACCGGACAAGCCCAACTTCTATCAATCGAAGTCGAAGAACGCCCAGGAGGCCCACGAAGCCATCCGGCCAACCTCGGCGAAGCTCACGCCGATCAAGCTCAAACATCACCTGAGCGAGGATCAGTACAAGCTCTACCAGCTGATCTGGAACCGGGCCGTGGCCAGCCAGATGATCCCGGCCGTCTACGACACCGTCAGCGCCGAATTCGACGTCGGCGAGGCTACCTTTCGCGCCTCCGGCTCCACCCTGATCGAACCGGGCTTTCTCAAGGTCTACCAGGACGCCCGCGCGGAAGCCGACAACCGGCTGCCGGAACTCAACGAGGGCGACGAAATTCCGCTGATCGAGATCCGCCCCGAACAGCACTTCACCGAACCGCCGCCGCGCTACTCCGAGGCCAGCCTGGTCAAGGCGCTGGAAGAATTCGGCATCGGTCGTCCCTCGACCTATGCCTCCATCATCCAGACACTCAAGGACCGCGAATACGTCGAGCTCGACAAGCGCCGCTTCATCCCCACCTCAACCGGCCGGGTGGTGGCCAACTTTCTGTCGAAGCATTTCGAGCGCTACGTTGACTACGACTTCACCGCCCGACTGGAAGACGAGCTCGATGCCATCTCACGCGGTGAAAACGACTGGGTGCCTTTGCTGAAAGAGTTCTGGCAGCCGTTCATCGACCGGGTCAAGGAAAAGGACGAGTCGGTCAGCCGCCAGGAAGCACAGCAGGCGCGAGAGCTGGGCACCGACCCCAAGACGGGCAAGCCGGTCATCGTGCGCCTGGGACGCTACGGCCCGTTCGCCCAGATCGGCCAGGCCGAGGACGACGAGAAACCGCAGTTCGCCGGCCTGAGACCGGGCCAGAAGATGGAAACCATCACCCTGGACGAAGCCCTCAAGCTGTTCGACCTGCCGCGCGACCTCGGTGAAACGCCGGAAGGCGAGCCGGTGCAGGCCAACATCGGCCGCTTCGGCCCCTATATCCGCTACGGCAAGCGCAACTTTGTGTCGCTCAAGGAACACGACCCGCACGAGGTCACGCTGGAACAGGCGATGGAACTGGTCGAGGCCCACAAGAAGGCCCAGCGCGAGCGCATCATCCAGCACTTCGAGGCCGAGGACATCCAGGTCCTCAAGGGCCGTTACGGCCCCTTCGTCACCGACGGCAACCGCAACGCCAGCGTGCCCAAGGACCAGGAACCGGAAAAACTGACCCTGGAAGAATGCCAGAAGATGCTGGCCGAAGCCCCGCCGAAAGGCCGGCGCGGCAAGTTCGGCAAGAAGAAGGCCGGCGCCAAGAAGGCAGCGAAAAAGAAGGCCGCCAAGAAGAAGGCTTCAAAGGGGGGCTCGAAGAAAAAGGCTTCGAAGAAGAAGGCCGCATCGAAAGCCTGAGGTCGCTACTACACCGACAGCAAGTCATTTCGATCCCCGTGGTGCTGTTCTGTAGTGGACCCTGAGTAGATTGGGTTAATGGTGGCGGGGTGGCGAGTCGCCTTGCCCGTGGCCGGAACCGAGGTGAATCGCCATATCGGCGCGTTGAGCGTGGTGGCGTTCTGGTGCCGCTGAATTACCTCGTGCCAACAGATCGCCCCTGCCTTTGATCAAGCCTTTCTGGCGCTTTGGGCACGGATATTCTGTGCTCGCCTCCATCACCTCGAACCCGGCCACGGGCAAGACCACTCACCACCTGAAGTGTGTGAGTAGATTGATAAAGAAGACCAAGACGATGCCACCACCCTGCCTTTAAAACTTCTCTCACACTTCATAGCGGGTGGTATTCGGTCGAGCACGGCCGGGGCGGGTGACGGAACAACCTCCTGATTCACCCCGATCCATCCTCCACACCAAAGGCGGTGTCGAAGGCAATCAGGGCATGAGAGGCAACGAGTAAATTGTATCGACGCAAGGGCCACCAAGCCCATACGAGCTGAAAAAGCCGATCACCCGACCAGGCCGTGATCGACCGGATGCTACCCGCTACCACCACTTCCTCCGGATGCCACCCGCTACCTCCCCCAAATTCTTGTGTACCCTGTGTCCTTCTGNGACTAGGCTTTTGGAAACCACCTTGAACACCAAAGAAGCAACCAGACTCGTCACCGACTATCTCACCGACCTGCAAGACCGGCTATGTTCGGCCTTCGAGGCAGTCGACGGAAGCAAGCGCTTTCACGAGGACCAATGGGAGCGGCCCGAAGGGGGCGGCGGGCGCACACGCGTGATCGAGAACGGCGCGGTGTTCGAGAAGGGCGGCGTCAATTATTCGCATGTGCACGGCGATGCCCTGCCCGCCGCGGCCAGCCAGCGCCGGCCGGAACTGGCCGGGCGTTCGTTCCAGGCCATGGGCGTGTCGGTGGTCATGCACCCGGTCAACCCGTATGTGCCCACCAGCCACGCCAACGTGCGCTTCTTCATTGCCGAAAAGGCAGGCGAGCCGCCGGCCTGGTGGTTCGGCGGCGGCTTCGATCTCACGCCATACTATCCCTACGACGAGGACTGCCGCTTCTGGCACGAAACGGCACACGACCTTTGCGCCCCGTTCGGCAACAACGTCTACGCCGAGCACAAGCGCTGGTGCGACGAGTACTTCTATCTGAAACACCGCGACGAGACCCGTGGCGTCGGCGGGCTGTTCTTCGACGACCTCAACGAGTGGGATTTCAACACCTGCTTCGATTACATGAAGGCCGTCGGTGACGGCTACCTGGCCGCCTACCAACCCATCGTCGAGAAACGCAAGGGCCTTGACTACGGCCAGCGCGAGATCGATTTCCAACGCTACCGCCGCGGTCGCTACGTCGAGTTCAACCTGGTCTACGACCGTGGCACCCTGTTCGGACTGCAGTCGGGCGGACGTACCGAATCCATCCTCATGAGCCTGCCGGCCGTCGCCCACTGGCGCTACGACTGGCACCCCGAACCCGGCAGCCCGGAAGGGAAACTGGCCGACTACCTCAAGCCGCACGACTGGCTATAGTTGATCCCGCCGCCGTTGACATGCCCTGACTGTTACATGTAACATTCAGGGCATGAGCGATTCTGTCCGCGATCGAGTCAGCAGCTACCGCGCAAGGATGCGACGCGCGGGGCTCAGACCGGTGCAGATCTGGGTTCCGGACACTCGCCGACCCGGCTTCGCCGATGAATGTCGGCGCCAGTCGTCTATGCTGCAGGATGATCGACAGGAAGCCGACCTTTCCGACTGGCTGGATCAAGTCGCCGATAACGACGGCTGGCAGTGAATGCAGCGTGGCGAATTGGTAACCGTGGCGCTCAAGGGTGACTACGGCAAGCCGCGGCCGGCCCTGGTCATTCAGTCCGATCTTTTCGCCGCTCATCCATCGGTCACCATCATGCCGGTCACCAGCGAGCTTCGCGACACGCCGCTGTTCCGGTTTGATATAGCACCCACCGAGGCCAACGGCCTGAAGCATCCATCACAGGTCATGATCGACAAGATTCACACCGTTGGCCGCGACCGTGTTGGGCGTGTCATCGGCGGCCTGGAGGAAGAACAAATGGTATCGGTCAATCGCCTGATGATGATCTTTCTGGGGCTGGCCTGAACCGGCATCACCAGATCAAATATTGATCGCCCAGTCGGGCAACACCTGAAGCGCCCAGGTTTCGAGCACCTTGTCGAAACCGGTCAGCACCAGTACGGCCATGATCGCCAGCACCCAGCCAAGCAGCTTCTTGCCCTGTTTCGCCTTTTCCAGTAGACCGGGGCGCAGGCGATTGAGTGCACCGGTAGTGGCCAGGCCGGCACCAATCAACACCAGCGCACAGCCGATGCCGAAGGCAAGCATCACCACGAAGGCCATGCTCATGCTCTGGCCCATCGAGGCCAGGGCGATAGCCGCACCGAGGGTAGGACCGACGCAGGGCAGCCACACCAGGCCGAGCAGCAAACCGATGCCGAACTGACTGCCCGGACCCGAGGCCACTTCCGGGT
>SL_3KL_010_SEDDRAFT_10002171_pt1 | contig 17935 bp, 13 predicted proteins | sample SodLakKL_010_SED_2_FD_10381 | JGI IMG/M metagenome (IMG submission 10381) | reverse complement strand
GGATCCGTTTGTATAGGCCGGGCTTGACCGGCCTGCGGTTAATTTAACGGGGATATTTGTAGGGACAGGGCTTGACCTGTCCAAATAACCAGCGTTTAATCCCGGAAGAATTAAAAACAGCACAGAACAAAAAGCATAGAGTTTGTCAATTTGTTTATACACAGTGTTTTAGAACTTAAAACTATGTTCAGGTTTTTACTCAGGAGTTTTTGTGATTTTTTACAGGGAACCCATTTATAATCAAACACAATTATATATGTTTGTTTATCAGAAGCTTACAGATTAGACAAAATTTTTATCCGGAAGTCAGGAAAAGTTTCCAGATTGATTCACCGGCAGGCAATGGAGCCAGAACGTGAACGGTNTCGCCGCTGACAGGGTGTGTAAAAGATACAGAACGTGCGTGCAGATGGATGCTGCCACCGGGATTTGAGCGGTCATATCCATATTTCAAATCCCCTTTGATGGGAGACCCAATGGCTGCAAGCTGTGCCCGCACCTGGTGGTGCCTGCCGGTAAGCAGTTCCACTTCCAAAAGAAAATACCGGTCACTCTTCGCAATGAGTTTATAAAGCAGCTCAGCCCTTTTAGCCCCTGGGGTATTCTCATGAACCACGTAAGATTTGTTTTGCTTTTCATTTTTTTTGAGATAATGAATAAGCTTTCCTGATGGCGCCGGCGGACAAACGGCAACCACCGCCAGGTATTTTTTGGCAATGGCCTTGTTTTTCAACATCTCATTCATCCGTGTCAAAGCCTTGGAAGTGCGCGCAAAAATGACTGCACCACTCACCGGACGGTCGATACGGTGCACTACACCCAAAAAAACACGTCCCGGCTTATTGTATTTTTCTTTGATGTAGGATTTTACGGTCTCCGAAAGGGGGATATCGCCGGTTTTATCGCCCTGTACAATTTCGGAGGCAAGCTTGTTGATAATGATCAGATGATTGTCTTCAAATAAAACGCGGGATTTCAGCAATCCATCAGGGTAATGGTTGCCTGAAGCGGCATCATCAGAATGGCCCGAATCAATATTGCTCCTTCTCATTGGGAAATTTTAGCTGCTTCACATCGGAAATATAATTTTCCACGGAGGTTTTGATTTCATCATAAAGATTGCTGTACCTGCGCAAAAAACGCGGAGAAAAGTCCTTGTTGATACCAAGCATATCGTGAAGTACGAGCACCTGGCCATCCACCTTGTTGCCGGCGCCGATGCCAATAGTCGGAATGCTGATTTCCCTGGTGACTTTTTCTGCCAAAACTGCAGGGATTTTCTCAAGTACCAGTGCAAAACAGCCGGCCTCAGTCAGAAGGTGCGCATCCTCAACCAGCTTCCGCGCTTCTTCTTCCTGTGTGGCACGTACCACATAAGTACCAAATTTGTTGATAGATTGGGGGGTGAGGCCAAGGTGTCCCATCACCGGTATCCCCGCTGAGAGGATACGGTCAACAGATTCTATGATCTCCCGTCCCCCCTCCAGTTTCACGGCATTGGCATTTGATTCCTTCATGATCCGGATAGCCGACAGCAACGCTTCCCTGCTGTTTCCCTGGTAGGTCCCAAAGGGCAGGTCAACCACTACCAGTGCCCTGGATACTGCACGCATCACAGAACTGGCATGATAAATCATCTCATTGAGCGTGATGGGAAGCGTGGTTTTGTGACCAGCCATCACATTGGCGGCCGAATCACCCACCAGGATCACATCAATGCCCGCCCGGTCAACAATGCGGGCCATGGAATAGTCGTACGCGGTCAGCATGGATATCTTTACCTCCCGGAGCTTCATCTCCTGCAAAACATGGGTGGTAACCTTGGTTACATTTGGTGCCTTCATGGGCTGGAAGTATTTTAATGATGAACTGAAATTTGCCTGCTTCTAAGATTTGATGCCGGATACCATGCTCTAATAACTCAACAAGCAGCTGTTTCACTTTGTGAAACAGTATTTAGCGGACAATCGGCAGAGATTGCCGGAAGCTTGTCCGGAATGCGGTTGTATCTGTAGCTTATTCAAAAAACCAATCAAAACGGCCAAAAGTTGTTGTCGTACCAGATTTTTTCCGTGAGCTGCTTATTGAGATCCACCAGCAGTTTGTGATGACCTTTTTCCCAGTTGGCGAGCCATTCAAACAATTCTTTTTCATTGGGATCGGACGTTTCCGCCGCTCTTTTGGAATAGGCTTCCACAGATTTTGTTTCCATGTCGATCGCTGCTGAAATAGCTGCTGATTCAAAACCCGAACCGCTGATGTCCTGCACCATTTCATCCGTCAGGATGGTGTTGGCAATGGCGTCATGGCCGGGAGCTTTTTCCAGCTCATTTCTGTCAAAACGGCCCGACTCTCCGTAATGCTTCAACTGCTTTTGCAGAAAGTCAATATGGGTTTGCTCCTCATCAGCCATGACCTGAAAAATTTTACGAACATCCTCGTTTGTGGTTTGAGCGGCAACCTGTTCATACAGGGATTTTCCCCTGTGCTCCATAATAATGGCTTGCTTCAAAATATCTTTTACACCTTCTGTACTCATGATGCTGGTTTTTTAAATGTTTGATTTATAAAGTTTTACTACGCATAATGTCGGCATCAACACAATGATCATCCGTGATGAACATATTGGTTTCGTTAAAACAAAAATAGGCTTTTTCAGCAAATGAATCACATTATTGCTTTGATTAATTCAGATTATATGGTTGTATGTTCGTTTCAATATTACCGGGATAAGGAAAAACAAACAAGGAAAAAACGTATTTTTGCAGACAAAGCATGTGTTTATGGACTGGATAACAGAGAGGCTGGTGAGTGATTTGTTTGCCGGTTGGTACGGTGAACCTCCGCACAAGATCACCCCGATGCCGGCAGGAGGCTCAAACCGGCAATATTTTCGCCTCTGGGCAAAAAATTACACGGTTGTTGGCGCATACAACCCGGATACACGCGAAAATGAAGCATTTTTTCAGCTCACAAACCATTTTCACAGCCTGGGCCTGCCGGTACCAAAGGTGCTGGCAAAGGATACTGAAACCAACTGTTACCTGGTTACCGACCTGGGCGACACCAGGTTGTTTTCGCTGCTGCCCCATAAAGAAAATATTGATTTCGACGCACATGTTATGTCGCTGTATCAGCGTGTAATCGATCACCTGGTAGTCTTTCAGACCGAAGCCGCAAAAAAGATCGACTTCTCCATATGCTACCCGCGGCACGCTTTTGACGAACAGTCGATGATCTGGGATCTCAACTACTTCAAATATTATTTTTTAAAAATCACCGGGATCCATTTCGACGAACAGGGCCTGGAAGAAGATTTTCGGCGGTTTATTCAACTTTTGAGCAAGTCACCGGCCGGGTATTTCATGTACCGCGATTTTCAGTCGAGGAACATCATGATCAGGGAAGATAATCCTTGGTTCATTGATTACCAGGGCGGGCGAAAAGGACCGCTGGAGTATGATATTGCCTCCCTCCTCTTTGATGCCAAGGCCAATATACCCTTTCATCAGCGCGAAGAGCTTCTCTCTTATTATATGGATAAAGCGGGCGAAAAAGTTTCCATCCGGCGGGAAACATTCAGGAGGTCTTTTTATGATTTTGTTGTGATGCGCATTTTGCAGGCACTGGGCACCTATGGATTTCGCGGCGGGGTAGAAAAGAAAAAGTTTTTCTTAGAAAGTCTGCCTTATGCCCTGAATAACCTTGCATGGCTTGACGAAAACCAATTGTTTCCAAAAGAAACGCCCTATTTAAACCGGATTTTGAAAAACATAGTGCAGGAAAAACCAACACTTGGAGAAGATGGCCGGGAAGAAATCCTGGCTCCCCCCGATGATACGCTGACCGTGCGCATCGGAAGCTTCTCCTACAGAAATGGGATTCCCGCCGATAATTCAGGACATGGCGGTGGCTTTGTTTTTGATTGCCGTGCCCTGCCTAATCCCGGCAGGGAAGAGCGATACAAATCGCTCACAGGAAAACACCATGACGTAATTCGGTTCTTAAACAACGAACCTAATGTCGCAGCCTTTTTTGAGCATGCAAAAAACCTTGTTGAACCGGCAGTGGAAACATATTTGGAACGAGGTTTCTCAAGCCTGACCGTCTCATTTGGGTGTACAGGCGGCCAGCATCGTTCTGTCTATTGTGCCGAAAAACTGGCAGGACACCTGAGAGATAATTATGAAATAAATGTGATAGTACAACATTTTGAAGAATCCAACTGGCCCGGCAGATCGTGATCGTTATGCGTCCAAAACAGGCGGTAACCAAGCAATGATCTTTGTTTATGTCCATGCATAATCACAAAAACCGCGGAGGTTGAGAACTCCGGCCGGCCATCTAAACCAAAGAAAAGCCCGATATGAAAGCCATGATTTTTGCCGCAGGCATGGGCACACGACTTGGTTCTCTGACACAGAAAACACCTAAGGCCCTGGTAGAGATTTGTGGCAAGCCCATGCTGTTGCATGTGGCCGAAAAACTCATGGCTGCCGGTGTAACCCAAATCGTGGTAAACGTGCACCATCATGCAGGCAAAATGAAAGCTTTTATCCGCAGCCTGCATTACCCGGGTGTACAATTCCACATTTCCGACGAAACAGACAACCTGCTGGACACAGGTGGCGGTTTGTTGCATGCCGCATCCCTTTTGCAGGGCGATCAGCCGGTGATCCTGCACAATACCGATGTCCTTTCCGATGTTGATCTGCTAAAGATGTTGGATTTCCATATGTCTGACAAAGCATTGGCAACCCTGGCAGTTAGCAGGAGAAAGACGTCCAGGTACTTCCTCTGGCATCAAAACCTGCTTGCCGGCTGGGAAAATACGGCAACAGGCGAAAGGATACTAACGCAACAGGCACCTGCGGAAAAAATTGACCAAATGGCATTCAGCGGGATTCATATACTGGACCCACGCATTTTTGACCTGATTACGGAAAGTGGTGTATTCCCTATCAATACAGCATACCTCCGGCTGGCAAAAGAACAAAACATTCTGGCTTTTGAACACGACCCCCGATTTTGGGCCGATGTGGGTTCTCCTGAAAAATTGCAAAAAGCGGAGCAAATGGTCATGAATAACCCAGAACGTTTTATTGATTTTATGTGAAAAGCACGCACCGGAGTGTTTTGTTTATGTCTGCGGGTGAGGATTAAGTAATCAGTAGGCAGTAGGCAGTAAGCAGGAAATCAAAACAAGCCTTTTGAATGTTTTTGGTTCACGCAAAAATCCCAAAGGAACAAAGAAAACCTAACATAACATCCCACTTTTAACATTTTGACACTTAGACATTTTCACATTTACACATTTGTACATTTTCACATTAAATCACCATGGAATCATTTCTGAAGAAGCTTGTGGATCATATTTGGGAAACCCATGCCGGCAACCTGGGCGACCTGTGCATCGTAACACCCAACCGGCGGGCAGGATTATTTATCAGAAAAAATATCACAGATAAGATCAATAAACCCACATGGGCTCCCGAGATTTTAAGCATCGAGGATTTTTTAAACAAAATTTCCGGACTCACCATCTGTGACCACCTCACCTTGCTGTTTGAATTTTATACAGTTTATCAGTCACTGGAAAAGGACAAGGCTGATGAACCGGAAGCGTTTTTCTCGTGGGCACCTGCCCTCCTTCGCGATTTTGACGACATTGACAATGCCCTTGCAGAACCCGGAAAATTATATGCATACCTGGAAGACATCCGTTATATCGACACCTGGAACCCCGATGGCAGTGAACTGACCGATTTCCAAAAAAATTACCTTTCTTTCATCAAAAAACTAAAAACTTACCACAAGGCGCTCAAAGTACACCTGACCGGAAAAAATATGGGATGGCAGGGCCTTTCATCCAGGCTGGCTGCACAAAAGCTCAGCGGTGAAAAGCCTGACATCCCATGGGAGCATGTGATTTTTGCCGGCTTCAATGCCCTTAGCCAGGCCGAGGAAACCATTATCGGCGCATTGTTAAGCAAAAACGCCGCAACATATATTCCTGATACCGATCCTTTCTATATCGATGACCCCGCCCATGAAGCAGGACGCTTCATCAGAAAGTACCGTTCACTTTTTGACCTGAAAACCATGGAGACGGGTGAAGACGGATTCCGCGATGACAAAAAAAACATCCGGATATTTGGTGTGGCGAAAAACGTAAACCAGGCCCGACTTGCTGGCAACCTGCTAAAGAATGAACCAGAACTCAGCACCGACGAAAACACCGCCGTGGTGCTCGCCAATGAAAACCTGCTGATTCCCACGCTAAATGCACTGCCCGGAGATATCCAGGGCCTGAATGTAACCATGGGCTACCCACTGGCGAAAACAAATATGTTCAGTTTTTTTGATGCATTGTTCCGGCTACACATGCGGGCTATCCTTCCAGTAAAGAACAACAGCGATCCATATGCTTTTTATCATAAGGATGTGCTGGTTTTGTTGTCGCACAGCAATAGCAGCCTTTTATGGGACCTTGAAAAGGGAGATGAAAAGATCTCCGGGATGCTCAAAAAACTAAATGCCTCGAACCGCAGCTTTGTAAGCTTTGATGAGCTGGTCGCCATGTCAGAAAATGACGATGCTTTTCAGGAAGCTTTCTCACTTCTGTTTGCCGATTGGCAAAATGATCCACACAAGGCTTTTGCCAGCCTGATCAGGCTCACCGAAAAATTCGACCTGTTATTCAGAGAAAAAGCCGGGAGGCAAGGTGGTGACATTATACAAACACCCTTTTTTACGGACTTTGAGTCGCTCTATTATTTTGGCAAGATATTCAGGCAGGTGATAAACCTCCTTTCCGGTTACCCTTTTTTGGGTTCTTTCCGCACGTTGTACAAGTTATTCAGGCAAACGGCTTCTGAAACCAGCCTGTCATTTACGGGTGAGCCCCTGGAAGGCTTGCAAATCATGGGAATGCTGGAAACCAGGACCCTTGATTTCGATCATGTGATTTTGTTATCAGCAAATGAAAACATTTTACCCCGGCCCAAAAGCAGCAACTCCTTTATCCCTTATGAGGTAAGAAAATCCTTTGGTTTGCGATTGTATCACGACCAGGATGCAATTTACGCCTACCATTTTTATCGCTTACTGCAAAGAGCCCGCAATATTTATATCATTTACAATACAGAAGCACAAGATGCAGGAAGCAGCGAAAAAAGCAGATTCATTACACAGCTTCAATATGAATTGCCGGCATATAATTCAGGAATTCAGATTCATGAAGAGATTGTATCACTACCCCCTCCCCTTGATTCAGGGGATCATGTAATCACTATCCCCAAAACACCGGACATCCAGCAGCGCCTTGATGAAATATCGGAAAAGGGATTTTCACCTTCTGCCCTGAGCACTTACATCAATTGTCCCCTGCAATTTTATCTTGACCGGCTCGCACGTATTGACGAAGCGGAGGAAGTGGAGGAAACACTTGAAGCCCGCACCATTGGCAGTGTTGCCCATGGAGTACTGGAGAAATTATTTCAGCCCTGTATCGGGCAGGTACTTCGGAAAGAACACATCTCCGGAATGCAAGAACAGCTGGAAGCCACACTGAATAGCGAGTTTTCAAAAGAATACAAGGGAGGCGACACCACAAGGGGCAAAAACCTGTTGCTGTATCATCTTACCTTAAGATATTTGGAGAATATTCTGAAAGCAGAGGCAGAGGCCATTGAAAAGGCAGCAGCCGATAACAAAATGATCACCATTCTGGCACTGGAGCAAGAATTGCACACCACCATCACACTGCATGAAGGAAGCAATAAAGAAAAAACGGTCCGGCTGAAGGGACTTGCCGACCGCATTGACACCATAGGAGGAGTGATCAGGGTTATTGACTACAAAACCGGACGCATCGGGCCCTATGAACTGAGCTTCAAAGAGTGGGGCATTCCCTTTAACAAAAGCGACAAATCCAAAAACTTTCAGTTGCTGTTCTATGCATATATGTATAGTAAGATGAATGATGCGGAAGCAGACATTGAACCGGGCATCCTGTCATTGCGCAGTCCTGCCAAAGGATTACAAATAATGACCCACCCGGGTGGGAAAGGCATTCTAAAAAAGGAGGATATCCGGGCCTTTGAAAGTGAACTGAAGATCTTATTAGAGAAGTTGCTTGATCCGGACATTCCGTTTGCTCAAACAGATGACAGTAGCAATTGTCAGTACTGTTTGTTCAGTAAGATGTGCCGACGGTTTTAAGATGAACCGTTTGTTTCAAACAAGGTCAGCATATCAGCCGATCATTTTCTTACTTTCTGCAAGCACTTTATCCAGACCATCGGCATCTGAGCCCCCTGCTGTGGCAAAAAACGGTTGACCGCCCCCTCCTCCTTTGATATGGTTTGCCAGGTTGCGCACCATGTTACCGGCATGCAGGCCTTTCTGTTCAACGAGGTTTTCTGCGATCATGATGGTGATCCCGGGCTTGCCCTCCGATTCGTGGGCAATTACCAGGAAGAGATCATCCACTTTGCCTTTAAGCTTGAAAGCCAAGTCTTTGGCCGCTTTTGCATCCATTGAAACACGGGTTCCGATATAGTTGACACCACTGATGTTTTCCGCGTTGCCTGCAAGATGATCCACCATTTGCTGAAGCTGCTGTTGCTGCATGGCAACCAGCTCTTTTTTCATGGCTTCGTTGTGTTCCAGTACCTGGCCCAGGGCTTTTATGCTGTCTTTGGGATGTTTCAAAAGTTCCTTCAGGCTATTCAGCTCGTCAATCTTTGATTGGATAAACTCCTCAGCAGCACGTCCGGTAACTGCTTCAACCCTTCTGATCCCGGCGGCAATGGCGCTTTCGGAAACAATGGCAAACAGCCCGATCTGTCCTGTGGCCTTCACGTGGGTGCCACCACAAAGCTCAGATGAGAAGGCATTGTCAAATGCAACAACACGCACCTTTTCTCCGTATTTTTCTCCAAAAAGCGCTGTTGCACCCATCTGCTCCGCCTCTTCCATACTTAAATCACGATGTTCCTCCATGGAAATATTTTCCCTGATTTTCTCATTAACCAGACGCTCCACAGCCAGTATTTCCCCGTAGGTCATTTTGCCAAAATGGGAAAAGTCAAAACGGAGACGCTGATCGTCAACCAATGAACCCTTTTGCTGAACATGACTACCCAGAACAGTTTTCAATGCTGAATGCAGTAAGTGGGTTGCCGTATGGTTGTTTTCTGTAAGCAAACGCTTGGTTGAATCGACAACTGCCGTAAACGTACCCGTTAATTCGGCGGGTATATCTGGCATGAGGTGGATAGAAAGGTTATTCTCTTTGCGGGTATCAATGACCGGATATCGCTCTCCATTTAGAGTCAAAAAGCCGCGATCACCCACCTGCCCGCCTGACTCGGCGTAAAAAGGTGTTTGATCAAGCACCACCTGGTACAGGGTTTTCCCTTTTGCATCTACTTTTCGGTACTTCACCACCGACACCTCGGCTTCGAGTTTTTCATAACCCAGGAAAACCGTATCTTCTGTCCGTTGCTTAAGTTCAATCCAGTCTCCTGCATCCACAACAGCCGCCGCACGGCTACGCTCTTTTTGTCCGCTCATCCCCTCTTCAAAGCCTTTAAGGTCAACAGTCCATCCCTGTTCCCTGGCCATCAGCATAGTCAGGTCGATCGGAAAACCATAGGTGTCAAACAACTCAAAGGCAAATTTGCCGGGTATAACCTTCTTATCAGGATGTGCGTGAATAAACTGTTCAAACTTTTGTATCCCAACTGACAGGGTGCGAAGGAACGTTTGCTCTTCCTCGGCAATCACTTTGGTGATCAGTTCTTGCTGGGCTTTCAGCTCGGGAAAAGCTCCGCCCATGTGATTTACCAGATCATTAACCAGCAGGTTTACAAAGGGTTCGCGAAAACCAAGGAAGGTATAACCATAGCGGATGCCTCTGCGCAAAATGCGACGAATAACATATCCTGCCTTATTGTTTGAAGGAAGCTCACCATCGGCAATGGCAAAGGAAACAGCACGTAAATGGTCGGCCACCACACGCATNGCCACATCGGCTTCGGCATTGTCACCGTATGCAATACCCGAAAGTACCTGCAATTTTTCAATATAGGGAAGAAAAACGTCGGTGTCGTAATTTGATTGCTTGTTTTGAAGAACCATACAGAGGCGTTCAAAACCCATACCCGTATCAACATGCTTTGCAGGCAGAGACTTTAACTTCCCGTCCGACATCCTGTTGAAGGCAATAAACACCAGGTTCCAGATTTCGATCACCAGTGGGTGGTCTGTATTTACAAGTGCAGCACCATCAATCGCCTGCCGCGCTTTTTCATCGCGGATGTCCACGTGAACTTCGGAGCATGGGCCACACGGTCCGGTGTCACCCATCTCCCAAAAGTTATCTTTCTTTGAACCAAACAATATCCGCTCTTCAGGTACAAAAGGTTTCCACAGGTCATACGCTTCATGATCGGCTTCCAGCCCATCATCGGGTGAACCTTCAAAAACGGTCACGTACAAACGATCTTTGTCGATCCCATAAGTTTCGGTGAGCAGCTCCCACGCCCAGGCAATGGCTTCCTTCTTGAAATAATCACCAAAACTCCAGTTGCCAAGCATTTCAAACATGGTATGGTGGTAAGTGTCATGGCCAACTTCTTCCAGATCATTGTGCTTGCCTGAAACACGCAGACATTTTTGTGAATTCGCAACACGAACATGTGAAGGTGTGGAATTGTCAAGAAAAATATCCTTAAACTGGTTCATGCCCGCATTGGTAAACATTAGTGTAGGATCATTCCTCATCACCATGGGGGCCGACCGGTAGATTTCATGGCCTTTGTCCTTGAAAAACTGAAGAAAAGCCTGGCGTATTTCTGAAGAATTCATTGAAAAAAATATTTTTTTTAATTTTAGGTGTCAAAATTACATGATTTTTTTTAGTTTTGTAGAATGGTGTAGTGTTTTCAAGCAAAGCTCAGTTTATGAAACCGCTTTGATCCAACTCTTTTTTCCAGAAACCGATCAAATTAACGTGTATGAGTAAAATTCAATACCGTTTTAACACAAAATCACTTTCGGTAGAGCGAGTTAACAAGACGTTTAAAGACAGGTTAAAAGTCTTGCTTCGTTATGTGCTTGCCGGATTGGTATTTTCAGTAATCGTTCTGATTATTGGATTTACCTTTTTTGAGTCACCCAAAGAGCGTATTCTAAAGCGGGAAATAGACCAGTTCAAACTACAGTATCAACTGCTAAATGACAGGATCAACGTCTTTGAAAACATTCTCGCTGATATGCAGGAGCGTGACGACAACATTTACCGTGTGATTTTTGAAGCCGACCCCATTCCCAGGCCCATTCGTGATGCTGCATTTGGTGGTACCGACCGCTATGCGCATCTGGCCGGATACCAGAACAGCGAACTGATGTCGCGAACATTGCAACGTATTGACCAGCTGGCCAGCCAGCTCTATGTGCAATCCAAGTCTTATGATGAAGTATTCCAGATGGCCCTGAACAAGGCGGATATGCTGTCATCCATTCCTGCTATCGTACCTGTAGAGCTGAACAACAGGACCCGGCTCAGCTCGGGTTACGGTATGCGCATACACCCCATCTACAAAACCATGCGCATGCATCATGGCGTTGATTTTACCGCCGAGATCGGCACCCCCATTTATTCGCCTGGTAATGGTATTGTCACAAGGGCCGAAAGAAACCGCCATGGCTACGGCCTTCTCATTGAAATTGATCATGGATACGGATATGTGACGCGCTATGCCCATCTTAGCAAAATGGAAGTAAGGACAGGGCAGGAAGTGGTCAGGGGAGAGATCATCGGAAGAGTAGGCAATACCGGCAGCTCAACAGCCCCCCATCTTCACTACGAAGTACACCGCAACGGCAGAACAGTCAACCCTGTCTATTACTTCTTCAACGATCTTAGTCCCGAAGAGTTCGAAATTATTATCGAACGCGCATCACGCGTNAATCAATCACTGTCATAAAAACCGACAAACCGGATTAAACCGGCACCAACTTCACCCATTTATTCAAGCATTCATTGCCTGATAACAGGTTGTCATTCTATGCTTAGCCTGTAGATTTCCCGCCCGCGCGATCCAATAACCACCCTGTTGCCCCACACCACGGGCGAAGCTTCAAAATTCCGGCCAAGCCTCCGGCGATAAAGAATACGGCCATCCCGGCCATCAAGCAAATAGACATTCCCCTCCACATCACCGGTGAAAATAAACAGATCTCCAAACTCATTATACAAGGCAACCGGCGATGACCAGCTGTAAGCACTCAGCAGTGTCCTGTAAACAATATCCCCGGTCTGCTTGTGGAAAGCAATCAGCTCACCCGCTCCATCCTCAGTGGTATGGGCAAAATTGGAAACAATGATATCAGCCGCATTATTCCTGCCGGCCAAAGGCGTGGAAAACATCCCCCCGTCAAACATCCTGCCGGCATGTGACACACGGAAGGCTTCGATCTTCTGTTCCCATAAAGCCTCCCCGTTCAGGCCATTGATCTTTACAAATCGCGCGTAACCCTCATCACCTTGCATGTCCACCTGGCTGCCGGTATATATATATGGTATCTCATCTTCCACCTCAATCACAATAGTGGCATCTGTATCATCCATATTGTCGTACATCCATACAGGCTGCAAGGTCAGCAAGTTGATGCACAGAATATTCCCGTGATTGTCACCAAAGTATCCGTAATTTTTGTAAACAGCCAGGCTCGATTCAATGCCGGGGCCGGATCTGCCACGAAGCCTGTAAACCATCTTTGCCACAAGGGATATTTCATCGTCGTCAATGTAAAACTGATAAAGCACCCCATTCTCTCCCGGCCAGTAGAGAAAGTCGCCAACCAGCAAAGGACTGCTGTCGAAAGCTCCCCAACGCCTGTAAGCCACCGGGTCATTATGCCCGGAATAGAAAAAGACAGGCGCATGGCGATGCAAATCAATTATGTTGATGCCAAACGATTCTTCATCATGAGGAACACCGCTGCCGACATAAAGCAAACCATTCAGCCGGGGGTCCAGGCTTGGCGTACCTTTGATGGGGTTATGGGTAGGAATGGGCGGACGGGTTTCCGTGCCATCCTCAAAATCAAGAAAAAAAACAGTCCCTGAAAGAGAGCCTGCAATAACTTCCAGGGCATCCTGCTTCTTTTTGAAGGTTGTGTCAAGCAAGGCATATTCCTCTCTGGTCTCTCCGGGCCATTTCACAATCAGGGGCTGACCGGTCCAGCCCAACCCGCCGCCCCACATCCCGTACTGAGTGCGGGTGGTGTCATAATCTGTGGTATAAACCCAGTCAACATTTACCTGTTGGGGAACGCCCCGGACAAAACCCGACACGGGCATGTCGCGCCTGAAGCTTCCGCGAAAAGTAAGAACACCCAGGCCCGGGTCATAATCATCACACATCAGGCGACCCCGCTCATACAAATCATCAGTATAATGTATCACGCGATATTCTAGGTCTTTCAAACTCTCATGGATAATATTGCCCGGCAACAGGCGTCCGAAAAAACAAGGTGTCCCGGATTTTGCAGACAGGTAATCATTAAGTAACAGGCCTTGCTGCTGAAAGTGGTGTATTCGTGGCGCAGGCATCCTGAGTTCAATGCGCGGAATGGTGTCATTGGCATGATAAGAAAGCGGCAATTGCGGACTTTTTACCGTACAAGCAAAAAAAAATATGCCGGTTGCCAAAAATAAATATCGAAGCGAAAAAGCCATAATCAATAATTAATTCCCATATTGCAGAGGCCTGAACTCCCGCACAGCAAGGCAAAAATATGCTTTTTGTCAAATAAACCGAAAAAACAGGATCAATAAAGCATAGATTTTTTTCCTGTAGCTGGTTCTTTTTTTTATTTTTGATAAATTTTTCCAACAATACGTGAAGTCAAACCAAAATAATACCGAAAGGATCTATTACACCATCGGAGAGGTGGCAGGCATGTTCAGCGTGAACACATCCCTGATCCGTTTTTGGGAGAAGGAGTTTGACGTCATCAAGCCTCACAAAAACAAGAAGGGAAACCGCCTTTTTACACAAAAGGATGTTGACAACTTCCATATGATCTATCACCTGGTAAAAGAAAGGGGATATACCCTGAAAGGTGCCAACGAAAAAATCAAACGCCATGCAGATGACATCCAGAGGGATGTGGAGATTTTGAAAACGCTGAATAAAATGCGTGATTTTCTCATGGCATTAAAAAGTAAGTTATAAACCAAGTTCTCATCTATCCTGAAAAAAACAAATCTATGGTAGCAAAAATCAAGAAAAAACTCAACGAGTCGAAAACCGCGAGGTGGGTCGTGCTGATTGTAGCCAGTTTTGCCATGGCTACCAACTATTATTTCTATGACGCGCTGGCACCGCTGGCAGATCTGATACGCATGAACCTGGGGTTCAGCTCTACGGAGTATGGCTTTTTCATCTCTGCCTACTCCATCCCCAATGTGTTTCTTGCGATGGCCGTGTTGGGGGGTATTATTCTGGACCGTATCGGCATCCGGATCACCGGTTTTTCGTTCATATTTATGATGGCTATCGGAGGTACCATCACTGCTTATGGGGCCTCGGATGCTTTTCTGAGCGGCGGGTTTGGGTATAACTTTATGAACTCGTTCCTGACGGGCTACTCCCCTGCCCTGAAAATGATGACCCTTGGGTTCTTTATTTTCGGACTTGGCGCGGAAACAAGCATCGTGGTATTGTCCAAAGTGATCGTGAAGTGGTTTAAAGGGAAGGAGCTTGCACTCGCACTGGGTCTTAACCTGGCCATTGGCCGCCTGGGAGCCGCCCTGGCGTTCACTCTTTCACCCAGGCTCATCTACCCCGAATGGACAACCGCCATCTGGTTCGGTGCTCTCGTTCTCTGGGTTGGCTTGCTGGCCTTTATGTTTTACATGATCATGGACCTGAAACTCGACAGGCAGGTGGAAATTGACCTGAAAGATCCGGAAGACGAGTTCAAGTGGAAAGACCTTAAGGACCTTGTCACCAATCGCTCTGTGATCTATATAACATTATTATGCGTTACTTTTTATTCGGCGGTATTCCCATTCCTCAAATTCGCCCCCGACCTGCTGATGAATAAGTTTTCCATGCCACGGGCGCTGGCTGGGGATGTGACATCATACCTGATGTATGGGACCATTTTGCTGACACCGCTGTTCGGATGGGTGGCCGACAACAAGGGAAAAAGTGCCACCCTGATGTACCTGGGTTCGGCATTGCTGATCGTTGCCCACCTGATGTTTGCCAAAACCTACATCGAACCCCGCGTACCCATCGTTTTGCTGGGTATTGCATTCTCCCTGGTGCCGGCCGCCATGTGGCCCGCAGTTACCAAAATCGTTAAGCAAAGTAAGCTGGGTACTGCCTATGGCTTCATGTTCTCCGTGCAGAATATCGGTCTGTGGTTTTTCCCAATACTCATAGGCTTCGTGATCGATTCATCCAACCCATTCTACCGAACAGAAGTAACAACCGGTGAATTTGCCAAAGTGCAGGCCACCGAACTGAATTACACAGGCACCTACATTGACCGGCACCAGGAACCAAACGCCGATATGTCCATCAATGTGAACGTGACCGTTTTTAATGACAGTATCAGCGGAAACGTTTTGTGGCGCGAAATACATGCCGTACAAACCGACGACAAAGGGCAATTCAACATAACGGTCGGCAAAGGTGATGTGATTTCCAACGTTGATTTCACCAGGCTGAAGGAAAAACCGACCTACCGCGCCGATATCGTTGTAACCCGGCGTTCAGAAGATATCCATCTGTTTTCCGGAGATTTCTTTGCCTACGACAATTATTACTTCAGAAGCAATGTGGAAGAACAACATGCTGCTTTGTTTGGCCGGACATTAAGAGGGATGCTGACAATTCACGATCTCGTAACAGATACAGTTAGGGTAGCAGAACCAGCAGAAAACACAAACGAAGACGCACCGGAAATCAGGGAAACAATTGTGGAAGAAGAGGTGTTGGTCTGGCAGGAAAGAATCAGATTTTATGTTGAAGATGACGGCAGCTTTGAAATAACTATGGGATACGGACGCCTGGTTTATGCAAACCCGAATTATTTTGGTGTCCGCGAAGGAGAACATGCTGCCGAGATCATCAAGCCGCTGGATTATACCAATGCCATGCTGGTATTCTCCCTGCTTGGATTCGTCGGACTGATCTTTGCCTTCCTTCTGAAACGGGAAGACAAAACATCCGGTTATGGCCTCGAGTTGCCAAATAAAGATATGGAAGATTAGTATTACATTTTCATTATGATCGTTGTAACAGGAGCAGCCGGTTTCATTGGCAGCTGTCTGGTTGGCTTACTTAACCAACAGGGATACACCGACCTGGTCCTTGTTGATGATTTTACCCGCCCGGAAAAAATGCAGAACCTGGCGGGTAAAATCTATGTCATCAAATGCCAGCGTGAAGAATTCCCTTTTTGGTTAGACAAAAACCACTCATCCATTAAATGGTTTTTTCACCTGGGCGCCAGGACCGACACCAGGGAAACACGGACGAGCATTTTTGACAGCCTTAATCTGAACTATTCTAAAACCATTTGGAATGCCTGCGCCCGGTATGGCATTCCGCTGATATATGCCTCCTCCGCTGCCACCTATGGGGCTGGCGAACAAGGATACAGCGACGATCATAGCATTATACCCAGTCTAAAACCACTGAACCCATACGGAAAAAGCAAACAGGATTTTGATCTCTGGGCACTGCAGCAAGCCGAAAAACCACCTTTTTGGGCAGGACTAAAATTTTTTAATGTTTATGGCCCCAACGAGTATCACAAGGGAAGAATGGCCTCGGTAGTTTTCCATATGTTTCAACAGATCAAAACCAAAGGGAAGGTACAGTTGTTTCGCAGCCATGTACCCGATATTGCCGATGGAGAGCAGAAAAGGGATTTTATTTATGTTCTTGATGTGATTGAAGTTTGCCTGTACCTGATGCAAAACCAGCCCCGGTCCGGTATTTTTAATCTGGGCAGCGGAAGGGCAACAAGCTATTATGATCTGGCAGCCATAACTTTTAAGGCACTAAACAAAGTACCTGAAATATCTTTTATTGACACCCCGATAGAAATTCGGAAAAACTATCAGTATTTTACCAAAGCACAAATGGACAAACTGCGGGGGGCAGGTTATCAGCTTTCTTTCCGGACAATTGAAGCAGGTGTTGATGATTATGTCAACCGATTCCTCGCACCATCCCGTTACCTCTGACCTTTGATGTGATGTGCGTGGGAAACCCCCAGTTCTTCCACAAAAGAAACAATATCCGGAAAAAACATCCTGAACTCTTCCTCAAAGTCTTCGTAATGCTGAAGAAGATCATCAACTGCTGTTTCCATACCTGAGTCAAAGGGTGTCCTTCTGGCCATGCCTGCAAAATTTCTCCGGAGACTCTCCGGATCGGCATAATTAACCAGCCAGTTGTTATCCACCATGTAGGGAAGAATATATTGCGCCCGCGGAGGCAATGATTTTATAACGCCGTTCAGTATCCGGTAGGCCCTCGCCACATAATCATTCAGGGCATGCACGGAAAACTCATCCCAGTAACGGGCCAAAAAATGATCATAGTACATGTCAACAACCACACCAGCATAGAGCCGGTATCTTTCCCGCAACCGGTCCTTGCTCCTGTTTACAACCACATGGGCATCGGTAAAAGTGTCAATTTGCCGGTGCAACAAAATACCTTCTTTAACGGTTGGACTATAACCATTGATCTGGCTGCCCTTAACCATATCGGCAATAAAATTGCCGATAATCAGGTGGTCCTTGTTGCCTGACAAATACAAGTGGGCTAAAAAGTTCATGCTATGTTTTCAAAGTCATCTGTTCCAAACCACAATAATACGAATATTATGA
>SL_3KL_010_SEDDRAFT_10002170_pt1 | contig 17951 bp, 16 predicted proteins | sample SodLakKL_010_SED_2_FD_10381 | JGI IMG/M metagenome (IMG submission 10381) | reverse complement strand
CGGGACGTCTTCTTTGAAGTCGGCGACTCGAGTGCGAACGATCGCCTGTTCCGGCAGCACGCGGCGAGCGCGCTCGGACGAACGTGATACGACCAGTGGGGTATGACCTTTCTCCACCAGGCTTGCACAAAGTCGCTGGCCGATGAAACCGCTTCCGCCGGTGATCAGAATCTTCATGATGCCCTCCAGATGCTTGGACTCATTGCCATGCTATCCGAAGCCGGTGGAGTCCGCATGAAACAGTTCATTACTTCAAGGCTGAGGCTAAAGCTCGCTACCCCGCTTGTCTGTGCATCTCGCGATTCTTACCGATCCAGCATTGACAGGGCTCGAAAAGGTTGCAGTATCTGCACATTGGTTTGCCCTGAAAGCGCCAGCAGATCAGGATCGCCCGTCGTTCCGGGACAGGCCAATAGAAGAAGAATGACCGAACTTCTGTTCCCTCCTTGGAATTGTGGTTTCGGCTGTTCTTGTATCGATTAGCTCTTTATGCGCTGCACAAGGATTACTTTCGATTTTTGACAGCATATTTTGGAGTTTTTACAACTGGCTGACAGCGTTGTCACCTTTTGCTATTCAGTGTAGAGTGAGCCATGAATATCAGGCAAAAATGTGTGCGGCGCACGGAGTGTTCTGCAACGCAGGGAGAGCATGGGAATTTGAATGACAAGCGGTTTTATGTAGTTCGTGTTGCGCTGATCGTCGCCCTCGGCGGATTCCTGATGGGCTTCGACGCCTCGGTGATCTCGGGCGTGGTGCGATTCATCGGTCCGGAGTTCGGCCTGAGCAGTTTGCAGTTGGGTTGGGCGGTTGGCTCTCTGACCTTGACCGCCACTCTGGGGATGCTTACCGCTGGCCCCTTGAGCGATCGCTTCGGTCGCCGCGGCATCCTGCAGGCGGCGGGTGTCTTGTTTGCAGTATCGGCCATTGGTTCAGCCCTGGCGCCGGATTTCATCAGTTTTGTGCTGGCCCGCATGATCGGCGGGCTGGGCGTCGGAGCCGCGCTCATCGTGGGGCCGATGTACATCGCCGAAATTTCGCCACCGCAGAGTCGCGGGAAACTGGTCAGCCTCAACCAGCTCAATATCGTCATCGGCATATCGGCCGCTTTTTTCAGCAATTACCTGATCCTGCAGTGGTCGCAGACGGATGCCGCCTGGGTGCAGGCGATCATGCTGGACGCGCATGCCTGGCGCTGGATGCTGGGAATCGAAACCTTGCCCGCCGTACTGTTTCTGCTGGGCTTGATGTGGGTGCCGCAAAGTCCGCGCTGGCAGATCATGAAGGGCATGCGGACCGAGGCCGCGGACACGCTGAACCGCATCTTCGACCAGGAAGAGACGCAGGAACAGATCGACGAGATTCAGCGCAATCTCGACAGCGACCGAGGCAGGGAAAGGGTCCCATTAAAAGAACTCTTTCACCCCGCGCTGCGCCTGGTGCTGGTCGCGGGTATCAGCCTGGCCATCTTGCAGCAGATTACCGGGATCAACGCGGTGTTCTTCTATGCCCCGATGATCTTCGAGCAGTCGGGAATCGGTACCGATGCGGCCTTCATGCAGGCCGTGCTGGTCGGTCTGACCAACCTGGCATTTACCGTGGTCGCCATGTTGCTGATCGACCGACTCGGTCGTCGCCCTCTGCTGATTGGCGGCATGACGGGCATCGCACTGTCCATGATGCTGCTGGCCTACGGCTTTGGCTCGGCAACCTACGAACTGTCGGAGGACGGCATACAGTCGCTGGAGGTGCCGGCGGAGGTAGCAGCCCCGTTGGGCGGCCTGCAGGGCGTTGCCCATGCCAGCGAAGTCGGATTCAGGCAGGCGCTGGCAGAACTCATCGGTGAAGAAGCCGCCCTGGCCCACGGGCCGGAAATCGTTGCCGCCGCAATCACCATCCATCCCGGCTTGATCCTGTTCGGCATCCTCGCTTTCGTGGCCTCCTTCGCCGTGTCCATCGGACCGGTGATGTGGGTGATGTTTTCCGAGCTGTTTCCGCTGCGGGTGCGCGGACTGGCGATTTCATTTGCCGGCTTCATCAATTCCGGCGTCAGTTTTCTCGTCCAGCTGATGTTTCCCTGGCAGCTGGGAACGCTTGGCAGCAGTATCACTTTCCTGATCTACGGGCTTTTCGCCGCGGCGGGACTTTTGTTGATCTGGAAGATGGTGCCGGAGACCAGAAACAAGTCGCTCGAGGAGCTGGAAGTCGAGCTGACCAGGGCCAAAACCTGACGACGCCGCTACTGCCCGAAGCGCTCAGGGTGGGCCGGCCGGTTTGCCATGATCCGGTCGATGTGCTCCATCACGTCGAGACTGAGTTTCGGAACGGCATCGATGGCCTTGAGGTTGTCCTGGAGCTGAGATAGACGAGAAGCCCCGAGGATCACGCTGCTGACCCTTGGGTTTTTCAGGCACCAGGCAATCGCCATGTGGGTCAGGCTCAGACCCGACTCGTTCGCCAGCGACTGCAGTTCGCGCACCTTGTCCAGCCTTTCCTTTCCTTCCTCGTTGAGCAGCAGTTCGCGCAGCCATTCGTAGCCTGGCAGACTCAAGCGACTGTCATCAGGGACGCCGTCGAGATACTTGCCGGTCAGCAGGCCGGAGGCCAGTGGCGACCAAGTGGTAGTGCCCAGACCGTAGGTTTCATACAGCGGCCGATACTCGGCCTCGACCCGGTCACGAACGAACAGGTTGTATTGCGGCTGCTCCATGGTCGGCGGTGTCAGGTGCTCCTGACGGGCGACGCGGTGCGCTTCGGTAATCTGCTGGGCATTCCATTCCGAGGTGCCCCAGTAGAGCACCTTGCCCTGCATGACCAACTGGTGCATGGCGCGTACGGTTTCTTCGATGGGCGTATCGATGTCGGGGCGGTGGCAGAAGAACAGATCCAGGTAGTCGACCTTGAGTCGTTGCAGAGCCTGATCACAGGCATCGCGAACGTGCTTGGCTGACAAGCCCAGCTGGGTTGGTTTCTCGCCACCCCAGAAGACCTTGGAGGACACTGCAAAGGTATCACGCGGCAAACCCAGAGCGCTGATGGCATCGCCCATGATCTTTTCGGATTCGCCGGCTTCGTAGCCTTCGGCGTTGTCGAAGAAGTTGACGCCGGCATCGTAGGCGGTTTGCAACAACGCCCTGGCGTCTTTCATGTCGACCTGCTTGCCAAAGGTGACCCAGGAGCCCAGCGACAAGGCTGAGACTTTCAGGCCGGATTTTCCCAAACGACGGTATTCCATGGTGTTCTCCTGTTGTAGATCAATCTTTGAACTTTTTCGGAAAATTTGAAGCCGGTTTTACCCAGAATGCGCTCTTTTGAGCTTTTCATGCTCGTCATCTGCCATTTTATGGGTTCACGGTGACAGGCATCGCCCCGTCATGAAAAGGTTTGATACTTCATGTTGTAACTTGTCTTTCAGGCCCAATCTGAATATAAAATGACAGCGCTGACAGTATCGGGCTCGGAGATTCCGAATCTCTCCGCTGTGAGTGGGGGCAGATTGATGCCCAGCAGCTCTGAATGACAAGACCAGGAGACAACCGAATGCGCTTATTTGCCCTACTGATCCTGACCTTTTTCTTGCTCGGTGCAGACGGCGCTGGCGCGCAGAGTTCATCCGAGGATGTGATCGAAGCCGGGCGCGAGCGTCTTACAGACAACCAACAGGCCCAGGCCGATATCGATCAGCTCCACGAGGAAACCCGCAGCCTGGCCGAGCGATATCAGCAAATGCTGACCGTGGTGGACGACCTGACCGTCTATAACGCCATACTGGCGCGGCAGATTCGCAGGCAGGAAGAAGAAATGGCCACGTTGGAGCGCTCCATTGCCAACGCTGCCGTGATCGAACGCCAGGTGCTGCCGCTGCTGACGCGAATGCTGGACGATCTCGAAGACCTGATTGCCACCGATGTGCCGTTCCTGCTGGATGAGCGCGAGCGGCGCGTGGAGCACCTGCGGGAACTCATCGACGATCCGGGCGTGAGCAATGCGGAAAAAACCCGGCGGGTGTTTCAGGCCTTCCAGATCGAGCAGGATTACGGTAATACCATCGAAACCTACCGGGGACGCATTGAGCGTGACGGCCAGACTTTTTCGGTCGACTTTCTGCGCATCGGGCGGGTGTCACTGAGCTACCGCACCCCCGGCGGCGACGCCTATGGGTACTGGGATCAAGACCTGCAGGAGTGGGTTTCCATCACCAGCGCCCAGCGTCGGCGCCAGATCGACATGGGCGTGCGTATGGCGCGCCAGGAAATGGCGCCGGAACTGATCACCCTGCCTGTCATCAATGCCGGAGAACAGCCATGAAACGTGTATTCAAAGGCTCGGTGTGGGCAGTTGGGTTGGTGGCGGCACTGGTCAGTGCGCCGATCGCGGCGCAACAGGCGGTGACTGAGGAAAGTGCAAGGGGGCCGGACTCGCAACCCGAGCTTTCCGTGGATGACCTGCTGGAGACTGTCAGCCGTGGCCACCAACGAGACCGGCAAGTCAACGTCCGGCGAATGGAAACCTTCCGAGCCGAGCGAGATCGCCAACAAGAACTATATCGGGAACTGCAACGGGAGCGGCAAAACCAGGAAGCCTTGAGCGACAGCCGGGAACTCCAGTTTGAAAGCAACGAGCAAGCGTTGACGTTGCTGCACGATCGCCTGTCGGAACGCCTGGGAGCGTTGCAGGAGTTGTTCGGTGTCCTGCAGCAGGTCTCTGGGGATGCGCGTTCCCAGCTCAGCACGTCGCTGGTGCAGATTCATCACCCTGAGCGGGTGGATTATCTGGCCGAGTTTTCCGAGCGCATGGGCCAGACCGCCGACCTGCCATCCATCGAAGAGATCGAGCGGCTGTGGCAGGAGTTGCGCCGGGAGATCGTCGCCAGTGGCGAAGTGAAGCGCAGTAGCCAACCGGTGGTAACGCGCGGCGGCGAAGAGCGGGAAATGGAGGTAGTGCGCGTCGGCAATTTCAACCTGGTGGCCGAAGGCAAGTACCTGCAGTTCATTCCCGAGACCGGGCAGCTGGTGGAGTATAGCCGACAGCCGCGTTCGATCTACCTGGCGGGGGCCCGTGCCATGGCCGAACCGTCCAGCAAGGTGGTGGACTTCACCATTGATCCCACCCGGGGCCAGCTGTTGGGGCTGTTGGTTGCGGTGCCGGATCTGCGCGAGCGGGTTTCCCAGGGCGGCGTGATCGGCTACACGATTATCGCCCTTGGCATTTTCGCAGTGCTGCTGGCGCTCTATCGACTCGTTTTCTTGACCCTACTGGGCCGCAAGATCAAATGGCAGGTGGCCAATCCCACCGAGATAGGAGACAACCCCCTCGGTCGCATCTTTTCGGAGTACCTCTCGCACAAGGATCGAGACACCGATATCCTGGAGTTGAAGATGAGCGAAGCGGTGATGCGCGAAGTACCCAATGTGGGTCGCAGTCTGGCCTTGTTGAAGATCATTGCCGCCGTGGCTCCCTTGATGGGGCTATTGGGCACGGTGACCGGCATGATCATCACCTTTCAGTCCATTGTGCTGTTCGGCGCCGGAGATCCCAGCATGATGGCTGGAGGGATTTCACAGGCACTGGTGACCACCGTGCTGGGTCTGACAGTGGCGATTCCCGTACTGTTGCTCCACAACCTGGTGCAGACGAAGTCCAAATCCATCACCGACATTCTGGAGCAGGAGTCGGTGGCCATTGTTGCCGAGCAGGCCGAGCGCAGAATGGCGACTCCGCCAACGTCATGATGGCTTTTCTTGACAATCTCTTCCCCTGGTTCGGCTATATGGTGTCGCTGGGGGGCAATATTCTGTTGTTGCTGGTGGTATTGGCCGCCGTGCTCTGGGCGCTGATTTTCGAGCGCATCTATTTTCTGTCGCGGGTTTATGATCGAAGCACCGAGCGCGTCCAGCTGGCGTGGCGCGAGCGGACCGAGCGCAGTTCCTGGTACGCCCAGCAATACCGCCGCCACCTGATTCACACCGCCAACCGCAGCTTGCAGCGCAACCTGGGACTGCTGAAAACCTTGATCAGACTGTGTCCCCTGTTGGGGCTGTTGGGGACTGTACTGGGCATGCTGGATATTTTCGATGCTGTGGCCATTACCGGCAGCAACAATCCCCGCGCTACCGCCGGCGGGGTTTCCAAGGCGATTGTCACCACCATGGCGGGCATGGTGATTGCGATATCGGCATTGCCGGTGGTGGGTTATCTCAACCGCGTAGTGGCCAGCAAGCGCCAGAAGCTGGCCAATCGATTGCCGCTGGACGGCTAGGAGGAAAAATGAGGAAGCTAATCGGCGGACACCCGGACGACCAGGAAGCGGCGGTCGATATCACACCCATGCTGGACGTGGTTTTCATCATGCTGATTTTCTTTATCGTGACCGCGTCTTTCATCAAGCTCTCCGGCATCGAAGTGAATCAGCCGGAAGCGGCCACTGCCGTGGTGCAGGAGCGGGCCAACATCCTGGTGGCCATCGACGCCAACAACCGCATCTGGGTGGATCGGCGCGAAGTGGACATTCGTGCTCTGCGGGCCAATATCGAACGCCTGCACGCGCAGAACCCGAAAGGTTCGCTGGTGATACAGGCTGACAGCGACTCCACCAACAAGGTGTTGGTGCAGGTGATGGACGCTTCCCGGCAGGCCGGTGTATTCGATATCGCCATCGCTACCGAGGACCGATAGTGGCCTAACCCGATGAGCGAGAATGAGCCTCTTTTCAACGACCGTCGTTTTTGGCCCCGCCTGGGCGTCATGTTGGTTGCGGGCCTGGTAATGGCCGGCCTGTTGACGGCCTTTATGTATTCGCTGATTCAGCTTGGCGAACAGCGGTTGGGCGAAGGCGATCGCGCCTATATCGTCGATTTTGTCCGGCTGCAGCGCGACGAGCGCACCGAGCGGCGCGAGCCCCGGCCCGAGCGGGTGGAAACGCCCGATGCACCGCCCATGCCCCGGGCAGACATCTCGCCCGGCGAGGTCGACACCGCTGCGCTGGAGGTGAGCTATATGGCGGCAGACCTGGGCCTGGGGGTCGATGTGAGCGGCTTTGGTGCCGGTGCCGGCGATGGTGAAATACTGCCGATTGTGCGCGTGTCGCCAGTCTACCCGCCCCACCTGGCACGACGCGGTGTGGAAGGCACCTGCAGGGTCGAGTTTACCGTGACCACAAGCGGCACTACCCGCGATGTGCGGGTGGTGCCGGGGCAGTGTACTCACCCGGCTTTTGAGCAGCCGTCGATCGCAGCGGCAGAAAGATTTCGCTTTCGTCCCCGGATCGTGGGAGGCGAGCCGGTGGAAGTTCAGGGCGTGCGCAATACTTTTGTCTTTGTCACGGTGGATGAGTAATGGGCAGGCTTGGGTACCGATTGGCGATCATGGGTGGCCTTGCGATTGGGCTCATACTGTGTTCGATGTCGTCGATGGCGCAGCAGCCGAGCATGGGGATCAGTGCCGATTTGTACGAACGAATGCAAAGCATTGAGCAGCGCATCGAAGACGGTGACCACGAGGGCGCTTTGGTCAAGCTTGATGAGGCGTTTGAGCGCCCGCGACTCAACGATTACGAAAGAGCGCAGCTTTGGGCCCTCAAGGGCAATGTTTACTATCAGATCGAGCAGTTCAACGAGGCCAGGGAAGCTTTTGCCAGGGCGGTGAGTTTTGAAGGGTTGCCGCCTGGGTTCCTCTCCATGTCGTTGCGGGTGCTGGCACAGTTGTCTTTCATGCTGGAGGATTACGCCGAAGCGTTGGTCCATGCTCGGCGGATGATCGACCTGGAGGAAAGTCCAGCCGCGCAATCACGACTGCTGCTGTCGCAGATCTATTACAACATGGAGGACTACCCGAAGGCACTGGAGGAAATGCGGGCGGCGATTGAACTGGAGCGGGCTGCCGGCCGCAGCATTCCCGAGAACTGGCTGCTGAGCCTCAATGCCATCTACCACGCCCTCGAGGACTGGGAGAACATGGCGGCCGTGCTGCGCCAACTTGTGGATCGGTACACCCGGCCACGTTATGTGCAGAACCTGGCGTCAATCTATGGGCAGCTGGAAGAGCAGAAAAAGGCGATGCTCTTGCTGGAACCGCTTTATGAACTGGGGTTGCTGCGCCGTGAGACGGAGTTATTGAACCTGGCCAGCATGATGGTATGGCACGAGGTACCTTACACGGCCGCTCGGATTCTGCAACAGGGCCTCGATGAGGAGTTAATCGAATCCAGCCAGCGCAACTGGGACCGCCTGGCGCAGTACTGGCGGCTGGCGGCAGAAGACGAGCGTGCCATGGAGGCGCTGGCAGCGGCGGCCGAGCTGGACGATACTGGCAATACCCACTTTCGCCTGGCCCAGATTGCCATGAGCCTCTATCGCTGGCCACTGGCCGAGGCGGCACTCGAAAATGCACTAAACAAGGGTCAATTGGACAGGCCCGGGGAGGCCCGCCTGCTGCTGGGCGTGTCGCGGTTCTATCAAAAACACTACCCGGAGGCGCGCCTGGCATTCGAGCGCGCCGCCGAGCTGGAGGCGGTACAGACCCTGGCCCGGCAATGGTTGACCTTCGTGGACGAGTCCATGGAAAAACGTCGTGCAATGGACGACTAAACTGATCTTGCCAAAACAGCTTCGGCAAAACTTCGTTTGCCGGGTTAATAACGAAGTCATTGATCATCGTCTTCGTTGCGCTGAGGGGCGAATTTTGCCCTGTGGTTTTTCGGCCTGCTCGAGGCGCTCGCCAACGCGCGTATGCACCGCGCCAAGCATGAAAGGTTGCGGAAGGGCAGGAGCGATTAATCAGTCCGTGGACTCTGGATACATCTGGCCAACTGCAGGCCCGGGACATATACTGGTTAGCAAATACTGAAGGATGTTTGATGGCATTGTTTGAGGGCGTGCCGGCGCCTGCCAGCAAAGAAACAGAGCAGCTTCTGGCCGAGGTTCTCGCGCGCTGGGGTACATCACCCTTCAATTTGGTACAGGTGCTGCGTGAGTTGCAGGAGAAGTGCGGCTGGTTGCCCCCGGAGATACTTGCCGAGGTCGCGCAACGGCTCGGCCTGACCCTTGCCGCCGTGCGCGGTGTGGTCGGGTTCTACTCCTTCCTGCATACAGAGCCGGTTGGGGCCTACCGGGTGCTGTTTTCCGACAACATCACCGATCGAATGCAGGGCAGCGAGGCGCTGCTAAGAGGTTTCTGCCACGATCTCTGGATCGAGCCCGGCAAACTCTCCGAAGACGGTCTGGTCAGCGTGGATCGGACCTCCTGCACGGGGCTGTGTGATCAGGGGCCGGGGCTTCTGGTCAACGGGCGCGCCATCGCGCGGGCGGATCGCGAGCGGCTGGCGACGATCCGTGAACTCATTGTCGAGCGCGTGCCACTCGGCCAGTGGCCCGGCGAGCTTTTCGACATACAGGATAACGTGCGCAGGCGCGATGTCCTGCTGGGTACGCTGGTGCATCCCGGCGAAGCGGTGCGGGCCGCACTCGAGCTCGCCGAGGCCGGTGAGCGCGAAATGGCCGCAAACGAGCGCTCATGGCGCGAGGGCATTCCGCAGGACTCGATCGGTCCCGACACGGTGTTGCACGAGATCGAGCGGTCCGGACTACGTGGCCGTGGCGGTGCCGGTTTTACCACTGCAGCCAAGTGGTCCGCCTGCCGTGCGACGCCAGCGTCATTGCGCTACGTGGTGTGCAATGCCGACGAGGGGGAACCCGGCACCTTCAAGGATCGGGTGCTGTTGTCGAGTCATGCCGACCTGCTGTTCGACGGTATGACCGTCGCCGCCTACTGCGTCGGCGCCCAACGGGGTTTCATCTATCTGCGGGGCGAATACCGCTATCTGCTGGAGCCGCTGGAAGCCTTGCTGGCCGAAAGGCGACGTGCCGGCCTGCTGGGTAACAACGTGCTTGGGCGACGTGGCTTCGATTTCGATATCGGCATCCACGTCGGTGCGGGTTCTTATGTCTGCGGCGAGGAATCGGCACTTCTGGAATCACTGGAAGGCAAGCGTGGCATCCCGCGCAACCGACCGCCCTTCCCGGTCACCCATGGGTACCGCGAACTGCCGACCGTGGTCAACAATGTCGAGACGCTGTGTGCTGCGGCGTTGATCGCGCTGCGCGGCGGCGAATGGTACAGGTCGATCGGCACGGCGCGCTCGAGCGGCACCAAGCTGTTGTCGGTGGCCGGCGATTGCGCGCGGCCCGGCATTTACGAGTATCCCTTCGGCGTGAGCGTGGGTGAGGTGCTGGAGGCCTCCGGCGCGCGCAACACGCTGGCGGTGCAGGTCAGCGGGCCCTCCGGCCACTGTGTCGATGCCAGCGAGTTCGATCGCCGCATCGCCTTCGAGGATCTGCCGACGGCCGGCGCCTTCACCGTGTTCGACGATCGGCGCGACATGTTCGAGGTCGCGTGCAACTACATCGAGTTCTTTGCCCACGAAAGCTGCGGCTTCTGCACGCCGTGCCGGGTCGGCACCAGCATGCTGAAGGGCATCATGAACAAGATCCATGGCGGACGCGGCAGCCTGCACGAGCTGGAAGAGATGGCACGGCTGAATCCGATGCTGCAGATGTCGGCCCACTGTGGCCTGGGTCACACGGCTTGCAACACCGTGCTGGATACGCTCAAGCGCTTCCGGCCAGCTTACGAACGCCGGCTGCAGTCGCTGCGTTTTGCGCCCGATTTCGATCTGGACGCGGCGCTGGCCGCGGCGCGGCGCGCCACCGGCCGGGACGATGCCGGCGCTTACCTGGAGAAGCGCGAATGAAGCCGCAACAGACCTTCCTGCTCGATGGCGATGAGGTCCCTTTCGAGCCCGGTCAGACGGTGCTGCAGGCCGCGCTGGCTGCGGGGCGCTACATACCGCATCTGTGCTACCACCCCGAGTTCAAGCCCCACGGCAGCTGCAAGGTGTGCACGGCGCGCATCGGGGGTCGCATGATGGCGGCCTGCACGACCCCGGTGCGGGCGGGCATCGAGGTCGAGAGCGATAACGAAGAACTGAACGGCCTGCGGCGCACGCTGGTGCAGATGCTGTTTGCCGAGGGCAATCATTTCTGCCCGTCCTGTGAGGCCAGCGGCGACTGCATGCTGCAGGCGCTCGGCTACGATCTCGGCGTGCTGACCGCGGGCTTCCGCCACATGTTTCCGGTGCGCCCGGTCGATGCCTCGCACCCCGACATCCTTCTGGATTTCAACCGTTGTGTGCTGTGCGAACTGTGTGTGCGGGCGTCCAGCGAAGTCGACGGCAAGGGGGTGTTCGCACTGTCCGGCCGCGGCATCACCAAGCACCTGGTTGTCAACTCGCAATCCGGACAGTTGGTCGACACCGACATCGCCCTCGAGGACAAGGCCATGCAGGTCTGCCCGGTGGGCGCGATCCTGAAAAAACGCGTGGGCTTTGCGGTGCCGATCGGCGAACGGCGTTTCGACCTGCGACCGATCAGCGACCAGGCTCTCGACGATGCGCCACGTACGCTGCCGACGGATGATGGCGAGGACGGCGACAAGGATGCCGGAGCAAGACCATGACTGAGGCGGTACAGCACAAGCTCAAGGTCGCCACCACTTCGCTGGCGGGCTGTTTCGGCTGCCACATGTCGCTGCTTGATATCGACGAGCGCCTGTTCGGGCTGCTGGACAAGATCGAGTTTGACCGCTCGCCGCTGACCGACATCAAGCACTGCGGTCGCTGCGACATCGGCATCATCGAGGGTGGCGTTTGCAACGCCGAGAACGTGATGGTGTTGCGCGAGTTCCGCGAGAACTGCCGGATTCTGGTCGCCATCGGGGCCTGCGCGGTCACCGGCGGCCTGCCGGCTCAGCGCAACCACCTCGATCTTGGCCTGTGTCTGCAGGAGCTCTACAAGACCGAGCCCAGTCTCGCCCGCGGAATGATCCCGAACGATCCCGAATTGCCGCTGCCGCTCGACAAGGTCCACCCGCTGCATGAGGTGGTCAAGATCGATTACTTCATTCCCGGGTGCCCGCCGTCGGCCGATGCGATCTGGAGCTTTCTGAGCGACCTGATCGCCGGGCGCACACCCAGACTCGGACACGGATTGATCAGCTATGACTGAAGCGAAAGAACTCGAAACGGCCGGTGGCGACGGACTCAGGCGGGTCGTGATCGAACCCATGACGCGCGTGGAGGGTCACGGCAAGGTCACCCTGATGCTCGACGAGGACGGACACGTCCGCCAGGCGCGCCTGCACATCGTTGAATTCCGCGGCTTCGAAAAGTTCGTGCAGGGCCGGCCCTACTGGGAAGTTCCGGTGATGGTGCAGAGGCTATGCGGTATTTGCCCGGTCAGTCATCACCTCGCCGCCTGCAAGGCGCTCGACCAGGTGGTCGGTGCGACGTATCTCACTCCGACCGCCGAGAAGATTCGCCGGCTGATGCATTACGGCCAGATTCTGCAGTCGCACGCCTTGCACTTCTTCCACCTGTCGTCGCCGGACCTGTTGTTCGGTTTTGACTCCGAGATCGGAAGACGGAACATCGTGGGGGTTGCCGCCGCGTATCCCGAACTGGCGCGCCAGGGCGTCCTGCTGCGCCGCTTTGGCCAGGAAATCATCCGCGTCACCGCCGGCAAACGCATCCATGGCACCGGCGCGGTGCCGGGCGGAGTCAACCGCACCGTAACCGAGACCGAACGTGACGCGCTGCTGGGCGAGGCCGGCCAGATCATCGAGTGGAGCGAAGCCGCAGTGCAGCTGGTCCGGCAGTTGTTCGACCGGAACTTCGAGGAGTACCGCCGCTTCGCGACCTTTCCCGCCCATAGCCTGAGCCTGATTCGCGCGGACGGCGCGCTGGATCTGTACCACGGCGGCCTCAGGGCGCGCGACGCCCAGGGCGGGGCGCTGTTCGACCATGTCGATTACTCGCGCTACTGGGAGCAGATCCTTGAGAATGTCAAGCCTTGGTCGTACATGAAGTTCCCGTTTCTGCGCGAGTTGGGCCCTGAGGATGGCTGGTACCGGGTTGGACCCTTGACTCGCGTGACCGGCTGCGACTTCATTCCCACGCCGCTGGCCGAGCAGGCGCGGCGCGAGTTTATTGCTTATGCCGACGGCGCTGCGGCGCGCGCCACGCTGGGTTTCCACTGGGCGCGCATGATCGAGATGCTGCATGCGGCCGAAGTCGTCTCCGAGCTGCTGAAAGATGACGACATCCTCGACGGAGAGTTGCGCACCGACGGGGCGCACCATGGCCGCGGCGTTGGCGTGCTTGAGGCTCCGCGCGGCACGCTGATTCACCATTACCGCGTCGATGAGCATGACCAGGTGGTGCGCGCCAACCTGATTGTTTCGACCACCCACAACAACGAGGCCATGAACCGCGCCATCCGCGAGGTCGCGCTGCGTTACCTGGACGGCCGCGAGCTGACCGAAGGGCTGTTGAACCACATCGAAGTGGCGATCCGCGCCTTCGATCCCTGCCTGTCCTGCGCGACCCATGCGCTGGGCAAGATGCCGCTGATGCTGGAGTTGCTGGAGCCTGACGGCACGGTGGCCCACACCTTGCGTCGGGACTGAGCAGGGCCGTGCGGGTGACCGACCGGGCCGAGGAGGCGACCTGATCATGGTCGCGCCGGTGGTGGTGCTGGCGGTGGGCAACCCCAGCCGCGGCGATGACGCCATCGGCCCCGAACTGGCCGCGCGGCTCGCGGCAGCGGAACTGCCTGGAGTCGAGGTCATCGTCGATTTTCAGCTACAGGTCGAGCACGCACTGGATCTGCAGGGCCGCCGGCTGGCGCTGTTCATCGACGCCGCCGTGGATGCGCAAGCGCCTTACGAGGTGAGACCGCTCGCGCCCGCGCGTGACCCGAGTCACACCAGCCATGCGCTTTCGCCCGCTGCCGTGCTCGAAACATTCCAGCGCGTCTGTGACGCGCTCCCGCCGCCGGCCCTGTTGCTTGCCGTACGCGCCGAGTCCTTTGACCTTGGCGCTCCCCTTACACTCGCCGCGCGCGGCAACCTTGAAGCCGCGTGGCTTTGGCTCTCGGAGCGGGACTGGCTGTGAAATGAACCGCGCCAGACCGCGAATTGTCGTTGTCATGCGGCTGGCGACAGCCGCGGGGCCGTGTGGCAGTATTCGGGGTCATGAATGAAATGGTAAGCCGAGAAAAAAGCACGCAGGACCTGGGGCTGGCCATGCCGGAAGGCTTTACTCGAGCGCCACCGGCTTCACGAAGCTGGGACAGGCCGAATGCCGGGGCGTTGGCAGGCCTGATGATTCTGTTCCTGCTGATGCTGGCGGTGCCTTGGGAGATATCGCTCGCGGAATCGAGCCCCGAGCCCGAGCGAACCACCCCAATGCCGGCGCTGCCCCCCTGCGCCGGCCCTGCACCAGCGCAAACGGAACCCGCCCGCTCACGCTGGCCCAAGGCGCCGCTGACTGAAGCTGATATTCCTGCGGCGGTGGCCGACATGACACTTGAGGAAAAGGCGGGCCAGATGGTGCAGGCTGATGTTTCGACTGCAACACCCGAAGAGGTCGGACAGCATGGCCTCGGCTCGATCGTCAAGACAGTGCCTGAAGGCGACCGGGGCACCACCGAGGCCTGGCGCGAAATGTTCGACGCCTATCAGCAAAAGGCGCTGCAAACCCGCACAGGCATCCCGGTAGCGTTCAGCATCGATGCGGTGCACGGACATGCCTACTTCGACGGCAACTCGGTCATTCTGCCGCACAACATCGGCATCGGCGCGACCCGCAACCCGGAACTCGCCCGCCGCCTGGCCGAAGTCACCGCCCGCGAACTTTCCGCCACCGGCATCCGCTGGACCCTGGCCCCGTCGATCGCGGTAGCCAGGAACATCCGCTGGGGCCGGACTTATGAATCCTTCGGGGAGACGGTCGAGCTGCAGCGGCTGTTCGCTGCGCCGCTGATCGAGGGCTTCCAGGGTACGAACCTCACCCACTTGGCGTCGGTGGGCGCCACCGCCAAGCACTTCATCGCCGACGGCGCTACCGAGGATGGAATCGACCGGGGCGACGCCATCATTTCCGACGACGAACTGCGCCGCCTGCACATGCCCGGCTTTGTCGATGCAATCGAGCGCGGCACGGTGTCCATCATGGCCTCGTTCAGCTCGGTCAACGGCGAGCCGGTGCACGGCTCGCGGACCCTGCTGACCGATCTGCTCAAGAACGAACTGGGTTTTGACGGTGTGGTCGTCACCGACTGGGAAGGCGTGGCCATGAGCGGACTGACGCTGGAGCAGGCGCTGGACGCCGGCATCGATATGTTCATGCTGGTCCAGTCCTGGCGCGAGGGGCTGCCGGAAATCGTTCGGCTGGTCGAAGAAGACAAGGTACCGATGTCGCGCATCGACGACGCGGTGACCCGGATTCTCAGGATGAAGCACCGACTGGGCCTGTTCGAGCAGCCGATGAGCTCTGCCGCATGTGCCGAGACCATGGGTTCGCAGGCGCATCGCGACATCGCGCGCCAAGCCGTGCGCGAGTCGCTGGTGCTGCTGAAAAACGAAGACGACATCCTGCCGCTGGACAAGAACAGCACCGTCATCGTGGCCGGTTCGCATGCCGACAACGTCGCCTACCAGAGCGGCGGCTGGACCAAGAAGTGGCAGGGCGCCCATGCCGATCAGTACGGCCATCCCGCGCGCCCGGTCGAAGGCGCGACCAGCATCATCGACGGCATCCACCGGCTGATCGGCAGTGAGCAGGTCATCGACGCCGGTGTGGACGGTGTCCGCGATGATGCCGACGTGGTGATCATCGTGGTGGGTGAAGCGCCCTACGCCGAGGGGGCGGGCGACCGGCGCGCTGAAGAACTGGTGCTGACGCCTGAGCAACGCGAGCTGATTAGCGCCTATCACGAGCAGGGCACCCGGGTGGTCACCGTGCTGGTCTCGGGCCGGCCGCTGCTGGTGACCGAAGAGTTGGCGTGGTCGGATGCCTTCGTGGCGGCCTGGCTGCCCGGCTCCGAGGGCTTGGGCGTTGCCGAGGTCCTGTTTGGCGACCATGGCTTCAGCGGCCGACTGGGGTTCTCGTGGCCTCGCGACGCCAGCCAGGTTCCGATCCGGATTGGCGACCCCGACTACGATCCGCTGTTCCCCTATGATTTCGGGCTGCGCTACTGACTGACGCGCTGCCCCGGGAATTCAATTCCCTGGCCGGATCGACAACACCGTCGCTGGCCGATGAAGCCGCTGCCGGGGGGGTCGGAATCTTCGCTTCAAAGCCAGTGGAGTCCGCATGAAGCAGCGCATTGATTCGAGCGGCTCTGGTAGTGGTTGACTGTCATGACTGCTCAAGCTGATTCGCCAGCGCTTCAAGGCCACGGATGGACAGGATTTCCTGCGGCCATAACGGCACTTCCAGCATGGGATGACCGGCGAAGCGTTGGCCGATTTCTTCAAGGTGAGTTTCCTGGACACCGCGGCGGGCCGAGAGGAATTCATCGCTGGAGGATGCCGGCAGGATCTGGTTGATGATCAGTCCGCCCACCGGAATGCCGTGGTCGGTCAGGGTGTCCATGGCGCGAGCGGTTTCGAGAACGGACAGGCGTTCCGGGGTCATGACCAGGACAAAGGCGGTGTGATCCGCATTAGTCAGCCGTTCACGGGCCAGTCGGAAAAGTTGTCTCCGTTCATTCAGTACATGCGCCAGGTGAGCGCGGCGCTGTTCAATGGCGGATTCATCCTGACCGGGCAGCATGCCGCGAAGTTGCTCGGACATTTTCCGGCTTGCCTCGAAGCGTCCGAGCAGACCATCGGTCCAGGCGGCCATGGTTTCGGGTAAAGACAGTAGATGCAGGGTGTGGCCGGTGGGGGCGGTGTCAAAGATCAGCAGGTCGGTCTCGTCATCGCGGCTGATCAGCCCGGCCAGGTGTTCGAGGAAGGCGGCATCCATGGCGCCGGGCGCATTGCGGGCCTGGGCCATTTGTCGGTCGATCTCATCGTAGAGGTTAGGGCGAACATAGTCGCGCAGATGCTGCGTGGTGCGGGCCAGGTATTGATCGGCCAGATGCTCCGGGTCCAGTTCGCAGGCCTCGAAACCCCAATGGGTGCGAGTGGGCTCCGGGCCCAGTGGCTGTTCGAGCAAGTCGCTCAAGGAATGGGCTGGATCCGTCGACACCAGCCGTGTTTTGCGACCCCGGCGGGCGGCCAGTACCGCCAATGCCGCCGAGAGCGTCGTCTTTCCCACACCCCCCTTGCCGCCACAGAAGATCAAGTGGCGTTTTAACAGTGCCTCCAACATAGGATCAATCGCTCAGCAGCAACGAAAATTGTCCAGCGGCGATTTTTCCAGGCCCTGACGACGATGCCACTCGTGAAACTCCTCGAGCATCACGCCGCGCAGTTCAAGCGTATGCCAGCTCACCGGATTGGGAATGCCCATCGACTCGCTGTAGATCAGCAGCATGAACAGATCCTCGCGTTCGCGTTGTTCGCGGGCCAGCTCCCGACGCCAGCGCGCCCCATAGAACTGTTCCAGGGCATCATCGATGGCTTTCAAACTGAATTTCATTGCCCTTCCTCCTCGCCGGTGTGCGAACGCATCGAGCATGTCAATGCCCCGGCGACTTCCAGCACCACCGCAATGGCGGCGATCAGGACCAGGATATCCAGGCTCAGCAGGAACCAGTCACCGTCACGGTAGAACTGGATCAACTGCATCAGCAATGCGGACACGGTCATGATCAGCAGACCGATCATCGGCACCAGGGTGAACCAGGGCGGTTTTCCAAGACGCACCACCATCAGGGTGACCACCAGCAGGGTCAGGGCGGCGAGCAGCTGGTTGGTGGTGCCGAAAAGTGGCCAGATGACCAGGCCACCGGTCCCGTCCAGCCCCCCGGCGCCGAAAGCCAGCGCCAGGCAGGCGCCCACGGCGACCAGCGTCGAGATGGCCTTGCCGCGCAACCAGTCCAGGTCATGGATCTGACCCCATTCCTGGATGATGTAGCGTTGCAGGCGGATGCCGGTATCCATGGTGG
>SL_3KL_010_SEDDRAFT_10002169_pt1 | contig 17951 bp, 19 predicted proteins | sample SodLakKL_010_SED_2_FD_10381 | JGI IMG/M metagenome (IMG submission 10381) | reverse complement strand
AGTTGAAGAGTTGAAGAGTTGAAGAGTTGAAGAGTTGAAGAGTTGAAGAGTTGAAGAGTTGAAGAGTTGAAAAGTTGAAAAGCTGAAAAGTTTAAGCTCTGAAAATTAAACACTTAAACTTTTAAACTATTAAACTATAAACCTGTTGGGGTTTTTCGGGTTTTTAACTGACGCGCTGCCTGCGGGCAGACGTGAAATGTATTTTGACTTTGACACGTTAAGGAACAAGGAACAACAAGCAACAAACAAACACAAACATTGAACCTCATGCAAACCTTTAGAAAAATTCCGGTCATTATTTTATTAAGCATTGTTCCATTTTGTCTGACGGCCTGCAATACCGAACCCAACAGGGATGCGGAGCTTTCGCAGAGCGGGGCGAATATCCCCGAATGGGCCAGGAATGTGGTCTGGTACCAGATCTTTCCCGAGCGTTTTCATAATGCCGATACCACCAACGACCCGGTTGCTGGCCGGGTAGGCGACCCGCACGGACTGGATTTGGGCGCCCCCGAAGGTTGGCGCATATCGCCCTGGACCGGTGATTGGTACCAGCGCGACCACTGGGAACAACGTGTGGGCACAGAGTTCTACGACTTTGTGTATACCCGGCGTTACGGCGGCGACCTGCAGGGTGTGATCGACAAGCTCGACTATCTTGAAGATCTGGGCGTTACCGCCATATACTTCAACCCCTTATTCGATGCAGTTTCTCTTCATAAATACGATGCCAGCCATTATCACCACATTGATCGGCATTTTGGCCCCGACCCCGAAGGCGACTGGGCCATCATGCTGGAGGAGGATCCCAACGACCCGGCCACCTGGCAATGGACCTCGGCCGACAAGCTCTTTCTCGATATGCTTCAAAAAGCCAGGGACAAGGGGATACGGGTGATCATAGACGGGGTATGGAACCATACCGGAAGGGATTTCTGGGCATTCCGCCACATCCGCAATTACGGGGAGGCATCACCCTACAGCGATTGGTACAAGATCACCCGCTTTGACGACGAATTCGACGACGGTTTTGAATACGATGGCTGGTGGGGGTACCTGGGGTTACCCGAATTTGCCGAAGTGGGCGAAGATCTCCATCCCGGGGTAAAGGCCCATATTTTTGACGTCACCCGGCGTTGGATGGCTCCCGACGGAGATGTGAGCCGTGGTGTGGATGGGTGGCGCCTCGACGTGGTGGAAGAACTGGGCAAAGATTTCTGGCAGGACTGGCACAGCCTGGTCTACGACATCAACCCCGAGGCCCTTACCGTAGCCGAGATCTGGGATGATGCCGCCCGTGATTTCGTTGCCGACGAACTGTTCGGGGTGGTGATGAACTACCGTTGGACATACGCTACCCACGCCTTTTTCATTCACCAAAGCCTGTCTGCTTCCGAATTTGTGCAAAGGCTCGGTGAACTTCTGGGAGACTTTCCTCACCGGGTGAATACGGCCATGCAGAACCTGATGGACGGACATGATACCGAGCGACTGGGCAGTATGATCGTGAACCATGAATATGCCTACAAGGAGAAAAGCAAGATCAGGGACATCGATAATACATACGATGTAAGGGCACCCCGGGCCGAAGAGCGTCAGCTGCAGCGGCTGGTGGCTCTGTTTCAGTATACCTGGGTAGGCGCCCCCATGGTGTTTTACGGCACCGAAGCCGGTTTGTGGGGTGCCGATGATCCCGACGACCGCAAACCCATGTTGTGGCCCGATCTGGACTACGACGACGAACTGAACCATCCGTACTCCCGCCAACGCCCCCGCGATACCGTGGCCTTTGATCACGACCTTCATGCCTGGTACCGCCACCTGGGCAGCCTGCGGGACCGGCATCCCGCCCTGCGTACCGGCGAACTTGAAATGCTCGATACGGATGACGAAGCAGGGGTGATTGTTTTTGCCCGGAATGACGGGCAGGAGCTGGTGATCGTGGCGATAAACCGCGGAGAGCAGAGCCATCGCCTGGAAGTCAGGCCGCCGGCCACGGATGACCTGCCATCGCATTTTATCGATCGCCTCAGCGGACAAACCTTTGTGGTCGAAAACGAAATACTATCCATTGAAGTGCCCCCGGTAAGCGGGTTGGTGCTCACCGGAGACTATTCCGAATAATAAAGAAAACCGCAGCACCGGCCCGGGGTTCCCGTATGCCTCGCTGCGGTTTCTTCCAAAACAACAGAATCAGTGATCTTTATTCGAGTTCGGCTTCCAGCCTTATCGGACTTACCGACAATGCCCTTGAAACCGGACAGTTTTCTTTTGCCTGCCGGGCTATTTCCTGGAATTTGCCCTCTTCGATATCTTTTACCCGGCCTCTGGTCTTGAGCAGTATTTCGCTGATGGAAAAACCTTTTTCGGTTTTTGCCAGGGTGACTTCGGCCGAGGTGTCGATTTTATCGGGGGGGTAGCCTTCCTGATCCAGCGCATGGGAAAATGCCATGGAAAAACAACTGGCATGGGCCGCCCCGATGAGCTCTTCGGGGCTGGAAGCCGACTTGTCGTCTTCGAACCGCGAGGAGAATTGAAGGGAGCCTTCGTAACCGCTGCTGCCAAGGGTGTATTTCCCTTTCCCTTTTTTGAGGGCACCTTCCCAGAATGCTTTTGCAAAATGTTTACTCATGTCAATGGTTTTTTAGATGTGTAAGCTTTCCACAATATAACCTCCGGATGTGGCATTTGTTCATCATTCATCCACTTAGTTGCCATTTTCCATTACCCAGTCGCGGGCCGTGATGGCCTGGCTGATTTCAAAAAATCGCAGTTCGCCCGAAACAAAGGGTTTGCTCAGATTGCTCAGCTTTTTCTCGATATTGCCCGGCCCTACAATGGCAATCTTGTCGAAGTTTTTAATGTGTTTGAAATACACCTTGAAATCTTCCCAAAGGGCCGAGGGCTCAATGCCTTCGATGTCTTTGATCTCTATATACAATTTCCGGGTGTCGTACTCCTTTTCTGTTTTTTCGAGCAGGGGCTTTAGTTTGTCGTAATCGGCCTTTTCTACCTTCCCCTCTACCTGGAAGGCGATCAAATTGTCTTTTGTGAAATCCAGAATGTGAAACATGATGGTACTTTTTTTATGGTTACTACTCTTTATCTATGAAAAAACCATGCCTGGGAAGTTCGGAAGCCAAAAAAGTACGTGGGCGACAAACAGAAATGAACCGGCTCTGGCTTCATCAATAGTCAGCAGCAATGGGGCGGCATAACAGGAGAATGCATTTGCTTTTTGAAAGCTTGTTTTGCGTATATTCGTTTTGTAAACCCGTAAGCCCATCCACAATGAAACTCCTGACATGTGTATTGCTGTTTCTGGCAATGCAGGCCTGCAACACCAGGGCCACGATTGAACGGATCGATCTCTACAGCCACGCCATGGACCGGGAGCTGCCTGTGGCCGTCGTGTTGCCTCAGAGTTATCTGAAGGGTCAGATCTACTATCCGGTCATCTATCTCCTGCACGGGGCAACCGGCAATCACACCGACTGGCTGGAGCGGCCTGTCCGCAAAGGCCTGATACAGCAGCTGGCCGATGGATACGACATTATTTTTGTGTTGCCCGAGGGCGAAGCCTACAGTTTTTACCTGGACAGCCCCTGGAATGAAGATAGCCAGTTCGAGACCTTTATTGCCCGGGAGGTGGTCAGTTATATCGATGAAAGATACCGCACCGTGGCCGATCCCTCTGCCAGGGCCATCACCGGATTGTCGATGGGAGGCCATGGAGCCCTTTATCTGTCGGCGCGAAATCCGGGGGTGTTTGGCCTTGCCGGGAGCATGAGCGGGGCCGTTGACCTGGATATGGACAGTTGGGAACTTCCTGCCGAGTCACGGGAGAACTTTATGAGGCAGGTGGCCGCAGAGGTGGGCCCCGAACACCTTCATCCCGTTTTTATGGCCGATCATTCGGTGGTGAATATGGTCTCGCTGATGAAGGAAAACCAGATGCCGCTGATCATCGATTGCGGGGTGGATGATTTTCTGATCGAAGCCAACCGCAAGCTCAACCGCCGCCTGCTCGAAGCCGGCGTACCCCACGACTACATCGAACGCCCCGGCCGCCACGACTGGGCATACTGGACCAACGCCCTGCTGTACCAGGTGTTGTTCATGTCGGAGGCTTTTGAGTGGAACAGCAAAAAGACCCGGCAACCGCCTTCGTGAGCAGGCCGTAAAACGAGCAAGCAGTTGCGGGCATTATGGGAATGGACTCAGGCTTATGGAGTGCGCCACCGGCGGGTGAAGCCTCCGGCTTAATCTGGTACCGGCATGAATGAACCCGGCTCCGGATGAAACTTTACAGGGATCAATACCAGCTACAGATCTCAAACAATTTTTCGACAGCCCGGCTGTCGCGGGCAAAAGGGCATTTTTCTTCCCTGCCATGGGTAAAGTACCTTCCGCTCACCCCCCTGAGGCCGGGATCGGTGGCGCAATAAAGCGGGGTGGCCGCTCCTTCTTCGGCCGCCTCCCAGCCCCCGTAACCCAGCAGATTGCTCAGCTTGGAGGCCACATCGCCCGGATGGGCGGCGAGTACGGAAATGTTTTTTTCCTTGAGCCGCTTGGCGAATGCGGCGGTGAGCATGCGTACGGCCTGTTTGGTCTGACGGTAGGCCAGGTCGTTGTCGTAGGGCCTGGTCTCGAATTCCAGGTCGTTCAGGTTCAGGTCGCCGGCCCAGTAACTGGCTACGTTGACAATGCGGGCATCGTTTAGGTGTTCCATGAAGGGCGCAAAATAGCGGGTCATCCAGAAATAGCCAAGCACATTGGTGGCAAACTGGATCTCAATGCCTTCGGGGGTTTGCTCCCTGATCCGGGGCGTTGTGGCGGCATTGTTGATCAACACATGGAGCGGGCCTTCCCACTTGTCCGCAAGGGCTTTGATCTCTTCTTTGCGCGAGAGGTCCAAAGCATGCCATTGGATATCTTCATTCGCCGTATCGGCGGCAATCTCTTCTTTGGCTTTTGCAAGGCGGCTGGCATCGCGTCCAATCAAGACTACCCGGTATCCCTTTCCGGCCAGGCCCCGGGCGATGGCTTTGCCGATGGCTCCGTAAGCCCCGGTTACTATAGCGGTCCTTTTCTTGTCGGTCATGGATCGGTTTTTTTCAAAGTTAAATAAATCCCCGCCCGGTTTCAAGGCTCACGAAAGAGCGCCCGGTAATTCGGCTTTTTGTTATTTTTGATATGTTTTGTTCACCCGGGAACGTTCTTGTTTGCGATGCCTTTGTTGTACAGACCCATACTGCTTGCTGCCGCCCTGACTTATGTGCTCTGGGGCCACTCCGGATCAACCGCTTCGGAGGCCCGTCTTTTCCATAACGCTGAAATCGACCGGGAATTGCTCCTCGAACTGGTCAATGCCCAAAGGACTGAAGGTGCCTATTGCGGAGGTTCGTTCTATCCTCCGGTGGAGGCTCTCGGCTGGAACAGCAAACTGGAGGAGGCAGCCCTGATCCACAGCCGCGACATGCACAAGCACGGACAGTTTGGCCACCAGGGCAGCGATGGTTCGCTGCTCAGAAACCGGGTAGACAGTGTGGGCTATCTTTGGCGGAGCATCGGAGAGAACATTGCCATGGGCCACGGGCACAATGAGCACACCGTGATCAGGGGATGGATGGACAGCTCCGGGCATTGCGCCAACATCATGCGGAAAGGGTTCAGCGAAATGGGCATTGCCCGCAGCGGACCCTACTGGACCCAGGTACTGGCCGCGCCCAGGCCATGAAGCCGGTATTCAGGAGGCTGATAAATCATTGTCGTTGAGCCAGTTGATTTTTCCTCTGTTGTTGATGCCGATGCCGTAACTTTCCAGTATGTCGTTCAGGTTATTCACCGCTTCCATCTCCTCAAGTTCTTCCTGATGCTCCTTCATACTATGGATCGTTTCCCTGATGCGCAGATAATGGATCTCCATAAGCCGGATGGTGAAATGGAACAGATGGTATCGAATAGTCAGTTTGCGGGCCTCTTCGTGGCGCTCTTCCTCCAACAGCCGATCGATGCGTTCCTGAAATGCCGCACCCTTTTATCGCTCCATGTCCTGCGTTCATCAATATCCGCCACGTCCAACATGGCAAACATGATCTGAAACAATTCTTCTAGTGTTCCCTTTAGTTGGGTTGACAGGGTTTCCAGAACCGGAATGGTGCCCTTGCAGTGCTCGTTGAAATGCCGGGTGTAAAATTTTTCGAGCGTTGACTGCAGCGCTCTTTTTTCCGCTCTGCTTAAGGGTCTTTTATAATTCATCGGATCTATGCCTTCGGATGGATGATGCGTTGTGAAACATAATTGGATGCCGGCCGGTTGCCAAATAGACTATTCCGGTCCGAAGTTATTCCGCCGGAACTTGTTTTTGGGGAGTCCGCGGTTTTCCCCGGAATGAATTCCTCCGGCCGGATGCCATATTTTGTCCTTATTTTCGTCTTCGGTAAGCCCCAGGCCATAGCATTTCAGGATGCCGTTGAGGCGCGTCATGGCCTTATCCTCGTCAATTTCCTCTTTTAATGAATGCAGGTCTGCAATGCTCTGCTTCATGCTGTAATAAAGGCTTTCAAAAACTTTCAAATGAAAAAAGAATAAGTGAAAACTGAGGGTGAGCTCGCAGGCCTTTTGATACTCCCCTTTTTTAAATAATTCATTGATCCGGGCATGAAACTTTTCTGCCTTTTTGTCGGACCAGTACCACTCATTGTCCGCATCCCCTACTTCCAGCAATTCGAACATGGTTTGAAACAGGCCATATACTCTGGAGGTCAGTTGATTCATGATCGCTTCCAAATTGGGAACGGTTTCTCTGAAATGCATGGTAAATTCTTCGGCATAGAAGCGTTCCAGTTCGGAGATCAGTTCGTCATGCTTTTTGCCGGTTTTGCCTATTTTTTCCATAACTCCAGGTGTTGTCCGAAAGAGTTATGGAAATGTCTTGCGGGAAGAATAAAATATGTTGCCGATTGCAGCCTGTCTGATGCCAATGAGGCTATCGGCTATTGATTAAATCAAAGATAAGGTTTAAAATTGGATAAAAACAATTATTCAAAAAATTATATACAAAAATGATTCGACAAGACCCACAAGAATAATCCCTTGACTATACAGTTGTTTTTGGTACCCATCTGGAATTTATGGTACCGATAATTAAAAAATTTACTAAATTAGTGTCCGGACCGGACGTGCTGCCGGATGCATGCATTGCTGACAAATTGTACAACATAAGGAGGAAAACCAGATGGACGTTGTAGAGATTATTCAAACCACCCTGTCTTACCTGCTGATCACCATTGCGGGTATCTTCGTTATCGTTAACCCACTTACCACCGCTTTTGCCTTCATGTCGCTGACGACCCAGATGCCCGAGACCCAGCGGAGAAAGATCGCCTTCAAGTCGACCAAGATTTCGACCAGCCTGTTTTTTATCTTTGCCCTGCTGGGTAGTGTTATCTTCCAGTTGTTTGGCATCACCCTGGCGGCCTTCCGCATTGCGGGGGGCATTATCCTGTTCGGCATCGCCATGGGCATGATCAGCAGCCGGAATGGGAAGGAAGAAGAAGTCACGCACAAACCCGGGGGTGAGATCGCCGACGACATATCGGTCATTCCTCTGGCCATTCCCTTCATCAGCGGTCCTGGTTCCATCGCAACCGTGATGATCCTCACCAGCGAGGCACCGACCATCTATCATACCCTGATCGTGTTTCTGGCGGTTTTGGTCACCACGGTCAGCTGTTATTATTCGATGGTGTATTCGAAGGTGATCGTCAAGTACCTTGGCGAATCGGGCAAGCAGATCATTACCAAGGTTTTCGGACTGATCCTGGCGGTCATTGCCGTTCAGTTCGTGGTCAACGGCATTGCCAATACCCTGGTCGATTTTGCCCTGGTCGAGATACCCGGCATGGAACCCGGTCCGGGCTTTGAAACCGAGTGATCCCTTTGGCCGGGACGGTATTATTTGTTTCGCTTGCGTTTTGTCCCACTTAATCCGGTATCCGATGATGCTTCTTTCCAATGCTCCGGCAGGGTTCTCCGCCCTGGCGGGTTTGAGCCCCTGGCTGCTCACCTATGTGATCGTTCCGCTGTTGATCATCTTGTTGGCGGTGATCGCCTCCAGGGTGCTCAGGGTGGTGATGCACCGCTATTTTGAGCGCAACTCCCGGGTACTGAAGGTAGACCCTACGCGTTACTATTTTTTCAAGAACGCGGTCAGCTTCATCATATACCTGGTCGCCATCAGCATTATCTTTCATTCCATTCCCGAGCTCAATACCCTGGGGGTATCCCTGTTTGCCGGCGCTGGTATCCTTGCCATCATCATTGGCTTTGCCTCCCAGGCAGCATTTGCCAACATCATTTCGGGCATCTTCATCGTGGCCTCAAAACCGTTTAGGGTAGGCGACTTTATCAGGATCAGCGACGAATATTTCGGGACCGTTGAAGACATCACCCTCCGGCATACGGTAATCCGCAACAACGAAAACCGCCGCATCATCATTCCCAATTCGGTGATCAATAACCAAACCATCACCAATTCGAACATAATTGACGAAAAGGTATGCAGCCTTATTGAACTGGGCATCAGCTACGACAGCGACCTGAAAAAAGCCATCCGCATCATTCAGGAAGAAGTGACAAAACACCCCCTTTTTCTCGACAACAGAACCCCCGAAGAGATCGCCGGCGATAATCCGGAGGTTGTCGTCAGGGTGATGGGGTTTGGGGATTCCGCGGTAAAGCTCCGTGCATATGCCTGGGCTTCCACATCCTTCAATGCCTTTGTGCTGCGCACGGATATGTATGTCCGGATCAAGGAGCGGTTCGACCGGGAGGGCATCGAGATCCCCTTCCCCTACCGCAGCATTGTGATGAAAACCCAGACGCCCGTTTAAGCAGAAATCTTTTGTGTGATTTGGTTTTTTTTTCTTAACTTATAGACTGAACATAAAAAAACCTACCATGAGCGATTACCGATTGTATCAGGAAAAAGCAAAGGCCCAACTCGACGAGTGGGAGGCCGATCTGGACAAATTACGCGCCCAGGCAAAACAAAAGGAAGCCGGCGACAAGATCGAAATGGAGAACAAGATCAGGGAGCTTGAAACCAAGCTGGCCAAAGGCAAGGCGCAATACGATGAATTGAAAACCAAGGGAGAGGGCGCCTGGGAATCCGTAAGAGAAGGCATGGATGCCGCCTGGGACGATCTGTCCGCTTCCTTTAAGGAAGCCAAATCGAAATTCTGACACCGGTTCACCGGATTTCGCCTGCATTATAGCGGCGGACTGCGGATCAGGACAATTTTTTCCCTTTCCCGTTCCACGGACGGCGTATTCGCTGTTTGCCCACAGATGTGTGCTGGATGTTCGGGCAGGGACTTGTCATCCTGCCGTCCAACCCCCGTCGGCAGTCAGAATGGCTCCGTTCACAAAAGCGGAATCGTCCGATGCCAGAAAAAGGGCCACCCTGGCAAGATCCCCGGAGCTGCCCATAGGCATTTCCCCTTTGTCGTCCAGGGCTTTGTTTCCGAGCTCACTCGGCTCTTTTATCGTATCCTGGATATTGGTCTCAACACCCCCGGGAGCGATCGCATTTACCCGGATATTGCCGTATACACCGTATGTCGCCGCCATGTTCCGGGTAAGTCCATTCAGTCCGTGCTTCGAAGCAACATAGGCAGCGCCTCCCCTGACACCGAACATTCCCCCTATTGATGAATTGTTTATGATCACCCCCCCGGTGTCTTGTTTCTCCATGATGCGCACAGCCGCACGCGAAGCCTTGAAGGGGCCGGTAAGGTTCACGGCGATTATCCGGTCCCACAGCTCGTTGCTGGCCTCTCCCACTGTTTTAAAGTCATCGATGATCCCTGCATTGTTGACAAGAATATCCAGGGAACCATAGGTGCTGACCGATGTGTCGATCATTTTCTCAATATCTTCCTCCTTTGAGATATCGGCTACCTGGGTAATCAACTCCAAACCCTTATCGGCCGCTTCCTTTTTAAGCTCTTCCAGGCCCGAGCTGTTAATATCCGTGGCGACCACCCTGCTTCCTTCGGTGGCAAAGAGTATGGCCATGGCACGGCCCATTCCGGCGCTTGCGCCGGTGATCAACGAAACCTTGTTCTCCAGTTTTTTCATAACTTTTTGTTTTTTGGGTTTTGTTTCATTTAGGTTTTCTCAAATTACGCCGAGCCAGAGTGCTGCCGGCCGGTCATATAAAAAAATGCGCCGGGTATGATGTCCCGGATCCAATTGCCGCCATGCCTGAGGCTTATTCCATAAACATCCGGCGGCTAATCATTGTGCATGCGCAGGAAACTGATGGCGGCGCCGCCACCGGGAGCCAGTTTCAGGAACATTTCTGACGTCCGGTCCACCTCGAACTCTTCGATCCGGTAAGCTGTCGGATTATGTTCCCAGTGAGCGTCTTCTGCATCGGCATACAGGATGGCAGCATAACGGCCGTCTTCCAGAAAATCGAGGGGTATGGTGAGTTCCCTGCCTGCCTCGTTGGTGATGCTGCCCAAAAACCAGTTGCCGGTATCCCTTTCGCGGCGCACGATGGTGACGTATTCGCCGATCTCACCCCCGAGCACCCTGGACTCTTCCCAGTCGACCCCTACGTCTTTGATGAATTGAAAGGCCGGATGGTCCTCGTAGTAGCGGGGCAGGTCGGCAACCATCTGCATGGGGCTGTAAATGACCACATAGAGGGCCAGTTGTTGGGCCAGGGTGGTGTTCACCCGGTTTTCGGGGCGGTAGGGTTCGATCTTGATGTTGAAGATGCCCGGAGTATAATCGATGGGTCCGGCCAGCATACGGGTAAAGGCCACAATGGGCAGATGTCCGGGCGGATTTCCCCCATCGGTAGCCCAGGCGTTGAACTCCTGCCCTCTGAGGCCTTCGCGGGTGGCATCGTTGGGATAAGTGCGGCGGAGTCCTGTGGCCATGATGGGTTCGTGGGTGTTGAGCATGACCTGGTGTTCGGCGGCTTTTTTGATCACCCTCATGTAGTGATTGACCATCCATTGGCCGTGATGGTATTCACCGCGGGGAATGATGGTGCCTACGTAGCCGGTTTTCAGGTAATCGTACCCATAATGCGACATCAGCGCAAATGCCGTATCCATCTGCGCCTCGTAGGTAGTGACCGCCGAAGAGGTTTCGTGATGCATCACCAGGTCGACCCCTTTCTCTCTGGCGTATGAGCTTACTTCTTCCAGGTCGAAATCTGGGTAAGGGGTTACGAAATCAAAGATCCCCTCCCGGTCGTGGTGCCCGATCCAGTGTTCCCAGCCGGTGTACCAGCCTTCGATCAGCAGGGCCCCGATGCCGTGTTCGGCTGCAAAATCGATATAATAGCGGGCGTTCCCGGTGGTGGCCCCGTGACGGCTTCCCTCCATGCCCCAGGTGGATTTCCCAATATGCATTTCCCACCAGATGCCCATGTACTTGGTGGGCCTGAGCCAGGATACATCGCCCAGCTTATTGGGCTCGTTCAGATTGACGATCAGCTTCGATTCGATCAGGTCGCCGGCCCTGCTGGCAATTTGCAGGGTACGCCAGGGGGTGTGGAAGGGCGTATGGCGCTGCACCTTGAAGTCTTCTCTTTCGGTGCCCACCAGGTTGCTCCTCATTTGCAGGTTCACGGGGTCGATCTCCAGGGTTATGCCGGCATAATCGATCAGGGCCGCTTCATGGAAGCTGAGGTAGAGACCACCGGCAGTTTTCATGGTCACGGGGGTGTTCACCGCATTGACCGGGATGAAACTCTGGGCCAGGTTGGGGTGGTTGCGCTTGCTCAGGGCGTCGATTTGCGAAAAGGGGGTGCTGCTGTACAGGTGTTCGTAAATATCCCAGTCGCCTGGGGTCCACCATACCGTATGATCACCGGTAAGCCTGAAATGGGTGTGCTCTTCGGTGATCAGCACCCGGTCCATATGTTCCTGTTCGGGAAACTCGAACCTGAAACCCATCCCGTCGTCGTATACCCTGAATACCAGGAAGAATGACCGCTGCAGCCCCTGCCGCTCCCTGATCCCCAACCTCATCTCGTTGTAGGTATTGTCGACATACCGCTGCTCCCCCCAGGGCATTTCCCAGCGTTCGGAAAAAAAGCGGCTGGCCCTTTCTGTGATCTCAAGGCCCGCCGACAGGGGAGGGGCGTCCAAAAATTCGAACCCCAGAACGGAGGTTTCAATCACGGGCTCATCCTCGTAGCGGACTCCGTAGGCAAGCTGCCCGTTGCCGAGCAGGAGCACTTCGGCCATCAGTTTGCCGTTTGGCGAGGCGATCCTTTCTGGGGGGTGTGGCTGGCAGGAATTCATGGAAAGAGAAAACAGGAGCAGGGCTGCAGCGGGCAGGGCCTTCATGGATACGTTCATGGTTCGCCGGGTTTATGATTAGTTTAAAGTTAAGAAATTCCTGGCAGAATCCGTTATTAACCCGGCAGTTTTTGTGGGCAATATGATTATTTCGGCGTTCTATGTGTTTTTTCAAAACAGGCCAGGCTGAACCATGATGCGGGATCAGAATAGAGCTCCGTAAGCCGCAGACCACCCCGGTTCCCCAGTTCATGGATATGACCGGGACTGAACTTGTACGAATTTTCGGTATGGATGCACTCATGTTTTTGGATGCGGATGCGCTTGCCGTTGAACCCGCAATGGATGTCCATGGGCTTGCGGGCCCTGAGGTGCATTTCCACCCGGCGGGCTTCCTGGTTGTAAAAGGCCAGGTGGTCGAAGGCTTCGGGTTCGAAGTCGGCCTCCAGCAGCCGGTTGGCCACCATGAGTATGTTTTTGTTGAATTTTTCCGTAACTCCCCGGCTGTCGTTATAGGCCCTTTCGAGCAAGGCTTTGCTTTTGATCATGTCAAGCCCCAGCAACAGGCATTCGCCATGTTCCATTATCCCGCCCAGTTTGGCCATGAATCCATAAGCCTTATCAATGTCCAGATTGCCTATGGTGCTGCCGAAAAAACAGAACAGTCTGTTTCCGGGCCTGGGCAGCAAATGCAGTTGGTGAACAAAATCGAGGACCAGGCCATGGATGCGCATGGGAGGAAATTCGTTCAACAGGTTCTCAGTGGCCTGTGCAATGGCCTCCTTGCTGATGTCGACCGGATAATAGCCGATAAGCGGCAGCTGCGAAGGTGGGATCCCCGAGAGCAGGAGCCGGAACTTTGAACTGTCGCCACTGCCCAGTTCAACAATATGCAGGGGCTCGTGCTCCGGATCCATTCTTTCCCACAGGCCTTCAATGATGGTTTTCTCGGTACGGGTCGGATAATATTCTTCCAGCCGGGTGATCTCTTCGAAAAGTTCCGAACCCCGGCTGTCGTAAAAATACTTGCTGTCTATCTGCCTGGGTTTGTCTTTCAGGCCCAGAAATACTTCGTTTTGCATGGCCGGTTTCCCGATGCGTGGCAGGTGGTCGGTAATGCAAAATGCCTCACGTGTGTCGTACATCCTATATGGGGGTTTTCATGGTTGATTCCGTTGGGCCGGACCGGTTTCGATGGGGTTTTCCGGGTTATTGCTCCACTCGAACCAACCCCCGTCGTAAACCGATACCCTGGGCCATCCCATAAGCCAGGCATTGAACCAGGCTTCGCTGCCGCGCCAGCCTGTCCCGCAATAAAATGCCAGGTGCTTATCGGGGGTTATGCCCGCCTGATTCCATATCCGGGCCGTTTCGTGGAACTCCCTGGTGGTGTAATCCAGGTTGCGGTAGTTTTCCATATGGTAGGCGTCTGTCCCGCACTCTGCAAATACGGCCCCCGGGATCCGCCCCCGGGCTTGGATGTAGTTATAGCCGCTCACCTCGCCCAGGTATTCGGGCAGGCTCCGCACGCATACCAACTCTGCGTTATCGGAGGCCAGCATCTGTTTTGCCTCAGGGGTATCCACTGCCAGCCTGGGGCAGGCGGGGATCACCCTTCCAAAATCGTATTCGGCCGTTTTTTGAACATCGTCTTTATGTACCTCGTATCCCTGTTTTTCCCAATGATGGAAGCCCCCGTTCAGAACCCTTACGTCTTCGACCCCGGCATACATCATGATGAATGCGCAGCGGATGGCGCCGATATCTCCCGCCGAACTGCCGGGAAATTCATCCTGGTTATCGGGGTGCATGTATTTGCCGTAAAGCACCACGGTTGTGTCGCAGCGGATGCCATGGGCCAGCAGGGCCTTCCTCAATTGTTCGGGATCCTTCCTGTTCCAGGTCTCTGCCGACTCAAGGGCATTGGTGTCCAAATCGATGGCGCCGGGAATATGCCCCGAAAGATAGGCGTCGCGATTGCGGTAATGGGCATGGCAAATGACGGTTTTGCTGCCATGGTGGCCGGGAGGGATTTTCCCGTCGACAATGTCTTTGATCCAGGCCGGGTATATCAAATGGCTGTACCTGCGCAGGTGGTCCATGGGGAGCCGGGGGTCGGGCACCCATTCGTCCGTAAAATGGGGATAGATCCAAACACGGCCGTAGCCCGCATTGCGGAACCTGGAGGCCACGTTCTGGCTTTGTGCAGGTTCATGCCCGTAGATAACCATGTGTTGGCGGGGATGAAGCCCTTTGTTGCGGACGATCTCGATCCAGTCGATGTATTCGGCCCAGGCCGCGGGCAACGATCTGGCCCCCGCAATATGCCCTCTTCTGGACTCGCCGTGAAGCGCCCAGCCGTTGTACGACTCGGCCGGTCTGACATCGATGACCGAAACCTTATCATGTCCGAGAACCTCTTTTAATTCACCGGTACTCACTTCGGCAAAATCATTCATGCTCATCCCCCTGGCTGATTTTTTATGAGTATGGGCGCACAATCACTTTGGTTCCGGCCTTCCTCCTTTAACTGAATGCGATCAGCCCGGTCACCACCACGACGATTATTCCAAGGTAAGCAACCCAATAATGTTTTGGCCGGGCCGGGTTCTTTCCCAATAAGCTGACGGTAATCCGGTAGAATTTCACGCGATGCCGCGAAACAAAGGAGTAGAACCGGTCGGCAAGAAAACGGAATGGCCTGAATTTGCGGTACAGCGGCATTACCCAGCGCCATTTGGAGGCATACCGGTGAAGGGCCTGGAAAACCGCTTCCGGGCCTGAGTAGATGTTGCCGTCAAGGTCGATGAATCGGATGGCTTGCTTGAAATACCGGTGCTCGATGTCGGGAAAGTCCTGGTATACATCCTGATATGGCTTGTATTCTATGCTGTCGCCGGTCATTTTCTTCCACTTGATCACCCAATAGTGACAAAACCCGCATGTTCCGTCCCAGGCCATAATTGGCTTATCTTTGGGGTGATATTTGGTGCTCCCTAATTTTTTAAACATCTTTATTGCCGGTTTTGGGGTGCACGTACACCTGCTTAGTTACAATATACGAATTATTCCATACATGCTAAACCATGAAACAGGTCCTTTTGTTCCTGGCACAGGGCTTTGAAGAGATCGAGGCCAGCGCTTTTTCCGATATCATGGGATGGAGCAGGGAACACGGTCTTTTTCCGGTGAACCTGAAAACCACTGCCCTCAGGCCGGAGGTGCGCAGCGTGTGGGGCACCCGGGTGATCCCCCACCTGGATTTTGGGCAGCTCGACCCGGCTCAATACGATGCCCTGGCGATACCCGGGGGCTTTGAGTCGGCCGGGTATTACGAAGACGCTTTTCGCGAAGAGTTCCTTGAATTGATCAGGACGTTCGAACGCGGCAACAAGCCGCTTGCCTCGGTATGCACCGGCGCCCTTCCCCTGGGCAGGGCAGGGGTGTTACGGGGGCGGCGGGCCACCACCTACCCCTTGCCCGGCGGAGAGCGGATGGCTCAGCTGTCGTCGATGGGGGCTTTGGTGAAGCAGGACCCTGTTGTCGTGGACGGGAACATCATTACCTCGGCGGGTCCTTCCACGGCTATGGCGGTGGCGTTTCGATTACTGGAAATGCTTACCGGTGCGGATAATGTGCGCGAGGTGAAAAAATTCATGGTGTTCTGATGGACGAAAAACAGATCATCGGCCTGCATGCCCTGCTTGCGGATGTGCGTAAGCTGCTGGAGTCGAAGATGAAGGGTCGCAGGTTCTGGCTCAGGGCCGAACTCTCGCAGGTTCATTTCCATAAAAGCGGGCATTGCTACCTGCAGTTGTCCGAAACCCTTAACGGACGGCTTATTGCACAATGCCGCGGCAATATCTGGCAAAACAGTCTCGAAAGGATCAGGAAAGAACTCGGGGAGGATCTCCGGCACGTCATTAAAAAGGGCAACGAGGTGTTGTGCCTGGCCGGGATCGAATTTACCGAACAATACGGGCTGGTGGTCATTGTTCACCACATCGACCTCCGGTTCAGCCTCGGGTCGATGGAACAGCGCCGGCAGGAAACCCTCGACCGCCTGCATGCCGGCGGACTGATCCAAAAAAACAAACAGCATGTACTTCCCGAAGTGATCCAAAACATCGCCATTGTCGGGTCGCCACAGACAGCGGGGATTACCGACCTGATCAGGCAACTGGAAACCAACGCCTACGGATATTTTTTCCGGTACCAGGTCTTTCCCTGCCTGATGCAGGGCGATAAGGCTGCGGCAGAGATTTGCGGGAGGCTCAGGGAGTTGCGCGACAGCCGCTGCGAACTCATTGCGCTGGTCAGGGGAGGGGGGTCCAGGCTGGACCTCGAAGTCTTCAATGCCTGGGAAATTGCCCGGGAGATCGCCCTGCATCCCAAACCTGTGTTCACGGGCATCGGGCATGAGACCGATGTGAGCGTGGCCGACCTGGTGGCCCATACCCACCACAAAACCCCTACGGCTTTGGGCAGTTATCTCGTTGAGCGCGCCCTTCGATTCGACACCCGGATACAGGGGGTGCACAGTCAACTGGCATCAGCTGCCCTGAATCTGGCGGGCGAGCGAAGAAGCCTTTTGCACAAAGGGGTCAACCGGCTTGCTTTGGCCACGAAACAGCTAATAAGCGACGAAAGGAATGCCCTCTCCGTGACTGCCGAAACGGTTTTTTCCCTGCCTGCGGCTAGGCTGCAGCAGGGCCGTGGAGATCTTTCCCGGCTGCTTCAACTTGTCCGGCATCGCTCAGAGGGGCGGATCGGCCAAAGCCTTTCGAGAAACGGGCAAATGCTCGAACTGATCATCGGGTATTCGAGGCAGCTTACCCGGAAGCATGAGCATTACCTGCAGGGGGTCATGGACCTGCTTCCGGCTTACTATCCCCGTCAGATCATGAACAAAGGTTACGGCATCCCCCTGCTCGGCGGGGAATTGCTCGGAGACCGCAGCCTGACTCCAGGCACACAGCTCGATCTGGCCCTGCATAACCGCACGCTGACATTAACGTTCATTAAGGAAAACCGGAAGATAGAAGATAGAAGGTAGAAGGTAGAAGATAGAAAGTAGAAGATAGAAAGTAGAAAGTAGAAGACAGAAGACGGAAGACAGAGAGAAGTAAGTTGAAAAGTTGAAAAGTTGAAAAGTTGAAAAGTTGAAGAGTTGAAAAGTTGAAGAGTTGAAAAGTTGAAAAGTTGAAAAGTTGAAAAGTTGAAAAGTTGAAAAGTTTAAACAACAAAAATCCAATAGCCAATAGCCAATAGCCAATAGCCAAAAGAAAAAGTACAACCAAAGGAAAAAGGAAGAATCAGGAAGGCCGTTGGACGAGGGAAAACAGAGGACAGAAGACGGAGGACAGAAGTCAAAAAACGGTCAACGTTATTTAGGCATTAACAAATGGTCCTGGCCTGGCCGGGCATCGTTCCGGCCGTTTTGCCCCGTCGGGAACCTGTCCGCACATTGGCCGTGTCTTTGCGGCAGGGCATGAAAAAAACCGTTTACAAAATCAATGTAAACGGTTAGTAATCAATGTGGGACGTGCTGGAATCGAACCAGCGACCTCATGCCTGTCAAGCATGCGCTCTGAACCAACTGAGCTAACGCCCCTTGGC
>SL_3KL_010_SEDDRAFT_10002168_pt1 | contig 17952 bp, 16 predicted proteins | sample SodLakKL_010_SED_2_FD_10381 | JGI IMG/M metagenome (IMG submission 10381) | reverse complement strand
ATCTACAGCTCAATGTGAACACGAACTGGGAGGTTCGGCCTGAAAGTGACTCCTGGGTCCTCAGCGCCTCCCCGAACCTGCGCTGGCGGCCATCTGAGCGCATGACGCTCCGGGTGGCCCCCTCCTATACCCGCCGGGTGGAAGACCGGCAGTGGATGGGAGCTTTGGAGGTGGAGGGAGCGCCCCACTATCTCTTCGGTCGGATGAAGCAGTCCACCTTCGCCACCACCCTCAGGGGCGAGATGTCCGTTACGCCCAACCTGAGTGTCCAGCTCTATGCCCAGCCCTTCATGAGCGCCGGCGAATTCCAGGACTTTCGTCGGATCCAGGACCCCAGGGCATCCAGTTACGAAGACCGCTTCCAGACCCTGGAGGTGGAGGACCGGCCCCAGGGGTACCAGATCCACTTCCCAGGCACCGACCAGGCCCGGAACCTGGACAACCCTGACTTCCGGGCCCTCCAGTTCCGCTCCAACGCCGTCCTCCGGTGGGAGTACCGCCCTGGCTCCACCCTCTACCTGGTCTGGGGCCAGGCTCGGGACCAGTTCCAGAATGACGGAGAGTTCCACGTAGGCCGTGGGTTCGATGACATCTTCTCCACCCTGCCTGAGAACGTCTTCATGCTGAAGATGAGCTACTGGTTCACGCCATGAGAGACGGCCTGCTGAGGGCGGGCTCGAAGGAGCGGCAGCCGCCCCGCGCGGCCGCACTCCAGTTCCCCATCAGACTGCTGGACGCTACCGGCCCCTGTCCACCAGCTCGGCCATGGCCTCCGGACTGGTGGGGAGNTCGGCACTCAGGACCTCAGCCCCCTCCTCGGTCACCACCAGATCGTCCTCGATCCGGATCCCCATGCCCACGAAGGGATGTCCCGGGTTCTCACCTGTGGCCGGAGGGGGGAAGTAGAGCCCCGGCTCCACTGTCAGCACCATCCCGGGCTCCAGTCGTCGATGGATCCCCTCCCGGACGTAGTCTCCGGGATCATGGGTGTCCATCCCCAGCCAATGAGAGGTCCGGTGGGGGAAGTACGCCTGGTCCGCCTTTCGGTCCAGAAGCTCAGCCATGGAGCCCGACAGCACCCCGAGCTCCTTCAGCCCCTGGATCAGGACCTCCCGGGTCTGTTGGTGAATCTCCTGCAGGGTGGCACCTGGCCGAACCGCAGCCACCGCCGACGCTCGAGCGGCCTCCACGACCTGGTAGACCGCCTCCTGATTGGGATCGAAGCGTCCCGAGGCCGGGAAGGTCCGGGTCAGGTCCCCGGAGTACATCCGGACCTCGGCACCGGCATCCAGGAGGATGAGGTCACCCTCCGCTATCCGGTCCCGGTTTTCCACGTAGTGGAGAACACAGCCGTTGGCCCCGGACCCTACGATGGTGGCGAAGGCAGGACCCTGGGCACCGGCACGGCGGAAGGCAGCCTCCACCTCGGCCTGGATCTCCCACTCTCCCCGACCGGGAGCCGCCGTTGCCATCCCGGCCCTGAACCCCTCCATGGTCACCGCCACCGCCTCCCGGAGCGCCTGGATCTCCTCCGGACTCTTCCGCAGGCGGAGCTCGTCCAGGATCTCTCCCGGGTCCTCCACCCCTCGGGGCCCCTTCCCGTATCGAGGCCCCCGGCGCCGAGCCTCCCGTAGCGCCTGGATGACCAGGGGCTCGACCATTGGGTGGGCTCCCAGGCGAAAGTGAACTCGCGCCGCCCCCTCCAGCAGTCGGGGGAGCCGTTGGGACAACTCCTGGATCGGGAAGGTCCGGTCCACTCCCACCTGTTCCCGGGCCTCCTCCGGGCCCGCGCGAGGCCCACTCCAGCGCTCGGCCATGGCGTCCCGGTCCCGCACGAAGAGGATGGCCCGGTCCTCATCGGCGAAGCCCCGGAGGAGGAGGAGGGAATCGGGCTCGGCGAAGCCTGTCAGGTAGAAGAGCTCCGAATCGGGTCGATACGGGAGCTCCGAATCCCGGCTCCGAATCAGGGGAGACGCTGCCGGGACGACCATGGCGCCGGCCTCCAGACCGTCCAGGACCGCCCTTCGTCGCCGGAGGAAGAGGTCTGGCTGGAACCCGTTCAACGCCGTCGGATCCGACGCCCGGGACCCTTTTCTGCGGTTCCCTTCCCCTCCGGTCCCTTCCTGGTCTGCCATGCCGGACTCCTCCCTGGCGGTTCACCTTCAAGGGATCTCACGGGACCCTTCCCGGGAACCCCTGTCTCGCGGCGGTCGTAAGCTATGGAAATGGGCGGGACCTCGACAACGGGGACGAGGACCCATACCTTCGCCCCCTTCCCCGAAAAGGCCCGTGCCGGAACAACGCCCGAAACGACGCCCATAACAACGCCCAGGCCAACTTCGAATCCCATCCGGTTCCGAATCCCCTTCAAACGTCACTCCCACCTGTGTCCTCCCTCCTCCTGACGGCCTTCATCGCCTCCTTGACCGCCTGGGTGCCTGGCGACGCTCACCCGGTTCAGTTCGGCGAAGCCGTCCCGGCACAGACCGCAGACACGATCCCGGCTCCGGGAGGTGACACGATCCCCGTCCAGACCGGAGATTCCGTCCCCCAACCGGTTGCCGACACCATCCCGGCCGAAGCCACACCTCCGGATGAGGTTGAACCTCCATCCCTTCCGGTCCCGATCCTGGACACCCTTCCCCGCCCTCCCCACCCGGACAGCATCATCCCCCTCCGGGAGCTGGTCGTGGACATCCTCCGTTCTCCCATGCAGCTCGACGAGACCCCCTTTGCCGTCTCGGTCCTGGGCAATGAACTCTGGACCACGGGACGCTCGGAGAGCTCCATCGAAGAGGCCCTCCAGGGCCTTCCGGGCGTGCAGATCCACAACCGCTTCAACGATGCCGTGGGAGAGCGGATCTCCATCCGGGGGTACGGGGCCCGTTCCGAGTTCGGTGTCCGGGGAGTGAAGATCCTGGTGGACGGGATCCCGGCCACCCTCCCGGACGGCCAATCCACCCTGGATCACCTGGACCTGGGCTCTCTGGGGCGGGTGGAAGCCCTCCGGGGTCCCGGCTCCGCCCTCTACGGGAACGCCTCAGGAGGCGTGCTGAGCTTCGAGAGCCGATTGCCTGCCAACGCCCATCTGCGGCAGGAGTTCAGGATGATCCAGGGAGATCATGACTACCAGCGAAGACAGAGCACCACCAGCGGCCGCCTGGGCGAGGTGGGGTATATGGTGAACCTGGCCCGCTACGAATTCGGGGGATACCGGACCAACCCCCTGGGAGAGGAAGGCCTCACCTACGGGACCTCCCAACGGGACCACCTCAACGCCCAGCTCCACTCCCCCTTCCTCGGGGGGCAGCTTCGGTTCACAGCCAACGCCATGGAGATGGAGGCCGAGAATCCAGGCGCCGTCTCCCGGGAACTCCTGGAGGAAGGCGGCCGGCCGGCCCTGGGATTCAACGTGACCCAACGGTCCGGAAGGGATGTGCAGCAGGGGCAGGCCGGCGTCCGATGGGTCGGGCCGGTGGCCGAACGGGAGCTGGAGCTCACGGGATACGGGATCGGGCGAAGCCTCTCCAACCCGACCCCAGTCGACTGGATCCACCTGAACCGGAAGGCCGGGGGGTTCGGTGCTACCCTCCGAAGTGAGGCACAAGGCGAGGACGGCCGGCTCTGGTGGGCCGCGGGCCTGGACGCCGATTTCCAGAGCGATCACCGTCGAATCCACCAGAACCTTTCGGGGAACGAAGGGCTCCTCCTCCTGAACCAGGCGGAGCGGGTCGCCGGCGGAGCCATCTTCCTGCAGGCCATGCTCCCCATCAACCCCATCCTGGACGTCCTCACCGGTCTCCGCTACGACCGGATCCACTTCCGGGCGTCGGATCGGATGCCCACCGAGAGCCCGGAGCACCGGGGCGTGGGAGCGCGGACGCTGGACTCGGCATCTCCGTCCTTCGGATTCCATGCCGGCATCCATGACGCCCTGAACTTCTACGCCAACCTGACGACCGCCTTCGAAACGCCCACCGCCGGGGAGCTGTCCACTCGCCCGGATGGGGGCCGGGGTTTCAACCCGGAGCTGGAGCCCCAGGTGGGGATCACCACCGAGGTGGGGGGACGGGGCGTGGTGGCGAGCCAACTGGCATGGGAAGCGGTCTTCTTCCACACCACCCTCCACAACGAACTCGTCCCCTACGAGGTTGCCAGCGCTCCGGGTCGCCGGTACTTCCGGAACTCGGGGAGGTCCCAGCGGCAGGGCTGGGAGGTGGCCCTCCAGTACAGTCCCTCCCGGTACTTCAGCACCCGCTTCGTGGTCTCCACCAACACGGCCCGCTTCAGGGAATTCTCTCCGGAGGAGGGACAGGACTTTGCCGGGAAGCGGGTGCCGGGGCTGGCCCCGTACCGGAGCGAAGCCATGATCCGGGTGGGGCCGGGAAGCTGGTTCGCCGAGCTTCGGGGCGAGGCCACAGGCGCCATCCCCGGAAATGACATGAACACCCCCGAGGCCGAGTCACCGGCCTACCGCCTCATGGATGTCCGGGCCGGCGCCAACGAGGTGAACATTCTGGGCCTTCGACTCAGCCCCTTCCTGGGCGTGACGAACCTCATGGATACCGAATACAACACCTCGGTGGTCGCCAACGCCATGGAGGGCCGCTACTTCGAACCCGGCCCGGGCCGCAGCTTCTACATGGGATCCAGCATCGCCGTCCAGTTCTGAACGACCTCGGCCCGCCGATGGCTCCACCCGGCCCCGCTCCTCAACACCGCCGGCTTCCAATCCCGCCCCTCCCACCTGCCTCGGGGCCCCCCCACATCCCGGGTGCCGCCTTGACGGCGAGAGCCCACCTCGTTTCCTTCCCCATGCCACAGGGGTGCTGGGGCTTTGCTCCGGCTGAGATCATACCCTCCAACCTGACCCGGGTAATGCCGGCGCAGGGAGTCGGCCGGACCCCCCCGGTGCCCTTCCCGTAAACCTCCCATCCTCCCATAGGAAGATGGACTCAAGGGAAGGGTTTTTCATGTCATTCATTGCCCAGCAGGACCAACGCCTGGCGCCGCTCTGGAAGGCTATCCGGAGTCACCGGTTCCTGGCGGACACCCGGGATGGAACGATCCCGGATCAGACCTTCGCCACTTGGCTCCGACAGGACTACCTCTTCGTCGAAGCCGCCATCCCCTTCATCGCAGCCCTCATCCCCCGGGCCCCCACCCAGCACTGGGGCCCCCTGGCCGGCGTCATCTCGGCCCTGGAGAAGGAGCTGAAGCTCTTCGAGGAGCGAGCCGCCCAGGTGGGCGTGCAGCTCCGGGGAGCCCCGCCATCCTTCACCTGCCACGCATATGTCCAGTTCCTCCTGGCCACCGCCCACACCCGGAGCTATGCCGAAGGATACACGGTTCTCTACGCCGCCGAGCGAGCGTATCACGAATCGTGGCTGGTGGTGAAGGATGGGTTGGCTCCCGACTCCCCATGGATGCCCTTCGTAGAGAACTGGGCCGGAGAGGACTTCGCCGGCTACGTGACCTACCTGGAGGGGGAGCTGGAGACCCTGGCTGAAGCCGCCGGGCCGGCCGAGCGGGTCCGGATGGCGGAGCTCTACCGTCTGACCCTCCTGTACGAAGTGGCCTTCTGGGAGATGGCCTCCACAGCCGAAGGATGGCCCGGGGTGGAAGACGACCTGGCTCCCGTCACCCAGGGGCCGAACTGGAACCCGGACCCCAGCAAGACCCTGGAAGGCGCCTGGACCCACATGACCCAGCCCGACCCAACCGGAGAAGATGGCACATGAGCCTGACCGAACGGCTGTATGAAGCCGCCCGACCCATCTGGGACGCCCAGTTGGAGCACCCCTTCGTCAAGGGAATCGGCGACGGATCCCTGCCTCCGGAGACCTTCAAACGCTGGGTTCTGCAGGACTACCGCTACCTGAAGGAGTTTTCCCGCATCTTCGCCTGGGCTGTGGCCAAGGCCCAGCGGCTGGAGAGCATGGGTTGGTATGCCCAGGTCCTGAACATGACCCTGAACACCGAGATGGCACTCCACCGGAGCTACGCCGCCCGGTTCGAGATCACACCGGAGGAGCTGGAGGCCACTGTCATGTGGCCTACCACCCGGGCGTACACCGACTTCCTGGTCCGGACGGCCGCCGACGGCGACATGTCCGAGCTCCTGGCAGCCCTCCTCCCCTGCGCCTGGGGCTATCTACACATCGGGCAGGCGCTGGCCGACGGCGCACCGCCGGAGGACCAGCGGTACCGGGACTGGATCGAGCAGTACGCTTCCGACGAGTTCGCCGAGGCCGGGGATTGGCTCCGGACCGAGCTGGACCGGGAAGCCCGGGACGTCACTCCCGAGAAGGAGGAGCGGCTCCGAGAGATCTTCCTCCTCTCTTCCCGGTACGAGCTCCGCTTCTGGGACATGTGCTGGAATGGAGAGAGCTGGTAGGCACCTTCTGACCTGACGGCCAGGTCGGTCCGGACTGCCAGGGGTGGAATCACCGGGGTGGTAGCGCAGCCCACCCCTGGCAGTAGCCTGGATCCCGTCGAACCACCAGGGCGTTCACCACCGGTCGCTCTCCCTGGGGGTCCGAAGGGCGGTTCGCCGTCTCTCCCCGGATCACCATGACAGACGAACCCCCGCCATCCAGGTTCAGGGCGTCCCGAACCCCCAGGGCCCGGAAGAGCTCAGCAAACTCCGGGAGGGTCATCCCTTCGGACAGGCCCTGCCGGCCATCCACCACCACCAGCCATACCCGATTCCGCCAGGGGTCCAGTCCCACCCCGGTCCGGGGATGCCGCTGCGTCGCGAAGGCAGGGCGGTCGGTCTGCTGCAGGTCCCCGACCCAGCGCCCCCCACTCAGGAGGGCCGGGTACCCCCCCAGCATCTCCGTGCGGCCGTCAGGGTCATCGGTCGCCATGGCCCAGCTTCCCACCTGCAGCGAGTCCCCCTCCCATCCCACGGGTCCGATCCAGGGCAGATTCCCGGGCTGCCAGGCGAAGACCGGACGGGCGCTCCGGCCCCGAACGGCGCCGGCGGTGGCTTCCAGCCCCAGGGGCTCGTCCTCGGGGGTGAAGAAGTCACCGTTGATGGCCGCCACCATCCCGGGCTCACTCCGACGGGCCAGGACCGAGACCGGCACCCGTCCCGGGTCGTCTCCACTCCCCACGACCTGGAATCCCAGCTCACAGCGGTTCAGGTCCACCTCCAGCAGGTGAACCACCCAGGGGTGGGGGCCACTCCGAACCTCCCGGTAGATCACACCCGGGTCCAGGCGAAAGGCCTTCACCCGGTCCGGCTCCATGAACTCCACCGCCGCCGTGGGGAGTCCCGGATTCAGGACCGGAGGGAGGTCCGGAGGCTCACACCCGGTCAGGACCAGGACCAGTGAGGCCAGCCCGACCGTCCATCGGAGCGGGAGGGCCGAGTCACGATCCCTCTCCAGCCTCCCTTCGGTTGTGCTCTCCCTCCAGGGGAGTGTTACTTTCCGGAAGTGCCGCAAACGACCCAAGAGGCGATACAGCCTGACCCCCCTTCCGTACCCATCCCTGGAATGCTCCACCGGCCCTCCGCCCCTGCCCCCTTCCTCCTCCTGGCCCTGATCGGCCTCCTGGTCTTCAATGCGGAGACGCTGGAAGGTCAGACTCCGGATCGCGGCGAGGTCCGGATCGGAATCACCCTGGGCGGAACCGGCTTCCTGGGCCTTGTCACCGAATACCGGCGACATGACTGGGGGGGAGAGCTGACGCTGGGCACCATCACCTTCCGGGAGATCGCCGTGGCGGTGGCGGGCAAGCGCTACTTCGGAGACGGGAGCTTCCATCCGGCCGTGGGGCTTGGACTCTGGAGCCTGACGGCCTGGACCGAAGATGGAAGTGGCTCCATTCTGATCCTCCGAGCCCCCCTGGCCGTGGAGTGGAACATGGCCGGGAGTCACACCGCCGGCCTGGAGGTGGCCTTGAACCGGGCTCTCATGGTGAACCGCCTGGATCCGGAAGACGACACGCCTGCGAACCGGACCATCGTCCCCATCCCTGGAGCCTACTACCGCTTCGGATGGACGCCCTGACTGCCGGCTGCCCCACATCCACGCTCCTGGCCTCATCCTCGCCAGTCCTCGGGCCGGTCCCATTCCTCTTCCCAGAACTGGTCCTCAGCCTCCCGGATCTCGTCCTCGTCCAGGGGGGGAGCTGGGTCCGGCTCCCCATCCTGCTGACTCAGGATCTCTCGGAGGACCGGATCGTCGGTCATGGGGTCCCGGGAATCCACCACCCGCCGCACCCGCCCTCTCATGAGAACGCCACCGATGACGACCAGGGCGGCCAGGAGAAAGAAGAGGGTACCAAGCATGGTCGATCTCTGAATTCGAGGTGCTGCAGGACGCCGACGAGGTGGAGCGTCTCTGGAAGGTGAACCCCTCAGTCCCCCTCCTCAAGGGGCCGGGCGTCCGCCCACCGGATCAAGGCGGACTTTCCCCTACTACCCCATCCCCCGCTCCAGGTGCATGTCGCGGCCCGGCAGGGGGCCGACCCAGGAGGCGAAGCCCCACCACCAGCAAGACGACCGCCGCCAGGAGAAGGAGGGGGTCGGGAGACGCCTCGGCGCCGCTCACCATCTCCCGGGTCCGGGGGATGGCCGCCAGGGTGATGATGGCGCCGTTGTTCAGGAAATGAAGGAGCACGGCCAGTGGAAGGGAGCCGCTGGCCACTACCACCCATGCCAGGAGGATTCCGAGCCAGGCAGTGGGAAGAATGCGGAATCCGGTCTGGGGCGAGGTATGGAAGAGTCCGAAGATGAGCCCACTCACCACCACCGCCACCACCAGGGGGAGCCCATTCCGAAGCCCTGAAAGAAGAGGCCCACGGAACAGGAGTTCCTCGGAGATGGCAGGAACGATGGCCACCATGACCATGAGCCAGAGATACCGGGAGACGGAGTCGGCCGTCAGGATCTCCACCATGGCCTCCAGGTAGTCCACCGGAACCGGAACAACCAGGCTCTGGAGCCAGGCCAGGAACCAGGCCAGGGGAACCCCGCCTGCCAGGATCAGGACGCCCCCCAGGGCCTTCCGACGGGTCGGGAGTCTCAGAGCCAGGCTCCGGACCGGATCATGTCCTCGAAGGAGGACGTAGAGGACCGCTGGCAGGCCCAGGAAGAGCAGGTGGCCCAGGACCAGTCCGCCCTCTCCCAGGAGCGCGTACAGAAGCCCGCCGCCGATCAGAAAGAAGAAGGCCACGCCGAACACGAGGAGGAGCGCCCCTCCTGGCGAAGGAAGTGACCCTTCGGTTCGTCCTCTCCCGGGGCCTACCCGGGGACCGGATTCCCCTGCAGGGGTGGTTCCTTCTTCACTGGTTCCCTTCATCCGAACTCCTGGCTGACGCCATCCCGGGAATGATGAGGCCGGAGGCTAACGTTCGGGCCAGGACCCCACAAGACGAGGCCGGGCCAGGACGCCACAAGCTGCGGCCGGGCCAGGCCGCCAAGAGATGCGGCAGAGCCAGGACGCCACAAGCTGCGGAAGAGCCAGGCCGCCCAGGGAGGATCCCCTGCCTGCCCCCTTCCACCTCCCAGAGGGGTAGAACCCCAGGAGAACCTTTCCCGGTTCGGATGCATCCAACTCAGTCCCTGGGGATGGGCGTTGGGCAGTGGAAAGTGAGCGGTGCTGAGGAGCAGGTCGGCAGGTCGGCAGGTCGGCAGGTCGGCAGGTCGGCAGGTCGGCAGGTCGGCCATAAGATAATTCTATTTATGTTAANAGGCTGTTGAAGAACAGGCTTTTATTGGAGGCGTAGCATGTTCAAGCCGCAAGGGTGCCATGGTCCCGCCCTCAGGACGGGCTTGGTCATGAGCCTGGCCCTGGCCCTCTCTCTCTTCTGGCCCGGTACAAGCGAACTCCACGCCCAGGCAGGGCTCGGAGGGTGGCTCGGGCTCGAGTTGGTCCGGGAGATACCGGGAAATGAACTCCAGGTCCGGGACGTCCTGGAAGGGAGTCCGGCAGAGGCTGCAGGCGTCCAGCCTGGCCACCGGATCCTCCGCATCAACGGCGCCGAACCCACCCAAGCGGAGCTCGCCCGTATCGTGAACGCCCTCGTTCCCGGGAGCACCATCCGCCTGACGCTGGCTCACCCCGACGCAGAGGGAAGAGATCGGCGGGAGGTCTCCATCCAGGCCGGCCAGCGGCCTGCCATCCTTCCTGGCCCGGAGCGGGAGGTCCATGTCCGGAGTCGGAGGCCAGCGCCGGGTGTGGTCCAGGATTCAGGGGTTCGGGACCTGAGGATGGATCTGGATTCCGTTCGGGCCGAGATGGCACGGGACCGCCGGGAGTTGGCCGGGAGCCAGGACGCGGCACCGAGCCGGGACGCCCCTCGAGACGTCCGTGAAGTGGCCCGTAGCCAGATCCAGGAGGGGGATGCCCCTGCCGTTCTCCTGGGGATGCGGGTGGTAGGCGGAGCCGAGCTGGCCCCCCTCGATCCCGAGTTGGCTCGCAGCTTCCATGTGGACGGTGGGGTGCTGGTCCTGGAGGTCCTGGACGGCACGCCAGCCAAGGCTGCCGGCCTGGAGCCGGGAGACGTGATCGTGGCCGTTGAAGGAGAAGTCGTCACCACCATCGCTCAGTTCCGGCAGGCCCTGAACCAGGCTTGGCGCGCCCCCCGTAGACGTCCAGGTCATCCGGGAAGGTCAGAGACGAAGCCTCAGCTTTCCTCGCTGACCCGGGTTGCGACCCCTGCCATCCGCTCGTCCTCCTCTCGGAAACGCTCCAGGTCAGGCTGTCGTCGCACCTCGTTGAGGAAATCCCGTTCGATGCGGCCATCCCGGAGGTGGAGCTGTCGCCGGGCGTACTCGGCGATGTCGTGCTCGTGGGTCACCACAACGATCGTCTGGTCGGCATCGTTCAGACGAACGAGGACGTCCATGATCTCTTCGCTGGTCCGGGAATCCAGATTTCCAGTGGGCTCGTCGGCCAGGAGGAGGGCCGGCTCGTTGGCCAGGGCCCGGGCCACGGCGACCCGCTGACGCTGACCACCGGACAACTCGGGAGGCTTGTGGTCCATCCGGTCCGCCAACCCCACCATGGCCAGCTTGGCCCGGGCCCGTTCCCGCCGCTCCGCCGTCGGCACCCCGGCGTAGATGAGGGGGAGTTCCACATTGTGCAGCGCAGTGGCCCGGGGAAGGAGATTGAAGGTCTGGAAGACGAAGCCGATGTCCCGGTTCCGGATCCGGGCCAATCGGACCTCACTGAGTTGACTCACATTCTGTTCGTTGAGCCAATATTCTCCGGCTGTGGGCGTGTCCAGGCACCCCAGGAGATTCATGAAGGTGGACTTGCCTGAGCCCGAGGGTCCCATGATGGCCACGAACTCGCCCTCTTCGATGCGGATATCCACCCCTTGCAGAGCCCGAACGGTCTCTGCTCCCAGACTGTAATGACGAGTCAGGCCTTCCGTCCGTATGACGGCCTTCCGTCCCGTGGCTTCCTCCCCCGTCCCCTCACGCTTCGCTGCCACTGCACCCTCCTGAAAGGTCCGTTCCATTGAGTCTCCGCCTCCTACCCCACCGATCCCGGACGGAGGTCCGTCCTTCTTCCCTACGAGAGCTGGCCGCGAATCTTTTCAGAGAACCACGGAGACCCGTCTTCCATCATCCGCCCGTGCCTTGTCTTTGAATAGCCATTGATGAGCGGGGACGGCCAGCGGGGAATCGTCCCCATCCCCGTAACCTTCCACCCGGCCCCTATATAGACCAACCCGGCCCTCTCACCAGATAGGAAAAGGGGGCCGGGCCGGTCACACTCCTGAAGATGTCCTGCAGGGGGTCAGCAGAGGCTCAGGAGACCGCCTTCCACCGTCCGAAGGGAAGCGTGGGCACCGGCGGAATCCGTTCGCCGTATACGAACGCCTCGACCCTGGGATGCTGGTGGGACAGGCGCGAGCCGGCGCCGCCATCGGCAATGACGATCCCCGGGACCTCCCGGGTCCTGACACGCTCTGCCTCTTCCGCTACCCGGAATGTCTTCTTGTTGAGCTTCATCTGGGTCCTTCCTTATCGTCGTGGGCCATGACCGCCATGATTCCGGCGCCCATGGTCTCCGTTGTGTCACACTTGTGCAACGAGTAAAGGGCAAGGGGTATGCCAGATGATCAAAGAAAGGCTTTATCCCGGTAGGAGTTGAGGAAACCCTTGAGGTATCAGGTGTTTCGGAGGCAGGCTCCATTCCAGCCCGGGAGCAAAACAGCGGCGGCCACCGCTGAGCGTGTCACTCTGATACGCCAAGCCCGTGTCGATATGACACAGGCCGTGTGGAGGGAGGCGGTTGGAGAACAGGAGGGGCCGGGTCGCAACTCGGATCTCCTCATCCGAGTCGCACGTCAGCCCCCCTCAGCGCCTGCCCCTGGAATCCCGCCCGAAGGTGCCGCGTCCAGACCGGCCACCTCGTCGGTCCCTGGAGGACTCAACCGTCTGGAAGGGGCGAGATCGGCCCAGGAGGCGTTCGACCTCGCCCTCCGTCAGGTCATCCATGCCGTGCTTCACCGCCCAGACCTCCCGCTCAGGCTCGTCCGCCGCCCCCTCCTCATCCACCCTGTAGAAGAGGACCAGGAGGAGGGGCGCACCGGGATCAGGAGCCGTCCCGGATCGGGTCCGTCCTCCGCTCCGGGCAACCCACCGGACCCCCTCTGACTCGAAGGGGATCTCCGCCTCCGAGAGGGAGGGAGCCGGCGGCGACTCCTCGTCCAGGGTATCACCCATGAGATCCCGAACCGGGGTCGGCGCAGCCCCTGAGCTCTCTTCCCCGCCCGCACCGCCCGGACGCCTGGGTGCCTTGGATGAGGAACCCGGAGGGCGAACCGGAATGGGTTTGGGACGGTCGTTGTCGGACATGGGGCCAATCTGAGGGTGAGTCCCGGGACGAGGCAACCGGGTCGGGTCAGCCGTCCACCTCTCCAGCCAGCGTATCACTCTCCCAGAGTCTGATGCGTCGGAGCCGGGCTGTCCCAGGAACCTGAGAGACCAGCTGACTTCTGAACCAGAGGGCCAGACCCTCCGTAGACGGCTGCATGGCCCCCTCACGAACCGGGGGAACCGCCCGGTTCAGATCCGCCCCTTCCAGGGGTGAGACCACTGAGGCCAGGAGGGCATCCAGTCGGGGGAGGTCCACGACGAACCCCGTCTCCGGATCCACCTCTCCCTCCACCGTCACCTCCAGGCGGTAGGTATGCTCGTGGGGACGGCGCTGATCCCCGAACCGCGCCTGGTTCCATTCATCCGACCGATCAGACCGGCCATAATGGTGTCTGGCAGTGAACTCGATAACGCGAACGAGCCGAGCTACGGGCATGGGCGGAGGGACCTCTCTGCGAGGGAAAGCAGCCGGCGGGGTGGATCGGGAAACGGCCCTTCGGCCCCGCCATCCCCCAGTCCAGCCTGAACCCGACCTCGTGGAACCGGCGCAGGGACGTGGACCCGGAGGATGGCGAGGGTTACCATTCCCCCGCCCATCAGTTCCCAGCATCTTCTCAGGGTACATATGGTCTCCCCCCTCTCACCCCTGCTTTCTCCTCGCTCCATCGCCGTCATCGGAGCCAGCCGCCGCCCCGGGACCGTGGGATATCAGGTGGTGGACAACCTGGTTCGCCACGGATTCCAGGGCCCGGTCTATCCGGTGAATCCCCGGGCCGGGTTCGTCCATTCCCTACCGGCCTGGCGCTCGGTTCGAGACATCCCCGGCGAAGTGGACCTGGCCGTCATCGTAGTGCCCGGTGAACGGGTCCTGGAGGTGGTGGATGAATGCGGGACCAAGGGGATTCCCGCCGTAGTGGTCATCTCTGCCGGATTCCGGGAGGTTGGCGGGGAAGGAGCTCGCCGGGAAGCCCAGCTCATGGACCGGATCCGGACCCATGGCATGCGACTCGTGGGGCCGAACTGCATGGGCGTCCTGAATACCGACCCGTCCGTCCAGATGAATGCCACCTTCGCCCCCACCATGCCGCCTGCCGGGCCGGTGAGCTTCCTCTCTCAGTCCGGGGCGCTGGGGGTGACCATCCTGGACTACGCTGCCGAATACGGCATCGGCATCCGGAACTTCGTGTCGGTGGGCAACAAGCCCGACATCTCCGGCAACGACCTCCTGGAGCACTGGGAGACGGACCCGGAAACCCGGGTCATCCTCATGTACCTGGAAACCTTCGGCAATCCCCGTCGCTTCACCCGGATCGCTCGACGAGTCGCCCGGAAGAAACCCATCGTGGTGGTGAAGTCGGGACGGACCGTGGCAGGGGCTCGGGCCGCCAGCTCCCATACGGGCTCCCTGGCCGGCGCCGATGTGGCCGTGGACGCCTTCCTGGACCAATGCGGGGTCATGCGCGCCGACACGGTGGAGGAGCTTTTTGACCTGGCTATGGCCTTCGGCTCACTCCCCATCCCCAGGGGACCCCGGGTGGCCATCGTCACGAATGCCGGCGGGCCGGGGATCATCATTGCAGACGCATGTGAATCCCGGGGCCTGGAGGTGGCGGACCTGACGGAGGAGACCATGTCCCGCCTGGCCGAGCTATTTCCCCAGGAGGCGTCGGTCCGGAACCCAGTGGACATGATCGCCACGGCCACCCCCGAAGGGTACCGGCTCGCGTTGGACCTGGTGATGCAGGATCCCAATGTGGATGCAGCCATTGCCGCCTTCGTACCCCCCCTGGGAATCCGGCAGGAAGACGTGGCCAAGGCGATCGTGGACGCGGCGGCACAACACCCCGACACTCCGGTTCTGGCTGTCCTCATGGGGAAGGAAGGGCTTCCCCAGGGTCGGTCTGAACTCCGGGCTGCCGGGATCCCAGGCTACATCTTCCCCGAGTCGGCGGCGCGGGCCCTCTCGGCCATGCATCGTTACGGCCGCTGGTTGGAGCGGCCGGTGGAGGCCCCCGTCACCTTCCCCGTGGACGAGGAGGCGGTGACAGCACTCCTGCGCGCCGTTCAGGAGGAAGGACGAGAACGCCTCCACGAGGACGAAGCGTACCAGGTCCTGGAGGCCTATGGGATCCCGGTCATCCCCCATCGACTCGCCACCACTGCCCAGGAGGCGGCAGCGGCGGCAGACGAGTTGGGATATCCGGTGGTGCTCAAGGTGGTCTCGCCCCAGATTGTCCACAAAACGGAGGTTGGAGGCGTCCGGTTGGACCTTCGAAACGAGGAGGAGCTCCGGAATGCCTTCCACGAAATGGAGACCGGCCTGGCACGGGAACGCCCCGAAGCCGAGCTTCGGGGGATCCTGGTCGCACCCTTCCGCACCGGGGGCCGGGAGCTCATCGTGGGGCTGAGCACGGACCCCACCTATGGCCCCATCATCATGTTCGGCCTGGGCGGAATCTACGTTGAGACGTTCAAGGATGTGGCGTTCCGCATTCCACCCGTCACCGGGCAGGAGGCTCACGAGATGATCCGATCCATCCGAAGTTTTCCCCTCCTGGAGGGGGTCCGCGGTGAAGAAGGGGTGGAGCTGGAGGTGATCGCTCAGACCATTCAACGACTGTCGCAGCTGGTCCAGGAGCACCCTGTGATCCAGGAAGTGGATGTGAACCCCTTCCTTGCCACCCCGGAAGGAGCTTCTGCCCTGGACGTACGCATCCGACTCGAGGGGGGAGGGCCAGGTGAGTGACGACTCGACGGAATCGGTCTCGGAGGAGGAGCTGACCATTCAGCGCTACCGGAAGATGGTGGAGCTCCACAAGGAGACCCAGAAGACCATCCAGAAGTTGCGGAGCCGTGTGGCGACGCTGGCCTCTCCCACCCAGCCCTCGGCGGCAGACGACCGTCCAGAGGGTGTGGCCTTTCTCCTCCGGCTCATCTCCACCCTGGATGAGGTGGCGGAAACGGCTCGGGAAGGTGAGACCCAGCTCCGGGCCGAGTTGAACCGACTCCTGGGAAAAACCTCCACCGACCTGGAGATGCCCCTGGGTTTGGCCCGTTTCATCAGCGAGCGCTCCGAGGATCCAGGTTTCGAATATGAGGTCTCGAGGGACCCGATTCGAGGGACGGTCCTCCGCTGGCGAGAGCGGGACGACGAAGGCTGGATCCGAGCCAGTGGCTTCCTCTACGAAAACCCCCATGCCTGGCTGGAGGACTGACCCCATGTCACCTGGCGAAGAGTTGGGAAGGAGCCTGGAGTCCCCGCCCTCACTCCCGCCGGATCTCCGCCGGCCCTGGGTCACCGGGCTGGTCTTCGGGCTGGGGTACCTTGTGCTGGCCGGGCTCTGGATCGTGTTCGGCGCCAGCCTTCTGCAGGGCATCTCTCCATCCGTGGCATTCTACCTCCAGACCGAACCCCGGATGACCTGGGCCCTGGCCCTGCTCTCCGCGATCCTGGTGGGGATCATCTCCTGGATCGTGCTGCGTCGTCGGTCCTTGCCCGTACACAGGATGGACACGGCCTTCCACCTCCTCCACGCCCACCTGGATCAGTCTCCCCTGGCCGTGGTGGAATGGGACCGGGAGCTCCGTGTCCGACACTGGTCCCGGGGAGCCCGGAAGCTCTTTGGTTGGTCCGAGGAGGAGGCCAGGGGAAAGGCCTGGACCGAATGGGACCTGGTTCATCCCGATGACCGGGAGGAGATCGCCCAACTCCTGCGGCGGGTCCGAAACGACGGTCCGGGGGGAGCGGTCTCGGTCCACCGGAACATCCGGGCCGATGGAGAAGCGATCTGGTGCGAGTGGCACACGTCCTGGGTCCGGGACCGTCAGGGGCGCCTGGCTTCCTTCCTCTCCTTTGCCCAGGACATCACACATGATCGGACCCGCCTGGAAGAGATCCGCAACCTGAACCGGGAACTGGAGTTGCAGATCACACGCCGGACTCGGGAACTGGGGCAGGCGAAGCGGGATGTCCTGGCCCTCACCAACTCCATCTCCAGGGACCTGAGAGCTCCGGTCCGAGCACTCATCGGATTTACCGAAACCCTCCGGGACAACCACGAGGAATCCCTCTCGGCAGAAGGGCGGAAATACCTGGTGTACCTCCTGGCCGCCGGCCGGCAGGTGGACCACCTCATCGAGGGGCTCATGGAATACGCTCGTCTGGGATCCCGGGGGATCGATTTCCGGCCGGTCGATGCCGGGGAGGTCACCCGCCACGCCGTGGACCGGATCCGGGACCGGTTTCCTGAAGCCGAGGCCGCTATCTCCCTTCCCCGGACGGCCCTCTCGGTCCATGCCGACCCCGACATCCTGGAGCGGATCATGGTGGAGCTCCTGGAGAATGCGCTCCGATACCGGGAATCAGACCGTCCCCCCCGGGTGGAGGTCACGGCCCATCGGCACGCCGATGAGATCCAGATCCGGGTCCGGGACAACGGCACGGGGATCCCCCGGGACGAGCGAGCCCGGGTGTTCAGACTCTTCGAACGCCTCCATTCCCAGGACAACCACCCCGGTACGGGGATGGGACTGGCAGTGGTTCGTAAGGGGGTGGGGCTGATGGGCGGAGAAGTCACGATCGAGGACCAGGACGGCCCCGGAACCACATTCCTCCTCCGCTTCCCGTCGCGTCCGGACCTTGCTCCAGCGATGCAGCCCCTTCCCTATGACGACGGAAGCCAGGCCTCCCCGGTGGAGACCGGCAGCCGTCAGGTCGAGAGCGCCGATTAGTCCCGTGGGGCAGGAGGGGTCTACCCAGTCCCCTGGAGGAGGCGGAGGGCGTCAGCTCCGTAGAACATCTGGATGTAATGTGCCTGCTGGGGCGTGACCCGCCGAACCGCCCAGACCAGGTGGACGTGATTGGGCTCTGTCGGAGTGGTCAGGAGAGGCATGTGGGCTTCCGAAGGGGTCCGGTCTCCCTTCCGGTTGTTACACGGCGAACATGCCGCCACCACATTCTGCCAGATGTTGGCTCCACCTCGCGAGACGGGCAGGACGTGATCCCGGGTCAGGAACTGACGATTTCTCAGCTCCCGCCGATGCCGACCGCAGTACTGGCAGGTGTAATCGTCCCGGGCAAAGAGGAAGGTGTTGGTGACCTGTCGCCG
>SL_3KL_010_SEDDRAFT_10002167_pt1 | contig 17953 bp, 10 predicted proteins | sample SodLakKL_010_SED_2_FD_10381 | JGI IMG/M metagenome (IMG submission 10381) | reverse complement strand
AACACTGTGGATATCCGTATAGCGCTGGTTGCCTGCAAAATGGGATTTTAGGAACAAACTGATCAAGCCCGTGTGCCAGTCATGGCAGTGAATGATCTGTGGAGAAAACTCCAGATAAGGAAGAGCTTCTAAAACACCCCGGCAGAAAAATGCGTAACGCTCCGCTTCATCCCAATAGCCATATAGCCCTTCCCGGCCAAAATAGTATTCATTATCTATGAAATAAAAAGGGACTCCTTCACAATTTGTCTCCTCAATTCCACAGTACTGACTTTTCCATCCCACAGGGACACTGAGCATTCTTTTAAATATGATGTCTTTCTTTACGCTGGGAGAAATGCTCCTGTATTTGGGCATAATTACTCTAACATCCACACCCCTCTTAATCAGTTCCTTAGGCAATGAGCCTACCACATCGGCCAGCCCGCCTGTTTTTGCAAAAGGCACAGCCTCAGCAGCGACATGCAGTATCTTCATTTCCGGTTACCTCCCTTTATCCCCTGCCATCTATCTTCAAATCATACTTTTTTTGCTCATAAGCAGCGGCTGCTTTGTGTCTCCTATTAACTCTTTCCCTTCCGACACGAATACTTCCTTATCCAGGATTGTATTTTCAATTATTGCATTTTTCCCAATCACATCTCGCTGCATTACGATACTGTTTTTTATATAAGCCCCCTGATGAACCTTTACTCCCCTGGATAAGATGCTGTTTTCCACCCTGCCTTCAATCAAACAACCGTTAGAAATTAAACTATTCGTAACCCTGGCCAGGTCCAGATATTTAGTGGGAGGCTCATCTTTTACCTTGGTATAGATTAATCCGGGTTTGTAAAACAGTTCCTGCCACACTTCCCTTTTTAAAAGGTCCATACTATGTTTAAAATAATTAGTGACAGAATTGATAATGCCCAGGTAACCAGTATAATGAAAACCATACATGTTCAGTCGGTTCATATTTCGAATTAACCCATCCCTAATAAGGTTAGCATACTCCAGTTTATTGCTGTCTTCTATAATTTTAATAAAAAGAGACTTTTTCATAATAAATATTTCGATGAGGACTTTATTTGAGTTTAACCTGCCCGGTTTATCCTCCATATCCAGCACCCGGCTGTTTTCCCCCACTTCAATTCTTCTGCACTGGGCAAAAACTTCTTCTTCCCTTTCAATCTCCTTATAAAAAACAGTGATATCGGCCTCCGTTTCCTGATGAAAACGAAAAGCTTCATTAAAATTAATGTTACAGACAATATTGCTTCCGGTAATAATAACATATTCCTGTTTACTTCTGTGAAAATAATCTATATGACTGAAGAAGTTTTGAAGGTCTCCCCGGTAATATCCCAAGGGGTAATGTATGGGTGGCGGTAGGATAAAGAGACCATCCCTCTTTCTGTTTAAATCCCACTCTTTGCCAAACCCAAGATGATCCATAAGAGATCGATATTTATTTAAAGTAAAAACCCCAACGTTATAAATTCCGGAGTTCACCATGCTGGAGAGCACAAAGTCTATCAGGCGGTACCTGCCTCCAAAGGGCACGGATGCGATGCACCTTAGTGAAGTGAGGTCTCTTAAAAGCTCGTCTCTTCTGCTGACATTGATAATTCCCATAACGTTCTTCATGCCATATTCTGCTCCTCTCCACTCACCTGCAGGTCTCTTATACTAACAATGGTACTTTTTACTACGGAATTAACAGGTATGGTGATATCACCCTTTAGCAGAATAATCTCAGGTTTTTTTGCATCTGAAACTATTTGACAGTTGTCTTCAATAATGGCACCTTCCCCGATGATGGCCTTTTTAATTTTTACATTCCTGCCAATTTTGACATTGGACATAATTATGGAATCTCTAATATCCGACCCCTCCCCCACATGAACCCCTGTAAAAAGAACAGAGTGATGTATGGTGCCAAAAATCATACAGCCTTCGTTTACCATAGAACGGTGAACGTGGGCGGACGCTCCCATAAAATGCGGCGGGAGGTTGGAGTTTACAGAGTAAATTCTCCAGTTACGGTCATATAAATCCAGTGCAGGGTCATCGGACAGTAAATCCATATTGGCCTCCCAAAGGCTTTCAATGGTTCCTACATCCTTCCAGTAACCGTCGAAAGGATAAGCAAACATCCTGCACTTTTCTTTTAACATCATAGGAATTATATCTTTACCAAAATCATTGCTGGATTTTGAATTGTCGTCGTCCTTATACAAATATTTTTTCAAGGTGGACCAGCAAAAAATGTACACCCCCATGGAAGCCATATTGCTTCTGGGTTTTGAGGGTTTCTCTTCAAATTCAATAACACTGCCATTCTCCCCTGTATTCATAATGCCAAAGCGGCTGGCTTCTCCCCAGGGAACTTCGATTACGGCAATGGTAACATCCGCACCTTTTTCCTCATGGAATTCCATCATCAAGGAATAGTCCATCTTATATATGTGGTCCCCGGAAATCACCAGGACATATTCTGGATTATATCTTTCTATAAAATAAATATTTTGGAAGATTGCATTGGCAGTCCCTTTGTACCACTTTCCTTTTTCTCCTTTCAGCACGTAGGGCGGTAAAATACTGACTCCGCCATTTTTCCGGTCTAAATCCCAGGGAATACCGGTGCCAATATGAGAATTTAATATTAAGGGCTGGTATTGGGTCAGGACACCTACAGCATAAATGCCGGAATTGGTACAATTGCTCAAGGTAAAATCGATAATACGAAATTTGCCTCCAAAAGGTACTGCAGGCTTAGCCATATCCCTGGTAAGTATCCCCAACCTTTTTCCTGCTCCCCCTGCCAAAAGCATGGCCATACACTTTCTTGATGTCATATCCTCCTCACCCACTTTCCTAAAAATCATTATCCTTCTCAAATAATGATACTTTTTTTCATTAGTTGTTCTTTAACTCTGTTGAACCAGTTTTAAAAAAATAACTGCCAACGGAGGGATTTTAATTTTCAGGCTGTAAGGCCGGTTATGATTAGATTGGTTTAAAGCATTCAAGTTTCCGGTGTTTTCCTGGCCGGACCCTCCGTAAATACCTAGATCACTATTAAAAACTTCTCTGTAATCACCTGGCACAGGAACCCCTACCCGGTATCCTTCATACATTACCGGTGTAAAATTGCATATGATGATTACAAAATCCCTGGAACCTTTCCCTCGGCGGATAAAAGATATAACACTCTGACGGTAATCATGAGGATCAATCCATTCAAATCCATCATGGCTGTAATCTATTTCCCACAGCGCATTTTCTCTGCGATAAAAATGGGTAAGGTCCCGTAGAAACCGGTTTAAATTTCTGTGCATATCGTATCCTAAAAGATTCCAATCCAGGCCGGCCCCGGACCTCCATTCAATAAATTGGCCAATATCTCCCCCCATGAACAAAAGCTTTTTCCCCGGATGCCCCAACATATAACCATATAAAAGCCTCACATTGGCAAACTTCTGCCAATAGTCTCCAGGCATTTTTTCCAGCAGTGAATTCTTACAATGGACTACTTCATCGTGGGAAAGTGGTAAAACAAAGTTTTCAGTAAAAGCATACCAGAAAGAAAAAGTCAAAAGATTGTGATGCCATTTACGGTTGATTGGGTCCTGTTCCATGTACTTTAGTGTGTCATTCATCCAGCCCATGTTCCACTTAAAGTTGAAGCCAAGGCCCCCCACATATGTTGGGGCGCTCACCAGGGGCCAGTCTGAAGACTCTTCTGCCATCATTAGCACGTGGGGAAAAAGACGAAAAACATTTTCGTTTAACTTACGAAGAAAAACAATGGCCTCCAGGTTCTCCCTCCCTCCATAGATGTTGGGAGTCCACTGTCCGGGTTCTTTGGCATGATCTAGATAGAGCATACTGGCCACAGCATCAACCCTCAAACCATCAATGTGGAATATCTCCATCCAAAAAACGGCATTGGATATGAGAAAACTCTGCACCTCAGGCCTTCCCAGGTCAAAATTCATGGTTCCCCACTGAAAATTTTCGCCCTTTAGGAAATCCTGATATTCAAAAAGAGGCGAACCATCAAACCTTCTCAGTCCGTGAGCATCCCGACAAAAATGTCCCGGTACCCAATCCAATATGACCCCGATTCCCTTCTGGTGACAGCAGTCCACAAAATACATAAAATCATGGGGCGTACCGTATCGACTGGTCACCGAAAAATAGCCGGTAGCCTGGTAACCCCAGGAATCGTCATAGGGATGTTCCGTTAAAGGCAGCAGTTCCACATGAGTAAAGCCCATATCCACCACATAATCAACTAAATCTCCAGCCAGTTCCCGATATGTATAATAATCTCCTCCGGCCTTCCTTTTCCATGAACCCAGATGCACTTCGTATATAAACATCGGGCGATTATAAACCGGTTCACTTTTACTCCTCTGCCATTCCATATCCTGCCATTCATATCCCTCCAGGGAATATACAATAGAAGCAGTTTCCGGCCTCTTTTCTGAATAGAAAGCATAGGGGTCTGACTTTAACAACACTTCCCCTTCGTGAGTATAAATCTCATACTTATAAAGCTCTCCGGCCCCCAAACCTGGTATGAATAATGACCAGACTCCCGATTCCCCTACTCTGCTCATGGAATGGGAATACCCCTGCCAGTGATTAAAATTTCCAACTACCCTTACTTCCCTGGCATTGGGTGACCAGAGGGAAAACCTTACTCCTTTGATTCCATTCTCCTCATGAGGATGAGCTCCCAGCACTCGATAACTGTGGAAATGATTACCTTCATGAAAGAGATAAAGGTCAAAGTCGCCGGGTGCATTCTCAGACATAGATGATCTTCCCTTCTTTTATTTGCAAGTATATTATTATAAATTCTTCATTTTTCCAGGATTTCCTTTGTAATCCTGTTCGTTTGGTTTAATTATTGAGAAAATTTAAACACTTCCCGCTTCCCCTGTTTTATAGGAAGGGTTCAGTCCTTGAACAACCGAAAACTTCTCTTCAACCGTATGGCTTCATGAGGACAGAGTTCCTGGCAGCAGTAACAGCGAATACACCCGTTCTGATTTATATATGCTTTCTTTTCCATACTTATGACTCCTGGCGGACAGCGGTCAGCACAAACGCTGCAGCCTCTACATTTTTCAGGAATAATATCAGGGATAGGAACAAAAAGATTCCTTAAAATCCTGGCCACTAAAGGGTGATTAAACCCTTTTACAATAATTGAAGTACCGGAAGCCTGCTTAAAATTTTTAACTTTTAATTCCAGGGGAGAATCCCCCACCAGCTCCAGCTGATTAATTTTATGTATACCATACCCCATTTCCCCGGCATATTTCAAATGCAGTATTTTTTCAGGATCTATACCTACCAAACTGCAGGCAGCGGCATCTGCCGCTACCGCATCTTCGCTAATCACCATGAAACCTGTAAAGCGGGGGTTCCCGGCACGGGGCCCGGGACCTTCCATGGAAACTATCCCGTCCACCACGGAAAGGGCCGGTGGAATCAGGCCCAGCAGGTCAGCCAGCATTTGACTAAAATGTTCCACACTATTGTAACGAAGGTGAAATGCGGCTTTATGCCTTCCGCTAATACAGCCATAAAGATTTTTTACCGCTCCAGTGTAACGGGTTAGATTGTGAGTCTTTAACCGGGCAAGGCTGATAATCATATCTGTCTCCACCACCGGCCGGGCCAGAGGAAAACTTCTACAAATCCGCCCCTGGGGAAATTTCACTTCCACCGGTTCCTCAAAGGAAACAAGGGGGACCCCCAGGTTTTCCAGTACCTGGGATGCACCGCATGATTGGGCCACTTTAAAAACGGAACCCAATCCGGGACTGTCCCCTGCCTTAACCACTCCACCCATTTCTGCTGTAGTGGCTGCCACTGCCCCTATTACAGCCGGATGACTGCATACCGCCCTTTCAACAGGAGATGGAGCTAAAAAGTTAGGCTTTAATAATACCTGCTTATCTTTAAAAAAACCTTCCTTGAGGCCCAAAAGCCTCATCCCTTTTATTATAGCTTCCTTTACGCTTTCCTCCTGATAATCTTCCACTTTTATGACTGCTACTCGGCTCATTTTTTTCACTCCTGATACTGCCAATGTCAGCTGCTCTCTTTGAATGCTTTTTTTGATAAAAAAATAAACCCCCTGGTTTACCTTTCTATCCCAAAATTCAAACATATTATGAGAGTATGGACATATTTAAAGTATGGATATATTTTAACAAAACCGCACAATAGTAGCAAACCTTTTCTTTTTAACCTTTTCTTAAAGCTTTATTATTACTTTTTCTTGCCAAACGTTATAAAGATATCGATGCCTGGGCGGATAGCCCCATTTTTACAGAGGAATCCTTCGAGCGCCTTCAGGATGTCATGGAAACGGCAGGGGAGTTGGATCAAAGGGCGCCCTACGAAAAATTAGTTACCAATAATTACGCTGAGAAAGCCATAGAGGAAGTAAAGAAAGCTAATTATAAGTTCAAGGGAAGGAGAGGAACGGGGAAGAGGTATTATTTTATCACATCGGAATAACTGTTTTAGAGATTGTAGTGGGATTTGTCCTGGGAACGATCATCGGAACTGCTATTTCCATCGTTCTCCTATTATTAAATGGCATTAAAAAATGTTTTACCCTTTTTGAATTTCCAACATCACTTTGGCCAGATCCTCAATTCTATAAGGTTTGGGAACAAACCCCTTAAAACCGAATTTTTCATATTGAAAAATCACCGGGTCATCAAAGTAACCACTGGTAACAATGGCCTTCACTTTGGGGTCAATTTCCAGAAGTTTTTGAACCGTCTGTTTCCCCCCCATCCCTCCGGGGATGGTTAAATCAATAATCACCGCATCGAAAACATGGCCAATTTCCAGATTTCTCCGGTAGAGTTCCACTGCTTCTGCTCCATCCCGGGCAAAGACCGCCTCAAAACCAATCAGGGAAAGCATTTCCCCCACCACATCCCTGAGCATCTCCTCGTCATCCATCACCAGAACTCTGCCCTTACCCTGGAAATTTTTTTGTTTCTTGCCATATCCCTCCTCCACACCGGGAGAAGCGGGAAGATAAATATAAAAAGTAGTACCCTCACCCACCTGGGAATCCAAAGTAATGTAACCCCCATGCCTCTTAACGATGGAGTATGAAGTAGCCAGCCCTAAACCGCTTCCCTTTTCCTTGGTGGTAAAGAAGGGGTCAAAAATGCTCTGCCTGTATTCCTTGGGAATGCCCGCCCCTTCATCCCCAATAAAAACCCGGACATAATGCCCCTTATCTAAGGGGACCTTGCTTTCCATGTCGCTGTTGCTAATCACTAGATTCTCTGCACCAACACGAATTGTCCCCCCCTCGGGCATGGCCTGTAAAGCATTGATAATTACGTTATTAATTACCTGCCTGATCTGACCGGCATCCACCTCCACGGAATAAAGGTCCTCGGGAAAAGAAAACTCGCTTCGCACGTTGGAACCGCTGAGGATTAAGGAGGTGGTGTCCTGGACCAGTTCCTTCACCGAAACCGTCTGGGTCACCGGCTCACCGCCCCGGGCAAAGGTATGAAGCTGGTGAGTCAGGTCCTTGGCCATGATAGCAGCCTTCTCAATTTCTTTTAATTTTAAAGAAAATTTTTCCTTCTGATCCTGGTACATCCGGGCCAAAGATATATTGCCCAGAATGATGGCCAGGATATTGTTAAAATCATGAGCAATTCCCCCGGCCAACAATCCCAGGGACTCCAGTTTGCTGGCTTTAAAAAATTCCTCCTCCATTTTGTTGCGTTCCGTTATATTTCTTAAAACTACCAATACTGAGGGGCTTCCTTTATAAATGATTGGATTCAACACCATCTCCACATCAAGAACATTTCCATTGTGAAGGGTAACCTGTTCTTTTATGATGGAGATTTCTCGTCCCTTTGACAAAGCTTTGCGAAAATCTTCCCTGTTTTCTTCCCAAAAATCCAAAGAAAGAAAATCCTTCACCTCTTTATCAATCAAATCATCGAAGCTATTTACTCCAGCCAAACCAACGGCTACCTGGTTGGCAAAAACGATTTTTTTCTCCTGCAGAATGAGAACCGCATCGGGTAAACGTTCTACCAGCAGGCGGTACTGTTTTTCACTATCCTGCAGCGCCTCATCCGTTACCTTCTTCTCCGTAATATCTTCCACCATCGCAGTGACAAATTGAGGACTGCCCTCACGATCCCGGGCCAGGGCCACCGACAACCGCACCCAGACCGGGCACCCCTCCTTATGGATATAACGCTTTTCCATGCTGAAATAATCCCTTCTGCCTGCCACCAGTTCCTGGATTAGATCCAAATTCTTTTCCACATCTTCCGGGTGAGCAAAAACTTTCATTGCCTTTCCCATAAGCTCTTCTTCCTTATAACCCAACATTCTCTGAAGAGCCGGATTTGAGACCATGATTTTTCCCTCCAGGTCACAAATGGTGATTCCCATTGCCGACTTATCAAATATAGTCATTAAGCGGGTTTCACTTTTACACAGCTCCTCCTCCGTCCGCTTCTGTTGAGTAATATCTCTTAATTGTTCAACAATAAATTTCACCTTACCATGTTCATCCAAGATAGGGTGAGCTCGACATTCCAGGTAGACATTCAACTCAGGAACATATTTTTCTCTCTCCTTTGATTTTTTGCTTTTTAAAATATCAGGAATTATACAATCCTCACATTTAATTTCACGCCCCAAGAGCTGATAACATTTTTTCCCCATTACCTGCTCCTGAGTTAAATCAAGCCAATCATATCCTGCCTGGTTATACATTATAACAGAATGATCCGGTTTTAATACCGCCACCATATCGCTAATCCCATCGAGAACACCCTCCATAAGCGTGGTTGCCGCCTTCAGCTCAGATTCCATAGAGTATTCACTGGTAATATCCCGGGCTACGGAAATCACCTTTTCTTCAGAATGCTCTTTTAACAGCTTGCAGTTCCACTGAAAAAGCTTTTCCCGGCCGTCTGCACTTTTCAGCCAGGTTTCCAGCTTAACCGTTTCTGCTTCTCCCCGAAAAAGGGGCAGCAGCGCCTCCTGGAAACTCTGTGCTTTCTTTTTAGGTACATAGTACTCATGGAAGCTTTTTTGTAAGATTTTTTCCCCGAAAAATTCGCTCCCCAGTTGATTCACCCAGGTAACTTTTCCTTCCTTGTTAATCAGGGCAATAATTTCCGGTACCGTCTCCACCAGGGTGCAGTACTGGCTTTCCCTTTCTTGCAGTGCTTTCTCTGCCTGCTTCTGCTCGGTAATATCCGCTCCGGTACATATAAAATATTTTACGGAACCGCTTCTGTCCCGAAAAGGGGTGGATGACCACTTAACCAGGTGCTTTTTACCCTCTTTGGTAACCCAATGATGCTCTATTTTTACCGATTTTCCGGCCTTTAAATCTTCAAAAGCTCCCCTGGCCAGGTCTAAATCTTCCTGGGGAATGGGAAGTACCTGCCATAAATTCTTGCCTTTTACTTTATCCTGCGAGCTGCCAATCAAACGTTCACAGGGCAAATTAATCCTTGTAATTGCTCCCAGGGCGTCCAATATAAGCACCGGGTTGTCAAAAGTATCTACAATGGCGGCACAGAACTTCTTTTCTTCCTCCAGCTGTTCCTCCAGGTCCTGCAATCCGTAACTTTGGAACAACTCCCACATCCCTTTACACTTTAAAAGCACCCTATGATGTTTAAAAGCGGTCTGCACAATTTCTGGGGCATCAAACCGTTCCAGGGAATAACTGCAAATCCCCTTGACTTTGCATTGGCCTGCAGACTCCCGGAAAAACCTCTCAAATTCCCTGCCCTCTTTATTCAGCTGTTTTTCCGAAGAATTAAAAACTACAGCGATCCGCGCTCCAATATAACTGCCCTCAGTGCATTTTTTTAACCCGGCTTTTAAACCATGTATTGCCTTGTTAAAAGAATTGACCCCATCTTTGAAATCCCACGTATCATAAGAGACAATTATCATCTGGCCCCGTTCTAAATACTTGGGAAAATCCCGCACAGCCTGTCCCATTTCCCTTTCTGCTTCTTTCATGCTTATTAAAGGGGAAATCACCCACAGACATAATTCATTGTTTTTTAACCCTGTCGTAAAGTAAGGAATCAATATTTCAAATAGTTCCTCTTTGCTGCGAAAATAGTGACAGAGCTGTGCCCCCCAGGAAATCTGACCGGTCAAACTGTAAGATATATGGTTGTTATATTTATTCATTCTGCACCCCGTTTTTGATAGCCGCCCCAATATAACATGGAATTTGGTAATAATTACTATAAATATTTTGTGTGTTATTATAACTATAAGTTTCGATGCAAGCAAATGAATATCCTGTTAATTGCTGTATGAATTAACAAAAAAAACTAGTGTTATATTTGTATGAACAAAAATAAAAAAAGGGTTGTATCATGGATAAAAAGCCAAGAGCTGACAAGCTATAATTAAATCTCCCCGTTGAACCACTCCAAACCCCAGGGAATTAAAATCTTTGGATAAAATATATTCTAAATTTTGTTTCTGGGAGGTCAATTCATTAAATATCTCCTCCGGAGCGGCCGGTTGGAAACCCCAGTAAACATATACATTGGCTGAAAGGGTTGAAACCCGATGGCTTTTTGCGTTTAATCTTTTCATAGAAGTATTTAGGTCAAGAGACCAGTCCAGTTGGGCAATCACTTTATCCGCTGCTTCTTCCGCCAGGCGGCGGGCTTCTTTTTTTAAATCATCTTTATGGGAAAGCTCCCCTGCATTTGACTGTCGACGTTTGGAATTCACCAGAGTAGATAATTTTTCTTCGTGCCCCGAAAGAAATTCAGGTGCAGCTTTCCGGGCTTCTATCTTCATTAACTCCTGATGCTGTTCTTGAAGATAATCCGGGTTTCGGTGCATTTTTTGTAATTCCTCCGGTGATGTGAGAAAAAGCCGGGTAGGCCTTCTTATGAATTGGTTCACGTCAGGAGATAAAAAACCAGCCCCCCAGGTGGCATCCAGGGCATAAAGAACCCCGTCTGCCGAAACCTCATTCCAGGCATGGAGCTCACTCCCGGAAGCTGTGATTACTTTTCCCGTTTTCACCTGCGCATCAATCCCTGAGGCCAACAGAAGCTGTTGGGTAAGCTGTGCATAATCCTGGCAGATACCCTTTTTCGTCTGAAGAGTTTTTACAGGGTCAACATGATAAGGCATTTTTAATTTGTATTTCTCAATATCATAATCTATATTATGAATTACCCAATCATACACTCTTGCCATGGCTTCATACTGGTTTTCGCTGCCGGCGGTAAGATCTTCTGACTTCTTAAGAATAATAGGGTCTATCTGGGTTGAATCCAACCTCTCCTGAGTACCTTCAATCACCCTATCCAAAGTCTCCCGATATGTACCGGGGGAAACCTGAGGCAGAGAAAGGCAGCCCGTTAAATGACTTACTATGAAAAATAATAAAATAAAATAACCGATATATTTATTAAATGTCATGATTGAATCCTCTCAGCTCTGTTTTTTTGACTTGAAATCTATTCATATAATGGCACTAATCATCTATCTAAAAGAATATTAATTTTAAATGTCAATAAAAATAGAATACATTGGCAGTCTAGGGGATACCTGAATTTACTAAATAAGGATTGACGTATAAAATATTATGTGAAAAAATAAGTAAATAGACTGCAATTATTGTTACATCATGAGGTGAAAAAGATGAAAAGCAAAAAAAATAATAAACCGTGGCTCCGTTGGCTGGCTAACTTTTCGTTGTTGATTATTGCCCTTGTCTGGGGACTGACCTTTGTAACCGTTAAAAACGCAATAAACATCCTGCCTCCCTACAGCTTTAACTTCCTAAGATTTACTATGGCTTCCCTGGTAATGCTGGGTTTTGCCCTGCCTTACAGAAAAAAATGCAGTTGGAAAACCATAAAAGCCGGTTTATTAATTGGATTCTTCCTTTTCTCCGGTTATACCTTCCAGACCATCGGACTGCTTTATACCTCTGCCTCCAATGCCGGGTTTATCACCGGACTTTCTGTGGTTCTGGTACCGTTAATGGTTACCGTCAGCAGCCGGGAACTTCCCCGTTTGGGGGTACTGCTGGGTGTAATCAGTGCAACCATAGGACTGGGCCTGCTCACCATAAAAGAATCTTTATCCTTTTCTTCATCCTCCTGGCGCATGGCAATACCGTAATATTCTTTCTCAAAGCCAGGATCTCCAAAAGACCTCAAATTGGACTGCGGATTGTTCTTAATGTATTCAAGAACAACCGGGGAATCGGCAACCACCGCATCAACTCCACCGTTTACCAGTTCAGTAAGTGCGGTGAGAGTATCCTCGAACCTTAGTATTTCAACTTCAATCTTTTCATCTCCCCCTCCGCATCCTGCAAAAGATGCGGTCATCAACAGAACCACAATTAAAGTAAGGCTCTTTAACCAAAACTTTTCATGCTTTTTATTACCCCCTCAGGTCTTATTTAAACAAGCAATAAAATTCTATATAATTGTGTTTATTCCCTTCTTTTTGCCTCAGAAAGATATTTTTACTCTTACTAAACTTATTAAGTCAGCCGTCATATATATTCTGGCCAACATTAGTTGCAATTCCGTAAGTAATGCAAAGAAATGTGAATTACCATAAACATTTATCCACAGGGCGGTACTGCAGGGCTTCTCCTACATGTTCCGGTTGAATCTTCTCACAACCTTCCAGATCAGCAATGGTCCGGGCCACTTTCACCAGGCGGTGATAAGCCCTGCCGCTTAGTTTAAAGGACTGGAAAGCATTTTTGAGAAGTTTTTGACTGATATTGTCCAGTGCACAATATTTTTTCAAATGAACTGCTTTCATCTGAGAATTATAATAAATGCCTATCTCCTTAAACCTCTTATTTTGTATTTCCCGGGCCAGGGTTACCCTGTCCCGGATGTCTTCCGAGCTTTCCACGACACGGCTTTCGGTAAGTTCCTCGTAAGAGGGCCTGAAAACCTGGATATACAGGTCCATACGGTCCATCAAGGGGCCGGAAAGCTTTTTTTGGTACCGCTTTAGCTCCAGGTGAGAACATCTGCATTCCCGGTGAGGGTCGTTATAATACCCACAGGGACAGGGATTCATGCTGGAAATAAAGGTGAAACGGGCTGGGTAAGTAAGGGTGGCATTCATCCGGGAGATAGTAACCTCACCCTCCTCAAGGGGCTGCCGTAACAACTCCAGGGCTTCCTTCCGAAACTCTGTAAGTTCGTCTAAGAACAGCACTCCGTGATGTGCCAGGCTCACCTCCCCCGGTTTGGGAAATCGCCCTCCTCCAATGAGCGCTGCATTGGAGATAGTATGATGAGGGCTTCTGAATGGCCTTCTTTTAATCAATAAGTTATCCTTGAGGTAACCGGAAATGCTGTAAATTCTGGTTACCTCAAGGCTTTCCTCAAAAGTCATCTCCGGCAAAATAGAAGGAAACCCTCTGGCCAGCATGGTCTTTCCCGATCCCGGGGGGCCTACCATGAATACATTGTGCCCACCGGCTGCAGCGATTTCCAAAGCCCGCTTGGCATGTTCCTGGCCCTTCACTTCAGCATAATCAAAAACTGATTCCTCCGTATTTCCTTGTCCCCCCAAGGCCTCTTTAAATTCTACCCTCAGAGCAGCCCCATTATCTGTTAACAGGCCTACAACCTCCTGCAGAGTACCGGCGGCCAGCACTTCAATTTTTTTAACTAATACTGCCTCCTGGGAATTATCCCGAGGCACCAACAATCTATCCCTGGAATCTTCCAGGGCTCCCAGGGCTATAGGAAGGACTCCCTTCACCGGTTTGACCCGTCCGTCCAGGGAAAGCTCCCCAATCACAATAAGGCCCTCTAGTTTAGCCTTCTCCATTTGTTCTGTGGCTGCCAAAATACCCAGGGCGATGGGAAGGTCAAAAAGCGGAGCTTCTTTTTTTACATCAGCCGGGGCCAGGTTAACGATGATTCTCCGGTTAGGAAATTCAAAGCCGCTGTTTTTTATGGCGGCCCTTACCCGCTCCCGGGATTCCTTTACGGTAGAATGAGCAAACCCTACCAATTCAAAAGCCGGAAGCCCTTTGGAGATGTCCACTTCAACCTCAACTGGAAAACTGTCAATTCCCAATATAGTTCTGCTTTTTACTTTAGCCAGCATCTCCGTTTCCCACCCGTCCCTCTCCAGCCAGGGATAAAATCATCTCCACCGCCTCTTCCGCCTGTTTCGCCAGCGGGATGATGTTTTCTCCCCGGGGATTTTTAATATCCCAGGTCTTCAACCCCACCACCGGAACTCCTGCCTTTAACGCCAGGCCAATTTCCGAAAGGGTGCCGTACCCCCCGCAGACAGCGATGATTCCATGGGAAGACCGGGCAATGATTGCATTTCTGGCATCGTTCAGGCCCGTAACGATAGAATAGGTCAGGTAGGGGTTTTCCTCCCGCCTGTCAATACCCGGCAGAATGCCAATGGCCACTCCCCCCTCTTGGCTGACCCCCAGGGAGGCCGCCTCCATTACGCCCCCCCTGCCGCCGCACAAGAGCACCGCCCCTTTTTTTGCCACCTCCCGGCCCACTTCCTCAGCCAAACGATATACCTCCGGAGTGCAGTCCGCCGCTCCAATTACACCTATGTAGTACAAGGTTTTACCTCCTTCACAAAATAATGTCCTCGGCATATTTCCTGATTATGGTTATTATGTATATATATTCATTATACCACACGTATGTTCGATATGCAATAAAGGCCAAAATATTTCTATAAGCATTTTGTAAAGTGGTGATATTAAATTAATCAATATCACTATAAGCGGAGAAATAATTAACCGCAGCAAAGCTCTAAAGCCCCTGCGGTTTTTTTCTGGAATATTTTTAATACTAACTTTTTCCATGGCCCTGGTGGCTTCTCCCCGCTTTAATTCCCGTGGCCTTACCCGATGTGCCCCTAACTCTATATCATCCAGGGCTTTTAACTTTTCCCAGTTCGTTTTTAAATGGTGCCAGACAGTTCTCCAGGAAACACTGCCCTTCAAGCGTTTCACTTTTTTTATAAAGTCAAGGGGGGTTTTTAAGGGCGGCCAGAAAAAAATCATCTCCGGGTCATATCCCAGGTCCCGAAGAATACGGACATGTAATTCCCCATAATATCCCGCTCTGCAGGGGCCCTTTTCTCCGCCGCTTACAATCATATCCACTCCTCTAGGGAGTGTTTCCAGGTAATTGCCCAACACTATTTTAAAAGGTATACAGGCAAACTACCCTTTCATTGTATAAAAAATGCAGACAGGCCCAGGTGACCTGATTGCTGTAATACCAGAACAGGTCCACCGGTAAACGGCGCTTTGCCCGTTTTAGATTACAGGGGATAATATGTATAAAAATATAAAGTCCTGGCAATGCCAATTTTGGTTACTTCCGACATACCAATCACCTTCTATATATAACCATTTACTGACCTGAAAACTTTTTTTAACTAATTTTCTATAAGTAACTTTCAATGGGATTTTACCACAACTGGTAATATATTTATAGATATATCTTAAAAAATATTGTTTTAAGGGGTTATAAAAAATGATTATTCAGTTGTAGTTTTACAGAGCTTCAGCTGTTTTTTACCTGACCGGTAACGTATCCAAAATTTTGTATTCCCTATGTTGTATTATTAAAGTTAACTGTTTATGAAAGAAAAAAACTACCAGAGGTAGTTTTAAATAAATTTTTTTGCTTTTTAACATTTAATTTACCTTTAATGTAAGTTCTTTTTCTGCCCGGTCTACCTGAATACGGCTTCCCTCCCCGAAATCTCCCCTCAAGATGCTCTTGGCTAAAGGATTTTCCAGCTCTTTTTGTATCGCCCGCTTTAGAGGCCTTGCTCCGTAAAGGGGGTCATAACCGGCATCCGCCAAATATTTCTTTGCACCGGCTGTCAGTTTAATTTCAATGTTTTGGTCCCTCAACCTTCGGGCCAACCGCTCCAGCTGGATGTCCACAATCTGTACCAGATGGTCCCGATTTAAGGGGTGAAATACTACTATATCGTCTACCCGGTTCAGGAATTCAGGCCGGAAAAAGGTTCTAAGTTTTTGAATCACCTTCTCCTTAGCATGTTCAAAGGACTCTTCTCCTTTACCCACTTCTTCCATGATAATTTCACTTCCCAGGTTGCTGGTCATAATAATAACCGTGTTTCTGAAGTCCACCGTCCTGCCCTGGGAGTCAGTAAGCCGTCCTTCGTCCAAGATCTGCAGCAGCACGTTAAACACATCGCTGTGAGCTTTCTCAATTTCATCAAATAGAATCACCGAAAAAGGACGGCGGCGAATGGCGTTAGTCAACTGCCCTCCTTCTTCATACCCCACATATCCCGGAGGCGCTCCGGTCAACCTGGCCACCGAGTGCTTCTCCATATATTCGGACATATCCATTCTTATCATGGCGCTTTCATCATCAAATAAAAGATGAGCCAGGGAACGGGCCAGTTCTGTCTTACCAACCCCGGTAGGCCCCAGAAAGATGAAAGAACCGATGGGCCGTTCGGGATCCTTGATTCCTGAGCGGGCCCTGATTACTGCATCGCTGACCAGTTGGACCGCCTCCTCCTGGCCCACCACCCTTTGATGCAGCCGTTCCCCCAAATTTAAGAGTTTCTGCCGCTCCCCTTCCATCAGCTTGCTAATGGGGATTTTAGTCCACCGGGAAACCACCAGGGCAATATCTTCCTCGTCTACTTCTTCTTTTAAAAGCCGGGATTCTCCAGAATGTTTTTCAGCAATTTTATTTTCCGCCTCTGCCAGCTGACTTTCCAATTGAGCCAGGCGGCCGTATTTTAACTCCGCCAGGCGGTTTAAATCATAGGTCCTTTCCGCCTGTTCTATTTCCATTTTGGTCTCCTCAATCTGCTCCTTCAGTTCCCTGAGCCGGGTGATATAGCTTTTCTCTACCTCCCAACGGGCCCGGAGGTGATCCGCTTCTTCCTTCAGCCTTTGAAGCTCCTCATCAATTTTCCTCAGCCTTTCCCGGGAGGCATCATCCACTTCTTTTTTCAAGGCTTCCTTCTCTATCTCCAACTGTAGGACTCTTCGGGAAACCTCGTCCAAATCCGAAGGCATGCTGTCAATTTCCGCCCGGATTAAAGCTGCCGCCTCATCCACCAGGTCTATGGCTTTATCAGGGAGAAAACGATCGGTGATATAACGATTGCTCAAAGCCGCCGCAGAGACCAGGGCAGAGTCCTTAATCCTTACTCCGTGGTGCACTTCATACCTTTCCTTCAAGCCCCGCAGGATAGAAATAGTATCGGAAAGGCTGGGCTCTCCCACCACTACCGGTTGAAAACGTCGTTCTAATGCAGCATCCTTTTCAATATGTTTCCGGTACTCACTGAGGGTGGTGGCCCCGATACAGTGCAGTTCACCCCGGGCCAGCATGGGCTTTAAGAGGTTGCTGGCATCCATAGCCCCCTCCGCAGCCCCGGCCCCCACAACGGTGTGCAGTTCGTCAATAAAAAGGATAATTTCTCCCTGGGACTCCTGAATCTCTTTAAGCACCGCCTTCAGCCTTTCCTCAAACTCACCTCTATACTTGGCACCGGCAATCAAAGACCCCATATCCAAAGCAAATATCAGTTTGTTCTTCAGGCCTTCCGGCACATCGTTTCGGGCAATCCGCTGGGCAAGGCCTTCTACGATGGCTGTTTTCCCTACTCCCGGCTCCCCAATCAGCACAGGGTTATTTTTGGTGCGCCGGGAAAGTACCTGAACAATCCTCCTGATTTCTTCATCCCGGCCAATGACCGGGTCCAGTTTACCGGAGCGGGCGGATTCCGTGAGGTCCCTCCCATATCGTGTCAGGGCTTCAAAAGTCCCTTCAGGATCCTGGCTGGTAACCCTCTGATGTCCCCTTATTTTCTGCAGCACCTCCAAAACCTGGGTCCTTTCCAG
>SL_3KL_010_SEDDRAFT_10002166_pt1 | contig 17954 bp, 14 predicted proteins | sample SodLakKL_010_SED_2_FD_10381 | JGI IMG/M metagenome (IMG submission 10381) | reverse complement strand
CGGGAACTGAGGGAGGAGTTCTGGCAAAACGTGAAAGTTCCGGGCGAAGCTAACTACTTTAACAAATATCTCGAGTATGCATCCCGTTTGGCCGATTATTTTGAGCTTGCTGAGCTGATGGCACTGGATGCATTAGACAGAAACGAATCCTGTGGCTGCCATCTGCGTGATGAGTATCAGACCGAAGATGGGGAAGCCATCCGAGATGATAAAGATTACGCCTTCGTATCGGCCTGGGAGTTTGTGGATGTAAATGGAGAACTCGAAACCAAACTTCACAAAGAACCTCTTGAGTTCGAATTTGTGGAAATGAAACAAAGAAGTTATAAATAACAGGATTTTTTATGAGTGAGATGACAATCAACCTGAAAATTTGGCGACAAAAAAACGCAGACGATCCTGGCCGTTTTGAAGAATACAGGCTTCCGGAAGTGAACGAGCATATGTCGTTTTTGGAAATGCTGGATGTACTGAATGAAAAACTGATTAAAGAGGATAAAGATCCTGTTGAATTTGACTACGATTGCCGTGAAGGTATCTGTGGTTCGTGCAACCTGGTGATTAACGGCCGGGCACATGGCCCCAAGCACAAAACGGCGGTTTGCCAGCTTCATATGAGAAATTACAGCGACGGCGACACCATCGTAATCGAACCACCGCGGGCAGCAGCATTTCCCGTTATCAGAGACCTGGTGGTAGATCGAACTGCATTCGACAGAATCATTGAAGCAGGAGGATATATCAGCGTTGGAACAGGGGCAGCTCCGGAAGCTAACCTGATTCCTGTGCCGCGCGATACTTCCGAGGAAGCTTTTGACTACGCCACCTGTATCGGCTGTGGTGCCTGTGTGGCGGCCTGCCCGAACTCTTCGGCAGCACTCTTTACAGGAGCAAAAATTGCCCATCTAAACCTGTTGCCACAAGGGTCTCCGGAACGGGAGAAACGCACCATTGCAATGGTAGAACAGATGGAAAATGAAGGCTTTGGCGATTGCTCCAACTATGCAGAGTGTGAGGCTGTTTGTCCTGTGGGTATCAGTATTTCAGCCATTGCACAGATGCGGAAAGACTATATGAAGGCTGTTTTTTAGCAAAAAGTCTTGACAAAACCTGTCTGCCTGATAGTGGCAGACGTCATTAATTTCAAAAAAAGGGTGTGAGCAGTAGTTCACGCCCTTTTTTGTGGATTTGTGTTTGCCAGGTAAAAAATTACTTCATTCGTTATAAATTCAATGCAAACAGAGAAAAAGCCAAAATAAAACTTGAACAATCCACTGATTTTCTCTTTTTTAACTTCGACTGCATATAAAATCTATTAATTAAAAGGGGATGTGTTATGAAAAAGGGGTTGTTATATATACTGTTTACTGTTCTGTTGTTTGGTTTTTCTGATATCAGAGCACAGGAGGTTCAGTTCGGGCTGGATTTTCAGGTTGGAGTTCCTCAAAACGAATTTAGTGATCAGCTTGGTGACCGGCTCGGAGTTGGCCTGGGCGGTTTCTTCGGGTATCGTTTTGGAAATACCCCGGTAATGCTTGGAGCCGATCTCGGTTTTATGAATTTTGGAACTGAAACACGTCAGGAACCCTGGAGCACTACAATTCCGGATGCTACGGTTGATGTTGAAAACAGCTACAATTTGTTTCACGGAGATCTGCTGCTTCGGATCATCCCGCCCGAGCGTGCTTTCAGGCCGTTTGTCGACGGATTGTTTGGATTGAATTACTTTTTTACGGAAACCAAAATCAGAGACCGCGGCACAACAGGAGCCGATGATGTGATTGCCAGTGACACAAATTTCAGGGATACGGCGATGAGTTATGGTTTTGGGGGTGGCTTTCAGTTACGTATATATAGTGACGACGGAAGCGGAAATAATGGAGAAAGTGCCACACAAACTCCTTATTCAGTTCATCTGCATTTTCAAGGTCGGTATATGATAGGGCAGGAAGCCGAATACCTAAGAGAAGGCTCGATTAATATTGACAATGGAACTGTCACCTATGATGTATTGCAATCCGAAACCGATTTGTTGCATTTCCAGGTAGGGATTACCGTAAGTTTGTAAGAACAATTCATTTTAAGAGAGATCACTTTGATGTAACAAATCTGAAATCACTCTTCTGTTTCTTCTGTAATTGATTTAATATTGGGTGGTATGGATGAAGTGAATTTACAAAAGGCAGAAGAAGTACTAAAAAAGTACTGGGGATACGAATCATTCCGTGAGGGTCAGAAAATGGCCATTCAGTCGGTACTTGAGGGAAAAGATACACTGGTTCTTTTCCCCACGGGTGGTGGTAAATCGCTGTGTTACCAGGTTCCATCGTTGATGCTCGATGGGCTTACTGTTGTACTTTCCCCTCTTGTTGCATTGATGCAGGATCAGGTTGAGCATCTGAAGAAAATCGGGATACGTGCCACTTTCATTAATAGTACACTGCCGGGATATGAAGTTGAACAGCGTCTGGTTAATGCCCGGAACGGTATGTACAAAATGCTCTATATTGCCCCGGAGCGATTATCAACCAATCTGTGGAAAGTTGAAGAACCAAACCTGAACATCAAACTGGTAGCCATCGACGAGGCTCACTGTATTTCGGAATGGGGCCACGATTTCAGGCCGGCTTACCGTAATATCCGTGAAGAATTATCAAACACTCCGGAAGAAACCCGCTGGATAGCATTAACAGCCACCGCCACCCCCGAAGTGCGTAAAGATCTTCTGGAAGTACTGAAGTTTGAAAATCCTGCCACTATCACCAGTGGATTCAAAAGAGAAAACCTGCACTGGTGGGTAACAGAGAGCGAAAACAAGCAAAAGGTTTTAAAAAAATCTGTACAAAAAGCAGCAAAACTGGGCAGTGGTATTGTTTATGCATCCACCCGGCGGGATTGCAACCATTGGGCGGATTGGTTCAACAAAACCGGAGTGAAGAGTGAACCGTATCATGCAGGACTTGCAAGCGATCAGCGAAAAACCGTACAACACGCCTGGGTGGAGGGCAGCCTTCCTCTTGTTGTGGCAACCAATGCATTCGGAATGGGAATTGACAAGGCCGACTGCCGTTTTGTGATTCACCATACGATGCCGTTTTCTTTGGAGTCTTACTATCAGGAGGCAGGCCGTGCAGGCAGAGACGGGAAGGTGAGCTATCCTGTGCTTTTATTCAAAAAAAGCGATATTGATTATTTGGAAAACCGGATCAAACAATCCTATCCGGATTACGAAACCCTTCAAAAGGTGTATAATGCGCTTTGTGATGAGCTTGACCTTGCTGTAGGCAGCGAACACGAAGAGCCTGATACCGTCAGTTTCAGCAATGTTGCCAGGCGCATTGCAATTACAGAAGGCCGCCTTAATACAGCATTACATCTTCTGCAGCGGCTTGGTTTGCTGCATCTTGTGGAATTACGAGAACCGAGAGTGGGAATCAAGTTTATCGCCAGTCCCGACTATCTTCTTGATTTTGTAAATAATGCGGAACCTAAAAAAGGAGAATTTCTGGATAAACTTTATCGCATGCTTGGCCCTCAATCTGTTCATGAATTTATCTATATGCGGGAATCCGTGCTGGTTAACAAACTGGAGGTAACATCCAGGCAACTGCAAAAAGCGTTGAATGTATTTTCCGGGTACGATCAGATTTTACAGTATAAATGGCAGGGAGAAACTCACCTGGTTCAGATTGCCGAAGCCCGAATGAAGAAATTACAGATCGATCACAAATCAGCCTATCAATACAAAGATGTACTGCTGAAAAAACTCGAATACATGGCGAGATATGCTGTGACATCTGAGTGCAGGGAAGTTTTTTTGCGCACCTATTTTGGAGAAACCGATTGCAAACCGTGTGGCAATTGTGATAACTGCCGGGCAAAAAGCAAGAGAGATGTTTCCATCAGTAATCGTGATTTGGAAAAAATCATCGGGTATTTGGCCGAAGGAGATAAATCAGCACGGGAAATTGCAGAACATACCGGGTGGACATCGGAAAAACTAAAAAAAGCGGTGTCTTACATGGTTCGTGAAGAAATGATTGTTGTAAATGAGGGCAATACGGAAAGTTATCGGTTAAGAATCCGCTGACGGATGGAGTCCGGAGCTTCAATATTTTGCCTTCGGTGTTCTTCTTCGGCTTCGCTTATTTTATCTCTTTCTTCCCGTATAATCTGATTGATTCTTTCCAGTCGTTCAAGCTGTTCATCAAGGTCGTTTTCGTAATATTCGTGCGATAGAGAAAACTCTTCTTCGGTAACTCCATAAAAGTCATATATTTTTGCACGTAAATCATCTCGTGTCTGATTTTCTTCCAGCAGATTTCTGTCCATTTGATTGACAATGGCAAATTCGATGAACATCCTTTCGTAGGTCTCTTCATCAATCACATGTTCGGGGACGGAGTCGGTACAGGCAACAAATAACAGAAAAAAGGCAGAAATAGTTAAAATCCGCTTCATGATTCATCCGGGTTTTTCGGATTTAACGGACGAAGAGCAATTTCATTGACCAGAAAATTGTCGGGTGTTTCAAGCAGATGGATCAGGGTATCTGCAACGTCATCTGGTTGCAACATATTTGAATGAGTGCCTCCAAACTGGTCGAAAAAACTGGTGGCAATGGAGCCGGGAAACATGGTTGTTACTTTAATTTTATCGTATCGGAGCTCCTTAAACAGTGCTTCGCTGAATCCCCTCAGGCCAAATTTAGTGGCATTATATCCGGATAGCTGCGGATTTCCAAGCAGGCCCGCCACAGAAGCAATATTCACAATGTGGCAATGCCCGTCATATTTTTTCATCAGGGGCACGACCTCTCGTGTGAGATAGAAAACACCGTTCAGGTTTGTGTTTACCATGGTATGCCAGTCATCCAGCGAAACGTCTTCTACATTTCCAAAGAGCCCGAGTCCGGCATTATTAATCAAAATATGCGGGTTTTCATCTCCTGAAAATTGGCTTTTAATCCAGGATCTGATTTCTTCATGCCGTGTTACATCAGCCTGAATGGGGGAGAATTGATTGCCCAGTTCATTTTGAATTTCCATCAGACGATTCAGGCGTCTTGCCAGCCCGTATACTTTCGCCCCTCTCTCAATCAACTTTTTACTGAAGGAAATGCCGATTCCACTGCTCGCCCCGGTTACAATGGCAATTTTATTGCTTAAATCCATATTTACTCTTTACTATTGCTTACATTAACATTTAGAATTTGTATAAACTGCTTAGACGTTTCAAATTTAACAAACAATCCGACTGCAGCGTTTAAAATTGCAAGATCAGCGAAAAACGGATGAAATGAAACCTATTTATCTTGATATCGGAAATACGAACGCAAAAGTGACAGAATATACAGGGTCAGAATGGAGAGTGCTGTTTTCCGATTCCATCCGGCAAGTAGAGGCTCTTGTCGAAATTTTTCAAACACAATTTTCTACCCGCAAAGTGATAGCCAGCTCCGTACGCCGGGATATTACAAAGCAATTAAAACAACGGCTGCCTGATTTCAGGTTCAGGGAGATCCGCTTTAGTGATATTCCCGCAATGCAACTTAATTACAATACACCTCAAACCCTGGGAATGGATCGTTTTTTGACGTGCCTGGGAGCTGTTTCTCAAACAAATCAGTCTGCCGTGGTGATTGATGCGGGCAGTGCCTGCACGGTAGATTTTATGACGGCGGATTTTGTATTTCAGGGAGGGGTGATTTTTCCCGGGCTGAAAGTACTGAAAAGAACTTTTAACGAGGAATTACCTGAGCTGCCGGTTCCAAAGCCGGAAATACCGGATGAATGGCCGGGCAGGTCCACCGAAGATTCTATCCGGTGGGGATTATATGGCGGATACAAGGCTGCTCTGCAAAAATTTATCGATAAATACAGGGAGAATAATCCTGAGTTGACCATTTACCTGACCGGGGGGAGTGCTGCCGATGTTCAGCTATTGTTTGAAGCAGAAGTAGAGTTTAGTGTCAATCCGTTTTTATTGTTTGAGGGGATGAAAGTAGCATCGGAACGGTGGCTATAAAAACTATCAGCATAAGATCAATGCACTGTCGGTGTCGGATCTGTGCCATTTCAAGGCTTATCAACGGATAGAATTGACCGATGCAGGGCACTCTATAGATATCTGGTGTCCATGCCTGAATCAGTAGCCTGTTTGGAGTTTGAGATTTCTTCTAAATTTTGGCCAGCACTTGAAAACAAGATCCTAAAGGTGCCCTTCAATCCGTGCAATCACCATTTCAAGGGCAACATTGTTTTCACCGCCCCGGGGAATGATGATATCAGAGTAGCGTTTACTGGGCTCAACAAACTCCAGATGCATGGGGCGAACATATTTTTCATATTGATCGAGAACCCCGTCAAAATCGCGGCCGCGTTCGGTAATATCCCGTTTGAGGCGCCTGATCAACCGTACATCATCATCTGTATCCACAAAAATTTTTATATCAATCCGTTTGCGCAGTTTGGGTTCGCTGAAAATCAGAATGCCATCGACAAGTATAATTTTTTTGGGGAATGCAGTTATGGTATTCGCTGAACGGGTATGCTCTACAAAATCATAAACCGGTATGTCAATTTTGTAACCATTTACCAGGGCATCAAGATGGCGGATCATCAGTTCGGTTTCGAGCGATGTGGGATGGTCGAAGTTCTGTTTTTTGCGCTCGGAAAAAGGAAGGTGGCTTAAGTCACGGTAGTACGAATCGTGCTCTATAATCAATACTTTTTCTCTGCCGATTCCCTCCACAATTTTGTTTACAACCGTGGTTTTTCCCGAACCGCTGCCTCCGGCTACTCCCAAAATAAGTGGGGTGTCTTTAGTCATTACTGGCTGTACTGTTTTGGCGTACGGTTTTATCGTGTTCCACTTTAAAATCCCGGATTGCCCGGAAGATGGCTGAAGCCAAAATGGTTTGGCCGTATTCACTGGTCATATAACGGGCCTCGTTGGGATTGGAAACAAAACCAAGTTCAACCAGTACAGCCGGCATGGGCAGGTTCCACAGCACTACAAAGCCAGCCTGTTTTACACCGCGAGAACGGCGCTGAGCCCTTGTTCTGAACTGATCTTCAATCATGGAGGCAAGGCGTTCGCTTACGGCCATATTTCCCGCATTGGCCAGTTCGTAAATCAAAAGTTCTTCTTCGCTTAGTTGCATCGGCCCGCCGCCCTCTTCAAGTTCGATTACACTATTTTCCCGTTTCATAGCTTCCAGGGCCGATTGGGTTCGGGCAAGTCCGAGAAAATAGATCTCTGAACCGTATGCGTGTACATTCCGGGCAGAGTTGGCATGAATTGAGACAAACAGATCACCATTTGCCTGCGATGCTATACGTCCGCGTTCTTCGAGTTCTACAAAACGGTCGTCGCTCCGGGTATATACGACTTCCACTTCCGGCATGTACTGGTTGATGTAGTCTCCCACTCGTTTTGCCACTTCCAGTGCAATATCTTTTTCACGGATGCCAAGCTGGCGATTCACTGCTCCGGGATCGCGGCCGCCATGTCCCGGATCGAGAACAACCACGTTAATATTTTCGCCATTTCTGATTCGTAAAAATGAATCATCTCCATCATCGAATGTAAAATCAAACGATGGAATATCCTCTTCTTCCTGATAGTCAAACCAGTAGATGAAGTCGGAGTTCGATGCGATCTGATCAATTTCACCGGATGTGGATTGTTCGAATGCAATGAGCAAGTGCCGCCCGTTTTGATCCTGATAGGCATTGGCTTTGTAATATTGATCCTCTTCAAGAACAATATCAGTTCCAAAGCCGGAGTGGTTGTTGTGATAGGTAAAGTTCTGAACTATTTCGTGATCATCAGGCAGGGTAAAATCAACAGGGTCAAGGCCCGGCGCGTAAATCATAAACTGAATTAAATCGGGAGCAGGATGGGATATTTTGAATGAATCGGCCGGTTCGGTGAGATGGTATCTCACCACAATTCCTTTTCCGTCACTTCGTTCGGTTACCGATACCCTTTCCAGATCTGCCTGGGCGGAGAGGTGTACAGGCAATAGCAATGCGAATATACCTGCTACGACAAGAATGGCAAGAATCTGTATTCTTTCCATTTTCAGGGATTTAGGGTGTGTAACAATGTCTGGATGATATTATCTCTAATGTACTGAAAAAATTAACAAAACGATAAATATCCTCTTCAACATATAAAATTCTGTATTATAATAGTTCTATATCAGGAGCAGAGTAAAAAAAATTATGCAAAATACTTCCGTGATTGGGTGACAAATTAAAACCTACACAATGAAAGGTTTCTGTAATTCCGAAGGTCCGTCAGTCAAACTGCCTGGTGCAAAAAACATGAAGATTGTTCGGGTTAATCTTTACGCTGCTGGATGAAGCGTGCCACTCTGGTTACAAAACTCCGTGGTGATATTCCTACAGCTTTTGGAATGAATTTATTTATCAAACCGTAAATAGCCACTCTTTTTCCTTTTATCATCGTCTTATAGCCATATTCGGCTATTTCTTTGGAAGTTGCAACCGGGAAACGGTCGAACAGTTTGGACTTTTCCATATTGGCTTCTTTTTGAAACTCGGATTCGGTGGGTCCGGGACAGAGGGTTGTAACTGTAACACCGGTATCCTGGAGCTCATTGGCAATGGCTTCGCCGAAAGAGAGTACATAGCTTTTGGTGGCATAATAAACACTCATCAGAGGGCCCGGCTGAAAAGCTGCTGTGGAAGCAACATTCAAAATGTATGCACGGTTTTGTTTTATCATCTCGGGCAAAATGAGATGGGTCAGATGAGTCAGCGCCCGGATGTTCAGATCGAGCATGGCAGCCTGCCTGTTCCAGTCCGATTCGTGAAAAAACCCGTAATCTCCTACACCGGCATTATTGACCAAAATCTGCACGGAAATAGCATTTTCCTGTACAAACTCAAACAATTTTGGAGGAGCTTCATGCTCGGCCAGGTCAACGGTAAAAAACATCACATCCACGCCAAATTCAGTTTCCAGTTCATTTTTCAATTCCATCAGGCGTTGTTCACGCCGTGCTGTAAGAAGCAGGTTATGGCCTTCCCGTGCACAAATCCTTGCAAGTTCCATTCCAATTCCGCTTGATGCTCCTGTGACTAATGCTGTGTTTGGCTGCATAATTTATAAGATGATTTGTTTCGAATCGGGAGTATGGTAAAAGATAACAAATCCTGAGACAGCAGTTTAAGAAAGGATTTTTAGATCCTCTGGCAGACCTGGTTTCACAAAATAAAAAAAGCAACAGGCCTCCTGCTATGAGCGGGAAAACCTGTTGCCCCAACGAGGTGTATTTATGATATTTTTCTTCTTACGATGTTTCTTTTTCTTTGTCGCCGATAAACACCAGAATCGGTACTGTGGTGTAAATGCTCATCTGTTTCGTGTGATTTTTCTCCATCAGCATGCCAACAATGGATTTTTTATACCGGTTCATTACAATCATCGAAATGGAGTATTCCTTTACAAAATCGGAGATTCCATCAAAGAAGTCTTTTCCGGTTTTCAGGTGAAATTCAACCTTTTTATACACTTCTTTTTCTGCGGTCAGCTCCTTCAACCCTCTGAATTTGATGTCGGTTGACAAGTCACTTTTTTCTGATACATGAAGCACATGAATATCAGAATCAAAGAGTGAGGCAAAATCTGCTGTTTTTTCCAGATTCCTCATATCGTTGTGCCGGAAATTGGTTGTGAACAGAATATTGCTGAAATCCACGGACGTAATATTCTCGGGAATGGCCAGCACCGGCTTATGTGATTTAAGTAAAATATCGGTTGAGACACTTCCGAAAAGTGCCTTTCTGGATGAATTTTCAGTGGCGCTGCCAAGGGTGACGAGGTCGATATTCAGGTCGTCGATGGCCTCCAGAATTTGAGAAACCGGCTTTCCGATCCGGATTTTAGAGTCTACTTTAATTTTTTCGCCTGATTTATTTTGAGTTACCGACTCCTTCATTTTTTCCAGATGCTGTTCGGCATTTTCTTGTAAATAGTCGAGCACCCCGTCGATGTTGGAAGGAAAATTAAACGGCGGATCGATTACATGCAGTAGAGTGATACGTGCTCCTACAGCCCCGGCAATGGCAGATGCATACTTCAGGGCATTTTTGGAGCATTCAGAAAAATCGGTTGGAATGAGTATACGTTTAACAGATGAAATCATAGCTCTCCGGTCTTTTTTATTTTGACCCTGTTTTATAAAACAATGTATAAATTCTTTGTACGGAGTGTTATACAGCAAGGGATGATGCTGTAGTCAGGGAAAACCTGAGGAGATGGAATGTTACGAAAGCTGTATTAAGAATTATTTAAAAATTGACCGGTCAAACTGGCGTCTCTCACTAATTCTCAAATTCAGAAAGCTGGGCTTTGAGCTTTTGCAGGTTGGTTTCTGCATCGCCCATTTTTTGGCGCTCTTTCTCCACCACGGCTTCGGGAGCGTTTTCCACAAATTTTTTATTGGCCAGTTTTTTCCTGACTCCTTTCAAAAAACCTTCGGTGCGCCCGATCTCTTTTTGGATTCGCTCTTTCTCTTTTTCAAAATCGATCAACCCTTCGAGCGGAACGTAGATTTCGGAGCCGTCAACCACAGCGGAAGCAGAAGCTTTGGGTTTTATTGCGTCTATAACAAACGAAATCTGCTCTACAGGCAGCAGTTTTCTGTAAATCCATTCAGCCGATGATAACTGACCGGCAAGTACACCGTTTTTAGGTTTTACGTGGATGGTAAGCGGTGCTTTCGGAGCCAGGTTCATCTCTGCCTGGATGTTTCGAACAGCCGATATTTGTGATTGTACTGTTTTGAACAGTTCAACAGAGTCATCAAACGTTTGCCCGGTATCCTCCGGCCAGGAACTGACGGTCAGTGCTTCTCCGCTGCCACGCTCCTGAATACGCTGCCAGATCTCTTCGGTGATGAACGGCATGAAAGGATGCAGCATTTTCATCAGCAGCTCAAAAATCCCGAGTGCACGCTCCAGGTTTTCTTTCGGCATCTGTTTGTTGTAATCATCTGCCTTGCACACTTCGATGTACCAGTCGCAAAAATCGTCCCATATCAGCGAATAGATTTTTTTCAGCGCTTCGTTGAGCCGGTATTTCGAAAAATCATCTTCCATCTCACGCAATGTGGCTTGTAGCCGTCCCATCATCCATTTATCGGCAATGTTTTCGGGATCGATTTTCGTGGTTGGCTTGTAGGTTCTCCCGCTTTCCATGTTCATGGTGAGAAAACGGTACGCATTCCAGATTTTGTTGGAGAAATTGCGTCCCTGTTCGCAAAGGCTCTCTTCAAAAAGAAGGTCGTTGCCGGCGGGAGAGGAGAACAGCATGCCGGCCCGCGTTCCGTCGGCACCGTACTGCTCAATCAGTTGCAGTGGGTCGGGTGAATTTCCCAGCGATTTCGACATCTTCCGGCGCTTTTCATCCCGCACAATCCCGTGGTAATACACATTGCTGAATGGTTTTTCATCTCTAAAAGCGTATCCCGCCATAATCATCCGGGCCACCCAGAAAAACATGATTTCCGGGGCTGTAACAAGGTCATCGGTCGGGTAGTAGTAGCTTATATCTTCGTTATCGGGATCTTTAAACCCGTCAAAAACGGTGATGGGCCAAAGCCACGATGAAAACCAGGTGTCCAGAACATCTTCATCCTGGCGAATCTGAGATTCATCAAGCCGCGAATTGCCGGATTTTTCTCTCGCTTTTTCGAGGGCTTCACCGGCGGTTTTGGCAATCACGTAATCGTCATCTCCATCGCCGTAATACCAGGCCGGGATGCGCTGTCCCCAGCAGAGCTGACGCGAGATACACCAGTCGCGGATGTTTTCCATCCAGTTGCGGTAGCTGTTTTTGAATTTGGCAGGATGGAATTTGATTTCATCATTCAGGACATGCTCCAGTGCGGGTTTGCTCAGCTCATCCATCCGGCAAAACCACTGAAGCGAAAGGCGCGGCTCAATCACCGAATCGGTCCGCTCGGAATAGCCGATACTATTTTTGATATCTTCAACTTTCAGGAGCAGCCCCTCTTTCTCGAGGTCTTTTACGATTTTTTTGCGGGCCATGAAGCGGTCTTCGCCGGTATAAAACCCGATGGAATCTGTAACGGTTCCGTCAGGATTAAACATGTCCACAACGTCAAGGCCGTGTTTTAGTCCCAGCTCATAGTCATTTGGGTCGTGGGCCGGGGTAATTTTCAGGCATCCGGTTCCGAACTCGGGGTCCACATAATCGTCGGCAATAATTTTCACTTCCCGGTTCACCATGGGGATGATGGCAGTTTTTCCAATCAAATGGCTGAATCGCTCATCCTTTGGGTTCACACAAACTGCCGTATCCGCCAGAATGGTTTCCGGGCGGGTCGTGGCGATGACGACATGTTCATCCGAATCTTTCAGCCGGTACCGAACATGGTAAAATCTAGATGTAACTTCTTTGTGGATCACTTCTTCATCACTCAGGGCGGTTTGTGCGGTGGTATCCCAGTTTACCATCCGCAGGCCGCGGTAAATGTAGCCGCGATCGTAAAGATCAATAAAACAGTCAATAACCGCGTCATAGAGGTCATCTTCCAGAGTGAAACGGGTTCGCTGCCAGTCGCAGGAGGCGCCCAGTTTTTTGAGCTGTTGAAGAATGATGCCGCCGTGTTCGTCGGTCCAGTTCCAGGCATGCTGCAGGAATTCTTCACGGGAAAGGTCGCTTTTTTTGATGCCTTCTTTGCGAAGTTTCTGTACAACCTTGGCTTCAGTGGCGATGGAGGCGTGATCGGTTCCAGGCACCCAGCAGGCGTTTTTGCCCAGCATCCGGGCGCGGCGCACCAGAACATCCTGGATGGTATTGTTGAGCATGTGGCCCATATGCAATACGCCGGTTACGTTGGGAGGGGGGATGACTACGGTGTAAGGTTCGCGTTTGTCCGGTTCGGAGTGAAAATATTCGTTTTCTTCCCAATACTTGTACCACTTTTCTTCGGTGACATTGGGATTGTAATGCTTGGGGATGTCCTGTGTGTTAGTTTTTGCCATAAATAATCTGGAAGTACCAGGCACGCCAAAGGCCCGGAGAGTTACTTTATTCTTTTTCTATTTGGTAAATTCTTATTGAATGAATCCTAAATGTTACGACTTTGTACTAAAAAGGAAGGAAGTTTTTCCAATAAAAATTGTAATCAAGTTCAAAAATTCTTTTTAAAGTGCCAGATAAATAAAGTTGAGCTAAAACAAATTACAACAACTTCTTCGGTCAGTTCTCAGTCAGCAGATTTTTATCGTTCATTTCATCTTATTTGACCTGCAATCCCGAAAACTTGGGATATTGCTATCACGCTACTCGCGCCCAGCATCCCTGACCTACCGATAGATCGGGATGTCGCATTCGCGCCACCTGAACCCTGCACCTTGCCCGCTTATTTCACCCGGATCAACCGTACGCCGAAGTGGCCGTCACAGCCGTGTTGATGCGGCAGGGTTTGATAGGCAAACCCATCTTCCACAAGAACTTCTTCAGGTAAAAAGTCTTCGAGTGATTCCAACTCGAAGTTGTCATATTTTTCCAGGAATTTCTGAACCTGTTCCCAGTTTTCTTCCGGCTCGATAGAGCATGTGCTGTAAATTAGCCTTCCGTCCCGTTTCACGTGATTTGCAGCCTCATCCAGCAGTTCTTCCTGAAGTTTTACGGCATTTTCGAGATCCTCTTCCGTGCGTTTCCAGCGCAGGTCGGCCCGTTTGCTCAAAACACCGGTTCCGGTACAGGGAGCATCCAGCAGTACGCCATCGGCCAGCTTCAGCTTGAGTTCACGCACATCATCCTTCCGGATTTTGATGTTTTCGGCATTGTAATCCATGGCACTTTGAGCCAGCATTTCGAGGCGGTTCGGGTTGATGTCGACGGCCATAATGGTTCCTTCACCCTGCATCATATCCGACATCACAATGCTTTTGGTGCCTGGTGCGGCACACAGATCATAGATGGTTTCACCGGGCATCGGTTCAACAATGGTCGGGGCAAATCCTGCAGAAATATCCTGAACCAGGCAAATTCCTTTTTTCAGCAGCCCTTTTGAGATAAACGGGGCTACAGAATCTACCTTAAAATAGCCGGGAAGCCAGTCGCTCTCCTCAAATTCGATATCGAGCTTCTCCATCCGAAGTTTGAAATACTCGGTTTTGGTGCGGAGATTATTGACACGCACATAGTAGTTTGGCCGTTGATTGTTGGCCTGCATGAGCTGAAATGCTTCCCGTTCTCCGAAACGTTGTACCCACCGCTTCACCATCCATTCCGGATGAGAAAATGTGGTGGCAATCAGTTTGGTGCGATCTTCAAAAGCGGGTTTGGGGAGTTTGTTGATGTCTCGCTGAATATTTCGGAGGATGGCATTGACCAAATCGCCCGATTTGGAACCGAGTTTGAGTTTGGCAATTTCCACCGCTTCGTTGATCGTGGCATAATCCGGTGTGCCGCCCATAAACAGAAGCTCGTAAAGGCCGAGCCGGAGAATATTTTTCAGCATCGGTTTCATCTCTTCAACGGCGATGCTGGAAAACTGATTGATGATGAAATCGAGGTAACTTCTTCGCCGGAGAATGTTCTGCACATATTCGCGGGCCTGTGCACGTTCTCTGGGTTCAAGTTCATCGGCTGATGCAAAACTAAGCGAGCCGGTTTCGTCAAACGCTATTAAAATATCGATACTTTCAGATCGTGCAGTAGCTTCCGTTTCCAATGCTGTCAATAGGTTTAAAGTGTTAAAATTTCTGTCTCAATGAACTGATTTGCCCTTATTATACATCATAAAACAAGTCAGTTTTAAATATAGAGCTTTGAACGTCTTTTTGCTAATTCAGGGTTGGATTAAAAAACATAATTCCGGCGGGATTTGGAATAGAGCAAATATTAGATGCAAATGAGACCTGGAATTTAAAAAGAAATCGAAGCCACTGAAGTCAAAATGCGCCATGCACCGGGCGTTAAGCGGAATGTGGTTTGGGGCGTGTGGAGTTCTGTCCTTAAAAAAATGGGAATGTTTTTTTAACCGCAGAAGGAAGTAAGGCAGAAATTGCAGTCATCAAAAACCTCCGCGGTTACTTCCTGACAGAACTTTGGCCTTGTTCGTTTTAACTACAGGAGCCGCTGAGGTGGATAGACCAGGATATAAAAACCAATAATTACTGCTCCACGAACTCGAAGTTTTCTCCGTCAAAAAGGCCTTTGTCGCTCATCTTCAGACTGGGGATCACCAGCAGGGCCATGAACGAGATCAGCATAAACGGAGCTTTCAGGGTACTGCCCATTTCGCGGGATATTTTGCTGAGCCGTTCATATCCCCTGGCCACATCTTCCCCGGGGGCATCACTCATAATCCCGCCGATGGGAAGAGGAAGAATATTGGTTTGATCTCCGTGAACGGCCGAAATACCACCCTCATGTTCCATGATCAGATTCACAGCACGGCTCAAGAAATCATCCGAAGTTCCCACCACAATAATATTATGCGAATCGTGCGCCACGGATGAGGCAATCGCACCGTTTTTCAGCCCAAAATTTTTGATGAACCCAACCGCCGGAGCTGATTCTTCGTAGCGGTTTACCACAGCAACTTTCAGGATATCATTTTTGGGATCGGGTAAAACTTCGCCGTTCATAACCGGCAGGTTAACGACCTCTTTTTCTGTGATCAGCTCACCGTCACGGGCTACAATAACCTGCTGGGCCGAACGGTCCGAGCGCAGTTTAAAATCATCGGCTTCTACCTTGTATGAAGTGAAATTGTTGATTCGCCTGGACTCCACCTCGGGAAACTGAACCGCGTTATCTTTGAAATACCGGAATCCCGTCAATCCAGGTTTCCTTCACATTCATGGATTCGGGGCTGTCCACTACAATGAAATCTGCGGGATCACCCTTTTGAAGTAATCCTATGTGCAAGTTGTAATGTTTTACGGGCAGCACCGATGCAGCGTGAAGAACATCAAACAGATCGTACCCGAGTTTGAGTGTGCGCGGCACCATTTCGTTGATGTGGCCGCGAATCAGGTCATCGGGATGTTTATCATCCGAACAAAACATCATTTTGCCGGGATACTCTCCAAGCAGGCTGATCAGTGCATTATAATTTTTGGCCGCACTACCTTCGCGGATGGCGATCAGCATTCCCTGTTTCAGTTTATCCTCAGCCTCTTCTTTCGAAAAACTTTCGTGATCGGTGCTAATTCCGGCTGATGCATATTTTACAGCCCGTTCACCTTTCAGCCCTGGCGCGTGGCCGTCAACCGGTTTTCCCAATTTTCTGGCCGACTCAATTTTTGCGAACACCTCCGGATCATCATTCAGCACTCCCGGCCAGTTCATCATCTCGGCGAGATAGTGAATCTCATCTCTCTGCATTAATTCAGCCACATCATCCACATTCAGTTCGGCGCCGGCAGTTTCGAACGGAGTGGCCGGCACGCAAGACGGGGCACCAAAATAGAACTTCAGCGGCACTTTTTTTCCGTTTTCAATCATAAATTCCACACCCTCTTTTCCGCAGACGTTGGCAATTTCGTGCGGATCGGAAACAGTGGCAACGGTGCCGTGTTTTACAGCAAGCCTGGCAAATTCCGAGGGCACCAGCATCGAGCTTTCGATATGAATGTGTGCATCCACCATACCGGGCATGATGTATTGTTTGGGTACATTCTCAGCCGGTTTGATGACGGTAATTTTTCCATTCTCAATCCTGACCTCTCCTTTAAAACGCTTTCGCTGAACCGGGTCGATAATGAATCCTTTCACTGATTTCATGTCTGTTCCGTAAGTTTATGTTGATATTGGCCGGGATCGTTGCTGCTGCGGACGAATCCAACCTTTTCCAGATAGTGGTTGTGTGCTTTGTTTCCGGCCGGAGTGGTGATAGTCCGAACCCCCTGGTTTCTAAAATAATGAACCTTATCGTTAAAAAGATAGTTGCCGATTTTAAAATCTCGGTAATCGGGAATCACATAATCGAGGTCGATGGCCAGTTTACCGTTCTCATCCAGATTCCCGAGAACAAGCCCGGCCGGGATCATATTACGCAGCACAAACAGGGTAAAGTTATGATTTTTACTGACCGTGAAATCCGGCTGAAAAGTATGGATGCTCTCCCGGTGAAAGTTTAAAAATTCTTTCAAATATTCAGATTCTCCATGAATGCGAAGTAACCTGAAAAAATCTTTGTCTTTATAGATCTGAATCAGATAGTAGATGTTTATCAGCACAATGAAACCGTTCATGGCGGCAACGGGTATTGAACCAATCAAAATTCCGTACACCGAAAACGTAAAGGCGCCGATCATGTTCACGACTCTCAGTTTTACGATGGCGCTCATCATCAGGGAAATGGCTACCAGAATGGATGCCAGGTAGCCGATCAATTCATAAATAAGAGTGGTTTCCATAAATCAGGCAGTTTGTTAAGAAAGTTCTTTTTTGTTTGATTTGAGTAATTAAAAAAAAGTTTTCCGTACTGTGCCATGGGAAAATAACTAAAATAACGTGAGTTCGAGATAAAATCGTTGAAATAAGCATCCAAAGGGGCGCACAACGAGTTAATGAATGTTCGATTCCGTCATGCCGGGCTTGATCCGGCATCTCCTGCTTAAATCAAAGATAGGAGATTTCATTACATGGGTATCGCTACGCTCGGAGCACTCCGCTATCGCTGCGTGTTCAGAAAATGAGCGTATCCAGTACGGGATGACGCCCTTTTTGGACAGCCTCAGACTCATTTTTCCTTTTCTTATGTCGAACTGACGTTAAAATAAAATTATGCCCTTAAGAATTTAACCGCAGTGGGCGCAATGGAACGCTGAGGGGTGTAGAGTAAAATCACATCTATCGAAAACCTGCGCGCCTCCCCGTACGCTCGCGGTTTTTATTCATCACTCGTCTGACGATTGCTTTTTTCGTCT
>SL_3KL_010_SEDDRAFT_10002164_pt1 | contig 17955 bp, 12 predicted proteins | sample SodLakKL_010_SED_2_FD_10381 | JGI IMG/M metagenome (IMG submission 10381) | reverse complement strand
TCAAGTTATGAAGTAATACACCCTCACCCTGATACAAAAGAACCTCAAAAAATAACTTTTCTTGACACCCCCGGACATGAGGCCTTTTCAAGTATAAGGATGAGCGGAACCAATGCGGCTGATGTCGCTATTTTGGTAGTTTCTGCCGAAGACGGAGTAAAACCACAGACGACTGAAGCGCTAGAAACTATTAAAAAAGCAGGGCTTTCATATGTTGTGGCGTTGAATAAGATAGATAAACCAAATGCTGATTTAAATATGACAAAACAATCATTGGCAGAGAATGAAATATACATAGAAGAATACGGCGGAGAAATACCAATAGTACCGGTCTCTGCGATAACGGGAGAAGGTGTGAATAATCTTCTTGATATGATAATCCTGGTATCTGATATGGAGGAGCTGAAAGGAAGTCCTGAAACTTCGGCTGAAGGAGTTATAATTGAAAGCAATATAGATCCAAAAGAAGGAACTAGAGCGACTCTTATAATAAAAAACGGAACGCTTAAACTCGGACAAGTAATTGCTGCAAAAGAAGCATTCTCTCCGGTTAGGAAGATAAATTCGTTTGAAGGAAAAAGTTTAAAGGAAGCGACTTTTTCAAGTCCCGTGAATATTGCCGGATGGAATACGCAACCTGCTATAGGAGAATCTTTTACAACTTTTGAGAATAAGAAAGAAGCGGAAAAGTATGCCGAAAAATTCAAAACGAAGCAAGAAATAAAAAATGGTATGGAAAGCGAGACTCCTGAAGGTACTCAATTAGTACCAGTTATAATCAAGGCGGATACTTCGGGAGGAATGGAAGCTGTATTACACGAAATAGATAAATTGCGCAATAAATATCCAAATATCAATATACAAATATTATCTGCAGGAGTTGGATCTATTTTGGAAAGTGATATTAGAAACGGCAGTATTAATGAAAATACCGTGATTCTCGGATTTAATAGTGATATGGATAAAGTGGCAAAGAGAATACAAGAAAGAATAAATGTTCCTGTAAATTCATTTTCCATAATTTATGAACTATCAAAATGGCTTGATGAATATATAGAAAAAAATCAAGTATGGGAGATCAAGGACCAATTATTGGGTTCACTGTTGGTATTAAAAATATTCAATTCAAGCAAGAAGAGCTATGTGGTGGGTGGAAAAGTAAAAGAAGGAAAGATTTCAAAAAATAATACGGTAAAATTAGTTCGGGAAGAGGAAGAATTGGGATATGGCAGAATAAAAGGATTGCAGCAACAGAAATCAGAAACAAACTCGGTGAATGAAGGAGGTGAATGCGGATTGCTTGTAGAGCTCCCCACAGAACCAAAAGAAGGAGATACTATCCAAGCCGTAATTAAAAAAACTTAGATGAGTTTCAAAAAAGAAAAGCTGATATCCGAAGTACAAAAAATTTCCTCAAAGTTCATATCCCATGAATTATCATTTGAGGATATGGTAACAATCACATCAATAAGAATGTCAAAGGATCTCCACAAAGCTGATATACTTATAACAGTATATCCAGAAGAAAATGAAGAAAAAGTTCTTAATTACCTAAAAAGAAAGCAAGGTTTACTGGCAAGATATTTAAAGAACAACTCCCGAATAGGCGTACTTCCCTTTTTAACTTTCGGAATAGATGGTGGAGAGAAAAATAGGCAAAGGATTGACGAGCTTTCACAAAAAGACTAAAGTTCTTTTGAACATTCGGCCTGGTGGTGAAGTGTCCCGATTTATCTTCAAGAAATTGAGAATCCTCGATATTTCACAAAATCAAAGATTTTGGGAATATCGGGAGTAACTGTCACAATATTACTTATTTTGTTAGAATATTGAGGATTCTCGATTATCATAGATCTTTGGTTGTGGCGGTATGGCGAAGTGGTAACGCGGCTGTCTGCAAAACAGTTATGCGCCGGTTCAATTCCGGCTACCGCCTCACGACAATGGACGGTACAGGTATTTATCAAAAGATTTACTTGTATTCCATTATGTAATATTATTATATTATCATGCGTAGTTGGACGGAACAGCAACTTAGAAATGCTGCAAAAAACTCGTATAGCATACGGGAGGTTATAAAAAAATTGGGGTTAATTCCTGCGGGTGGTAATTATAGCCAAATCAAACACTACTTAGATCAATATAATATTAATATTGATCATTTTAAAGGAAAAGGTTGGAAAAAGGGGTTAACTGGAATAGGAAGATCTAAAAAAACACTGAAAGAAATACTGATAGAGAATAGTAATTTTCAAAGTTACAAACTAAAAAACAGGATTCTGGCAGCGGGATTAAAAAAACCAGCATGTGAGAACTGCGGATGGTCAAAAAAATCAGAAGATGGTAGATTACCTCTGGAGTTAGATCATATGAATGGGGATTCAAAAGATAACCGTTTATCCAACTTACAGATATTATGTCCAAATTGTCATAGTCTAAAACCTACTCACAGAGGACGGAATATGGACAAGTATAAAAAAAGGGTCAGTGGCGGAATTAGGTATACGCTCAACACTTAAAATGTTGTGCCTTATGGCATGTGGGTTCGATTCCCACCTGACCCACCAAAAAAACCAACTTCATTGAAGCTGGTTTTTGTTTTTTATGGACGAGAGAGGACTTGATCCTTACCCTTCTTTGTTAAAACTACGAATGGGCACAGCAGGATCGGTACAAAGGTTTTTGATATTTTACAAAGTAAAATATCTATAAACCTGTTCAAGTCCCCGCGTAAGCTCTCCCAGAGCTTGCTTCCCCATCGCCTCACTTTGTTCGGTGCCGGGGAGAGGACTTGATCCTTACAGGATCGGTACAAAGGTTTTTGATATTTTACAAAGTAAAATATCTATAAACCTGTTCAAGTCCTTACGCAAGCTCTCCCAGAGCTTGCTTCCCCATCGCCTCACTTTGTTCGGTGCCGGGGAGAGGACTTGATCCTTACCCTTCTTTGTTAAAACTACGAATGGGCACAACAGGATCTGCCCGCCCGAACGACGTTCAGTCGGGCGGGTACAAAGGTTTTTGATATTTTACAAAGTAAAATATCTATAAACCTGTTCAAGTCCTCACGTAAGCTCTCCCAGAGCTTACTTTCCCGTCACACTACACTTTGCTTCGTTGTGCCGGGGAGAGGACTTGAACCTCCATGGATTGCTCCGCTTGCTCCTAAGGCAAGTGCGTATACCAATTTCGCCACCCCGGCATTTTAATCTTAAACTAAAAACATCTTATCTTTTCTCTACTTCCATGTCTACTATCTATCTCTAAACCTAAAAAGTATTTCTGAGATACTATATCAAAATTAATAAAAAATTCACTAATTATTAATTCGTGTCCGCCCACTTGGATTTGAACCAAGGACCGTCTCCTTAAGAGGGAGCTGCTCTACCAACTGAGCTATGGGCGGGTCTTTTTTCTATGATTTATTACCAGAGCTTCGGCGGAACGAGTGGTGATTATGTTACCACTACTTGTCCCTCCGAAGCTCGAGTAAACAAGGCATAAAGGAAGCTGTGTATGGATAAACTATAAATTTACAAAGAAGTACTTCAAAAATATAACAAAGAGAATTAGCAATGTCTATTGCTTTTTACTTTTCAACCATTTCTTCTCCTTCTTCCAATTTGACAGACAACATCCTTGATACAGCATCGGATCCCATAGTTATTCCGTAAAGCACTCTGGCATTAGACATAGTTTCCCTGTTATGAGTTATCAAAACCAATTGTGAATGCAAAGAAAGCATTCTTATCATATCTCCATATTTTCTGGAATTACTCTCATCCAAGGCGGCATCGGTTTCATCAAGTATTAAAAATGGCGGAGGATTAACTTGAGATACTGCAAATATCAAAGCAATTGATACCAGCGCTCTCTCACCACCTGAGAGCATTATTAATCCGTTTATATTCTTTCTCGGGAGACTAACAATAACTTCCAGTCCGTCTTTTGACTCTTCTTCCCGCTCTTCCTCCGAAAGCTCATCACTTGATGAAGGTATAATCTTTACCGTCTTAAGATAAGCTTTACCGCCCCCAAACATATGCTCAAAGAATTCTTGAAATTTTTCATTTATCATTTTTAAACCTTCTTCAAACTTAGACTTAATGGTCTTTTCTAAATCATCAATAACTTCTTTTAGTGAAGAAATAGAGTGTTCCAGATCAGCTACTTCTTTTGCCAAGAATTCATCTCTTTCAGTTATGTCGTTGAATTCATTCATTATCTCCTCTTGAGAGCCAACTCCTATTTCTTCTAATCTAATTTTTAATCTATCTATATCTCGTTTTATTTTATATTGATTTTCTCTGGGTATTCTTGCCACTTCTTCCGGAGAAATGGGAGTATTCTCTTCATTAAAGATCTCTTTATTTTTGTATTCCAAAACATAAGACCCCACCAAAACGGAGGCTTCTTGAATCTCTTGCTTGAATTCTTCTTCTTCCCTTAAGATTCGCCTTAAATCTTCTTCGGCTTTGTTGACAATAGAACGTAATTCGCTCTGAGTGGACATTAACTCAAACATTCTCCTCTCGGCTTCCCGACTTGCACTTTGATCCTTTCCTATTTCATCCTTAAGAGTTTTGTATTCTTTGTGAAGAGTTTTTTCTTTCTCTTCCAACTCTCCCCCCTCTTCTTCCAACTTTTTTAAATTGCTTTTCAATTTTAATAACTCTTCCCTATTTTCTTCATTGACCGAGGATTCTTTTCCAAATTCCTGAAATTTGTATAAAAATGAATTTACCTTTTCGTGGATAGAAGAAATAATGCTTTTTACCAGAGTAATATCTTCACTGTTTTGAACCTTACCGCTCTCTTCTTCTATCTCACTTGCAAATAATCTAAACTCTTCAGCCGGTATTAAAATATCTTTTGAGCTTCTATTTTCTTCATTCTTTATTATTCTCTCCAAAGAATTTATCTCTCCCTCAAGCCGTCCGGATTCTCTCATAAGATCATTTTTCCTCTTTTGGACTTCACTTATATTCTCTTCTAAAGAAATAATTCGTGAATTTTTCTCTTTCACTCTCTCTTCTTTATTTATCTCTTCTTTGCATTCAATTATCTCTTGTTCTATTTTCTCAAGTTTATTTTTCGGACCATCTCTCTCTTCCTCTTTCCATTGTTTCTGATAATTCAAATATAAATATTCCCTTTTAAAGTAATTGTGATACTTTTCAGTAAGATCCTTTTGTATTTCCCTGGCCCTTTCTATTTTCTCAACCTGCTCTTTTAAGAATTCTATTCTGGGTTTTAATTCACGACGCAAAGCAACAACTTCCTTTAAGTTCTCCCCTGACCTTACAAGTTTTCTTTCACTCTCTTTTCTTTTTTGCTGATAAATCTTAAGACCTAATGAATCTTCTATCATAGAAGCTCTCTCTAATGGTTTGGCATTCAAGATTCTATCGGCCTCTCCTTGAGAAATTATATGATGACCTGACGTGCCAATGTAAACAGAAGAGAGGACTTCCGCAACGTCTTTTAATCTAACTTTACTTCCATTTATAGAATAGATATTCTCACCATCTCTATAAACAACTCTTTCTATTATCACTTCGTCAAAATCAATATTTGAAAATACCTTTTTGTTATTATCCAAAACAAGTTTAACTGATGCTCTATTGGCGCGTTTGGCGCTTGGAGAGCCGCCAAATATCATATCTTCTCCCCTTTTTCCTCTCATTGACTTAAAAGACTGCTCTCCTAAAACAAAACGAAAAGCTTCTGCCACATTGGATTTTCCCGATCCATTGGGTCCCACTATCGCCGTAATGGACGAGGTAAACTCTATCTCTGTTTTATAAGCAAAGGACTTGAATCCTGTTATCTCTAAGCGTTTTAAATACATACTTTCTACTCTTATCCGAGAGTTAATTCCACCCTTTTTCTTTTAAAGCTTCCCTGGCGGCCTCTTGTTCGGCATCTTGCTTTGATTTTCCTTTTCCTTTGGAAATCAATTCATTGTTTATAAAAACCCCGGATGTAAATTGTTTATCGTGATCCGGACCTTCTTCATCCAACACCCTATACTCCGGAGTAAAACCTTCCAATTCTTGAGCTTTTTCCTGAAAACAACTCTTGGCATCTATCCATAAATTATTTTCTATAACACCATCTATTCTTGGAGTTATATTCTTTAAGATAAAATTCTTGGCATCTTCATAACCTCGATCAAGATATATGGCTCCTATCAAGGCCTCAACAGCATCTGCTAATATATAATCCCTTGCTCTGCCTGTATCTTTTGACTCGCCTTTTGAAAGATAAAGAAATTCATTAATACCCAAACTTCTGGCTACCTCTGATAAGGTCTGAGTATTTACCAAAGCTGCTCTAAATGAAGTAAGCTCTCCTTCCGGACGACTGGTATATTTATTGTATAAATAATCCGTAACAACAAGTTCTAAAACAGCATCGCCTAAAAATTCAAGTCGTTCATTATGCTTGAAATCAGAACCTCTATTTTCGTTTATATAAGACCTATGAACCAATGCCTGCTGGAGCAAACTCTCATCGTTAAAAGATATTTTTAATGCTTTTTCAAATTCTTGTAGATTTTTCATATATAAAATAAAGCTTGAAAATATTTATTATTGTTTTTTATCGGTCTTTGAAGTTTTTTTGAGTAAGATATTAACAGCTTTTGTGATAATTGGAAGTATATCGTTATAAAAATTAAGATCCAAGATGTCCTTCAATTTAAACCATTTGGCATCATCCAACCCTCCTCCTTCGGAAAGTTCCAGATCCTTAAAATCAGCTCCCGCCAAAACATATCTCACATGTTTTCTTATTTTATCTTTCTCCGGATCGTGAGCAATATATTCATTTTCACCCAAGACGTCCTCAATTGAAATATTATCCAATCCCATCTCTCTTTTTACTATTCTACTTACCGCACTATCCCTGGATTCCCCATCTTCAGAGTGTCCTTTAGAGAGTGTCCAATGGCCAAATACGTCATGTACGAGTGCTAAATATATCTCACCTTCATTTTCCGCATAAACCACAGCTCCAAATAACTCTTCTGTGGGGATATTTTTTGAATTCAACTTTTTTGAAGTTTGATTCTTACCCGGCTCGCCAAGTTCTTTATAAACAGCGCCTAAAACTCCGTTTACAAACTTCCCTCCCGTATCTCCACTGAATGTCTTTGCCAATTCTATCGCCTCATTTATAGCAACCTTTGGGGGAACGTCGCTATGATCTGAAAAGAGAAGTTCATAAAGACCTATTCTGAGAGCATTCCTGTCCACAACAGAAATCCTGTCGACCGGCCAATCCGGTGCAGCTTTTTCTATTATATTATTCAAGTCAGATATCTTATCCATAACTCCATTCAATAAATCCTCCATAAAAGAAAAATCTCCCGTCTCAGGAGAAAATTCCAACACATTTCTGTGCAAGATCTTCAAAGCGTCCACACCCTTCCCTCGGAAATCCCATTCAAAAAGAGTTTGAAGAACTATTGATCTCAATAAGTGGCGATTGGCCATATTAAATGTACAGTTAAAATACTGTTAAAAAGAAAGCTTACTTAGCTTTCTTTTCTTCTTTTCCTTTCGGCGAATTTTCCTCTTCGCTCCCCTCTTTCTTCTTTGCTTCCTTTTTTGCCATCTCAGAATAAACATCAACAACAACTCGGCTTTTATATTTACCGCAATTGTCGCACATCCTATGCGGGGCTTTCCCCGATCCACATTCAGGGCAAGATATTAAAGCTGACCTCTTCAGATTTATCTGAGAGCGCCTATTACCCCTCTGGGATCTTGTATTTCGCATTCTTACTACCATATTTAAAGAGTATAACTATATTTACAAAATAAATCAAGGATTCGCTATGAATGACTTAAAATGACACCGAAGCCCTACTGGATGAATGATATATCATGACACCGAAATAAATGGTTGTACCTAAATCTTATTCTTTTAACGCAGATTTCTATCCCAAGCCTATTATCTTTTCGGCGATTCGTGGCACTTCTGTTTGAAAGTATTTTTTTATTTCCTCCCAAGTTGTATCAAAGAAAAGAGTGGGCATAGGGTCATCTTCAGCATCATCAAAAAACACAAGGCTTTTTAGTATATGACTCTCATTCTGCTGAATATTATAACAGTTTTTAACTAACTGGATGCTCTCTTCTAAAGATTGAACATTTTTAGATATCCAATAAAGATCAACAAAATCACGCTTCTTCCCTCTCTGACTTATCGCGGTAATTTTCATAGAAGCAACATCTTTAGGAGAAGCTATTGAAACATACCCCGCTTTCATAAAATCTTTAGAAATCTTCAGAGACGGGTACGCTATAAAGCTCATTTTCGCTTTATTAAATTCCCCGTAAACCGTACCGCTATCAAGCGAAGAAGTCTTCCACTGTCCAGAAGAATGCAGAGCTTCTTCAATCATTTTTTCATCAAACGATTTTTTAGAGGTAAAAAAATCCAGGTCAACTGACTGACGATGACCAGCAAAAAGCGCAAGCGCCGTACCTCCAGCCATGTACCAGCCACCAGAGGAGAAAAATTTAGTTTCCGCACACTTCAAAAATGCCTTTCGGGTAACTTCCGGCAAAGCTTCAAGATGTAATTTTTCAAGAACCGACGGTTCTATGTTGTGAGCATAAGCGACCATAATGCTTTTGATTTCCTATTTACCTGACTTCTGGGCAAATTCATCACTCTTTTAATCTCATCTTTAGAATATCTTCCAAAGAGCCATTTTACTTCTTTGGGCTCGCCAAATTCCAAAATCCGCTCAATAACATAGCGAGCATTTTTTTCCGCATCAATATTCTTCGGGTCCACATCCCAAAAAAGAGACTGCCGAAAACCGTCGGGCGGGGTGTTTAGTGTTTTTGTAGTTTTATTCATAATACTAATTATACCATATTTCACATCATTTTTCATCCAGCATATTGGCACAAAAGCCTCTTCGGTGGATTGGAGACAATCCGTATTTGTTTATTATTTCAATGTGGTGTTTTGTCCCATATCCTTTATGCTTAGCAAATCCATATTGAGGGTATTTCTTCTCATAAGCAACCATTTTTCGATCGCGAGCTACTTTTCCCAAAATAGACGCGGCGCTTATGAGAAAGTTCTTTCTATCACCTCCAATGATGGTTTCTTGATAAATGAATTCCTTCGGTGCAAAAAGAGTGCCATCAAGAAACACTTTCGCCTCCACAGGATTAATATCCAAATCCTTTAAACATTTTAAAATGGCTTTATCTATTGCCGGCTTTATTCCATTCTTATCAATCACTTTTGAATTGATATGTGAGATTGAAAACGATAAGACTCTTTTTTTAGACAACTCTTTAATTTTTAGAAATACTCCTTCCCTTTTTTTGTGAGTTAATTGTTTAGAATCTTTAAATTCCTTGAAAATATCATTCTTCTCATTGAAAGCTATACACACAGCAGAAACCGTAACAGGCCCCGCCAAAGGGCCTCTACCAACCTCATCTATCCCCACCAGCCATTTAACATTTTTAGAAACATTCTTCATTTGCTATAGTATAGAGGCAATGAAGAAATTCATCCACCTGCATACCCACAGCCATTATTCTCTTCTTAATGCCTTGCCTAAAATTCCAGAACTTATTGGTAAGGCAAAAGAGGATGAAATGGAAGCTTTAGCATTGACCGACAATGGTAACTTATACGGCGCCATAGAGTTCTACAAGAAATGCTTGGAAGCTGAAATAAAGCCTATCATCGGTATAGACACTTACCTTTCAGCAAGAACTCGTTTTGACAAGCAAGCCGGTTTGGATAATAAAAGAAGCCGACTTATACTACTTGCCAAAAACGCAGATGGTTATAAAAACCTTTTAAAACTTGTCACCCTTTCATATCTGGAAGGATTTTATTACAAACCAAGGTTGGATAATGAATTGCTGGAGAAATACAATAAAAGTCTTATCGCTATAATACCTTCATTCAGCGGAGACGTTGCATCATATTTAAAGCAGAAAGACGAAGATAAAGCTCAAAAGAGAATTGGTTGGTATAAAAAGATATTTGGAGATGAGAACGTCTTCCTTGAGATAACACATCACCCCGAAATATCCGGACACCAAGAAAATATGAAAGCTATCATTGGATTCTCTCAAAAAACCAACACTCCAATGGTTGCGGCCCACGACGTTTATTATTTAAATCCGGAAGACAGAAAAGCTAGAGAAACCTTGATATCGGTTCAAACCAATAGACCCGTCAATGATACGGGAAATTTCAATGAAGAGGAGGATTTTTCTTTTATTTCCACAAAACAAGCCAATAAATACTTTAAGGACATCCCTGAAGCATTGGAAAATACGGAAAAAATAGCGAATATGTGTAATTTGGAAATTGAATTGGGTAAATGGGTATTTCCTCATATAGAAGTGGCAAAAGGTAAAACTCATAATGAGGAATTGAGAATACTTGTAGAAAAAGGTTTAAGTGAGAGAGGGGTAGAGAAAACCTCTGAAGTAAAAGAAAGGATAGAATATGAATTAAATATAATTTTCAATAAAGGATATTCTCCCTACTTCCTAATAGTTGCAGATCTCCTTCGTGAAGCCCATTCAAGAGGTATACATACGACAATTAGAGGATCAGTTGCCGGATCGTTGATAACTTACTTGGCCGGGATAACGAATCTTAATCCACTGGAGTATGAGTTGAGATTTGAAAGATTCCTGAATCCCGACAGACCTTCTGCACCTGATATAGATATGGATTTTGCCGATGATAGAAGAGATGAAATCTTACAGTACGCAAGAGAAAAATATGGAAACGATAAGGTGGCACAAATCGGTACATTCGGAACAATGATGGCAAGGGGGGCTGTTCGAGATGTTGCTCGGGCTTTGGGCTATTCATATAATACCGGAGACAGAATAGCGAAACTCATCCCTTTCGGCTCCCAAGGAATGCCAATGACTATAGAAAAAGCAATGGAGGTTGAACCGGATTTATCCGAGATGTACAAAAAAGAAGATGACGTTCGGGAAATAATAGATATGGCAAAGAAAATAGAAGGGTGTGCAAGGCATATTTCCGTCCATGCGGCGGGTGTAGTCATATCTCCGGAACCTCTTTATAATTACACACCGCTCCAATACGACAGCAAAGGAGAAAAGAAGGTTATCACTCAATATGATATGCATTCGGTTGAAGATGCCGGACTGATAAAGTTTGACTTTTTGGGGTTAAAAAATCTCGCAATACTTTCTGATGCGGTTAAAAATGTAAAAAAGCATTATGGTATTGATATGGATATTGAGAATATCCCAATGAATGACGATAAAACTTTCGAAATGTTATCACGCGGAGAAACAGTCGGGCTCTTTCAGTTAAATGGCGCAGGAATGACTCATTATCTTATGGAACTGAAACCCACAAGTATTCATGACATAAACGCCATGGTTGCTTTATACCGTCCGGGACCAATGGACTTTATTCCGGAATATATAAAGAGAAAGAACAATCCTCACTTAATAAAATACCCCCATGAATCTATGAAAAACATCTTAGAGAAAAGCTATGGTCTTTTAATATATCAAGAAGATGTGATGATGACCGCCATAAAACTGGCAAATTACTCTTGGCTTGAGGCAGACGCTTTTAGAAAAGCCATGGGTAAGAAAATACCGGAATTGATGAAAGAGCAGGAAGAGAAATTCAAAAAAGGTTGTATGGAAAATAATATTCCAAAAGAAACCGCAGAAGACCTGTGGGAGAGGATAAAACCCTTCGCCCTCTATGCCTTCAATAAAGCTCACGCGGCAAGTTATGGCAGAGTGGCTTATCAAACATCGTATATGAAAGCCAATTTCCCGGCGGTATACATGGCATCAGTCCTCACGGCAGATTCCGGAGACGTTGATAAAATATCTGAGATAATAGAAGAGTGTAAGCGAATGAAAATTTCCGTACTTCCACCTGATATAAATGAAAGTCAGGGAGAATTCACGGTAGTAAAAAGCGACAGAACCGACTCAACGGAAGGTGAAGAAGAGATAAGATTCGGACTGTACACTATAAAAAATTTTGGAGAAGGTATTGCCGATTCCATAATAGAAGAAAGAGAAAAGAGCGGAAAATTCAAATCCCTTTCGGAATTCATATCGCGAATAAATGACAAAAATTTGAATAAAAAATCCCTAGAAGCACTTATAAAAAGCGGAGCACTTGATTCTTTAGGAAAAAGAAATCAAATGCTGGTAAATCTTGACAAAATACTTCACTTCAAAAAAGAATTGAGTAATGCCCCCGTGGGGCAAGATTCTTTATTTGGAAATACAAATGAAGTAAATAATATAGACCTTGACGAAGCTCCTCCGGCAAAGAAAGAAGATATGCTTTCATGGGAGAAAGAACTTCTCGGACTTTATATCTCCGGCCATCCATTGGATAAAATAAAGGATAAACTTAACAAACATAACAATCCCATTAAAAAGGTAAAAGAAAAGTTAAAGGAAGGAATGGCAACAGTAATCGCCGGCTTAATCCATGATAAAAGAGAACTCTATACAAAAAAAGGAGAGAAGATGATGTTTGTAAATGTGCAAGATTATGAAGATTCTATTGATGTGGTCATATTCCCAAGAGTATTGGATAAATATTCCGAACTCTTGGAACTTGAAAATTGTGTGGCTATAAAGGGAAAATTCTCAAAAAGAAACGGCGGAGACAGCATTATAGCTGATATAGTGAAGAAAATATAAAAATTATCCGTGAGAGATCAAAAGAGTAGAAAAATTAAGTTACAAAAGTTATAATACTCCTTATGGAAAAAGACATAGAACTTGATAAAAAAAGGCACTCTTTAGCCCACCTTATGGCCGCTGCGGTATTGGATATTTATCCTGACGCCAAACCGACCTTGGGACCCCCTGTAGAAAACGGCTTTTACTATGACTTTGATATTCAAGACCCTATTTCAGATAAAGATCTTGGTAAAATAGAGAAGAAAATGATAGAAATGCTTCCTAAATGGAGTTCTTTTGAGAAAAAAGAGTTCGGATATGAAGAAGCAAAGAAATTCTTTAAAGACAATCCTTATAAATTGGAATTAATAGAAGAGATACAAGAAAAAGGAGAAACGGTAACTCTGTATACTTCGGGATCCGGAGCAAATGAATTTACAGATCTATGCCGTGGCGGACACATTGATAATATGGAGAAAATAAAACCGGAATCATTCTCACTGGAGAAGATAGCCGGCGCTTACTGGAGAGGAGATGAGAATAATAAAATGCTTACAAGAATATACGGCCTGGCATTCAATAATGAAAAAGAGTTGAAGGAATATAAAAAACAAAAAGAAGAGGCCATAAAAAGAGATCATAGGAAAATAGGAAAAGAAATGGACTTGTTTACTTTCTCTGATTTAGTAGGTGCTGGATTACCACTATTTACACCAAAAGGAACTGTTATAAGAAATGAATTAAATAATAAATTAATATCAATAAGCAAAAAATATGGAATGGAAATAGTTAGCATTCCCCACATAGCTAAAAAGGAATTGTACGAAACTTCAGGTCATGCTCAAAAATTCGGAGATGAACTTATAAAAGTTATAAGTCATTATGATGAATTTGTGATGAAGCCGGTAAATTGCCCTCACCACACTCAAATCTACGCATCAACACCAAAAAGCTATAAAGATTTACCTATAAGATACATGGAGTCAACTATGCAATACAGGGATGAGAAACCTGGAGAAATAGGTGGTCTAACTAGAGTTAGATCTATAACCGTAGATGACGGTCATATATTCTGTACAGTTGATCAAATAAAACAAGAAGCAAAAAATATCGCCAAAATAATAGAAGAGTTTTATACCAGTTTGGGATTATTTGGAAATCACTGGGTATCCCTATCACTAAGAGATCCTAAAAATCCCGACGCATATATAGGAGAGGATAAGGATTGGAAACAGGCGGAAGAAATGCTTCAAGAAATATCTAATGAATTGAGTCTGGATGCTAAAAAAGTAGAAGGTGAAGCTGCTATATATGGACCAAAACTTGATTATATGTTTAAAGACTCACTCAATAGAGAATGGCAACTTGCAACTATTCAAATAGATTTTGCAATGCCAAAGCGATTTAAACTTGAATACACATCAAAAGACGGGAATAAAGAAACACCAGTAATGATACACCGTGCAATACTTGGATCATATGAGAGATTTATGGCGATACTAATAGAGCATTTTGCTGGTAAATTCCCACTCTGGATAGCACCGACACAAATAAAAATATTACCAATTTCCAATAATCACGTTGAATATTCAAAAAAAATACTTGATGAATTAAAAGAAAATGACATTCGCGTCCAATTAGATGACTCTAATGAAAATCTGGGTAAAAAAATAAGAAATGCAAAAAACGAAAGAACTCCATATTTGGCAATAATTGGAGATAAAGAGGTGCAAGATGGAGTTATAACCCTTGAAGGTAGAGAAGAGAAAGTGGGGCAATTTTCAAAAGAAGAACTTCTAGATTATCTAAAAAAAGAAATAAATTAAGAAACACTCCGCCACGGAGTGGGTTAAGACCCACACACCAGTTTTAATATTAAAATTTCATCTTATTTTAGATTATTCTATATTTATCAATATTAAATTTTACATTACGTAAAGTTTAAAACTGGTATGGGATAAAACTGACAACAAAAAATTATTCCGTCAATTTTAATTTTTAGATTCCTAAACCCACGCACCATTTTTGACATTTAGATATCATCTTATTTGAACTTATAAACGATCATTTATCTTAAATCTTATATCACGCAAAGTTCAAAAGTGGTGCGGGGTTAAGAACTGACAACAAAAAATTCATTCGCTTTGCTCTGAATTTTTTGGTCAGTTCTAAATATCTATATTGGCTTTCGTAGCATTTGATTGAATGAATGATTTTCTTGCCGGAACATCGGTTCCCATAAGAACATCAAATATATTATCTGCCTCAATAGCATCATCCACAGTAACTTGTTTTAATATTCTATTTCCCGGATCCATAGTAGTCTCCCAAAGTTCGTCAGAATTCATCTCTCCCAAACCCTTATACCTTTGAAAGCTAAGTTTCTTTGCCTTCTTTTTTTCTTTCTCATCAATTTCCTCTTCTGTTTTAGAATCATCATTCAACTCTTCAATGTCAATAGTGATACCCTCCTTTTTGAGAAAGTCGTCTTTTTCACCTTCAGTATATACATAGAAAACTTCCTTGCCTTTCTTTATCTTATAAAGAGGGGGAAGGGCTATATAAATATATCCCCCTTCAACTAAGGGTTTAAAATATCTGTAGAAAAGAGTTAATAAAAGAGTTCTAATATGAGCACCGTCAACATCAGCGTCGGTTGCTATGATTATCTTATGGTATCTAAGTTTGCTTATATCAAATGTGTCTCCAATTGCGGCGCCAATAGCTATTACTAAATTTTTTATCTGTTCGGAAGAGAGGGCTCTGTCAAGACGTGCCCTTTCAATGTTTAATATTTTCCCTCGCAAAGGAAGAACTGCCTGAGTCCGACGGTCACGACCCATTTTGCCGCTGTTGTGGACAAAGACACCGCTTGCCAAGGCAAAGTTATGTGTCCCGGGAACCTCAATATCATATACATCCTCCCTTCTTACTATTCTCTCAACTCTTTTTACTTTATGATTGTAACTTTTAACAGTTTCCTCTAACTCCTTCCAATCTCCTTCAAAAAAACGCGAACATACCGTATCAGCACGAATGACACTTTTATCATTCGTCTTTTTTCTAATACTATCGTATTCACGGTAATCGATCCTTCCTTTCTGCTCGCATATTTCCGCAAGCTTCCTAAGAGCCTTTTCTTTGTAGGTTTGATTGCATGCTTCTTTTCTCTTTCGACGAAACTCATCTGTCCATTGTTCACTTGTTTTTCGTTTGCGCCACATTCGTTCTGCAAGCCGATGAGTAAATACCCAATTAAGACCCTTTGGATTCATTACCATTTCATATCCAGAAATTGTAATTTTACCGCCGATTTTGGATATTTTTCGATAAAGTGGCATAAGAGAATCATTTGATTTTAGATTCTTTGCCTGTTTATAACTTCCGTCTCGGAGCATAAATTTGTGGTCTGGGGTGCATTCAATTTCTTCATTATTATCCAATACAACTTTAACTAACTCGGCTTTCTTTTTCGTAATACGAGGATGTTTAATAGGTGCTACGACAACTCTACCCTCCTTATCAATGGTGTAGCAATAATTTTTCTTCCCTTTTTTATGTTCCTTAACAAGCTGTTTAAAACTGATTTCACGACCGTCCAATAGTGCAACTTTAGTATTTCCAACAAAACATCCACCGGCGGAATCTCCCTCAACAACAAAGAGCTCGGCCTCTTCAGGGGTTGTACCGCTTTGACAATCTGCAAGTTTTCCGGGCAAGGTCATACCTTCCATTGCCCCTTTTCTCAAAACACTTTCTTTTGCCGCTCTGGCGGCTTTTCTGGCTTTAAGCGCCAAAGTAACTTTCTGAATTATGGCCTTGGCATCATCCGGATTCTCTTCCAAAAACATCTCAAGAGCTTCACTTAATACAGAATCAACCGCGCTTCTAGCTTCAACTGTTCCTAATTTGGCCTTGGTTTGCCCTTCAAATTGTATATCCCTTATTTTTACCGAGATAATAGCCGTTAACCCCTCAAAAACATCATCTCCCGTAAAACTATCCTCTCCATTTTTTGTCAGATTATTCTTTTTTACATAATTGTTCAGAGTTCTAGTAATCGCTGTTTTAAATCCTGTAATATGAGTTCCTCCCTCTGAGGTGTATATATTATTGGCAAAAGGAAGAATTCTGGATGAAATATCGTCTACGTATTGGAAAGATATTTCAACACTCTCATATTCATTAGTATTTTTCTCTACATAAAAGATATTCTTATGTACTGATTTAAACTGCTTGTTGTAGAACTTGACCATGGAAAGCAACCCCCCTTCAAAATAAAAAGAAGCTGAGGGTGTATTTCTCAAATCCTCTTTCAGGTAAAAAGATTTTTCATCATCTGTTTTGACATTCTCTTCTCTGGCATCCAATATGGTAATTCTCATACCCTTAACCAAATAAGCTTGTTGTCTTAAATGGTTTACTATTTTTTCCCAATTAAATTCTATTTTAGGAAATATTTCCGGATCCGGTTCAAATTCTATTACAGTACCGGTATTTTTAGTTTGCCCTATTTTTTTTACTTCACTTTTTCTTTTTCCTCTTGAGTATTCTTGTATGTAAACACCACTTTCTTTGTGAATAATCGCTTTGGCATAAACAGAAAGAGCATTTACAACAGAAACCCCCACGCCGTGCAATCCTCCAGAAACTTTATATCCTTCCCCACCAAATTTTCCTCCGGCATGTAAAGTGGTCATAATTGTCTCCAAAGCTGACTTTTTTGTTTGCTTATGCTTATCAATAGGAATACCTCTTCCGTTATCAGTTACCCTTATTCTATTATTTGGCAACAGTACAACTTCAATATTATCAGCATAGCCACCCATTGCCTCATCTCTGGAATTGTCAAAAACTTCCCATACAAGATGGTGTAGCCCGTCGGGACCGGTTGTTCCGATATACATTCCCGGCCTTTTCCTTACCGGATCCAACCCTTCAAGGACTGTAATATTTTCGGCTGTATATCCACCGGCAATCGTCTTTTTATTTGTCGTTTCCTTCTTTGCCATAAAAAAGAAAAATAGCTAATATAAGCCATATTTTCATCATTCATTGTACCAAATATACAGAAAAATACAAGCTGGATTTAAGGTGGATATCCAAAAAATCATTTTCTCTATAACACTTCAGAAGTGTTACACCTTCACAAAATGAGCCTGGGGTGGGGCTCGGTGTCAGCTCACTAAGCTCATTCATCGCTCCGCCTGCCTATCGGCAGGCAGGCTCTTCATTCGCTAAGCGGCTC